>Ga0137363_10000322_pt1 | contig 26818 bp, 22 predicted proteins | sample MadtaG_FD_104800 | JGI IMG/M metagenome (GOLD analysis project Ga0137363, IMG submission 104800) | Vadose zone soil microbial communities from Angelo Coast Range Reserve, California, USA - Mad1_115_16 metaG | ecosystem: Environmental > Terrestrial > Soil > Vadose zone | place: USA: California...
CTAGTGTAGTGTCGCATAAATGTCTTTACTTATAGTCACGAGCATGCCATGATCTCTACCGTTGAGAATCGCCGAAGCCATCACGCTCACCCCCGACGAACGAACCGTGCTGGACAAATGGGCGGCGGGGCGAAGCTTCCCGATGCGCCTGGTTCAACGGGCCCAGATTATTCGAAAGGCTGCCGAGGGAGTGTTGAGCCAAGATATCGCTCGGCTGCTGAGAATATCGCGGCCCACCGTGCAGCTGTGGCGACAGCGTTTTCTGGCGCTTCGGCTGTCGGGACTGGAAAAGGACGCGCCTCGCCCCGGACGTATTCCCCGGATTTCTCATCGCAAAGTCCAGGCGGTTATCCAGGCCACTCTGCACAAGACGCCGGCCAATGCGACTCACTGGAGCGCCCGAAGCATGGCCGAAGCCCAAGGTCTGAGCAAAGACACGATTCATCGCATCTGGAAGCGCCACAATCTGAAACCTCATTTGGTCGAGACGTTCAAGCTCAGTCGCGACAAGCGGTTCGTCGAGAAACTCCACGACGTCGTGGGCCTGTACCTGAATCCTCCCGACAAGGCCCTGGTGCTTTGCGTGGACGAGAAAAGTCAGATTCAGGCCCTGGACAGGACTCAACCCCTGCTGCCTCTGCGCCCGGGAATCCCGGCTCGCCAGACGCACGACTACAAACGCAACGGCACGACCACACTGTTTGCCGCGCTCAGCATGCTCGACGGCAGCGTGATCGGCGACTGCATGCCGCGCCACCGGCACCAGGAATTCATCCGCTTCCTGCAGCTCATCAACGTCAGCACACCGCTCGATTTGGATCTCCATCTGATCGTCGACAACTATGGAACTCACAAGCATCCCCGCGTCCAATCCTGGCTAAAACGTCACCCACGGTTTCATCTGCACTTTATTCCAACGTCGAGTTCCTGGCTCAATATGGTGGAGCGTTGGTTCCGGGAGATCACCGACAAACGTATTCGCCGGGGCTCGTTCAAAAACGTTCCGGAGTTGATCAAGGCGATCGACCAATACATTGGCACTCACAACCAGAACCCCAAAGTCTTTATATGGAGCGCCTCCGTTGAAACAATCATGAGTAAAATCGCCAAATGTAAAGAAGCGTTGGAGACACCACACTAGTACGGATTGCTGGCATCCGGAATGCATGGTGTGGGCTGCTCGGTTATTTGCCGAGATTCCCCACTTATCAGAGATCCTCCGCCGCTCTGCCAAACGCTGGAGCGCAGGATAAAGCGCGCCGTGCTCCACCAGCAGTTCTTCTTGCGACGTCTGCTGGATGGCCCGGGCGATTCCAGAGTGCCCTGCGGCAGTTCTGGCCGTTCTCTGGCTTCCCCGGGAGACATATAACCTGAGTATGGAATATTTGGGTAAGATGTCAACCCAACAACAGCGGGGCACCACCAGCGGCGCTGGGAGGGCCGGAATCGAAATCACCGCAGCGTAGCGCTTTCATCGATTCGCTTGCCAGAGCCACGGCGCTGTTTAGCTGCTACCCAAGAAGTGACTCACTTGGAAGCCGATGGCAGTGGATGCGTTCCACGCTGGGCCATCGGTCCCTGGACCACCATCTGCTTATCGTCTTGACCGAGCGTTTGCCTGTAAACCTCCACCGTCTACCCGTTCAATCACAAGACGAAATCTCGACTGCCGCCAGAGGTCACCACATGAATAACTCGTTGTCCTTGGTTCTGTTTCAGTTGAATCTCGGTGATGTCCAACCAGAGGAATTTGTGGGCGCCCACGCCAACAATGTTTCTGAGGGTAGGTAGCCCTCCATCGTCCACCACGTCGAAGCTAACCGCTTCCTTAAAACGAATGGGAGTCCCGCCGATTTCTGTCTTGGTCTCTTGCCCATTGGTAATCTGCACCTGGGTGCCCGTCTTTGTGATCGTCTGAGCGGCGGTAAGAAGCGCAGCCAGTGGACCCTGGACGGCTACATTCGACTCCAGCAGCGCCTGGCTGACGAGTGCGCCGGAAGTGTTGATGTTATCTCCTAACGTGCGGAAGATCTGCATCCCTAAACTTACGGAATCTGCGCCCGAAGACTGCGCTTCAGCAATAATACGTTTGATGTCCTCGACAGTTAGCGTGGTGCTTGCATTTGCTCCGACTGGCAGTCCTGCGTCGGTCGGCCCTGATTCGGATGGCGACATGAATTATCTCCTTTCGAAGCGATCAGCTGGGATTCGCAATTGGCTGGCCCAAAATCGTTGAGTGCAGTACTTAGAGTGCTGCTCATGGCTTTTTTCGCGAGGCTTGATGGTCGATCGAACTACGATAAACTTGTTGAGCGTGTGGAGCCAGAAGGGAGCGCCAAATGATACTGCACCGGCGCTGATAAACCATCCCATTGGGACACCAGCACGAAGATGCTCCACCATAGCAGGCCGTACCAGCCAGAGGCATCCCAACCGATCGGCAATCCCAAGCGCTCCAGGTCGCGTGCGTCCCCGGGTCAAGTTCTCGCCGACTTTATTCCGCAAACAAGTCAATGTGTCCTGCATCCCTGTTAGCATCCGACCCTCATGCCGCCGCCAGCAGTGCGTCTCGCTGAGGTTTGCGCAACCAAAGATCGTTCACAATAGTTACGCAATTGGCGTCCATGGCGGCAATGACAGACCCAGGGCGAAAACGATCAACTGCGAACGACCCTCGTACCACTCGGGCCAAGCTGGAGTTGTTTGGCAGTGCGATTCCCATGACTGCCAAAGCCAAGTCTCGCGAAGGAATGTAGGACGGCCGAGTCGACTGGCCCCTGCTGGGTTCGGACTGGACTTTGAACCGACCGCTGATCATGCCGTGATTATAAACTTGTTTTACCAAGCGGGAGATATCTGGATCCTTCAGCAGTTCGCGGAGGCCTCGGTCGAGATCCGCCACGCGGTTGTTCAGCGCCCGCTCAACTTGCTTGCCGATCGTCCAGCAGACAAGACCCAGCGGGAGATAGGTAGAAATCATCCTCACGGCTACTTCCACAATCTCTCCGCATCAAGCATCAGATCCTGCGCCGTTCCAAAAAACTCGGGAAGAGCGGTTTCGATTGTGTTCTGCACACGGATGCACTGGCAGCGCCGACAACCTTACAATTCCGGAAAGGAATTGACGCGCGCAGACCGAACAGTGGCGCTGCGAAAATTTCTGATCTCCAATCAGAATAGGCCCTCGGCAGGAGCAACCATCATTCGGATGCCTCAATAATTTACACCTCAATAATTTACACTCAATAATTTACAGTTGACATCTTAGCTCTATGGTTCTATAAGTGCGCTACTTCAGGACTTGGCCTCAGTGAGATTTCGGGCTTCCGATTCGTCTAGGATCGTCACTGCGGGGCCGGATGTTTCCTTTTTTCGAGCTTGCCGGTCGTCGTGATTTGGTGCGATTCTTTGGCGCGAGATCACGCAGAACCGGCGGAGCGACGTGGGGTTATATGGCTCAGTATGATTTCGAATTGGCTCTAGCGCGGGAGCTGCTTTCTTCGGGAATCACTGACTTCGATTTGGACTTGCATCCCGCGCCCGAGAAGTTGCAGCTGGCGGCAGCTGCGGGCACCAAGCTCGGAATCCCTTTTCCTCCGGGGCTCGCTCCTGTTCCTCAGCGGATCAATCCTGCACCGAACCCATCCGCGAGCCAAAGCCCTTATATTGCTGGGGCAGCATCGCCGGATTGTAGCTGGAGTGTATGAGCGACAGCCGAGTTCCAACGGAAGTCGAGTTAGTCTTTGAAGTGATGCCTTGCAACGCGCTTCGCGTGGCCCAGGAACCAGGCCAACAACCACACCCCTGTTCCTATTTCCGAAGTTGGGGTACCTATCACAGCTATGACTATGAAACCTCCGGACCTCCCCTGCAGCGCGGAATTCTGCAAAAAAGCCAATACTTGGGGCGAGCGCCTCTGATCCCTGAGTTGCTGAGCGGTTGCCGGAAAGCGCCATTGATGGCCGTGGGCATCAACCCCAACCTGCCCGGCTGGTGGCCCAACACTCAAAACTCCATCAACCCGATGTTTGACGATTTCAAACAATATGCGCACTACTTTCGCTATCGCGAAGTCGCCAAGCTGCAACTTCCGCAGGCCGACTATACGGCCTTCGGCGGAGGTCCGCAAGACGCTCCCCCGGGGTCGAAACTGGAACTTGCCGTCCCCAAGGACGACCATGGAATGCGAACGATTCGCGTGGAATTGCAGGATCAGAAAATGTATCAGGCCTACCAGTCGCTACTTGAGGAAGTGGCTGTGGCATTGAGTCTGCCCACCGACCACAAGCTCACGATTGGGGAAGACCTCTCCTACGGCAACATGATCGCCTGTCCTTCGGCGAAGTGGAGTACCAGAGCCGATCCCAGCAACCCGAGCCTACCTCCGATGACTCTGGCACAGCAGGCTGGCATCGTGGAGGAATGTTTTCACACTCGGCAGTATTTCCTCAGGCAACTATTCCAAAGCTTGCCCACACTGCTTCTGGTGTTTAGCCAGAGTACCGCGAATGCCTTCATTGGAGCTCTCCAGGGGCGCTTTTCGGCTGGCCATCCCAACGTGAATGATCCCGTCACGGCGTTGCTTGATCGCGACATCCGGCTTAAGTACGGCGATCTTCCGAACGGTACGGAGCTCGATGCGGAGGTCATTTTCGCGCCCCATCCGACGGGAGATCCGGCGAGCTGGGCGACCGCCAAGCCGAGGGTTATCCAAAAGCTTAAGGCGAGTGCCCAAGCGGGACGTTTCCAATACAATCCGGCTACAAAACACTTAACCCGTCCCGGCGGATCTTGCTCGTTTTGTACCATGCTGGAGATTGGGCCTTGCGACTATCTGGAGGAAATCAAGTCCCTGCCCGTCCCTCTACAGCTCACGGGGATAAGTGTTCCCACTCCGGCGGTGGACAAGCCGGTGCAGAACGAATTACTGAAGGAGTTCATTAGGACGACCCACCCTGTGCCTGACGCGTGGGCCGCTGGCGATGACGGCTCTCATCACGACTCGGCCAAGAACGGCTAGTAGCTCCAGAACGCTTCTCAGGCGCTCGCCCGTAGCCAACCGTTCCTCCTGCTTGCTGGAGGTGCTTCTCTCTCCATCACGCCATAGCGTTGGGGCTTATTGGTGCAGGCGCACTGCAGTCTGGTGGCAGCTCCGCTTCGGGTTGGAGCAAACATAGGGTTCAACTATCTGATTGTCCGGCCCGATGCACGTTTGCGTGTAGACACACCAATACTGATGATCTGTGGTGGCGGGAACGCTCGGGTCGGGTGCAGCGGGCGTGAACTGTCCTTTCCAAGTAAGTGCCGGACAGAGATCGCTATGACTGCGATTGAATCGCTCCGCGTGCGTGAGCATCGGCCGTTTGTCCATAGTTCTAGGCCAGCGCAGGGTGCGAAGGTGGAACGTCGAACCCCGCAGCTTGTAGTATGGCTCGTTTCAGGGCAACCTTGGCAACCTGAATCTTGTATCCGTTCTGGCCTAGGCTCTTGGCTGGTTTCAAACCTGCCTCGCTCGCCGAGGCCGCAATACTCTCGTCCAAGGTTTGTCCCGTGAGCAGGTTTTCCGCTTCCCTCGAACGCCAAGGAGTTGGAGCTACATGTCCTAGGACGATCGAGGCTGCCGTCACTTTCTTGGCTATGGTCGTCAACGCAACCGTTGCAGTAGCCACTGGCCAATCAAATCCGTGCTTCTGACGAACTTCATAGTAGGCGGTTGCTGATCCGTCTGGGGGAGGTACATGCACGGAGGTCAGCAGTTCGTTGGGTTCTAGGTCGTGTTCGCGTTCCTGTTCCGAGCGCGGCGCACGGAAGAAACTCTCGAGTGCGATGGTCCGCGAATTCTTCGGCCCGGTGATCGTAACCGTCGCGCCCAAGGCAACCAACACCGGAGCGATTGTCGATGGACTCACAAAGTAGGCCGGCCCGCTATTCCCGAGGATGGCGTGATAGCGATTGTCGCCCTGTAGTACGAGAGACTTGCCGCTTGAATCGATAGCCAGGAGCCCGTAACCGTTACGGAAATACCAGCACCGTGGCCGCTGGCAAAGATTGCCGCCGATGGTGGCCATATTGCGGATCTGCGGACTGGCAGCATCGGCGATGGCCCTTGCCAGCGCTGGATACAACTGCAGCACACCAGCATCTCGCGCTATCTCGTCTAATCGAACAAGGCAGCCAGCCTGAAGTCCGGCTTTCTGATCCACAACGAGGGTGTTCAATGCGGCGATCTTCTTGATGTTTAGTACGCGGGAGGGGGTGACGATATCGTCTTTCATCAAGGCGATCAGGTCAGTTCCGCCCGCGAGAATCTCGGTGCTTCCCCATTGATTTTCCAGCAGTGCGACTGCTGAATCTTGGTCTGCCGGACTCAGGAAGACGAACGGATTCATGACGGAACACCTAGCGCGGCAAGTACCCGGTCGGGAGTGAGAGGAAGCGACGGCACGCGGACGCCGATGGCATTCGCGACGGCATTCGAGATCGCGGCACCGGGCGAAATAACGGGCGGTTCGCCGCAGCCGACGATGCCGCGTTCATCGTATCCCTTCCCAGACATCAGATGAACTTCCAGCGTGCCGATGTCCCCGATCCCACATAGCCGATAGAACTCGACGTTCGGGTTAAGCATTCGTCCTAGGTTCTGATCCATTACCTTTTCCTCGAACAACGCATACCCTACGCCCATGATCATCGCGCCATAACATTGGCTCAAGGTTGTCTTGCGGTTGATGATCAACCCGCAGTCCTGGACGGCGACAAGCCTATTGATGCTGACAACTCCCGTTTCAACGTCGACGGAAACATCCGCCATTTGTACGCCGCCGACACCACTATCATTCAGCGCTCCGGCTCCGGGGTTCACGCCTCTTGCGCTGATGGGTAATGCGCCGATTGCGGCACACGCTTGCTTCCAGGTGACCGTCGACTGGCCATCAGTGACCTTACCACCTGCGGCTTTCAGCTTGGTGGGATCTGCATGCAGTGCTGGGGCGATCTTCGCGAACAGTGCCTGAAGGGCGTCTACCGCGGCACGCCGCGTCGCTGATCCCATTCCGCCGACCGTCCCGCTACCGCCCGAACCAGCTGAGGAAGATAGCGAACTGTCCCCAACTTGTATTTCGATGTCTCCCACTTGAAGCCCGAAAGTCTCGGCAGCGATGATTGCCATGACGGTTCGCGTTCCCGTACCGATGTCTTGCGTGCCCGCGGAAACAGCGACAGAGCCGTCCGGATTGATCGTCAAGCTGCAGGAAGCGGGATGGGCAGTGCCAGCCCAGGTGTGGAAGGAGAGCCCCAAACCCTGGCGGAGCGGCCCTGCGCTGCCTTTTCCACGCGGGTGCCACCGCTTCGCCCAATCCATGGCCTTCGCCGCTACAGAAAACTCTTCTTGGTAAATCTTGGCCCGCGGCCCTGTCAGCGCGATGTTTGCCAGCACAAGATCGAGCGGATCCATGCCGAGCTTAGCGGCAAGGTCTTCAAGCGCGCACATCGTCAGAAGGCAAGCCTGAGGCTGGCGCGGCGCTCGCATCGACCGGGCACTGCCAATGTTGTTGATAATGGTGGTGTGCTGTTTGCGCTGGTTTGGAACGTTGAACAAGTAAGGCACGGGAAAATCAGCGCCGCCCGTGACGCCGCCGGTGCTCCAGGTCTCGGACTCCCATCCTGTGAGATTGCCCTTTGCGTCCGCGCTGAGCTTTATCGTCCCGTATGCCGATGGCCGGCAACCGCCCGTTTCCTGTTCGGTTCGACGGTTGACGATCAACCGTACCGGGAGGCCTCCGGCAAGTTTGGAAAGCTGTGCAGCGGCTAAGCCCCAGCGGTCTGCCGCGAGTTTCGCACCGAAGCCGCCGCCTTCAAACTCGGCTCGGACACGAATTTTGGAAGCGGGCACTCCGAGTGCCTTGCTCATCTGTGTCACAATCCCCGATACCGATTGAGTGGAAATGTGCACATCCAATGCTCCTGAGCGCCAAGCAACAACGCTGCCGTGAGGTTCAAGGCAGCAGTGTGTGATTACTGGCATTGAGTAAGTTGCTTGCACCACGGCAGCTGCTTTGGCAAACGCGCCGTCAGGATCACCCTGCACCTCCGGTTTCATCGGCTGGGCAAAACCGTCAGGAGGGTGCGGACTTGCATCGAGTACGAGATGCGGCAATTCGCTGTACTGCACTTTCACGGCTTTAGCAGCCAGTTGTGCCGATAGTTCATCGACAGCCGCTACCGCCACAACGTCATCGCCTGCCCAGAAGATCTCCGTGCCGGGTTTCTGGATGACCGTGACGGCCTTACAGCCGGGGACTTTTTCAGCCGCGCTAGTGTCAATGCTGATGATCTTTGCATGCGCATAAGGACATCCCACGGTAACGGCATATAACATTCCCGGCGCTTGCACATCAGTCGTATAAGCCGCGCGACCGCTGACCTTGAGAGGCGTGTCGATGCGGCTGACGTCCGTGCCGATGGCAGTCCGGCTGCCGGCTATAGGCCACGAGTAGTCAGCCACGCTTCCTCCTCTCCGTGGCCATTGCTGATGGCTTGGGAGTCTTGGACATGCTCAACAGGGCCTCTTCGATCCCCACGTAGGTGCCACATCGGCAGAGGTTTCCGCACATACCCTTCCGGATGTCCTCTTTGGTTGGAGAAGGATTGTCGGCCAGAAATGCGGTCGCCGACATGATGAACCCCGGGGTGCAGTATCCACATTGGGACGCGTCAGCAGCAACAAAGGCCTGCTGCAAAGCATCAAGAGTGCCGTCTTGCGCAAGCGATTCGACGGTCTCGATCTTCGCATCTTGCGCATCGATGGCCAGAATCGAACAGGAGTACACCCGCTTGCCATTCACGAGCACGGTACATGCGCCGCAGGTTGCACGATCGCACACCTGCTTCGCTCCCGTGAGGCCGAGTTTCTCGCGTAGCACTTGGAGCAAGGTAAGACACGGCTCGCAGTTTATGGACTGTGCCTCGTTATTTACGTTCAATTGGATACTGACCGGGCCCGGACCAAGAACCATCATGTAAACCACCGTTTTGGGAGGTTCGCCCGTCTGCTTGGCGCTTGCTCGTGACGGTTAGGCATAGCGACCGTCACAGAGACTGAAAATGTGCTCCGCTCACTAATCCGAGCAACCCTGCTGATCGACAAACACATCAAGTTCTCGGGCGCGAAATATTCGACCCCTGCCGGTGCAAGCTCTGCAGCGCTGAGCAACTTTAGAATATGTACCTTGCGCCTTCGATACCTAAAATGTCAACCAAATAGGTGGTCAAAATAGGTGGTCCAAATGATGCTCGGGCATGCCCGAACCACCCGTGTACCGCGGCAAAAGCGAAACCGCGGAATCAAGCGCAAACGCACAGTCTCGCACTGCTGGTGTTTAAGATGCGCAACTCGTGGGGGTCTTCAGAAGGCGACAACGGGTCCTTCTATATGCCATACGCGTATGTGACGGAGCCTACCCTAGCCAGCGATTTTTGGGCCATCAATGCGGTCAAGAGCTGATCACCGCGATGAACGCCATTTCCCAGTAACTGCAGTTTATCCTGGTGCACGCCAAATGTGGGGAGCAAGGAGCCCTAAGGATGTACTTGTAGTGTTGAAACCTTCCGAACGCCCGCAATTACCACCTCGTGGAAGTATGAGCGACACACCAAGGACTGTGCGTCAAGAGTCGTCGGGGCTGGTACACGAACTCTGCCCCGATCAATAGCAATTGACACCCGGGCTTATGTCTAGCGCCTGATAAATAAACCGGACATGTCGGGTAACCGGGCATGGCGCAACCGCAGCCTTTTCCTTGACAGTCTAGGAGAGAAGGGCTTATATTCCTAGCTTATCTAGGAGAGATCGTTTCCGTGGGCAAACAACTGGACCTTCTGCAAGGCACACTCGACATGTTGATCCTCAAGGCCGTTTCGCTCGGGCCGCTACACGGCTACGGGATTCTGCTACGCATCCAGCAGATTTCGAAAGATCGGCTGGAGATTCAACAAGGCTCGCTGTACCCGGCACTGTACCGCCTGGAGCACCTGGGCTGGATTACCAGTGAATGGGGTGAGTCGGAAAACAAGCGCAAGGCCAAGTATTACCGGCTCACGGCGGCCGGAAAGCGCCGGTTGCAGGCGGAAACTCAAAACTGGAACAGCATGGCGGACGTTATCGCAGGAATCCTGGGCACAAAACCGGAGGAAGTGTGATTTTTTGGAGCCGGCTTCGTTCTTGGTTGCGGGCGACTCACCATCGTTCTCGTATGGAAAGCGATATGGATGCGGAGCTCCGGTTTCATATCGAGGCGCTCGCCGCTGATTTGGTCCGCAGCGGCGTATCGCGCCAGGAAGCGCTGCGCCGCGCTCGCCTTGAGTTCGGCGCCATCGAGCGCATCAAAGAGGAAGGCCGGGAGGCGCGCGGTATCAGCGTTGTGGATGAAATGATGCAGGATCTCCACTACGGACAGCGTGTCCTCTCGAAGAGTCCGGACTTCGCAGTTGTCGCCGTAGTCACACTGGCTCTAGGCATCGGCGCCACAACCGCGATATTCAGTGTCGTCAATGCTGTCTTGATGCGGCCATTGGCCATGGAAGATCCCTCTCGCGTGGTGTACTTGCAAGAGCAGTGGCGGGATCTTTTCCCCGGCGTCTCAGTCGGCAACTTCGCCGATCTAAGAAGAACGAGCACCTCTTTCGCCAAACTATGCGCTTCGAACAATGCTAGTTTCAACCTCGAAGCCCGCGAACTCCCGGAGCGCGTGGACGGCGAAATCGCTACAGCGGATTATTTCTCGACCTTTGGAGTGCAGCCCATCGCCGGGCGGTTCTTCACAGTCGATGAGGACAAGCCCGGTCAGGCGCGTGTCGTCGTCATCAGTGAGCGGTTGTGGCGCACGCGGCTTCATGCAGATCCCTCGGTCGTCGGCCGGCCAATACGCATCAACGGCATGCCCACCACAGTGCTCGGCGTGATGCCCAAGAGCTTCGATCCATTGCTAAGCAACTCTGATCTGTGGATTCCTGCGGCGTACACCGCGGAACAGTTAGCCGATCACGATGACCATTATCTGAATGTGATGGGTCGGCTTAAGGCGAGTGGGTCGTTGGCGCAGGCCCAATCGGAGCTCAATGTGATCGCCCAACACCTGCAGCAGCAGTACCCGCTTGACGATCAGGACCGCGGTTTTCGCCTGCAGCCGCTCGCTACCGTGCTCCTGGGCGACCAGCGGTTGGGCCTGCGTATGATGCTCGCCGCCGTCGGCTTCTTGTTGCTGATTGCTTGTGCGAATATTGCGAATCTACAGCTGACCCGCTCTCGCTCTCGCCAAAAAGAGATTGCCGTGCGGGCAGCGCTGGGAGCTTCGCCGAACCGCATCGTGCGACAGCTTCTCGCGGAAAATCTCCTGCTCGGGCTTGTCGGCGGTGTTGTTGGTGTTTTGCTCGCCTACTGGGCCGTATCCTGGATAGTCGCCCACGGACCAGCCGAAATGCCGCGGCTGGATCAGTCGCGTATCGACGCCGGCACGCTCGCCTTCGCTTGCGCGGTTGCTCTTTTCTCCAGTTTTTTCTTTGGGCTGGCTCCGGCCCTTCGCTCCGCTTCGACTCGTCTCAACGAAGTCTTCAAGATGGGCTCCAGCACGTCGGGGGGCACTCGCGATCGAGTCCGGAGTCTCCTGGTAGTCTTAGAAGTGTCCCTGGCTTTAATTCTGATGGTTGGTGCTGGGCTGCTGGTCCGCAGCGCGCTGCTGGTGTCGCATGTCGATCCGGGCTTTGATACTTCCAACGTCGTTGTCGGGCGCGTCGGACTCCCCGATCCTGGCTATCACGATCCCTCCGTTGCGCGGCAAACGTTTGAACGGATGATCACGGTCGCCGCGGCTTTGCCTGGCGTTGAGTCCGCTGCGGTCGTTTCGCGTGCTCCACTGGCTGGCGGCGGAGGCAGCAATGGGCTGCTTGCCGAAGGCCAAGCACTTGACCCGGCGAATTTCGTGAATTCGCAATTGCAAGTCGTCTCGCCCAGCTATCTCTCCACCGCCCGCGTGCCACTGAGAGCCGGCCGCGACTTCACTTCACAAGACACGCGCGACCGCACTCTCGTCGCCCTCATCAACGAAACTCTTGCTCGCACCATGTGGCCCGGCGAAAACCCCATCGGCAGGCGATTCGTTTGCTGTGAGGCCGGACCGAAAGGCCGTATGGACCCGGTGTGGCACGAGGTCGTCGGAGTGGTGGCGGATGTGCGCGCCTGGGGTCTCGACCACCAGGTCCAGCCGGAGTTTTACATCCCGATTGCGCAAATGCCGCCCAGTGCATGGGATTGGATTGGACGCACCATGGACCTGGTGGTGCGGACTCGCGGGGGCGTGGTGCCCGTCCACGAGTTGCAAAGTGTCGTGGCCTCCGTCGCGCCCGCTGTGCCGATTTATCGGCTCTCCACCATGCAGCAGAAAATTTCCAGCACGCTCGAGCGGGCGCACTTCGATACCTTTCTGCTGGCCATTTTTGCCACCACTGCTCTACTACTTTCGTCAGTCGGAATTTACGGAGTCCTTTCAAACATTGTAGCTCAGCGCACGCGCGACATCGGGATTCGCATGGCGCTTGGTGCATCTCAAGTGCAGATTGCTTGGGATGTGCTGGGCTTCGGAATGCGCCTTGCCAGCATCGGTCTGGCTCTAGGCCTCGTCGGCGCGTTGGCGGCCACGCGCTTGCTCTCCTCTTTGCTGTACCGTGTGCGCCCCACCGACACAATCACGTTTACTGCCGTATCTGTGATCTTGCTGGTTGTCGCGTTGATGGCCAGCTACCTGCCTGCGCGTCGCGCCACCCGAGTCGATCCCATGGTGGCCTTGCGTTACGAGTGACGGCTCTTTCGAACCACAAGCGAATCATGAAACCTGCGCAACGTCAGTGGAGCCTTTCTGAATCGCTCACAAATCTGCTTCATCAACGATGGTCGCGAGTTCTCGATAGCGACACAGCGCGTTTGCCAGTTGCATCTGACGAGGGGTGCGGCATTCGGGCTCGAATAGACGCGGGCTCCCTACCACAATAACCGCCGACATTCCCCGCGAAGTTGCAACATTCAGTCGATTCAAACTGAAAAGAAATTCCATTCCCCGCGGCGCTTCTTCTGGCGACGACGTGGTCAGTGAATAAATCACCACGGGTGCCTCTTGCCCCTGAAATTTGTCCACTGTGCCGATCCGCATTTTCTGCAGCCGGGCCGATAAGTCCGCTACCTGCGCGTTATACGGTGCCACAATCAAGATATCGTCTTCCTTTAGCCGCCGGCTGTTGCCCGCGCCTCGGAACCATCGCACTTCCGGCTTTAGCAATCCCTCCACAATCCGCGCCACTATTTCCACTTCCTTTGCGCACGAGTTCCGATTCCCCTCGTGCTCCACCGGAACAAACCACAATCCGGCCCCCTTCAGACACGGGTGTCCTTCCAGCACACGACTGTGCGTCAATACTTCGGACTGCAATCGTTCTTCGTAAAAAAGTTCCGAAGTGAACTCGCAGATTGTCGGATGTAGCCTCCACGTTCTTGGCAACAAGAATCCCGTGTCTGCCGAGATCGTCTTATGGTCACCCAGCAGGTGCTCTAGCGCCGATTTTTCCGCCCCATCCGGATGGCTCCCTTTCAGTGGCCGCTCCAATTGCTGCGGATCGCCGATAAGCACAAGACTCTTCGCAGCCTGCGACACCGCGAGCACATCCGCCAGCCCCATCTGTCCCGCCTCATCGATGAACAGCACGTCCACTGCTTCGAAAGCTGCTTCCGGCGACCACAGCCACGACGTCCCGCCCAACACCTTTGCGCGGCCGGACTCAAGCGCCGCCCAGGCCTCCTCGTTCTTCCTGGCGATCGCAATCTCTGCGGTAGGTTCTTCCACGTCCGACCGCTGGATGCACCGCACACCTTCCTGGCTTCCTTCCTTCGCCGCACCCACCACTTCTTCGAGCAACTTCCGAATCACTTTGTGGCTCAATGCGGTAATGCCAATCCTTTTTCCTTCCTTCACCAACTCACAGATCATTCGCGCGCCTGTGAACGTCTTTCCCGCGCCCGGCGGCCCCTGTATCGCAAACACAGAGTCTTCAAGCGCAGATACGATCCGGCAAGCTGTGCTCTTGGGGTCCTCGCCGGCCAGCGGCTCCAGCGTTTCGCCTCTCGCGAGGCGCGGCCGCTTCCGCAGCAGCAAGTCTCGCCCCGCACGATATCTTCCGGCAGCCTCAATACCATTCGTCGCCACCCACTCGCCGACCCGGAAAAGCGCCTCCGTCTGCTCCTTCACCTTAAGCGGCCGCTCCCAGACGTACACCGCAGTTGGATGCAGTTCAGCAGTCTTTCTCGTTTTCTTAATATCGATGGTGTGTTCCACAGCGTCGATTGACAACACGCTACCGAACTTCTCGCCCTGGTAATACAGGTCTTGTTCGACGCGCGCTTCCGTCTCCTGCTTCGCGAACGCATAGCGATCTACGGGAATCTTTCGTTCAACCACCAACCTTTCCAACAACTTCAGCCCCGCCAACCCCGCTTTCTCTTCCAACAAGTCCACATCGTCCAGCTCCGCCAGCCGATAACCCTCCCAGAACGTCGCCTTGTCCTCTCGCCGGTGCCAATCCTGCAGCTGCGCTAGCAGCCACTGCGCCTGCTGCTCGTTCGTACGGGCCTTCGAGTCCGCCGGTATCCCGGCGGTTAATTCTTCTACCAGTGCCACAACGCGCTTCTGTCTTTCATCCAGTTCCTCGGACCCCTCTTCCTCCCGGTCCACAAATCGCGGCACATCAGTTGCGCCTGTCACCAATTTGCTGCGCTCCTCCTCCAGCCAATTCCTCAGCTTGGCCGTGGAAAAGCAATCTTCGCTGTTGTATCCCTCCATGGCTTCGCGAATCGATTCCGGCAGCTGTTCATCGCCCCAGCCTAACTCCAGCCTATGCTCCACATACCGCATCGCCGCCCGCGACACATCCAGTGGCGTGTTGCGCTCGAATCCGTAAAACGCCTCGATTTTTTTCAGCGAATACTCTTCCACGCTCGCCCGCACGCCTTGCTTGAACGCCTGATGCAAATCTACTAGCACTCCCGCTCGCAGTATCCGGTCGATTTCGTCTTCCCGCGTTACATACATTCCCATCAATCGTTTCAGCGCAGCAGGCTCGTACCCGCCGAAGTGATATACATGCATCTTGGGATTCGCTTCGCGCCGCCGCATGACTTCGTCCACCAGCCACTCGAATCCCTTTTTTTCCTCCTCGCGATTCAGCGCCCACCGCTTCTCGTAACGCAATTCGTGGCCCGCATTGTTGAACGCAAACCCGAACAGATATTGCAGTCCCCATTGGCCAACGAACGGATCGCCTTCCAGATCAAGGAACACATCGTCCGCCGACGGCTCAGGCAATCTGCAAAAGCCCAATCCCTCCGCAACCGGCAAAAGCACCTCATGCACCAGGCGCTTCTCTGAGCGACCCGTCACCTGCACCCGCGCCTGCTCCCGTACGCGCTCGATCCCTTCTCTTGAACCATGCTTGGGCCTGTTTTTCAGCGGTATCGGCAACACCGCCAGCTTGGCCATCGTCCCGGTGTCCCATTCTTCCAATTGGTTCCGTTGCTGCTTGCGAATTCCCGCCACCAGCGACAGATGATCGTCCCCACGCCGCCGCCTATCGCACTCGCGAAACCACCGGCACACGTCGCAGTGCGCCACCGGCTCTGGGTACGTCCCGATCCTGGTGCTGTCCTGCACCGACCGTGCCAGCCGGTCCTTAACGCATCGGAAATACGCCGCATATTCCGCCAGGCGATACGCTTCTCCCTCAAAGTTTTCGCCGGGAGGGATTACCCACATCCATTCCGGTCCACATCCCTGAATCTTTTCCAGCAGCTCCGAGTATAACGACAGCTGCAAAATCGTGGCCGCCTTGGTTTCCCGCGTCAGCTTGCAGTCGTACACCTGGTACGACCAATTCCCGACCTGGCTCGGCTTCGCTACCCTTCTGAGAACGTCCGGCCGCCCAAACCAGCGGCCGTGGCTCAACGCGCCCTGCGCAATTACCTCCACCCCGCGCCTCATGGCCCGTTGGGTTTCCCCCAAGACCTGAGCTTCGTCCCCCGCGTTCGCTAGATTCAATATCTCAAGCCCGCACTTGTCCAGAAACGCCAAATAAGCCGCCTCGTGCAGCGCGCCGCGCTCCCGCACGACCCACAGGTCCGGCGCCTCAAAGTCCGGCGCAGTCCGCTCTCCGCGTGCAACGCTAAGATCAAGACTCGTAAGGTGACGACAGGCAAGGTGGTTGCTGAGGTCCGTCGCCGCTAGACGAATTGCACCGCCTACCTCTTTCATGTCCGAATAATACCTGTTATGAACTGGCTGATACTATCTCCAGCAAAACGCCAAGCAAAAAGCTCTCCCGGCGGTCTTGCTGGACCCTGTTGGGCTGTTTTTTTTCACTGCCGTTAGAAAAAACTCGAGCCACGTCTCCCACTCTCAGTGGGTGCAGACAACCAATCAATCCCGGGATCTCTGTCAGATGAGCCGGATAGAACCTTTGGGTACCACGGGCTAGGCCAGGGTTCCTTGGAGCACTTCGCGGAGCAGCTCTTGCTTTTGCGTGGTGAGCTTCTTCCCTTGCGCCGTAAGATAAAACACGTCGATAGCCTTGTGGCCTTCCGTGTCGATCAACGCGACTTCGATGTTGCACCCCAAGCGCGCCAGCGCCGAACCGATCTCATAGAGCAATCCCGGATGGTCTTGGGTAACGATTTCGAGCAGCGTGCTGTGTGCCGAAGACGCGTCGTCGAAGTTGATGCGCGTCTCGACGGTGACCTTGGGTGCGCGCCCGCGGCCGGCGCTTTCGCGGCTTTTCAGGAGTGGTTCGAGGGGTGCCTTTCCATTCACGACATCTGCGAGGCTCTTGCGGAAGCGCTCAGCCTCGCTGGGGTTCAGCTCCAGAGTGCGGTGCAGATCTGCGAAGTGGAAGGTGTCCAACACGACGCCGGCGGCATTCGCGAAGGCATCCGCCTTGTTGATGTTCATGCCCCAGCCTGTCAGCACGCCCGATATCGTCGCGAAAAGTGCCGGGCGGTCCGCCGCGAGCAACGTCAGGGAGAAACCATGGCGGGTGGCGAGGAGCTCCGTCTGCACGGGATCCGTTCCCAGCTTCTGGTAAAGCGCCAAGTGCGCCGCAATCTCCGTCGCTGAATGCACCGCGAGATACCGCCGCGGGAATCCTTCGAGGAACCGCTCGATCTCTTCGAGGGTGGTGTCGCCCGCCAGCGCCTGCACCCGCTCGAGCAGCGAGCCTTCATCCGACGCGTGCAAGCGGTCGCGATCCAGCGTGCGGCTGAAGTGGTTTGAAGTGGCCACGAAAAGCTGCCACAGCATTTCCGCCTTCCACGGCGTCAGCGCTTCCGGATTAACGGAGTGAATGTCCGCATAGGTCAACAGGCACAATCTTTGCAGCCTTTCCATCGTTGTGACGGACTGCGCAAAAGCCGAAACGGTGGCAGGATCAAAGATGTCTCTCCGTTGCACAGTGGCGGACATGTCCAGGTGGTGTTCGATGAGGAAGTGAACTTCTTCTTTCTCTTCCGACGAAAGGTTCAATCGCCTGGCGGCGCTAGCCAGCGCCGTGAGGCCGCCCGTAACGTGATTCTCCACGGACATTCCTTTGCCCACGTCGTGCAGGAGCAGCGTCAGAATCAGCAAGTCCCGCCGCTCGGCGGTCCTCCACAGCGGCCCGAAATGCGCTCCGCGCTCATCCGGCGGCTCCGCCAATTCCTGCAGGTGCTCGATGGTTCGCAAAGAATGCTCATCCACGGTATAGCGGTGATAGAAATCGCGCACCACCAGCGAGTCGATCATCCCGAATTCCGGCAGGATTTCCGTCAGCAACCCCAGCCGTTGCATCGACCGCAAAGCCACACCCGGATAATCGGAGCTCAGAATCTCTCGCAGTGTGGCCCAGGAAATCTCCGTGTTCTTCGGAGGAAGTTCCGGATGCGTCAGGATATAACCGATGCTGCGCTCCGCCTCACGGCTCAGCGGAGTCCCGGTGCGAGCGGCTTCCGCGAAGAGAGAGTAGGTGACCGCGCGGTCCGACAGCACCGGCTGGTCGAGCACCTCGAGCAGGCCGTCACGCACGGCGAAAAACTTGTCTTCACCTGGCGGGGATTTGGCGGCGCGCGCTGCGTTGAAAAAGCGCTGCCGCAGCGTTAACGTCACGGGCGCTTTCTGCTCGAGATAGCGCAAGAGCTGCCGGTTCAGCGTGCGGGCGTGACGAAAATACTGGCGCATCCATTCGGCAGGAGTTCGCGCCACCCCGTCGCCCACCCCCAGCCCGCGTTCTGCTGCTGCCGCCTGCAGCTCATAGGTGAGGGTGTTATCGTTCCGGCCGTTGCTGTAATGCAGAAAACATCGGATGGCGCTGAGAAAATCGACGGCTGCCGCGGACAGCTCTTCCTCCGCGGCGGTGATGTTGCGAATTCCTTTTCTTTCGTCGACGATCTGCCGCAGCCAGATGGCGGCTTGATAATCGCGCATGCCGCCCGGCGACTCTTTTACGTTGGGTTCGAGGTGAAAGATGGTATTTCCATAGCGCGTCAACCGCTCCCTGGTCAGCCTGTGGATTTGCGCCAGCAGAAAGGGCCGCGCCTGTTTTTCCGACGCGGGCAGCACTTTCGTGTCCAACTTCTCGAAGAGCGCGGCATCGCCCGCCAGGAATCGGCGATCCAGCAAGGCCAGGTGGAACTCCGCATTGTCTTCTTCGATCCGCTTACACTCTTCCAGGGTGCGCCCCGCCGAGCTGACGCGGAATCCGATGTCCCACAATGTTCGCGAAAATTCGGAGATCAGCGGCCGTGATTCCTGCTCGATTCTCTCGTTTCCCAGCAAGAATAGAATGTCCAGATCGGAGTAGGGGAACAGCATCCTCCGCCCGTAGCCGCCGAGCGCCAGCAGGCAAAGCCCTTGCGGCTCGCGGCTTTGGACGCGCAAGACTTCGTCAAAGATTTGCTGCACGTTGCGGTCCGCCAGCTCGCACTGCGCGCGCACGGTTTCTCGCGCACTCGTACCGGTCTCAAATTGTTGCCGGATGCGTTGCCGCTCGGTGTCGGCCTGCGAGCCGAGCACGGATAGGGGCGTTGGGGAACTTTGCATGTTCTTTGCGGGTGGGATGTCCGGATTGAGACTGGGGCGTGCAGCGGTCGTCACGTTGATCGCCCTGCGGTCAATAAGCTGGCTGCCCGGTGGCCAAAAATGATTGGCTAGAGCGCGTTTTCACCGCGTTCCTCGTTGCGAATCCGGATTGCTTCCTCAACCCTCGATAGGAATATCTTACCGTCACCAATCTTCCCTGTCTTGGCTGTCTTCAAAATTGTGTCCACAACTCGGTTCACTAGCGCATCCGGCAGCACCATCTCCAATTTAATTTTTGGTAGCAGGTCCACCGTGTATTCGCGTCCGCGATACACCTCGGTGTGACCCTTCTGCCGGCCGTGCCCGCGCACCTCCGTCACCGTCATCCCCTCGATGCCTATTTCGCGCAGGGCATCTTTCACCGATTCAAACCGCGAGGGCTGAATGATTGCCTCGATTTTCATCATGGGTGTTTCCGCTCCGCCCCCTGCCTGATGCTCCTTGTCAGCTTTCCCTACGACTCAAGGTTATAAGCCTCTTCGCCGTGTTGTGTAATGTCCAGTCCTTCGATCTCATGCTCTTCCGGCACGCGTATGCCGGTCAGCAGGTCTACGATCTTGAGCAGCACGAGCGTTCCCACCAGCGCAAAGACCCAGGCGATCAAGACACCCACGAGCTGGTTGCCGACCTGGCCCCAATGCCCGTCCAGCGCGCCGACGGCCTTGCCCGCTCCAAAGATGGGGTTGATTACCTGTTGAGCGAACACACCGGTTAGCAGCGCTCCGATCGTGCCGCCTGCGCCGTGCACGCCGAAAGCATCCAGCGCGTCATCATATCCGAAGATGGCCTTCACTTTCGTCACCATCCAGTAGCAGACCACGCCCGCGATCAAACCAATCGCGAGCGCCGGCATCGGCCCCACAAACCCGGCTGCCGGAGTAATCGCCACGAGTCCCGCCACCGCGCCTGAAATCGCACCTAGCGCGCTGGCTCGGCCGTTCTTGAACCATTCCGCAGCGCTCCAGCTCAGTGCCGCTGCGGCAGCCGCGAAGTGTGTGGCCACGAACGCGCTGGTGGCCAGCGAATTGGAAGCCAGCGCGCTGCCGGCGTTGAATCCGAACCATCCTACCCACAGTAGACAGGCACCGATGAAGCTCAGTACCAGGCTATGCGGGGGCATCGGCTGCTTTGGATATCCGGTGCGTTTGCCAAGATACAGCGCGCAGACCAGCGCGGAAACGCCCGAAGAAATGTGCACAACTGTACCACCCGCAAAATCCAGGGTCGGAAATTTTCCTCCGAGGGAGGCGTTCAAGAACCCGCCCTTACCCCACACCATGTGCGCCAGCGGCGCATACACCACCAGAAACCACAGCGCCAGGAAGAGCACCGTGCCGCTGAATTTCATGCGTTCGGCGGTCGCGCCGGTAATCAGTGCCGGCGTAATGATCGCAAACATCAACTGGTAGACCATAAAGGTGAGTTGTGGAATCGTTCCGGCGTAATCTGGATTCGGGTCCGCACCCACGCCGCGTAGAAACGCGTGCTCGAAGCTGCCAATAAAATGGCCGTCGCCGCCAAAGCACAAGCTGTACCCGACCAGCGCCCACATCATCGTGATCAACGCCATCAACGCGAAACTCTGCATCATTATCGCCAGGGTATTTTTCCGCCGGACCAGGCCGCCATAGAAAAGCGCCAGCCCAGGTCCAGTCATCATCAGCACCAGCGCAGCGCTCACCAGCATCCAGGCGTTGTCCGCGGAGGACTGAGCCGCTTTCACGTCCTTGTCCAGCTGTGCCAGTTTTTCATTGACTGCTCTGGGGATTTCCGAGGTCGCGGCAGAAGCCCCGATCGTCAAAGGAGCGGCTGAAGAGGCGGGTGTTTGTTGTGCCGAGAGGGGAGCAACAGTGAGCAGAAGGGCCCCAAGCACCAGGACAAAGCTGAAACTACACTTCCATCCTACGCACTTCATAGATATGTCCGCTCCGCTGGTTCTGGATTCGACTTCCGGGGACCCGCCACTTCGTCGCCCTGCATTATACGCAAGCGCGTTCTTGGTCACAGTTTGAAATTTTCATTCCCTGGATTTGTTTTTCTGATGCGCCGCTGTCCTCTGGTTCCGGACGACTCGACCCGTATACTTCTCTGAACGGTTCCCTTTGTACCAGGTATCCTCCAGCGTATAATGCCGTGCGGCGCGGTGAAGGGTGATCCGAGCCCGATGAGGATGGATTGACCCACGGCCATGACTGACAGGCTGCCCATGGAAATCAAGGTGCGCGAATCCGGCGGAGTGTCCGTACTGGAAGTTCACGGCCGCCTCACTATCGGCGAGCCTGCCGAGCAGCTCCACGACGCGCTCGAATCTGTGGTCAAAGCTGGCGCGAAGAAAGTTGTCGTTGTCCTGAACGGCATCCCGCAGATTGACAGCTCCGGGATCTCCACGCTCGTGCGCATCTCCATCAAGCTCGCCCGCGAAGGCGGTGTGCTCCGTTTGGTGTGCGGCCCCGGCCGCGTCCGCGACGCCCTCACCGTCACCCGCCTCGTCGAAGCCATCCCGACTTTCGAGTCCGAATCGGCCGCAGTCAACAACTTTTAGCTGTTTTCGCACTGGTCGTTTCAGGTGTTGGCCATGTGCTACACTCCCGCTTGATGGCAAAACGAAATCGTTCTCGGAGCGCATTGCGGATTGCTGCTTCCGTTTTTCTAGCGCTCATGGGAGCCGCGTATTCCCATTCTCAGGAGACTTCCTCGGTCACCCTGCCGGAAATCGAAATACGCGCGCTCGCCAACCGCATCCTTCAAGGAGCCGGGAAATCGGATTGCAAGCCGGGGGACTGCAGCATCCTGGTCGCAAATTTCACGCTTCCCTCAGGCGCAACGTCGCAACTAGGCATGCACCTCGCTGACGCGTTCTCGAACGAACTCGCCTCCCAGCAGCAGGCCATTCAAGTCATCGAGCGTTCGCGTTTCCAAACGTACCTGGAACAAGAACGCATTCCCGCCACTCTTCTCAACAGTGAAAAGGCCATCCGCTGGCTCGGGAAACAACTGGGCGCCACGGCCGTCCTGAGTGGTACAACCGAGGACCAGGGGGCGTACGTGCGCGTCGAGGTGACCTTACGCTCGTGCGAAAAGGAGAGGACAGGCCCTGTTGAGGAATTCTCCTTTCCGGATCCTGATTCGAACACTGATCTTAACCCCATTGATTCCTTCTCCAAAACAGTTCCTTCTTCCAACGCGTCCACTATCCCGCTGGTCGTCAGAGCCGGAGTGGGCGGAGTCACTTCTCCTGGTTGTTCGTACTGTCCTCAACCGAACTATACCAATCCTGCCCGAGAAGCCAAGTTCAATGGCACCGTGCTTTTGCAAGTAACCGTTTCCGCAGCGGGAAGCACGGTAGAATCCAAGGTTGTTCGTGGAGTGCCGTTTGGTTTGAATGCGGCGGCCGTGAGCGCCATACGCGATTGGAAGTTCAAACCCGCAACGCGCGAGGGCGAACCGGTAACCTGCATGGTTATGATCGAAGCGACCTTTCGCCTCCGTTAGCGGAATGAAGTTTTGAAAGTCGGTGCTCGGGGAATTGCCGGTGTTTGGGCGAGCCTTGTTATCCGCCCTTTTTCAATTCGGCTAGAACCAGTTTAGCCAATTCTTTCAGGGTTTCAAATACGCCCAATCCCTGAATAGCCACGCCTTCCAAAATCGGCTCGCCCTTTTTCTGGAGCTGCTTCGTCAATTCCGGCACGGTCATCGCGTTCGGCAGGTCGCGCTTGTTTAATTGCAGCACGTACGGAATCGTCGCGAAATTCAAGTTGTGCTCTTTCAGGTGCTCCATCAGGTTTTCCATCGTCTCGAAATTCGCGTCCAGTCGTTCTTCCTGCGAATCCGCCACGAACACCACGCCGTCCGCACCTTTCAGGATCAGCTTGCGGCTGGCTTCATAAAACACCTGTCCGGGGACCGTATATAAATGAAAGCGCGTCTTGAATCCGCGCACCGTTCCCAAATCCAGAGGCAGGAAGTCGAAAAAGAGCGTCCGGTCCGTCTCGGTTGCCAGGGACACCATCTTGCCCTTCTGGTTTTGTCCGGTGTGGTCGTAGATCCACTGCAAGTTGGCGGTCTTTCCGCCCAGACCTGGACCGTAGTACACCAGCTTGCAGTTAATTTCGCGAGCAGGAAAGTTGATGAAAGGCACGTTGTCGTCAACCAGAATTCGGCCACAAACTTATAGCATACGCGACGCAGGCTGGCCAGCCTTCGCGCCCCGCGTGTCGCCTTGCGTGTACTGCACCTACAGTGTCCGCGATTCCGCTCCGAACTCCACGCCCTATTTTTGGCCCATGCCTCCGTTCGGTAACGCCTGACACTTCCGCTCCCGACCAGTCGACTGCCGCTCACATCCGCTCACATCCGTTGACGCCAGAATCCTGCTCTGCTAGCATTCGCCCCATGGCTAAAGCGCGTAAGCCCTCTTCGGGGTCATCCAGGCATTCCAAGGGCAAGCCGCGGAGTCAGGCTAAGTCACAGAAAAAAAAGACTTTCCCTCCCCCTCCGCCCGCCCAGCGGGGGGGTGTCGAGCTGGTTGATCCCCGCGTCCAGGCGCAGCTTAAAGTCTACGACGAAGCCCTGGCCCTCTTTCATCAGCAGAAATTCGCCCGCGCCAAGCAGGAACTTGAAAAAGTCTTGGAGGGCCCTAGCAAAGAACTCGCGGATCGCGCGCGCATGCATGTGAAAATCGCAGAGCAGCGCATGAAGCCGTCCCACGAGCAGAATCCTCGCACCGCCGACGAGCATTACCAGCGTGGCGTGGCCATGATGAACATCGGCCGATGGGATGATGCCCGCGAAAGTCTCGACAAAGCCCGCAAAGCCGCGCCCAAGGCCGACCATATTCACTACGCGCTGGCCGCGCTCGATTGCCTGACCGGCGAAGCTGATTCCGCCCTGGCCAATCTGAAGGTCGCCATTCAATTGCGTCCGGAAAATCGCTATCACGCGCGCAACGACGAAGACTTTGCCTTCCTCCAGGAAGACCCGCGTTTCACCGAGCTGCTCTATCCGGAGAAAGATGGCACCGCCGGTTAGCGATTTGTGTCAGGGCAGGCCTTAACCCGTCCTGTTTTTTCTTCTCTCCGTTCTCGGTGTCCTCTGCGTTCTCTGTGTAAAATTCCTTTTTCTAGGGCGAATTCTCTTCGGAAATCCTGAAAGCCGATGTGAAAAAACGTGCCTCCCAACCAAAGACTCTTTCCCGCGGCTTCCGCGTCGTCGCTCTCGGAGGCGGCACGGGCCTCTCCACGCTCCTCCGCGGCCTCAAGGAACTGGTCATTCACCGCACCGACGAACTCGCCAGCACTGAACGCCCCATCGCCGATCTCGCCGCCATCGTCACGGTCACCGATGACGGCGGCAGCTCCGGCCGCTTGCGTCGCGAAAACCGCATCCTTCCTCCCGGAGACATTCGCAATTGCATGGTGGCGCTTTCGAAAGACGAAGCCCTTCTCGCCCGCCTTTTCCAATATCGTTTTCACGCGGGTCGCGGCCTCATCGGCCACAATTTCGGCAATCTTTTCCTCGCCGCGCTCACTCACGTCACCGGCGATTTCACCAAAGCTATCCGTGTCAGCAGCAAAGTGCTGGCGATTCGTGGCCGCATTTTTCCCTCGACGCTTTCGAACGTGCACCTCGTTGCCACACTCGAAAACGGCCGCACCGTCCATGGCGAAACGCGCATCAGCGCTAGCCGCACGCCGATCAAAAAACTCAAGCTTTCTTCGCGCCGCGTGCGTCCGCTCAGTGGGGCCATCGAAGCCATCAAGCAGGCCGACCTGATTCTTCTCGGTCCCGGCTCGCTCTACACCAGCATTCTTCCGAATCTGCTGATCCCGGAAATTGCCAGCGCCATGGCCAAATCGAACGCTCCACGCGTCTACGTAGCCAATCTGATGACCCAGCCCGGGGAGACCGCTGGTTACGCTCTCGCCGATCACCTTCGCGCGATCCAAAAGCACGTCCCGCGCCCGGTCATCGATTGGGTGATCGCCAATCGCCAAGCTGTGTCGCCCGAGGTGGCTCGGCGCTATCGCGCGCAGGGCGCTGAGCCGGTGGCCATCGATCTCCCCGCGCTCCAAAAGCTCGGCTTCCGCGTTATCTTGGACAACCTCCTCGAGGAACATGGAGTCATCCGCCACAACACCCGCCGCCTCTCCCGGCTACTCCTCGAAGAGTTCCTCCACCGCTAGCGCCGGTTCTTCAGCGCACGTCAACCGCATTCGTCACAGCTTTGTAGGGGCGCAGCATGCTGCGCTCCAAACGCCCAGCCGCCAGGCACACTGTTCTCATTGCGGCCTCGGTTTCTCCTCTGCAGAGCCTTCCCGTAAAGAGATTCTTATCCAGTTAAGAAAGGGGGGCACTCCCATCGAGCTTTGGCACTCCCGCAAAATACGATTGACTCCCGCTGGGCAGTTTCCTGAGTGTGCCGCATCTGAAGCAGGCCATCGAGGCGTTTATGCAAGCCTGGAACAAAAACCCCAAGCCGTTCATCTGGAGCGCCACCGTCGAGGACATCATCAAAAAGATCGATCGCGCGCGGCTCCAGATGGAGCAGATCAAACCCGGATCCACCCAGCCCAGGGGGAAAAAGAAGCCCAGCTGTCCTGTAAAGTTATATACGGGACCACTAGATTGGAGCCTAATTCATTCAGACCAACACCCCTTTAGAATCAACACTTATAGAAATGACCGCAAGTGTCGATTCTAAACCGCTTACATAAACTCCAAGTTCTTTAGATGCAACACTTACAAAAAACCCAGGGGGTGGCCCAGTTATGGTTAAACAGCTTATGCGATGATGACCAGCTATAGCTAGCTGTCCTAAGAAGCATTGCGTCGAAGGATCTCCCTAGCAACGATCTCCAAAAACAAAAAGGCCCCCGATCCGCTCGGGAGCCTTCTTGGCTAAGGTTTGCGCAGTCGTTAGAAGATGATCTTCGCGACGAGCTGCATGTTGAACTGTTCGCCAGGACCAAGCCCAGGCGCGCCGTTGAAGTCACCGATGGTGTCAGTTACATAGCCGAATCCATCGGCTAGGTTCGTCGAGCATCGGTGATTCGTGGTTGGACCCTGGTTGCAGGTATTGAAGTTCGGCGAGTTGACGCCTCCCACTGCTGCCGACCCGACTCCGGAAGCGAGATTTAGTCGGTTCAGGAGGTTGAAGACTTCCATGCGAAGCTGTATTTTTACGCGCTCGGTGACGGGGATGCTCTTGATGACCGACAGATCCACGGATCCATATCCCGGCCCGTAGTATCTGTTCCGGGCGATGTTCCCGAAGGATGATCCTGTGCACTGCGGATCACCGGCATTGGGATCGCAGAATGCTGTAGGATTGACCCACAGTGTGCCTCCATTCGCCGCGGAGAACTTGTGATCGATAGTAACGCCATTGCCGCTAGCGAATGGGTTGCCAACGAGGTTGAGGTAAGATCGCACCTCGTCAAAGGGCTGTCCGGCGTGGAAGACCCACAAGCTGCTGACTTCCCAGCCGTTGACGACCCTGGCGGACCAGCCATGGGCCCACGGCGCCTTGGGCACCTCATACACGAAACTTGCCGTGAAAAGATGCCGTGTGTCGAAATCGCTGTTGCCGTAGTCCAGCTTGAGATTTGTCGCGTCATCCAGAA
>Ga0137363_10000332_pt1 | contig 26515 bp, 23 predicted proteins | sample MadtaG_FD_104800 | JGI IMG/M metagenome (GOLD analysis project Ga0137363, IMG submission 104800) | Vadose zone soil microbial communities from Angelo Coast Range Reserve, California, USA - Mad1_115_16 metaG | ecosystem: Environmental > Terrestrial > Soil > Vadose zone | place: USA: California...
ATAAAATCGCTCGGCTTCTCCGTCGCCATGCATCAACTTCCGTTCTCCGGTTTCTCCCGTCTCTGTGTCGACCAAGGCGATTTGTTGCCAACTGGGATGGTAATCACACCCTATAATCATCATGAAAGGCTCCTTTCTTCCCAGTGGTTCTTCTTCTCGTCAAACCAAGAATACTGTGTCGCTCGGAGCCTTTCCTCTTATCCAATCAATTCAAGCCTGGTTTTGGCTTGAATGGGGAACTTCTATGGTCCCGGAAACCTGATTTCCTCGCCCCCAATTCTCGGCCAGGTCCTGCCAGCGCGGATTCAGTTTCTCGATTCGCCAGATCTTCTATCGTTGCGGCGCACATCGCCGGCGGGTTTGCACAGCCTGCGAGTCGCTGACATAATTGGCACCCATGAGTTCTGAAGAGCTGTTGCTGACTGGCAGACATGTGCGCCTGGAAGCTCTTGCGCATCGGCACGTTCAAGGCCTGGCGAATGCAGCGGTAACCGACCCGTCCTTGTATCGATGGAGGCCTGTTCCCCAGGGCAAACTGGAGGCCACACGTTACGTGGAAACCGCGCTGGCATGGCAGGAGACCGGCACTGCGATACCTTTTGCGATCATACGCTTGCACGACGATGCGGTGATTGGCTCCACTCGTTTCTGGAACCTGGAGCGCTGGTCGTGGCCGCCTGGCCACCCCTCGTATGGTCGCGTCTTACCCGATGCCTGCGAGATCGGCTATACATGGCTCACCAGCAGCGCGGTCCGAACCTCCATTAACACTGAGATCAAATTCCTTATGCTGGCCCATGCTTTTGAAACGTGGCACGTACTCCGGGTCTGCTTTCACACAGACGCACGCAATGACCGCTCACGCGCTGCGCTGGAGCGGATCGGCGGACGGTTCGAGGGTGTCCTTCGCGCTCACCGCATGGCGGCTGATTTCCAGCCTCGCGACTCCGTGCGTTACTCCATCGTGGCGGCGGAATGGGAAATGGTAAAACAACGGTTGCTTGAACTTATGAATCGACGCTAATCGCATTGTTTGCGTGCTCGCCATCGCAGCCACTTCCCATAAGCCGACTTTCCCGGTGGACAACTTCCGGTTTGCCGGCGGTCCGATCGGAAACCGACATGAGTCAGATGCAAGTGGGTCAACTGCAAGATTGGGTCGGCTGCGCGGCGGTGCTAGCCCTCTTCGCCCAGCAGATTACTCACGCGCACGATGGTAGCGACTTGCTCCGGAGTGAGTCGCGACAAAAGGTTCCGCCGGACCGATTCCGCGTGTATCGGGCGCGCATCCTCCAGCTTCTCTCGGCCGACCCTGGTAAGCACGACGAGAACGGTGTTCCCGTTTACATACCGGCGTTCAACGAGTCCGCGTTGTTGCATTCGCGTCAGCTGGTGAGAAAGGCGGCTCTTGTCCCAGGTCATCACCCTGGCCAATGCTTGTTGGCGCATTTCACCTTTCCCAATCGCGGAGAGACGGGATAAGACTCCAAATTCGGGGCCTGAAAGCCCGGTTGCCTGCGCAATGTCCCGGCCCACGCGACTCAGCACGTCTTCCCCCATAAGCAGGAAGGCATGCCACACACGCAGTTCGCTCGGGGACAATGCTTTCGTGGACATTGCCGCCAAAAGCATACCAGCTCAAGGTTGACATATCAACCTAAGTCCTCATACCATGTTGACATGACAACCTGGCCAGACGAAATTTTCTCTCCGGAGAATCCGGTGGCAACGCAGGATCTTCAGAACTTCCTTGGTGGCCTTGAGAACGATTCGGCCCTTTTTCATCCGAAGCAACTGCGAAAGCGGCTGGACGCGCTGGAGGACCTCGATATCAGATTGGGAGATTTCTGTGCAGCGAGATACATAAATGGTCCGGATGCCCGGATTGCCAACCATGCCAGGGCCATGCGCGCCAAGCTTGAGGCCGCCAATACAGCACTCTATGAATCCATACGCTCGGAGATTGTGCGCGGTGCTCCGCCACACTTACTGCTGCAGTGGATACAGGCTCCAGCTGGCCGGGAACAGACAGCTTCTGGCTTAGGGTATGACTACCGGGATGAGGTGGTGACGGGTGTTCTCCAACTCCGCGAGCCAAGCGAATCGCGTCTCCACCCTCTGCCGGAGATGGTGTTTTATCAACCCACTCCAGTGCGCCATATTCTCCATCTGATAACAGCCAGCGCCTTCTCTCAAGGCGATGTCTTTGTCGATCTGGGCTCCGGATTGGGACATGTGGCGTTGTTGGCATCCATGCTGACTGGAGTCCGCAGCTTTGGTATCGAGGTGGATCCCGCGTACGTTGCAAGTGCGCGGGAATGCGCTCAAAGCCTCCACCTAAGCCAGGTCAGCTTCATCCGTGAGGACGCGAGGGCCGCAGATCTGTCCAGCGGGACCGTGTTCTATTTGTATTCTCCCTTTACCGGCTCGGTCCTCGCCGATGTGCTGGCCAGACTGGAACAGCAGAGCAAAAGCAGACCAATCAGGATTGGCGCGCTCGGGCCTTGCGCATGCATACTTGCCAGGGAGTCGTGGCTAAAGCCGATCGCACCGCCCGATCCAAAGCAGATTACCGTCTTTCAGAGACGTTTGTGAATTTGTTGGACGACTGTGCTTCCGCTGTGGTCATTAGTTTATAAAAATACTTTCTTCGTTGCGGTCGAGCGGCTTGCGGCAAACTGTCGGGGGCCGTCTTACCACAGGGGTTCTACTGGTCGTTCCTTGAATATCGGCGGCCGCTGCCTGCTTGGATGCGTGCGCTTGTTAATGTACACAGCATTGTGTACTATGTCGTTTCTTGTTCCGCGCGGTTGCTGTTGACGCACAGTTCAGGGAAAGCGAGGTGTTCCGGCTCTATGGTTCAGCCCCAAAATAGAAACAAGGTTGTAGAGCTTCCAGTGTGCAATATCTGCCTGGGCCGCCGTCGTCCCGACACCCAGGAAATGCTCCAGGTTCGCGAAGAATTCGATACTTACACTTTCAACATCAACATTGCAAAACAGCTTGCGGTGGGCAAAAGGAACGCCTCTGCCATTGAAGGAAAATCACTCGTGAGTCTGCTGGCCTTGAACTATTTTGATGAAACCCACCTCGGCCATGTCGATCCCGCCGTCCCCGGCATATTTACCCGGCGTTTTGGCGGACTGGTCCTGCTTGATGGCATTCATCGCGCCGCCCGCTGCATTATCGACGAGCGGCCCTTTCTTGCTTTTGAATTGAGATATGAAGAGTCACTGCAATGCCTTCTGACGCAACAGATACACGCGAGAAACGCGGAAGACATTGTACGCAGGCTGCGGCTGAGCCTGGAATGCTTCCCCAACAATCCTGCTCCAGGCACAGCCATCGAATGTAGCCCTCGGGTGCTGGAGCGGGTCATCGCGCTGCTTACCCCGGAGGAAAATGAAAAGCTCAAACCACGGGCGGTGCCCGATCCCATGCGGTTCAGCATCAAAACGTAGGGCGTCGGGGTGCGGGGTACCCCATCTTTCGCATTGTGAAAGGTGGGATTCGAGCGGAACTACCTGTTACAGTACCGGCCCCAGCCGCTCGAAACAGTCTTCGCCATAAGCCTGGGTCAGGTATTCTGCGGCTATTCTTACATCCTGAAAGGCGAACAGCAGATCAAAGCTGGCATCGAGCTGCCGTACCTCGGAAAGCATCGGTGCGGGCCGGGCGGGGAACAGCCTCATCTTCAGGAACCGGACGTACAAATCCAGCTTGACGTGGCGGGCGCCGTAACGGAAGTGGCGGCAGGCCTTGATCAGTTTACGGCTGTGCTCTTTTATGCCGTCTTCCGCGGCATGGCGGCGGCGATGGTATCCATACTCGCCCCACTCCTGCATCACGTCGGCATAGTCCATCATCCAGCGTATGTTCTGCTGCAACAGCAGGATGCGCTTGAACTGCTGCCTGCGGAACTCCTCAGGCCCCAGCTTATACTTCAGTCTCTCTTCCGTAAAAGGGTCCACCAGGTGGAACAATTCATCGGTGTCGATGGGCGCGATGTAAGAGGCAATGTCGTCCTCCGTGCGGTTGGGGAAGCGGTAAAACTGGCGCAGGATAAACTTGCCGGCGTACAGAAACAACAGGACAAACAAAAGCATTGCCACGAACTCTGCGATCATTTCTTTCTCTTTCCTTTCTTTCTGTTCCGATACCAGTCCACAAACCTCGAATACTCCTCCAGCCGTTCCACCGCCTCATCCTCAGTGATGCTGAGCTTCCATTTCGGCTCTTCCTCTTCCTCCGGAGGCCTGGCAAAAGTCAGCAGCCAAAACACCAGCGCCACTATATACGAAGCTGGTATCGCGCGCATCAGAAAAAAATTGACTTTGGTTCCAAAATGGGAACGCGCCCAATAGGTGGCCCAGGCCCCCAAAGAGTAAATGGCATAGCCGCCCACAATGCCGAAGGGATAGCTCCGCCAGTGCAGACGGCTATGGGCCAGCAACAGCAAAAACAGGCCGAAGAGCGCAGACTGGATGATATTTACAGCCATTTCTCCCGACAAAATCAGACGAATGGTGGCGCTCGCTTGCACAGGCGGATGGGCAACCCAAACCCAGATGGTGAGAATAAAAATGAGTGTTGAAGCAGCGGGAAAGATCCAGGCAAACCACCAATCGTCATAAAAAAGGAGAAATACGTGACGAAAAACCTCGTGCAAGACGAGCAAATCTAGCATGACAAAACCCACATCGCTGTACCAGTAGGCTAGAAAATACAGATGATAGTTAGAGATCACAGCCATTTTTATTGCTGAAGTAATGAGTGAGTAAATAGTGTGAGCGAAGAAAAACGGAAAGTCTCTATATGCCCTACGGCTCCATAGCACAATCGCCAGGAAAATTTCTAAACCGATTGTAATGACAAGGAGAATGTGATCAAGAGATTCCATAAGGCAGGGGCCAGATTAAACCAGGCCCCTGCATGGTGCAAACGAAAACACGCAGTTTATGGTTATTTTGCGTGCACACATGGACCCGGCCAGCAGATCGGCGGAGGCCCGCCTCCCTCTTTCACAGGTTTGGCAGTTTGCACTGCTAAAACGCGTGTTGAGTCACAAGCCGCCAGCAAAAGCGCGGCCACAACGATCCGGAAAAGTGATTTCTTCATTATGTGCTCCTTCAGTAAGTGAATGTGGGTTGACTGGCATTTGGGGGGACGCTTTCGTCAGCCTCCTGGGTCAAAGAATAGGTCTTTTAGCCGATGCGTAAGAAGAAATATGATTTTGGGGACTGTTAGTGGCATCGTCGAAAAGCCGCGTCAATACTGGCGTTTCGACACATTGCTGTGTACATCTGCCGTACGGATGTCTGGAAGGTGGAGGTGGCCCATTCAAGCCCGGTTTTGGCTTGAGTGGGCAAATTGGGCAGCATCACGATGACTCAAATCCTGACTGGCGCTTCTTCTACAGTTTGCGTTTGGGCGATGTCCGGTTTGGGACTGGAAGGTGAACTCTGGCGGGGTGCCCCATCTTTCGCGTTGCGAAAGGTGGGATTGGAGAATGTCTGCACCACGTGACACAGCGATGAATTATTGCGAAATAGCAGTCAGGGTTGGCAGTGATCGCAGGCCCGACCCTTTCGCACACGAAAGGGCAGGCCACCCAGCCAGCTAAGCGCAGGACCGCAGTATCGTGCGCCGTAGTAGTACAACCCCAGACTCAGTGTACGGTTCACGCTTCGACACACTGCTGTGTTACACTGCCCGGCAGATGGCACGGCAGGTAAGTAATCTCCGTGAGCGGCAGGAGGTAGTTGCGAGATGAAAGCGCCCAGGCCCTGGGAACAGCCCAAAAGCAGGAAGAAGAAAAAGCCCGCCAGATCCGGCCCGGCGGATGTCTCGAAGCGGTATTCGCTTCCCCTTGCGGTGATGGAGGAAATTAAAAAAGCCGCGCCCTTATACAGATCGCAGGGGCGGGTTTTGCAGGTCGCCACGGAACTTCTGGCGCGCATGGAGACGCTTCCAGCGCCCGATCCCGACCCCGGCGCAAAGACCCGCATGACCTACCGCATTCCGCGGCGCACGGCCGACATCATCGAAGAGTTGGCCCAGGCGCGGTATAACGACGACCGCTCACAGGTCTTCAGCGCCTGCATCAAGGCCATTCAGGCAAAGAAGATCCTCTGAAAATTGCCCGGCAACACATAAATCCCGCGCCGGAAGAATGATGAACAATTTGGGTGGAGAGCGTAATCACCAGCGTCGCGCCGAAGAGATGAATCTGAAGAAAGGCAACACGGTAAAGTCGTGATCGCGTCTACTGAAGTGATGCTGCTGAAGGACTAGCCACAGCCTTCACCATCCGCACCCACCGCGTCAGCCGAAGTATAGCGGCGAATCAATGTTTGCCGGAATCGGAATCCTGTGTGTCTTCGGATTGAGAATGCTGCTTCTCTTCGAGAAGGCTTTCCAGCATTTCCGGATCGGTGATGGGCGTGGAGATTCTGTAGCCTTCGCTGGCCCATTTTCCCAGATCGATCAGGCGGCAGCGCTCGCTGCAAAAAGGGAAGTCCTCGTTGCCGGCCAGCACCAAACCGCGGCATGTGGGACAGCGAAGCGAACTCACTTTCTTTTTCGCCATATCGGTTTAGATGACCCGCGCGACCAGATCGTAGTCGTGTGACTCGGTAATCTCGCAGCGGTAGAAGCTTCCCGGAGTAAGCTGCTCGTGCGGGCCAAAGTCATTGATGAACAGCTTGCCGTCGATCTCCGGCGCGTGCCACGGCGAACGGCCTTCCCAGAGCAGATCCGTTTCTTCTGACGGGCCGAGGGCCAGAACGTCGGTTTCAAGGCCAATGAGTTTGCGTTTGTTCTTTTTGCTGATCCGCCGCTGAATCTGCATCAGCTTGCGGCGGCGGCGCTCGATCTCTTTGGGCGCTACCTTGTCTTCGAGATGGTATGCTGCCGCGCCCTCTTCGTCGGAGTAGCTGAAGACGCCCAGCCAGTCAAACTCCGCGGCGCTCACGAAATCGCACAGCTCGCTGAAGTCGTCTTCCGTCTCGCCGGGAAAGCCCACAATAAATGATGTCCGCAGGGTGAGGTCGGGGATGGTCGCGCGCATCTTTTCAATCGACTTCAGGAATATGCCCGCGCCCGCGCCGCGCTTCATCCGCTTCAATACCGAAGCCGAGGCGTGCTGCAGGGGAACATCAATATAGGAGCAGATTTTTTCGTGGCCGGCGATGGTTTCCAGCAGCTTTCCTGTGATCTTGTTGGGATAAGCGTAGAGAAAGCGCACCCAGCGCAGGTCCTGAATTTCCGCCAGCCGCTGCAGCAGCAGGGCCAGCCCGTCTTTTATGTCGAGGTCTTCGCCGTAACAGGTTGTGTCCTGGCCAATGAGGGTGATCTCGCGCGTGCCGCTGGCGGCTAGGCGCTCGGCCTCCGCGATTACCGATTCAAAGTGGCGCGAACGGAACTTGCCGCGAAGCTGGGGAATAATGCAGAAGCCGCAGGGATGGTCGCAGCCTTCCGCGATCTTGATATACGCCGAAGCTTTGGGCGTAGCCAGCAGCCGGGGCGTGCTTTCGTTGTAGAGATAGCTGGGCAGAGCGGCGACCGCGCCGTCCCACTCCGAGCGGGAAAAGCGCCCACTGGTCTGGCGGGCGTCGCCTTCGGGGCGGGAGCGCATACCGGACTTCAGCGCCTGGCTCTGCGAACCGGAATTCAAAATCACGAACGGTGAATTCGCCTCTGCCGGTGACTGGCTTAACTCCACGCCTGCCGCCGCCAGGATCGCGTCCAGCTCTCCCGTGCCGACGACCGCATCCACCTCGGGAATATTTTTCTGGATCTCATTGCGATACCGCTCCACCAGGCAGCCTGCCACCACCAGGCGCTTGGCCTTGCCCGTGATCTTGTGCTGCGCCATCTCAAGGATGGTGTTGACTGATTCCTGCTTGGCCGTGTCGATGAAAGAGCAGGTGTTGACCACGATAATGTCGGCGTCTTCCGCCCGCGGGGTAATCTGCGCGCCGCCGGTGTGCAGCATGCCCATCATGATCTCGCTGTCCACCAGGTTCTTGGGACACCCCAGGCTCACGAAGCCAACTTTGAGCGGCTCCGGACGCGTCGCGGTCTTCTCTTCCGGGGCAGGCGTTGCTATGGGAACATCAACAGGCATGGATTGCTTCATTTTATCATTTGAGCGAATCCGGACCTGGGCATGGCCGGCCAGAGTAAAATTGCAGGGCCGAACGTGGCGAGTCTAAGCCTTCAGCCTGCGGTTCGGAGAAAAACTCATTCCCAGGAGAATTCATTATGCAAATCGGAACCAAAAAGATCATGACGTGTATTTTCGTGGCGGGAGCGATGCTGGCGTTTTCTGCTCCGCTTTTCGCCAAAGGCAAAGCCCACAAAGGCGTTGTCGTCAATCTTCAAAATGGACAAGGGAAGGCTGTGGGCACGGCCACACTTTCCAATGCGCCCAATGGCGTAAAGATCGCGCTGAAGCTGCATGACCTTACACCGGGCGAGCACGCCATTCACTTCCATCAAATGGCCAAGTGTGAAGCGCCGGATTTCAAGTCCGCCGGCGGCCACTCCAATCCGGACAGCAAGCACCACGGCCTCAAAAACCCTGAAGGCCCACATGCCGGCGACATTCCCAACTTCACCGTGGATGCCAAAGGCAAGTCAAAGACCTCGGTGGTTGCGCCCAACGTGACGCTGGGCGAGGATGCGCACTCCGTGTTTTCCAACGGTGGTACTGCGCTGATGATTCACGCCAAAGCCGATGACGGCAAAACCGACCCGGCCGGCAACGCAGGCGACCGTATTGCTTGTGGCGTGGTTACAAAGTAGTCATCGCACGGCACTAAAGTTTGTGCAGATTATTTTTGCGCGGTGAGAGCCGCATACAGTTCGGGCAACCGGCGCGCATCTTCCGCCGATTCGGCGAAGCGGGCGCGCTGGTAATGCTCGGTAAACGCCATTACGCTGCGGTGCAGACTGAAGTCCGGAATCGAGGCCGCGAACTCAGCCGGAGTCTGCGCCGGGGCCTTCTGAAAGCCGCGCCGCTCCAAAGTTTTGAGCATCTGCAGATACCAGAAGCTGGCGGCGGTCCGCGGCGCCCGCTGCGGATTTTTGAGAAGACGCTTGTGCTCAAGGGCCCGCCAGACTTTGGGAACAAAGGGCGACAGCAGCAGCAACAGAAGCGCCATGGAGAGGAGAACTACGTCCCGGGCCTGCAGATGTTCGGCCTGGCGCTGCCATTGCCGGGTCTTCGCCAAAAGACGGTGGTATTTTATCTGCAGCCACACACGTGTTTTCAGCTGTGCCCGGCTGGTTTGCGTGGCCAGTGCCGTGGTCAGGCGCACCTGGTGGCTGAAATCGTAATTGATGATCCACTCCCGCCACAATTCGCGGGCGGCGTCCGCATACAGCCCGGCGCGCGCCATCGCTCCCGTGGGTGAGGCCTGCAGACCGGCGGAGGGCGTGGGATCGAACGTAACCCAGCCGTACTCGGGAAAATAAACCTCCACCCAGGAGTGAGCGTCTTTTTCGCGGATGATGTAGCTGGCCGTAACGTCGTTGTACTGCCCGCCGCGAAAGCCATTGACCACGCGCGCGGGAATCCCCAGCGACCGCACCATCACCGCCATGGAAGAGGCAAAGTATTCGCAGTGGCCTTTCTTTCTTTCAAACAAAAAATAAGCCAGTGGATCGGACTGGTAGCCTCCGGGCAGCTGCAGCGTGTATCCGTAGTTGTTTTGCAGATAACTTTCAATCGCCCTGGCGCGCAGATAATTTGAGGTGATGCCATTGGTGATTTGGCGGACCAGCACGGGAATGCGCGGATCGAGGTGCGGCAGCTGCATATTCAGCATGGCCACATGCGGAGGATAGTCCTGAGACGTGGAGTTACGCACCAGAGGCTCAGGATTGCGCGTGTCCGCTTCGCCGAAATAGATGCCAATGGTCTGCGCATTGTCCCCGGCTGGGCTAAACCCAGCCTGAGTGGGGTGGAATACATTCGTGACCGAGCCATCCGAATGCACGGAAACAGCCCGGTAATTCCCGCCGAGCCTGACCGGCATGGAGGCCAGGAAAAATACGTCCACTCCAACCGGCTCCATGACTGCTTTGTAAGCGAATGCAGGCAAGTGGCGTATGGAGACCGTTCCGGAATACGGAGAGGACTGGCCAAAGCGAATACTGGTCAGGTCGAGAGGCGCGCTGGCCAGGCTGCGGACTACCGGTGGTTCTCCGGGCTCGTTCCACCAGTGCTGGCCGTCAAAATTGCTGAGGGCGACGCCCCGCCACTTTACGTCCTGCGGCATCCTGCCGCTCAGCACCTGGACGTGCATGACCACCGCGTTTGACTGCTGAATCCGGCCAATTCCGCCCAAACGCACATCCTGACTGAATCCGCTGACCAGATTTCCCTGCGCGCCCAGGTTTTGCAGATATCCGCCGTAACTCACGCGCGGCAAAACAAAGAAGATGAGGGCGGCGCCGATAAAAGTCGACATGCCCAGGACGGCGGCGATTCCGGAAAGCGACCGCTGAAAACGGCCGTCTTCTTTTACAGGGACTGCGGTGGCCAGAGACGCACGCTCCGAGCGCCGCATCTCCATGCTGATAAACGTGGCGATGGCCAGCAGCAGAAAAAGGGAAAACGTGAGCAGGAACAGCGTGTCTACCGTGAGCACGGCCGCAGCCAGGACCATCATGAAAGAGAGGATGGCCAGATAGAGCAGATCGCGGTCGCTCTGCACGGAGAAGATTTTTACCACCATGCTGAAAAGCACCAGATGTACGGTGGCACTGATGAAGCTCTGCGAGATCAGCAGGTAATCCGCTGCATAGAAAGCAAAGTAAAAGATGGTCAGCCAGGTGGTCCAGCGCTCGGGGATCAGCCAGGTGGTTCCGCGCAAAAGATTGCGTCCGCGCAGAAGCAGCGCCGGAATCACGATGATCAGCGAGGGAAAGTCCAGCTTGCCGGTACCGGCCAGCGCCGCGAATCCGGTGACCAGCAGCAGGTAGAGCGATGCCTGAAAAAACTTTTCCGCGCTGCTGGGTTGGACTTGAGGAGCGGCGATGGCTGACATAAAGAATATTGTCGTTGAATTTGTTGTTGAGTGAAAGTTACGGCGGCACAAAGGTGCTAGAATGAAATGCGCCGGGTCCCGCGCGACGCAATCCCGCCAACCCCGCCAGGTCCGGAAGGAAGCAACGGCAACGGGCTAGTGCGTGTGCAGCGGGTCCCCCGGTGCTTATTTTCCCGGCCCAATGGGCGTCTCATCTCTTTTATAGCCTGTACAATAATCGGTTTAATTATTTCTATTTGAGTGGAGAATCTCCTGGTGAATCCTGTGCGGGCAAAAATTTCAGCCCTCGGTACATACGTTCCTCCTCGTCTGCTGACCAATGCCGACCTTGAAAAAATGGTCGAAACCACCGACCAATGGATCCTTGAGCGCACTGGCATACGGCAGCGGCATATTGTGGATAAAGGTGTGGCAGCTTCGCATCTGGCTGCGGAAGCGGCAAAGAAAGCGCTGCTGGAGCGAGGAATGCCGGCCCAGGAAGTGGAAGCCATTTTCCTGGCCACGGTCACTCCGGACATGGCATTTCCTTCCACGGCCTGCCTGGTGCAGGACGGCATCGGGGCCAAAGGAGCCTGGGGGTATGACATTTCGGCGGCCTGCTCCGGTTTTCTCTATGCCCTGCAAACCGGGGTAAAGTTTGTGGAGTCTGGCGCTCATAAAAGAGTGATGGTGATTGGCGCGGACGTAATGTCGTCCATTATCGACTACACCGACCGCGCTACCTGTGTGATTTTTGGCGATGGGGCTGGCGCTGTCATTATTGAACCGGCAGACGAGGGAAACCATGTCATCGACTTTGTCCACGAAATCGATGGCTCCGGCGCCTGCGCTCTGAACATGCCGGCCGGCGGAAGCCTGAATCCGGCTACGCATGAAACCGTGGACAAGAGGATGCATTACGTTCATCAGGACGGGGGCGCGGTATTCAAATATGCGGTGCGCAAGATGGCCGAGGCGGCGGAAACCGTGCTGGCGCGCAATGGCCTGAAAGCCTCGGACCTCGCGCTGCTGGTGCCGCATCAGGCCAACCGGCGAATTATTAATTCAACCGCGGAACGCCTGGGTTTGAAGGAAGAGCAGGTCATCATCAATATCGATGAATACGGCAACACCACGGCCGGAACCATTCCTCTGGCTCTGAACTCCGCTCGCCAGCAAGGCCGCCTGAAAAAAGGCGATTTGGTGCTGCTGGCTGCTGTGGGCGCCGGATTCACCACCGGCGCGGCGCTGTTGCGCTGGGCTTACTAACATCTCAGCCGAGCAGGGGCATAGATTCCGGGTTCCTGCTCGGCTAATCCCAATCAGTTACTTCTTCTGTTTGATCTCTTCGCGATGTTTGGCAGCCTCTTTGGGCGCCTGCGGCTCGGTCATACTCACGGGATCAAGGATTTCATTGATTTCCTGTTCGCTGAGCAGATTCTTCTCGCGGGCAATCTCAATGATGGAGCGGCCAGTCGCCACGGATTCCTTGGCGATCTCCGCCGCCTTCGCATAGCCAATGTAGGGATTCAACGCCGTCGCCAGCGAGACGGTGCTCTGCGCATAAAACGCCGCGCGCTTCTCATTGGCGGTAATGCCGGCCACGCACCTATCAGTGAAGACGCGCAGCATGTTGGCCAGGATGGTGATGGACTGCAGAACGCTGTAGGCCATGGTGGGCATCATGACGTTCAGTTCGAGCTGACCAGCCTGTACTGCAAAGGCCACGGCCGTGTCATTGCCAATCACCTGGAAGGCCACCATGGCCGCAAGTTCCGGCATCACGGGGTTCACTTTGCCCGGCATGATGGATGATCCAGGCTGCAGGGCGGGAAGATTGATTTCGAAAAATCCCGTGTTCGGGCCGGAAGCAAGCAGGCGCAGGTCGGTGGAAATACGGATGATCTCCAGCGCCAGGGTCCGCAGCGCGCCGGAAACTTCCGCCATGCAGGCGTTCGACTGCATGGCCCAGCGCATGTCCGAGGCTGGAACCAGCTTTTGTCCGGAGATGCGGGCCAGCGCGGCAACGGCCCTTTCGCGGTACTGCGGATGCGTGTTGATGCCGGTGCCCACGGCGGAGCCGCCCAGTCCCAGTTCGCGCAGGGAGTCTCCGGCACGATGAATGCTTTCTATGGCCTTGCGCACTGCGACGCCATAGGCCGCAAACTCCTGGCCCAGGCGCATGGGGACTGCGTCCTGCATGTGCGTGCGGCCGGACTTCATGATGTGGTGAAATTCCCTGCCTTTGGCTTCGAATGCGGCTGCCAGCGAATCCAGCACGGGATAGAGATTTTCCAGTTCCAGCAGGGCGCTTAATCTCATGCTGGTGGGAAAAACGTCATTGGTGGACTGGCCGTAATTTACATGGTCATTGGGATGGACGGTGTACTCGCCCAGCTTGCCGCCCATGATCTCGGTGGCGCGGTTGGCGATGACTTCGTTGGAGTTCATGTGGAAGCTCACTCCGGCGCCGGCCTGAAAAACGTCCACCACGAACGACTGGTTCCATTTGCCGTCCATGACTTCTTTGGCCGCCTGCATAATGGCATCGGCGCGTTTTTCATCCACCAGACCAAGCGATTTGCTGGCCTCGGCGGCCGCATACTTCACCATGCCAATGGCGCGAATCAGCGCGGGATGGGCGCGCAGTCCGGAGATAGGATAGTTTTCAACGGCGCGTGCGGTCTGAACGCCATAATAGACATCCGCCGGAATCTCTTTGACGCCAATCGAGTCTTTTTCGGAGCGTACCTGCTGTGCAGTGGGCATATGCATTTCCTCTTTGAGCAAAACTCAAAATTATAACAAGCCTGTGGGGTGATCAGGATGGCTGGCGGGAAGGCCGGGGGAGTTATCGAAACATCCGGACATCAAATGTGAATGGCTGAGGAGTCTGAAATTTGATGCTGGCAAAATCAGGGTGGCCAGGATTGAGAAGTATGTTCCATTCTCCGAGAATGGCCGCTGAAGGAACCAGCAGTGCGACCGTCTCTGCTCTGCGTACCCAGTCATCACCAACTGCACGCAGCGCTTCATCTCTGGATGCGTTCCAGTTTGGTGGTAATTCCTTCAGTGCGACTTTACCGGTTTTGATGGCGTCAGGAATTTCGCCAGCAATCGATATGAGGTCCGAAGGCTGCAAATTAGGTTCAAGGTTGACGAAGGTTTCTATGGCGGCAAGCGCCAGTGATGTTGAAGTATAGACGACGCGCACTCCCCGGCTGTTCCAGCGTCCTCCATAAAGACGAGCGCCTTCTCCACTGGCGGCAGCCGCGGCATATGGTTTTCTGCAGATTCTCCACAACCGCATTAACTGTACACGCCATAGGCGATGCGTCCGAGGACATCCTCAACGGCACGGGCGCCAGGGTCGGTATCGAGATGATCGAGCGGGCGCTCTCCTCCAAGTGCGCGATTGGGTGTGTGAAGCCACTCAACTGCTTTTTTTAAATCGCCGATCATCTCAACGGCATTGGCGTAGACCCGCGCCAGCCGGACCGTACGGTCGGATTCAGCGACGGTTAAACGAGAATGCTGGCTGAGACGCCGGGAGAGAGTGCGTTCCGGAATTCCCAGCTTTTTTGACATGGCTGTATTGCCCAGATCGAGCTTTTCGGCCAGAACGGTAACGGAAGTCACAGGCAATCCTCTGCGGACAAGCTGAGCCAGATCATCGGCTTTTTTTACATCTTTTCCAAGAATCCTGCGTCCACCAAGGGCTTCTGCAATTGTCTGGGTTTCCATTTTGCCTCTTGGCTTATTAGAATACGCCAAATGGCTTATCGTTGCAAAAGATACCGTTATTTATCTCCGCTTCATGGTTGGAGGTGGTTGCCAGGTGCGTCTGATGACCTGCAGTATGCGATAGTTAAGCTAAGTACTCACGGCCAAAGTTGAGAGGTTACTGATGATTTTTGGATCGCCGGCTTTTGACGGTTGCGCGAGGCCGCGCATCCGGCAGCGGACGATTATTGCCGCAATCATGGCCCTGGCTATGGCCGTGACTCTCTCCTGCGGGCGGCATGAGCGATCATCGCGAGAGGCAGAGCTCTGGCTGGGCGGGGACGTAAATTTGGGTGATGGCGGCCACAGGCAACTGCAGCGTATATCGGGAATGGTTCCGGGAGTTGCAGGCATTATCAATCTTGAAGGAGCGGTGGCGACCGCGCCGCAATCCGGCAAGTTCGTTTTGTGGAATTCGCCGCAGGCCGTGAACGAACTCTCAGATATTGGGGTGCGCGTGACCGGAATCGCCAATAATCATGCCGCGGACCTCGATCCGAACGGCCCGCAGCGCAGTTCGGAAATCCTGCGCACACTCGGCTTTCTTCCCGCCGGAGGGCCTGCCGGGCCGGCACTGCTGAAGATCAATGGAGTATCGATTGCCATTACCGCACACGATCTTACCAATGGTGTTCCGCAGAGTTTGCAGGCGGACCTTGTTGCGGCCCGCAGCCATGCGGATTTACTGATTGCCACGTTTCATGTCACGGGGCCAGTCTCTTATTTGCCGCGTCCGGAGCTGCGCCGCGCCGTGGATATTGCTTATGCGGCGGGCGCCAAAGTAATTGCGGCCCATGGTACGCACGCCCTTGGTCCGCTTGAGCGACGGGGTGACACTGTGATTGCCTGGGGACTGGGCAATGTTGCTTTTGCCTGCGACTGCACCGACGAAGAAGACGCCATTCTTTTGCGGATTCGGGTGCAGCCGGGCAAAGTAATAGCGGCGGATGTGCTTCCCCTGCGGGCCGGACTCAACAATCGTCCGGCGCAGCCGAGCGCCGACCCTGACGGAGTTTTTGATCTGCTCGAAGCCATTGACAGCGCAAAGCTCGCGCGCCACGGCAATTTCGCTTCCTTTTGAGCGCCCCGACCGGGACGCGAACATGGCCTATCAAGCCCGCGCGAACCAGCCGTCTTCTTTCTTGTTTTGATAATCGGTCAGGGGACCGCCGAGCTGGTTTTCCACGCTGAGGATGACATTGATGTTGCGCTTATCCATGGTTGTGAGCCGCGCATTGGTGAACGTTGGATCGGGCTTGTACCACTCCACGGCCTCGAAATAGCTGCGCAGCACTTCCGACTGAAACGGCTTTCCGCGCCGTGCATAAATCAGGTTGCGCAGCAGGCGAAGGTCGCGGCGGGAGAAGTCCCTGAGCTGGTCCACCGTGAGCTGCTTGTCGAGAAGCCGTGGGTCTTCGAGCGCCGTGGGCTGGTCTTCGTCCGAGCCCACCCATTTGCCCAGGCGGATGGCAATCAGCCGCATTTCGATGCGGTCCTCGGGCGTTTTGGGGTTTTTTGCCGTAAGCTCGCCCTGCATGTCGATGAGCAGGCTGCGCGAAATGCCGGCGTCATACTGGGCGATAGTCTCCGCGTTTTTACGGTCGAGGTCCGTGAGTTTGCTTTCGTCTATTTTGTCGAGCGGGTGGTACCACGGCTGGGCGGAGAAGTAATCGTTCAGCCATTTCTTGCGGAATTTGTTTCCGGCGCGGGCGTAAATAGTGTTGCGCATGAGCTGCAGTTCCCGCAGAGTACGCTCGGAAAGATCGTTGCTGCCGATCGCGCGCGTGTAGTACAGCGGCCGTGGCTCATCGGAGGAAGACTGGTGGGCCCTGCTGCGGGCCGACAGCAGGGAGGACATTGCAAACATGAAAGCGATGACCAGGACAAACTTTTTGAGCATAGCGCGAGGGTAGCAAAAAAGAATGGCATTTAGAATAGGCTTTTACTTATGCCAGCACAAACCAGTTCGTTTGATGTGCTTGTAATCGGCGCCGGCCCCACCGGCATGGCCTGCGCGATTGAAGCGCAGCGGGCAGGCTTTTCCGCCGGGTTGGTGGACAAGGGATGCCTGGTCAACTCGCTGTTTCACTATCCGGCAAACATGGTGTTCTTTACCACGCCGGAGCTGCTGGAGATTGGCGACATCCCTTTTACCACCGCAGGCCAGAAGCCGAACCGCCATGAGGCGCTCGAGTATTACCGTAAGGTGGCCGGTCATTATCGCCTGGACGTCCGCCAGTATCAGAATGTGACGGACGTTACCGGCGTGGATGAGGCGTTTCTTGTCCGGGCCACCGACCAAAATGGAAAGCAGCACGATTACGCGACGAAGAAGATTGTTGTCGCGACCGGCTACTACGATTTGCCCAATCCCCTGGCCATTCCCGGCGAGAATTTGCCCAAAGTGATGCACTATTACAACGAACCGCACCCTTATTACGATACGGACGTGCTGGTGATCGGCGCGAAAAACTCGGCGGCCATTGCCGCGCTGGAGCTGTGGCGGCGCGGCGCGCGTGTGACACTGGTGCATCGCGGCCCGGCAATCCACAAAAACGTGAAGTACTGGATCAAGCCGGACATTGAAAACCGCATTGCCAATGGCGAGGTCTCCGCATACTTCAATACGGCTGTCGAAGAGATTCTGCCGGAAGCGGTGCGCATTAAGACTCCTGACGGGGAAAAGGTCCTCAAAAACGATTTTGTTTTTGCGCTGACCGGGTATCATCCGGACTACGAATTTCTGAGAAAGCTGGGCATTCAGCTTACCGAGCCGGAAATGCGTCCGGCCTGCAATCCACGGACGTTTGAGAGCAACGTCCCCGGAATCTACGTGGCGGGCGTGATTGTGGCAGGCGCAAGGACCAGTGAGATCTTTATCGAGAACGGGCGCTTCCACGGAGGGCAGATCGCCGCCGACCTGCGGGTTAAACTTCATGCGAAAGCAGAGAAAGTTTTTACCACTGATTAACACAGATGACACGGACGGGTTCCAGAAAGATGCGGTAGCGCATCATCATCTGCAACGTCAGGGGCCGTGATCCGCGGGCTTTTTAAGCAGCTATGCTTCTGCTTCCAGATAATCCATGACCGCGTGCAGGTCGTTTTCATCCAGAGAGACATTTTCAATGCGGACGCGGTCCCGGGTTTGGGCGAGTTGCACCGCGTTTTCCACCACGGGAATATCCACCCGCATCTCTCCATGCAGGAAGGGCAGCAGTTCCTGCTCATCTACGCGGGCCACGAATGTGCCGCCGGCATTTTCTTCAAACATGATCTGGTAGGTGGGCGAATGGCCATTCAGTTTCATGATGTCCAGGGTGCCATGAGGCATGGGTTTGTCTCCTGTCTTGCTGCTCCGGCGAAAAAAATCCGCTACAGATTTGATGCCGCCGCATATGTCAGAACCGTATTGGGAAAGAATTATTCCAGCCCACCCCGTTTGGCGCGTCAGCATCGTATGTAGCAAACCGCTCCCAGCCTTTATACAGGCCTTCAAGGCAACGGTTGGGAGCCTTCAATCAAAGCATGGGAGAAGTATTCAATATGAAACGTCTCGCAATTTTGACCGCGCTGGCGCTGACCTTCGCCATTGTGGCGCCCACCGCGCGGGCCCAGGATGATAGAAACCATGGCGAGTTTGGCGTATTTTTCGATTACACCCGGCTGCAGTTTGCCAAAGCCAATCTCTTCGGCGTGGGGGGCCGCGTGGGGTTCAATGTTAGTCCCGTGGTCGCGCTGGAAGGCGAAATGGCCTACGACTTTGAACGCAGCCAGACCGCAACCATCACCACCAACGGCATCACCAATACCAGCCGTTCCAACCTGCGGCTGATCCACGGACTTTTTGGCCCGAAATTTCAGACGACCCGCGGCCCGGTGCGCGTGTTCGTTGTACTCAAGGGCGGGCTGTTGAACTTTGGCGTGGGCGGGGCCGTTACCGGCGGCACGTTTGCGAATCAAATCGGTACGATTCGTGATGGCGATACCAATGGCGTGTTCTATCCGGGCGGCGGCATAGAGTTCAACGCCGGAGCCTTTGGGCTTCGTCTGGAGGCCGGTGACGAGATTTACTTTGACAACGGCGCCAACCACAACTTTAAGTTCACGGGTGGACCCATCATTCGTTTCTAACGGGAATGACTTCGTCCCCTTTCCGGGGATGCGCAACACAAAAAAGCAGCTCGCAAGGGCTGCTTTTTTGTGTTGTTGTGGGGTGAACTCCCGCCGCGGCATTTGTGCTGACTGGTCTCATTAGCGGACGCACCGCGTCTCTCTTAAAAAAATAAAACTATGTAAAAGCGCACAGCATCCAATGTAAGTATCTGAATAAGATTGCCTGTGCTGCGATGCAGTTAAGCAAACGGAGTGCGGTGGCGGAAGTCGCGGTTGGATTCATTCTGATCGAGGCAACCGTGTGGAGCAGCCGTCCCGTGCAGAGATACTGGTTTTGGGCCGCCGCCGCCTGGTTTTTGCTGTGTACGATTCTGGCAGTCCGCCGCCAGGGCTGCGAATTTCACTTCCGCCTGCCGCGGTTTGAGGCCACCGCCATGCTGTTCTGCGCGCCGGTGTTCTTTGCCGGCGTCCTGCTGGCCCATACCGGAGCCGTGAGTACGCACCGGCAGTTTGGCGCCATCACACCGTTACTTCACGCTTCCGCTTATCTGTTCTGGGCCGTGGTACAGCAGTACCTGCAGCAGGCATTTTTCTTTGCTCGCCTGGAACATGCCACGGCCAACGGCGTGCTTGCCGGGTTTCTCACGGCAAGTCTTTTTGCCCTGGCCCACATACCCAACCCCGTGCTCACTCCGGTCACGTTTGTGGGGGGCTGGTTTCTCAGTGAACTGTTTCGCCGCTACCGCAGCATCGTCCCGCTGGGAATTTTGCACGGTTTAACAGGCATGGCCATTGCCCTTACCGTACCAGATCATCTGCTGCATCACATGCGCGTGGGACTTTCGTATCTCACATATCCGCACTAATGGTATTATTAAAAAGTTGTGGGCGCGTAGCTCAGTTGGTAGAGCAACGCCCTTTTAAGGCGTGGGTCGCTGGTTCGAATCCAGCCGCGCTCACCATATAAATCAACGGTTTACACGCCTAACCGATCATTTCAGCCACGAATCTGCTTTTCAGCAATCAGTTCTGCTTCCGTCCATTGGAACTGCACGTTGTTGTTCTTGCCGTGCTCCACAAAAAAGCCCACAACAACGGAACAGGGGTTTTGTGGGCCATCGTTCCGTCAAATACAGCTTGACGTGTTTCGGATTGCGGCAGGATAATCCGGTTAAAGGCACGAACGGAACTCGTCCTCTCTTTTTGGAGTTTCTGGACGGATACGAGCGTGTACGCTGCTCTTAACCTCCCCCGGTTCAGTTCCTGGCCGTACGGGCCAGCCAGAAGATTGCGACTCGCATGGCCACCGAGTTATCGCTTTAGTCATATGAACAGGTAGCCATAGACAATCAGCCAGACCTGGGTTTTGTTTTCTTCGGTTCGGTCCGCGGCAATGCCTGAATCGATAAATGCCGATGTCCCCTCCGGCCATGTTCGAGAAGGCCCGCTAAATAACACTACAACAGGAGTGGGCATTTTGATTTCAAACGGACACTGCGGCATAAATACCCTGCTTCGCCGAAGCATGGGAGATGTTATGCCACGATACTGGTACACCGCCAATCTCTCCGTAGCTTTGCGTCCGAAGCGGTACATTCTTTTCATGGCAGCCAGGCTTCCTGCCGTTCTTGCGGTAATTACATTAAAATTGTTTTATAACTGTCGGATCCAGCGGCGTCAGCTTCGTTTACCAGGGCAACCAGTATGAATCGTTTTCTGCGTTCTGTCGGCATCTGCCTGTGCATCGCGCTGCTGAGCAGTACAGCACCAGGCCTCGACCCGCATAAATCGGCCACTCAGTTTACACATACCTCCTGGACCGCGAAGGACGGAATTGGATCGGTCCAGGCGATTGCTCAAACCCCGGATGGATATCTGTGGCTGGGAACAGATGCCGGTCTGTATCGATTTGATGGCCTTCGTTTCGTCGCGTGGCAATCGAGTTTCGGCGAATCTCTCCTGAGTCCCGCCATTTTGTCGCTTTACACGGCGCGTGATGGCAGCCTGTGGATTGGATATCGCTCCGGAGGTGGCATCAGCCAGCTTAGCCATGGCCGGTTGAGAAATTATTCTCCGGAAGCAGGCGCGCCGACCGGCGCAATTCAATCGATTGTGGAAGACAAAAATGGTGTGATATGGGCAGGAGGGCCCTACAGCTTTGGAAAATTTCAGAACAACCAGTGGAGCCGCGTGGGGGGGGACTTAGGATATCCCGCCCCGGGGATACAGACACTCCTGGTGGACCATGGCGGAAACCTTTGGGTGACGACAGACGGTCATAACTTTGGACTCAGCAAAGACTCGATTCGGCGGAACACGATACTCACCCTGGCCCCGAATGCAAAACGCTTTGCCGGTACCGGTGAGGCGGTCGGGGCGGCCTACAGCATGGCTGAGGCGCCCAACGGAGATGTGTGGGTCAGCGACACCAGCGCCGAAATCGTCAGGCCGATTCAGGGTAAAAACAGACCAAAGGAGGCGATTTCTGTTTCTGGCTACAACATCCGGTGTCTGCTTTTCACCGGTGACAACGAAATTTGGATGGGGCTGAATGCCCACGGTCTTCGCCGCGTGGCCGACTTCCGGCGCAAGGGACACGCTGCTCTCGATCAATTCAATGCCAGTGATGGGCTTTCGAGCAGCGCCGTGCATGCATCTTTAAGAGACCGCGAAGGCAACGTATGGTTCGGCACTTCTGCCGGCCTCGACCGTTTCAGTGAGACCAGGGCAATTTCTTTTTCCGCGCGAGAAGGTCTGGTTCTGGATTCTTACAGCGCATTGACGGCCACGCGGGACGGAAGCATTTGGGTGATGGGCTACACCCTGGATACGGTGCAGCGCATCCGCGACGGGCAGATTATCACCTCTATACTGCCTCGCTATTCGTCATCCGATTCGACCCGCATCCTCACTATCTTTTCCGACGGCGAACACGTTTGGGTGGGAGGCAGTTTCAAACTTGCGGAAGAAGTGAACGGGAAATTTTCCTTTGTGCCCAACACCGAGGCCTTAGGCGATAAGTCGATGGTAGAAGCCATCACTCGGGACGCCGGCGACGATCTGTGGGTGAGCCTGACGGACAAGAACAGCAATCAAAGAATTTTTCGCAGGAAAAACGGTGAGTGGACCGACCTCAGCAAGGGCGCCAATCTCCCCCGGTATCGCTGCAGAATTATGTATGGAGACCGCGTGGGGCGCGTTTGGCTGGGGTACGATAACGGTCAGCTCGTGGTTTATGACCACGGCGCTTTCCACGCATATTCCGCGAAAGATGGATTACCGAACGGCGCCATCATGACCATTGTGGGCGACCGGGCGGGGCACGTCTGGATCGGCGGAGGAGCCGGGATGACCCGCTTTGACGAGGGGCACTTCACCACGCTGACTCAGAAAAACGGGCTGCCTGGGGCCACGATTTCGGGAATCGTGGAAGATGACGATGGCTTTTTCTGGCTGGCCGGATCGCTGGGAATTCTCCGCGTCAGTCCGCAGGAACTGGAAAAGGCGCTCAAGTCATCCTCTTACAGGATGCAGGGCATGACTCTGGATGCCTCCGACGGGTTGCGGGGCCTTCCGCGACAACACGAGCCATTTCCGACGGCCGCACGGGCAGCCGATGGACGGCTGTGGTTTGCCACCACCGGGGGTGCAGCCGTGATTGACCCGAAACAACCGCCGGTAAACCGTGTTCCGCCTTTGATCACCATAGAAGCTGTTAAATCCGATGATCATGCCCTGGACGCTTCCACCGGAATACAGCTTCCGCCCAACACCAGGCATCTCGAAATTGCCTACGCGGGCCTCGGTCTAACAGCCCCGGAACGCGTTAGGTTCCATTACAAGCTGGAAGGTTTTGATGATAACTGGCGCGGCCCGGTAAGCTCACGGACGGCAACGTACACGAATCTGCCGCCCCGGAAATACAAGTTTCGTGTAATGGCATGCAATAGCGATGGCGTGTGGAGCCAGGAAGGCGCGGCGCTGGAGTTCAGCATTCTTCCCGCGTTCTATCAAACGCTTTGGTTTCGCCTTCTCGAGGCTGGGCTTGTTTTAGGACTGGGATTTGCCGCGTACTGGCTCCGCGTGCGCAGTTTGCGTCTGCATCAGAAAGCACTGGAAAAGCGGGTGCAGGAGCGCACCCAGGAAATCAATATGCAGAAACTCCGGTTCCAGCAGCTCTTTGAGAATGCGCCGGTCGGCATTGTGATGCTCGACGCGCAGGACAAAGTGATTGCCGTGAACCGGGTCTTTGAGACGATGTTCCAGTTCACCTCCGAGGAGCTTTTCCACAGGCCCATTAATGACGCGATTGTCCCGGATTCTCACATAGCCGAGGCGGTAAACATTTCCCAATGGGTACAACAGCGCCGGTTTGCCCGGTGGGAGACCATACGCAGGCGGCGGGACGGAAGCCTGATCCCCGTGGAATTGTATGGCGTGCCCATCGCCTCCGATGGCCGCATGGAAGGTATGTATGGCATGTACGTGGACATCGGCCAGCGCAGGCACTCGGAAGAAGAGTTGAAGAAAGCCAAGGAGTCGGCCGAATCAGCCAACTACGCCAAAGGCGTTTTTCTGGCCACCATGAGCCATGAAATCCGCACGCCCATGAACGGCATTCTCGGCCTGACCGAACTTCTTTTGGACACTCCTATGACTCCCGAACAGCGCAGCGATCTGAGCATGGTGAAAGTCTCCGCCGATTCGCTGCTTACGGTCATCAATGACGTGCTGGACTTTTCCAAGATCGAAGCCGGAAAGCTGGAGTTTGAAAGGATCAGCTTTGATCTGCGCCAGACCGTGGGGGAAGCCCTGAAGCCGCTGGCTTTCCGGGCCGGCAAAAAGAACCTGGAGCTGGTGTACGAAGTCGGCTCGCAGGTCCCGCAAACAGTGATTGGCGATCCGGTCCGGCTGACCCAGGTACTGGCCAATCTCATTGGCAACGCCATCAAGTTCACGGAGCGAGGCGAAATCGTGGTTCGCGTGAATCAGCAGGCCAGCGACACGCAAGGTACGGAAATTCCTGATCACAATACCGTGTGCCTGCACATTTCTGTTGCCGATACCGGCATCGGCATTCCCCCGGACAAGCAGAAATCCATCTTTGAATCATTTACCCAGGCTGAAGACTCGACCACCCGCAAATACGGCGGTACGGGATTGGGGCTGGCCATCTGCTCGCGCCTGGTGGAGGGCATGAGCGGCAGGATCTGGATGGAAAGCCAGCAGACACAGCCAGGCAGCATCTTCCATTTCACCTTACGCCTTGTGCCTGGGAAAGAAGCTGTATCGCGCCCAATCGCTCCCCACGAGATAGCGGCCCTGCGTGGGCTGCGTATCCTGGTCGTGGATGACAATGCCGCCACCCGCCATCAGCTCACGGAGATGCTGGCTGGCTGGGGAGGTGCGCCGATTGCCGTGGAGGGAGGCAGCTTCGCTCTCCAGGCCATGACCAAAGCCGAACGAGCGGGTAAGTCTTTCCAACTGGTCCTGCTCGATACCCACATGCCGGAGATGGACGGATTTACCGTGGCCGAGAAGATAAGGCTTAGTCCTGGTTCGGACAATGTCAGTATTCTCATGCTGACTTCCGGCGGCAGTTCAGGCGATGCGGTGCGCAGCCGGGAGCTGGACATCAGCGGTTATGTAACCAAACCGGTCCTGGAAGCAGAACTTCTTTCAGCCATTCGCGCCGCTGTTGGTGAGGAAGCCACAGACAAGGTTACAGCCTCCGCGACGAGCTCTGTCAGTAGCTCGAACGGCAAACGTCAGGTGCGCATTCTGCTGGTGGAAGATAATCGGGTAAACCAGGTGCTGGCCACTCGCATACTGGAAAAACAGGGGCATCACGTTCGCATCGCCGGCAACGGCCTGGAAGCACTGGCAATTCTCAAGAACAACACATTCGATTTGGTCCTGATGGACATTGAAATGCCTGAGATGGATGGCCTTGAGGCCACCCGTGTTATCCGGCAAAATGAAAGCCCCGGTGACAAGCACCTGCCGATCATTGCCATGACCGCTCATGCCATGAGTGGCGACAAAGATAAGTACCTGAAAGCGGGAATGGATGCCTACATCTCCAAGCCTATCCATGCCAAACAGCTGCTGGAGATAATCGAACGCTTATGTGCTCCCGAAGCGCAACAGGAGCTTCATTCTGAGACAACGAACTGACTCTGCTGGATGTGCTGGTCAAGGCCAATGTGAGTTCGGAAGATCTTAGAGAAACTTACGAGGTGCAAAATACAGTTCTGTTTCTGGCACTGCAGAGACATCTCGGAGCCATAAATATGGTGTAACTGGCAGCAGAACGTAAGCGACAGAATCAAAACGAATTGACGACTTCTATGCTACCTCACACAATTTGTATGGTCGTGCCTGACCGAACCTGGAGAAACCTGGAAGCCGTGCTCGATTAGAAGTGCGTCGGGGCAGAAGAAACAAAATGCCAGCCTGATTTTCAGCAGGCTGGCATTTGTATTTGATCGAGACTGTTGGGCTGCTGGCCGGGAACTTTAAGCCACCAGCTCGTGTCCGGCACTGGCGAGGACGGAGAGTCCTTTGTCCCAGTGTTTGGCCTGAATCAGGATCCAATCCGTGTCATATGTTGAAACGGTGAAGACCGGCACAGCGGCTTTGGCCAGAGGCGCCAGGAATGATTCCAGGATTCCAATGGCCGAAAAATCAAATGGCCCTTCCAGCTGGATACAGGAAAAGTCCCATGCGGCTTTGGTGTCGGGCGGAACACTGGCCTGCTCGCAGATGATGGAAAGCTCGTCTTTGGTACGGGTAATGGTCAAAAAACTGCCGTCTTTGGCCCATGCGGGAACCGGGGCCGTTGCATCCAGCCTGCAGATCGCAAACGGCCCACTCAGGATTGAAAATCTCATCTTTGTTGTTGTCTTCTCTTCAAAAAGTTGTGGCCGATTGCGATCTGCATTGCTGTTAAGGAAGCTCTAGCGCAATTCGCGGTAGAGTCCGAGACACGGAGTGACCACGGTTTGCTGGAACAGCTGGCGGACACTCTGCGGAACCGTGATGGCATTGGGATACAGCGTCCAGATGGCCCGAGGCTCCGGCAGCTGCATTTCCTTGCGGGTGAGCGCGATGGCCGAGGCGCTCATGATCTCGGTGGCGCGAGCCAGGCCGGAGAATGTGGCATCCACCAGCGCAAGCCGTCCGTCCGGATGTACCTTCAACATGCCCGAATCGATCAGAGAGTTGAACAGCAGCAGAGCCGAGTTCACATCTGTATCAAGGTCCAGACCGCCCTTGCGGTGTGCGTCAATACCGAAGCGGGTGATGAAGTTGGAGGCAATCAGCGTTCCCACCGTCTCGAGCGGCAGCGTGCGGCGAGCGGCCTCGAAGGCCACGCCATCGGAGCGCCACTCCTCGATGGCCCCAAAGAAGGTAGAGTTAAGCACGCCGGCGGCCAGCTTATGGTTCAGCCCGATACCGGAGGCATGACCCGCTTCATGGAACGAATACTCAGCATTCAGCGCCTTCATCAAACTGGACTGTGGCGTATAAACGCTCAGCAGCAGGCTGGCTGAAGCCTCATCAAAGACCGTGCGGAT
>Ga0137363_10000338_pt1 | contig 26347 bp, 25 predicted proteins | sample MadtaG_FD_104800 | JGI IMG/M metagenome (GOLD analysis project Ga0137363, IMG submission 104800) | Vadose zone soil microbial communities from Angelo Coast Range Reserve, California, USA - Mad1_115_16 metaG | ecosystem: Environmental > Terrestrial > Soil > Vadose zone | place: USA: California...
CAATATCCATGCTCGTAGATGTCGGGGCGGGCGCCCAGATTGCGGACCGCCGTATCGAACATCAGGTCGTCGAGGGTCACGAGATTGCCGACCTGGGGCGCGTAGGCGGGCGGCGCCACCAGGGCCCAGGCCGGCTTCGCCTCGATGATCTCGCCGCTGGCCAGGCGAATAGAGGCCCGCACCGGCCCATCGGAAATATCGTCCCACCAGCCGTCGTTGTTGGCATAGTCGCTCAGGGCCGCCGGATCGCGCAGAGTGCCGCTATGGCCGAAACCGCCCAGCAGCAGAAGCCGTCCGTCACTGTCGGTGCGCAGTGCGCCCAAGGTATCGATGCTGTGGGGGTTCAGGGTTTCGGGGGGAAAGCTGCCGCCCTGGTAGCCGGCGGGGATCGTCGAGCGGGAGAATTCGACTTCCGCAGCATTGCGGCCCGCAATGCTGCGCGGCCCCGGATCAATGATCAGCCGCCGGCGATCCTCGGCACTGTGCAGCTCGGCATTGCGCAGCGGATGGTTGGGGCCGTAGCCATGCCGGCCCTTCGTCGTTTGGAAGCGGTACCAGCTTGCCTTTTTATTGGCGAGATGCACCGTCCAGCGGATGTCGCGCACGCCTTGGGTTTCAAGGGTGACCTCCTCCGGCTGGGCGCCGGGGGCGCGGCGCCAAATGCGAAAGCGTGCCGCCTGGCGCTGCACCCGGCCCTCGGAATCGCGGAAATTGTCGGCACTGAACGCTCGACTTGAGCCGTCCGCCAGGATCGGAAGCCCACAGCCCTGCTCCGGACCGATATGGAAGCCCTCCGGCGCATTGCCGACACGGGCAATCCCGATGGCCGGAAAAATCTCGTAGACTGCATCAGACATGATCGCAATGCCCCTCGATTCCGATCCGACTCTTCTGCCGATCGCTTGCCTTGCCGAGGTGGTGGCTGAACGCCGGCCTCGCCCCCCGATCGAATCAGAACTTCACCATGATATGCCGGGCAACTGTGTAGTCCTCGAGCCCGTAGATGGACATGTCCTTGCCGTAGCCCGACATCTTCATTCCGCCATGGGGCATTTCATTCGTCAGCACGAAATGCGTGTTCACCCAGGTGCAGCCGTATTGCAACCGGCTCGCCACCGACATGGCCTTGCCGATATCGCGCGTCCAGACCGAGGAGGCCAGACCATACGGCGAATCGTTAGCCCAGCTCACGGCCTGCTCGGGTTCGGCAAAGCGGGTGATGGAGACGACCGGGCCGAAGACTTCCTTTTGCACGATCTCATCAGTCTGATTTGCCCCGGCGATCAAGGTAGGCTCATAGAAGAAACCGCCGCCCGCCACCTTCTTCCCGCCGGTCACGATCTCGATGTTCTTCAGCGCCCGCGCCCGCTCGACGAAACCGGAAACGCGCTCGCGCTGGCGCTCGCTGATGAGCGGGCCGATTTCCACATCGGTCTTGTCCGGGGCTCCGTATTTGATGGTCGAGACGGCGCGGCCCAAATCGGCGGCCAGATTGTCGTAGATACCCTTGCCGGCGTAAATGCGGCACGCGGCCGTGCAATCCTGGCCGGCGTTGTAATAGCCGAAGGTGCGCACGCCTTCGACCACGGATGCCAAATCCGCATCGTCGAAGACGATGACCGGTGCCTTGCCGCCCAGTTCCAGATGCGTGCGCTTCAGGGTCGCGGTGGCGGCCTGCAGCATCTTGCGTCCGGTGCCGATATCGCCGGTCAGCGAGATCATGTGAATGCCGGGATGGTTTACCAGCGGCGAGCCGACGGCCTCCCCACCCCCCAGCACGATGTTGAAAACCCCCGGCGGAAAGATCTCGCCGATGATCTGGGCGAGCTTGAGCACGGTCAGCGGCGTCTGCTCCGAGGGCTTCAGGACCACCGTATTGCCGGCGGCCACGGCGGGAGCAATCTTCCAGGTCGCCATCATCAGCGGATAGTTCCAGGGCGCGATGGAGGCCACCACGCCGATGGGATCGCGCCGGACCATGCTCGTGTGGCCCGCCACATATTCCGCCGCGGCACTCCCGCTCAAGCAGCGCGCGGCGCCGGCGAAGAAACGGAAGCAATCGACGATCGCGGGCATTTCATCGGCCAGAACCCGCGCATAGGGCTTGCCGCAATTCAGGCTCTCCAGGCGGGAAAACTCATCCTGTTCGGACTCGATCTTGTCGGCGAGCTTGAGCAGCATCCCGGAACGCTGACTGGGCGTCGTGCCTGCCCATTTTGGGAAGGCGCGGGTGGCGGCGGCCACGGCCCGGTCCACTTGCGCGGGCGAAGCCGTGGAGGCCTTGACGATGACTTCGCCCGTCGCCGGATTCAGGACGGCCTCGGGTTCGCCTTCTCCGGCAACGAATTTTCCATCGATAAAAAGCCTGGTCTCCATCGCGCATCTCCTTTGCTTTGGAAAGTGTTCCTGGGGTGCTACGTCAGCGGCAATCCGATCGGCCTTAGATTAGACTGTTCGCTGCAATTGGGAACATGGCGATTCCGTTGGCCGTGGTCGGCTGAACGGCATTTGCGCAATCCTGCGGTGACGGATTTTCATGGCCCGCCATGGCCTGCACGACCTAGAGTGGAGCGCCCTAGACTTGGGGGCCAGCCAGGAGACAACCCGATGGAAACAGCACGATCGCTCGTCGAGACGGATCAGCGCTATCTTATCCACCCCCTGCATCACGCCAAGGATCACGAGAATCCCATTGTGGTGGTGGAAGGCCATGGCGAGATGCTGATCGACGCCGACGGCAAGAAATACATCGACGGTCTCTCGAGCCTCTGGAACGTCAATGCCGGGCATGGCCGCAAGGAATTGGCCGATGCCGCCGCAGCGCAAATGGCCAAGCTCGCCTTCGCCTCGGCCTATGCCGGCGCCACCAACATTCCCTCGATCCGGCTGGCGGAGAAACTGGTCAAACTGGCTTATCCCAGCAGCTCGGCGATCTATTTTACCACGGCCGGGGCGGAAGCGAACGAGTCCGCCTTCAAGATCGCCCGGTATTACTGGAAGCTGCGCGGCAAACCCGAGAAGGTGAAGATCTTCTCCCGCGTTCACGCCTATCACGGCGTCACTATGGCGGCGATGAGCGCCACGGGCATGGCGGCGTATCACAAGATGTTTGGACCCCTGGTGGCGAACTTCCTGCAAGTACCGGCGCCCTACCCCTATCGCTGGCAGGGCAACGACGACCCGGGAATCGGCGCCGCCGAAGCCTTCGAGCAGGCCGTTCTCAAGGAAGGCCCTGATACCGTGGCCGCCATCATCGCCGAGCCAGTGATGGGGGCCGGCGGTGTTATCGTGCCGCCCGCCACTTATTTTCCGCGCCTGCGCGAAATCTGCGATCGCCACGGCATCCTGCTGATCGCCGACGAGATCATTACCGGGTTCGGCCGCACCGGACGCTGGTTTGCCCTTGGCCATTGGGGCGTGGGGCCCGATCTCGTCACCTTCGCCAAGGGCGTCACCAGCGCCTATCTGCCGCTGGGGGGCGTGGTGATTTCCCGGGCCGTGCACAAGGTGATGCAGGAAGCGCCGGCGGATCAGAAGTTCATGCATGCGGCGACATATTCCGGCCATCCCGCCTGCTGCGCCGTGGGCTTGCGCAACGTCGAGGTCATTGAGCGGGAAAATCTCGTGGAGCGTGCGGCGATCATGGGGCGCCGGATGCTGGCGGGCCTGGAATCCCTGGCGGACCTGCCGAACGTCGGCGACGTCCGCGGTCTGGGCATGATGTGCGGGGTCGAACTCGTCGACAGCAAGAAGACCCGCGCGCCGGCGATCGGCCTGGGTGGACGCGTGGCGCGCGAGGCCTTGTCCCGCGGTCTGTTCACTCGCATCCGCGGGGGTGCGGCCAATCCGGCGATCGGCGACACGATCTGCGTGGCGCCGCCCCTGATGACGCCGGTCGAAACCATCGATCGGATCGTCGACATTCTGAGGGCGTCTATCGTCGCGGCATCGAAGTAGGGGGCTATCGCCAAAGGCTAATCAGCCGTGTCTGCGAATATCCCCTTCACCATTCGCGGCCTCGACCATGTCGTCCTGCGCGTCAGCGACGTTGAACGGGTCGAACGCTTCTACCGCGAGGTGATCGGCTGCAGCCTCGAGCGCCGGCAGGAACGCATCGGCCTGACGCAGCTCAGAGCCGGTGCGACCTTGATCGATCTCGTCGACATTGCCGGTGAGATCGGCCGCGGCGGGGGTGCCGCGCCGGGCGCCGAGGGCCGCAACATGGAGCATTTCTGCCTGCGCATCGACCCCTTCGACGGGGATGCGATCGCGCGCCATCTTCGCGCCCATGGGGTCGAACCGGGGGATGTTGCACCCCGCTTTGGCGCTGATGGCGAAGGCCCCTCGCTCTATCTCCAAGATCCGGAGGGCAATCGGCTGGAACTCAAGGGCCCGCCTCTTGCCTGACGCTGCCACCTTGTTTCCCCGTATCCTGGCCCCCCAGAGAAAACAGCGGAGGTAACGATGGCGCCCGAAAGCAATCTCGGCGGCTGGCAGAACTGGTCCGGCGGCGTGCACTGCAATCCGCAACGGATCGAAACCGCCGCCAGCGAGGCCGCCGTTGCCAAGCTCGTGCGCGAGGCCACTCACCAGGGCAGGGCCATCCGGGTCGCCGGCGCCGGGCATTCCTTCAGTCCGCTGTGCCGGACCGACGGGATATTGCTGACTCTCGAGGGCCTGACCGGCCTCGCCGATGTCGATGCGACGACGCACGAGGCTTCGGTATGGGCCGGAACCAAGATTTGCGATCTTGGCGACGCCCTGCTTGCGGTCAAACTGGGCATGGAGAATCAGGGCGACATCGATAGCCAGACCCTCGCCGGGGCGATATCGACGGCGACCCATGGCACTGGCGCCGGTTTCGGCAATCTTTCGTCCCAGGTCACGGGCCTCAGGCTGGTTTTGCCCTCGGGGGAAATCCTCTCGCTGTCGCGTTCCGTGGAAGGCGATCTTTTCCGGGCGGCAGCGGTATCGCTCGGCCTGTTCGGCGTCATTTCCCAGATTCGGCTACGGGCGGCACCGGCCTATCGTTTGCATGAACGAACCTGGGCGGCCACGTTCCTGGAATGCAAGGACAGCGTCGATCGACTCATCCAAGAAAATGAGCATTTCGAGTTCTTTTGGCTGCCCAAGCTCGACGCCTGCGCCATGAAGTGCCTGAATTCCACGCAAGCGCCGGTGAGTCCGCCGGTGGTCCTTGCCGAAGCCCCGCCGGGTACGGTGGAGCGATATTTGCACCCGGAGCGGGTCGATTGGAGCCATCGTATATACCCCTCCGTGCGCACCACACTCTTCAACGAAATGGAATTTGCCCTCCCTTTCGAGCGGGGCTGGGAATGCCTGGAAGAAATCCGCCGGCTCGTCCGGGAAAAGCACACGCAGATCACCTGGGGCGTCGAATATCGCACGGTGGCGGCCGACGATCTCTCCCTCAGTCCCGCCTTCGGGCGCAAGACCATCGCGATCTCGATTCACGAAGCCGCCGAGACGCCCTATGAGAACTACTTCGCCGACGCCCAGGCGGTTTTCCTCAATCACGGCGGCCGGCCGCATTGGGGGAAAATCCACTACTGCAGCGTGGACCAACTCCGCGCGTTCTATCCCGAATGGGAGACCTTCTGGGACATGCGCCGGCGAATCGATCCGGGCGGCATCTTCTTGAACGACTACATGCGCAAGCTCAGCGGAGAGTCCATCTGATGTCAGATTTGTTATATAATACAGCAGGTTGTGGGCCGCGCTGCAATTGCGCCTTCGCTCCATCGGCGAGGTGGAGACAAACGACCGTGCATTGTTTTACTCTTCCCTCCAGATACCATTCGAGATCGAGGGCGAAACCATGACTTCATCCAGGGCGTCGCTGACCAGCATCGACCGGTCGAGCCGCTATTCGCCGGCCGAATGGGAGACGCGGGTGCAACTCGCGGCCTGCTATCGTCTGGTGGCCCGCTATCGCATGACGGATCTGATCTATACCCATATTTCGGCGCGGGTCCCGGGCGTCAAAGACCAATTCCTCCTCAACCCCTATGGGCTGATGTTCGAGGAAGTGACGGCCTCGAATCTGGTGAAGATCGATCTCGACGGACGCCTGCTCGAGGACAACGGCTATGGCGTCAACGACGCGGGGTTCACGATCCACAGCGCGATCCACGCCGCCCGTCACGATGTCGCCTGCGTGCTGCATACCCATACCCGGGCCGGCTTTGCCGTCTCATGCCAGAAGCAAGGGCTGCTGCCGCTGAACCAAATGGCCCTGCAGTTCCATGGGCGACTCGCCTATCACGATTACGAAGGCATTGCGCTGGACCATGACGAGCGGCCGCGGCTGGTGCACAGTCTGGGCGATCGGCACGCCATGATCCTGCGTAATCACGGCCTTCTCACTGCCGGCCGCACCATACCCGAGGCGTTCAGCCTGATGTTTTATCTGGAGCGCGCCTGCGAGATCCAGATCGCGGCACTGGCCGGCGGCGGAGAACTCATCTTCCCCTCGCCCGAGGTCTGCGAGAAGACTGCCCGTCAGCATGAGATGGACAACAAGCCGTTGGGCGATCTGGAATGGGCGGCCCACATCCGCGCGCTCGACCGCGAGGATTCCAGCTATCGGAACTAGGCTTGAAGTCCCGGCCCGCGAAGGCCGCGCGATCGAGGTCGCCCGGGGCCGGCGCCTGCGGATTACCACGCCGAAGGGTGCGCAGGCCGCGGATTTCTTTGCCTATAACGCGCGCAGTATCGGGGAGTGGCTCTCTCCCATGCACACGTGGGTCACAACATTCTGCGTCAAGCCGCGGGAAGGCGATGTGCTGATTTCCCGATTTCGCCGCCCCATGCTGAAGGTCGTCAAGGACGGCGCCGGCGGGACCCACGACATGATGATCGCCGCCTGCGACCAGGCGCGCTACGAGTTCTTCGGCCATAAGGGCCCGCATGCCAGCTGCGCGGAAAACCTCACGGTGTCCATGCACCGGCTGGGCTTCGCCATCGAGGTGGTCCCGCAGCCCATCAATTTCTTCACCAACACCGTCATCGAGCGCGACGGCCGGCTGCTCTCGCCGCCCAATCCCGTGCCGCCGGGCGCCTACGTGGAACTCGAGGCCCTGATGGACTTGATCTGCGTGGTCTCGTCCTGCCCCTTCGACCTGCCGGTGGAGGGCTGGACCATCAACGCCAGGGGCGGCCCGACGGAGCTGGTTCTGAACCTTTCATGACCTAGTTGCGCAACATTGACGCGATTCCTTCCAACCCTGCCTCGATGTCCTCATCGGGCACCGCGAAGGTCAATCGGACGAAGCCCTCGCCCTGACTTCCAAACGCGGTTCCCGACACTACGGCAACTTGCCGTTCATGGAGGAGGCGGCGGGTAAATTCTTCTGCCGTCATTCCTGTTTTGGAAACATCCGCGAAAGCGTAGAACGAACCAGACGGAGTTGGATAGCGTATCCCGGCTATGGAATTCAAACCGCTACCATTGCATCGCGTTTGCGCTGCAGGCAGGCGAGCTTCTCATCAACCCAGTCTTGCGGACCGGTGATCGCGGCCAGGGCCGCCCGCTGCACGAATGTGGCTCCGTTCGTGATAGAGTCCTGCAAGAACATCGAGAAACGTTGAACCAGAGGGGCCGTTGCCACGGTCCATCCGATGCGCCAGCCGAAATGCTGGGATCGTTTTGCGACGGCGTATTCCATGGCAGCCTCACTCAGCTTCCTGGCGAGGTGGAGAACGGAACTGTAGTCCAAGCCCGCGGCGTAGAGCTACGCTTGATCGGCTTGGCAACGATTTTGTGGCAATCCCCCAGACAGCGGCGAGAAACCGTAAAGAAGCCGGGACCGATAGCACGATTACCTAACTCTGACCATAGACAGGAACGACCGCTCCGCGCGTGACTTTGTTCTCCGGCGAGGCCAGGAACAGGATCGTGGCCGCTACATCTTCAACCTTGGGCCATGTTGCGAAATCCGCCTTGGGCATGTCTTTCCGGTTGGCGGGCGTATCCATGATTGAGGGCGCTACCGCATTCACCAGAATGCCTTGCCCCGCCACTTCCTCGGCAAGGGCCGAGGACAAGGCCGCAACCGCCGCCTTGCTGGCCGTATAGGCCGTGGTCTTCGCGCCCATCCGCCATTCCAGTCCGGCCCGGGCCGAAACATTGACGATGCGGCCGCCCTCCTTGCTTTGCAGCATCCGGCCTATGGCCGCGCGGCAGCAGAGGTAACAACTGACGAAATTGGTGTTCATCTGCTCCATCAGCAGGTTCCTCGACGTCTCGCCGATGGGCGCAAAGGCGAAGCCGCCGGCCAGATGGATCGAAGCCCAGAGCTTCTGAATATCCGTGTAGAGGCGCGCGACCGCGGCTTCATCGGTGAGATCGTTCACGGGCAAAAGCATCAGGCGCGAGCGATCTCGGCCTTGCAGCCGCGCGACCTCCGCTTCGTTGCGATACGGCACATGGCAAATGGCGCCGGCCTCGAGCAGGGCCGATACCACGGCAACGCCCAAGGCGCCGATGCCTCCGGTGATAACGACGTGACGGTCGCGGTAGCTGGTCATGCTGCCTCCTTTGCGCCAGTGGGCGCCGAGGTCGAGACAAACGCCCCTCGCCGTCATCGTCAACCTCAAATATGACCCTGCCTTTCGCGCAAGATTGCCACCGGCGATCCCGCGGGTTAGCGTCTTGCTCGCAACCGGCACTCATCGCGAATGTCGGCCATGGCGGGAATTCGGGGGCGGGGTATCGTGAACTGGATCGGACGAGCGAATATTCTTGGCGGTGCGGTCAGCATCCCTTTGGCGTTGGCCGGCCTGCTCACCTGGACCGGCCCGGCGCTCAGCCACAATGCGGGCGACTGGATCACCGGGCTGCCGCGAGAACCCATTCACGTGCAGGCTTGGCCCGGCGGGAAAAAGGTCGCGGTGTGCTTCATCCTTTACGTCGAGGTTTGGGGCCGCGCCGAAGGGCCCAACTTTCGGCCGGATACAGCCTCCCGCAAACCCGACGTGGTGAACGAGGCGTTCCGCCAATACGCCATCAATTCGGGTGTCCCCCGGGTGGGCGCGGTATTCAAGGACGAGGGCCTGCCGCTGAACATCGCCCTAAATGCGCTGTTCCCCCAGCAATACCCCGGCGTTTGGAAGGAATTTCGCGCGCTGGTGCCCCAGGCACCGATCATCGCCCATGGCATCAATAATTCGACCGAACTTCTGCCTTTGGGCGGCGGCGTCCAGCCGCAGCAGGCCTATGTCAAACGTACCCTCGACGTGATCGAATCCTCGACCGGGGTGCGGCCGCGCGGATGGACGAGCCCAAGCGTCTATCCCGATGCCGATACCTTTAGCGCGACCACCGACGAAGGTATTCGCTATTCGCTGGATAGCATGGATTCCGACACGCTTTCCCGCCTTGCGACCAAATCAGGTCCGCTGTTCTTGATCCCCTATCCCGTCGTCACCGTGGACATGGGGCAGTATCTGGAGCGTGCGAAGGAACCGCGGGACATGGCGCAGCTGTGGATCGACTACGTCACCGAATTGGCCCGAGAGGCGGCCGCCGATCCCAACCGTGAGGCCACCGTCGTTGCCATCGGCATTCATCCCTTCGTGGTCGGCACGCCGAACGGCGCGGCGGCCCTGCGGCGCGTGCTCGAAAATTTCAAGAGTCAGAAGCTGGTTTGGGTGACGGATGTCGAAGCGGTTCTGGATGCCGCCAGCGTGAAGCCGTAGCCAAGATTCCTAAGGTCGTGGTACGATAAACCAGCCTGAGACCGGGCGAGGTCTCGGGGCCAAGCCGCCGGCTTGTCCCGATTGGCGGCGCTCTCGCCGAGGCTGCGGCTCGCCGCGAGCGCGATGACGCTCAACCCTTCCCCGCCCGTCGATTGAAAATGTTCGAGGATCTGCCGGCGCATGCGCGGGTCCCAGAATTTGCGCAGGTGATCGGCCGTAGCGGCCACCGCCTGATCGTGGGGCCATGCGCTGAAAAACGTCGCAATCTGATTGGCCATGTAGACGAGGCGCTTGGCTGTCACGAGTTCGGCTCTTCGGCTCGTCCGCCATCGGTATAGATCGTCAGGCTGTCGGCACGGGCCAGCGCGATCATCCGCAAGCGGGATTCCTCGGCCAGTTTCAAGGCCAGCGTCGTGGGTGCCGAGACGGCGCTGGCGGCCTCGCCGACCGAAAGCTACGATGGCTTTGAGAGTTGGGGCATTGCCTATGGCCCCGGCCACCGCCAGCTGCAAACGTGAGCAAGACATCACCCCCATGGCAAAATTGACCCTGCGCATAGAGTTCGGGCCGGAGCGCGCCATCGGTCCGGGCAAGGTTCGCCTTCTCGAATTGATCGATGAGCATCGATCGATCGCCGCGGCGGGTCGGGCCATGAAGATGTCGTATCGGCGGGCCTGGCTGTTGGTCGATTCTCTCAACCACTGCTTCAAGAGCGCTGTCGTCAAAGCCCAGCATGGCGGCCGTGCGGGCGGGGGCGCCGCTCTGACTGAATTTGGGCGATCGCTGGTCGCCCATTATCGGGGCATGGAAGAAGAAGCCGAGCGCGCCACGCGCAAGCGGCTAAAGGCCCTGCAGGCGGGCTTGCGCGCAGGCTGAGACTGCTGGCGGTTCGTCCCTGCGGCTTGTCGATATATTTATCTCGATATAACGTATGACTCTGCGCAGTCGCGGCCTTTGACCGCACGGCGATCGCGCATGGTCGCCGTCGGCAAGTGACCCAGAATAGGGCTAGGCAATGATCGAACTTGAACGGCGAAGGGCGGTCCGCGGAGCGATCTCCGCCGTCGCGGCGATCCTCGCTCTGATGTTGAGCACCGCCGGGGGCGAGGCTGACACGTCGATCAAGACCTGGTTCACGGATTCCGCCGGCCGCCGCGTGGAAGTGCCGGCCGAGATTAGACGCGTCCTCGCCGCCGGCCCGCCGGCCGCCGTGCTGCTGTACAGCGTGGCCCCCGACAGGCTGATCGGCTGGCCTCATGCGCTGGATGCCCAAACGGCGGCGATGCTGCCTCGGCAATACGCCTCGCTTCCCGTCGTCGGCCAGCTGACCGGACATAACGGCGGCCCCACGCTCCAGGCAATCATGGCGTTGCATCCGGACATCATCATCGACATCGGAGACGTCAATCCGACATATGCGGCGCTGGCCGATCGCTTCCAGCAGCAAACCCACATCCCCTATGTGCTGCTCGACGGGCGGCTGTCCAACACCGCGCAAACCTATCGCCTCTTGGGCAAGCTGCTCAGCGCGGCGGGGCAAGCCGAAACATTAGCGTCTTATGCGGAGCAAACTCTGGCCCGCTTGCGGACGCCAATGACCCAACATGCATTGCGGGTCTATTACGCACGCGGGTCCGACGGCCTGACCACGGGCGCGGAAAGTTCCCTGACAGGTGAATTCATCCGCTTTGCCGGAGCCATCAACGTGGCCGCTGGCGGGGATTCGACGATGAAGACGTCGCTGGAGAAAATCCAGGGGTGGAATCCAGACGCTATTCTGGCCCTCGATCCCGAGGCCTATGTCCACATCGCGACCGATACCCATTGGGCCGGGCTCACGGCGGTAAAATACGACCGGGTCCACCTGCCGCCGCAAGCGCCCTTCGGCTGGATCGACGAGCCGCCCGGCGTCAACCGGCTGCTGGGAATCCAGTGGCTAGTGGCAACGCTCTATCCCGGCACCGGCACGGGCAATATCCGGGCGATTGCCAAAGATTTCTGTTCTCGCTTCTACCATGTGAAACTGAGCGATGCACAACTCGCCGCGATCTTCGCGGCGGCGCACTAAGTCTGGCAGCCTTCGAGGATTCCAAATCACGCCGGAGGGAAACAGGCAACGCAAACAAGGGAGAATGAAAATGAGGATAAGCGCGCGCAATGCCCTAAAGGGGAAGGTTACAGCGATCAAGAAGGGGGCCGTCATGGCGCAGATCACGGCCGACATCGGCAACGACAATCACATTGTGTCGGCCATCTTCGTTGATTCCGTCAAGGATCTGAAACTGAAGGTCGGTGATGCGGTTCTCGCCGTCATCAAATCGACGGATGTCATGATCGCAACGCCGTGACAGCCGCAGATCGTCCGTCGTCGTCCATCCATCAGGCGACCGACGGCGCGGCCTATGAGCGCTTTCTCGGCCGCTGGACCCAGCGGCTTGCCCTGCCCTTCTGCGACTTTGCGCGCCTGCCTTCAGCCGGGCCCGTGCTGGAGATTGGTTGCGGCACGGGAAGCCTAGCCTTCGCGCTGAGCCAACAGCGCACGGAACCGATCGCGGCGATCGATATCGCCGAGCCCTACATCGCCTTCGCACGGGCTTGCCCTGGTGCCGATCGGATCGCTTTCGAACTGGGCGATGCCTGTCATTTGCGCTTTGCCGACGGAAGCTTTGCCGCCTCGCTCGCCCAACTTGTACTGAACTTCGTGCCGGATCCGCTAGCGGCGGTGCGCGAGATGAAGCGGGTGACGGTGCGCCAAGGCATCGTGGCGGGCGCCATTTGGGATTTCCGCGGCGGGCTGGTCTACCAGCGCCTGTTCTGGGACACCGCGGCCGGCATCGACACTTCTGCAGGCGCCGCCCGGGATCGCCTCTTTGCTCATCCCTTGGCGCAATCGGCCGGGCTTCTCGACCTCTGGCGGCAAGCCGGGCTGGCCGAGATCGAGCGAAGTTCCCTGACTATCCGAATGGACTATGCCGACTTCAACGACTACTGGGGTCCTCTGCTGATGGGCCAGGGCCCCATCGGCGTCTATGTTCAAGGTCTCCCTCCGGGATTGCGCCAGCGCCTGGAGGAGCGGGTCCGCATTGCCTATCTATCCGGCGCGCCTGACGGGCCTAGATCGATGACGGCGACAGCCTGGGCCGTTCGCGGCAGCGTGCTCTAGGTTCATCCCGCCCATCCCGTCGCGCGGCGGTTCATCCTGGCATTGGCCGCGAGGTTGGCGTTATATTCCAATGTATATCTCGCTTGCATTAAGACAAAAGGAGATCGATATGCGCATTCTGTCCCGTGGCTTTGCCGCGTCCGTACTGGTCGCCGTTGCCCTGATTGCCGGTACGGCGCAGGCGGCCGAAGTCGTGGTATTCGCCGCCGCCAGCACCAAGGACGCTGTTGACGACGTCGCCAAGGCATTCCAGGCGGCTGGCCATGGCAAGATCCTGACCTCCTACGGCGCAAGTTCCGAACTGGCAAAGCAGATCGAACATGGCGCGCCGGCCGGCATTTACATCTCGGCCGACACGAAGTGGATGGATTATCTCGAGCAAAAGAATCTCATCGTTTCGTCGAGCCGCCGCGACGTGCTCGGCAACCATCTCGTGTTGATCGCGCCGATCGACAGCACGCTCACCATCGATCTCAAGCCGTTGGCTCCGCTGGCCCAGGCGCTTGGCGACGGCAAGCTTGCCATGTGCGATCCCGATAGCGTGCCGGCCGGGCGCTATGCCAAGGCTTCGCTCACCAGCCTCGGCATCTGGGATACCATTGCGCCGAAAGTCGCCAATGCCAAGGATGTTCGCGCGGCGCTGGCCCTGGTCGCGCGGGGCGAAGCCCCGGCGGGCGTCGTCTACAGCACGGATGCCATGTTGTCGAAAAAGGTGCGTGTCGTTGCCACTTTCCCCGACAACACCCATCCCAAGATCATTTATCCGGTTGCTCTGGTCACGGGCCATGACGATGTGGCGGCCCATGCCTTCTACGACTATCTGACGGGCCCCGAGGCGGCGGCGACCTTCGAGAAATACGGATTCATAATCCTCCATTAGAAGCCGATACGGCGGTTTCGCCTCATGTCGAAGCACGATGACGCCTTAGCAAGCCACCGCAAGCCCCGCCAGGCCGACCGCACCCATCAATATCTTGCGTCTTGTAATTGTCATCGACTTCTCCCTAGGGGCCTCGGCTTGGGGTAAATAGTCGGTGCGAGAGACGGCAAATTCCGATCAACATACCGTCATCGCAGGCGCGCACCGCGGCGCGATTTGCTCGCGCAGTTGTGAGGACACCGGATCGCCGACAACCGCTAGATATTCAACCGCGCTGCGCCGTGCGCCGCATAGAAGGAGGGAATGACCATGCAATCCAGTTCAGCCACTTGGCAAAAAGGCCTGAAAAGATTTGGCCGAAGATTCTTCGCCGTGATGCTGGCCCTGCCGATTGCCTATGTGGCCTGGCACACGGTGGGGCGCGCCCAGGAGGCGGCGGTCCTCGCGCCCCCGCCCGCCGTCGATTCGTCCGACGCCGCGTCGGGCGGCGAGGAAACCGCGGTGCTGGCGGGCGGTTGTTTCTGGGGGATGCAGGGCGTCTTCGAACATGTCAAAGGCGTGAAGCAGGTGCTGTCCGGCTATTCGGGCGGAACGGTCAAGGACCCAGGCTATGAATTGGTCAGCTCCGGCTCAACCGGGCATGCGGAATCGGTGCAGATCAAGTTCGATCCCCGCCAGGTTTCCTACGGCAAACTGCTGCAGGTGTTCTTTTCGGTGGCCCACAATCCCACCGAGCTTGACCGCCAGGGCCCCGATAGCGGCACTCAATATCGCTCCGCGATCTTCTACGCCAACGACCAACAGAAGCATGTCGCGGCTGCTTATGTCGCTCAACTACAGGCGGCCCGCATATTTTCAGGGCCTATCGTGACTGAACAAACGCCGTTCGCGACTTTCTATGCGGCTGAGGGCTATCATCAGGATTTCCTGATCAACCATCCGGACTATCCCTATATCGTCTACAACGATCTGCCGAAGATCGCGAACCTGAAGCGGCTGTTTCCCGACCTCTACCGCGATAAGCCGGTGACGGTTTCCAGCAATTAGGAGCATGGGACGACCCGGCCCCTGAGGCCGGGCCTGCCCAACTGCAACCCTAGGCGGCGCCGTAGCCGATGATGGCTTTCACCTCGAGAAATTCCTGGATCGCCCAATCGGCATATTCGCGCCCATTGCCGGACTGCTTGTAGCCACCGAAGGGCGCGAAGGTATCCCAGGCCGGATAGTTCAACTTGACCTGGCCGGCGCGAAGCTGGCCGGCGACCTTGCGGGCATGTGCCACATCCTTGGATTGGACATAGGCGGCGAGGCCATAGACCGTGTCGTTGGCAATCTCTATAGCTTGGTCTTCGCTCTCATAGGGCATGATCGAGAGGACCGGGCCGAAGATCTCCTCCCGTGCGATGGCCATATCGGGCCGAACATTGCCGAATACGGTGGGTCGCACGTAATAGCCGCGATTGAGGCCGTCGGGGCGACCGATGCCGCCGGTCACCAGGGTGGCGCCTTCGGAAATTCCCGTTTCGATCAGGCGCTGGATCTTATTGAACTGCAGCTCGCTGACCACCGGGCCCAGGACGGTGTCCTTCGCTTTCGGATCGCCGACTTTCTGGCTTTCGGCGGCCTTCTTGGCGACGGCCAGCGCCTCGTCGTGGCGTTCGCGCGGGACCAGCATGCGGGTCGGCGCATTGCAGGATTGCCCGCTGTTGCCGAAGCAGCCTTCGACCCCCTTGGCAACGGCCATTTCGAAATCCGCGTCGGGCAGGATGATATTGGGCGACTTGCCGCCCAGTTCCTGGGCCACGCGCTTGACGGTATCCGCCGCCGTCTTGGCAACGATGATCCCGGCGCGTGTCGACCCGGTGAAGGAGACCATGTCGACGCCGGGATGGCCGGCGATCACCTGGCCGACCGAGGGACCGTCGCCATTGACCATGTTGTAGACGCCCCTGGGAAGGCCCGCGGCATGCATGATCTCGGTGAACACGAGCCCGCTCATCGGGGCGATCTCACTGGGCTTCAGCACCATGGTGCAGCCCGCTGCAATCGCCGGCGCCACCTTGCAGACGATCTGGTTCAACGGCCAGTTCCAGGGGGTGATCAGTCCGACGACGCCGATTGCCTCCTTGACGACCCGCGTGCCGCCGCGCTGTTCGGCGAACTCGAATTCCTCGAGCGATTTGATCGTCGCCTCCAAATGACCGCGGCCGGCTCCCGCTTGAGAGCTGCGCGCCATGCCAATGGGTGCTCCCATCTCGTCCGAGACCGCCTTGGCGATGTCGTCGATACGCTCGTCGTAGATCTCGAGGATTCGGCGCAGCAGCCGCAGGCGCTCCGCCTTGGTCGTTTGCGAGAAGGCGGGGAATGCGGCCTTCGCTGCCGCGACGGCGCGGTCCACGTCCGCAGCCGAGCCGACGGAAATCTTGGCGAAAGGCTCCTCCGTCGCCGGATTGATAACGTCGAGAGTCTTGGGCGTCACCGGGTCGACCCAGGAGCCGTCGATGTAGAACTTCAAAGCATTGGACATGTTGCAGACCTTCCTAAACAGGCGCCGATTCGCGCAAATGATGTACCACGGTGGCATTATTCCCAAATGAATATTTCGCTGACATAGCCGCTCTACGGAATGAAAATCGTCGAGCCGGTGGTACGCCGGGCCTCGAGGTCGCGATGGGCCTGAGCCGCATCGCGCAGGGCATGGCGCTGGGAAATCCCAACCGCCAGGATGCCGCGCCGGAGCACGTCGAACAGGCGGTCGGTCATCGCCCGCACCTCCACCGAGGTGCCGGCATAATGTCCGAAATTCGGCCGCGACACCCGCGCCGACTTGGCCGCGAAGGCGGCAATGTCGATGGGCTCGATGGGGCCCGAGGCCTGGCCATAGCTCACCAGGTGGCCACGTAGCGCCAGCGCATCATAGGAGCGCATGAAACTATCCCGCCCCACGGCGTCGTAGACAACGTCGCAGCCCCGCCCCTCGGTGATCTGATTGACCCGTTCTACGAAATCCTCTTCGCTGTAGACGATGGGATAGGCGCAGCCATGGGCCCGGGCGATGCGGGCCTTCTCCAGATTGCCGACGGTCCCGATGACCGTGGCCCCAAGCGCGCGTGCCCATTGGCAGAGCAGTTGGCCGACGCCGCCGGCGGCGGCATGGACCAGGATCACATCCCCCTCGCCCACGCGATGGACGCGATGGAGCAGGAATTCGGCCGACATGCCCTTCAGCATGACCGCGGCCGCCGTCTCATCGTCGATGTCGTCGGGCAGCGGAACGACCAGGTCGGCTTGCATCGTCCGGTACTCGGCATAGGCCCCGGGCGGGTTGCAGGCATAGGCGACGCGATCGCCCGCCATGATGCCATGGACGGCCGGGCCGATATCGACCACCACGCCCGCCGCCTCCATCCCGATTACCCCCGGGGGATCGACCAGCGGGTAATAGCCCGTCCGGGCATAGACATCGATGTAGTTGAGGCCGATGGCGGTATGGCGGATGCGAAGCTCGCCCGGTCCCGGGGGCGGCGCGCTCAACCGCTCCCAATGCAACACTTCGGGCCCGCCATAGCGCTCGATCACCAGGCCCTGGCATTCCATGGGCCGGTCCGCCACGCCCGTGGCGGCAATGCTGCCGGCCGATGTACGGCGCGCCGGGGCCGGGGCGATGCTCTGCTGGCCGAAAGTCGATTTGATGGCATCGAACCCCGCCTGATAGATCTGCTCGCCCACCAGGCCAGCCAGCGCCTTCTCCTCGCCGGCAGGCGTGCGAAAGCTGGATTGCCAATCCCAGAACGTCCTCTGTCCGTCGGTTACGGGCTTCAGGCGAACGGTCGCGACATAATCGATCAACGGGATCGGCGCCTCGAGAATGCAATAAGTGAAGCTGCGTTCGCGATCGGAAAGGCGCAGCAACTGCTCGCGCAGTATGCCGCCGTCGGCCAGGCGAAAACGACGCACGCAGCCGATCTCGTCGGCCTGGCGACCCTCCTCGATGCGGCTTTCGGCCACCGCGGGATGCCAGCGCTCATGCCCGTTGAAGTCCCGAAGGATGCGCCAGACCTCGTCGACAGGCGCCTCGATGATCGTGCTGCGCCGAACCTTGACCATCAGCGCCGGGCGAATTGGCGCTTCAGCGCATCGAACCCGCCCTGAAAGACGCCTGTGCCGATCGTACCGGCGAGTTCGGTTTCGCGCGCCGGCGGGCAATCGAATTCCGCGCTCCATTCCACGAAGCTGCGCCCGCCGTCGGTGATCGGCGTCAGCTTCAGTGTGGCGACATAGTTGGAAACGCCCATGGGTGATTCGAGAATCGTGTAAGTGCAGCTGTAATCGTAGTCCGACAGCGTCACCAGCTGTTCGCGGATGTTGCCGCCATCCTTCATGTTGAAGTTGCGAATGCAGCCGACCCTGTCGGCCGGCAGATTGCCTTCAATGCGGCTGTCGCGGATAAGGGGATGCCATTTCGGCAGGCCGTTGAAGTCACGGATCGCCGCCCAGAGGCGATCGGCCGGGGCGTCGATGACGCTCGAGGTGTAGACCTTCACCATATCCGATCCCGCCTATTTGCGCGTTTCGTCGCTGGTAACCGGCTCGCGCATGAGATTGTCGAGCTTGCCGAGATCGCCGCCGCCCGAGAGGCCGATTTCCTTCAGCAGGGAATCGATCAGGGGCGCCTGGGCGCGATAGCGCAGCGCGCTGTTGACCACGCTGTCGGCGAAGTTGGTACCGCCATCCCCCGCCGGCCCGCGCGACGACCCGCCGCCCAGACCGTCGACATGCAGGATCTTGATGCCCTCGATCTTCTCCATGGGCTTGACGCTTTCGCGGATGATCGCCTCCAGCCGGTCGAGCAGGCGCAGCCGCATCGCCGAGGCGCGTGACTCCGGCGTCAGGGCGTTCTGTGCCTCGTTCATCAGACGAGTTCCCTCGGCCTCGATCTCGTATCGCAACCGGGCGGCGAGCGAGCGGATCTTGTCGGCTTCGGCCTCGCCCTCGGCGTCGATACGCCGGGCGTCGGAGCGGTCCGACGCCGCCGACTTGTCGGCTTCGGCCGCCACCTTGACGCGGATGGCATCGCGTTCGGCATCCTGCGCCGCGCCGATCAGATCGATTGCCTTGCGTCGCTGGGCGATCTCGGTCTCGCGCGCGCTGAAGACCTTTTCTTCGGCCGACACGGCCTTGGCTCGGGCGATCTCGGCTTCGGCCTGGGCGTCCGACTGGGCCTTGGAAGCCTGGGCGATGGCGACGGCGCGCGCCTGCTCGGCCAGTTCCAGGGTCTTGCGCCGTTCCACCTCGAGCTGTTGCAACTCCTGCTCCTGGCGGATACGCGCCTCCTGTAACGTGCGCTCGGTGGTGATGCGCGAGCGCTCGACCTCGAGTCGGGCGACGATCTGGGCCTGCTCGGCCTGCTGGTCGTGCTGGGCGCGTTCGCGGGCGATGTCGGCGCGCTGCGAGGAGCGGCGCACCTCCAACTCGCGCTCCTGTGCGAGCCGGGCCGCCTCACTTTCCTGGTCGATGTCGAGCGATTGCTTTTCCGCCTCCAGGTTTTTGTTGCGGATCTGGATCATCGTGTCCTGCTCGATATCGTTGCGCAGTTTCTTGCGCCGCTCGATCTGCTCGGTCAGCTGGGTCAGACCTTCGGCATCGAAGGCATTAGAGGGATTGAAGAACTCCATATTGGTCTGATCCAGGCCGGTGAGGGACACGGTTTCCAGCTCGAGGCCGTTCTTCAGCAGATCCTCGGCTACCGCTTGCTTGACCCGCTTGACGTATTCGCCGCGTTTTTCATGCATTTCTTCCATGGTCATTTCGGCGGCGACGGAGCGCAGGGCATCGACGAACTTGCCTTCCAGCAGCTCGCGCAGCGCCTCGGGCTGCATGGTGCGCTGGCCCAGGGTCTGCGCCGCGTTGGCGATGGCATCGGGGCTCGATTGCACGCGGACATAGAATTCGCTGATGACGTCGACGCGCATCCGGTTGCGGGTGATCAGCGCCTTGTCGCGGCCGCGTTGCACCTCCAGGCGGAGGGTGTTCATGTTCACCGGGATGATGTCGTGGATGATCGGCAGCACGAAGGCGCCGCCATTCATGACCACCTTCTGCCCGCCGAAGCCGGTGCGCACGAAGGCCACCTCCTTCGAGGACCGGCGGTAGAGCCAGTTCATCAGATAGACGATCGCCGCGATGACGATCGCCAGGATGACCACGATGACGATGATCGTGCCGATGGTTGAATCAGTCATTTTCTTCCTCCCTAACCGCCTTCAGCGGCGGCCGATTTCCTTGAACTTGCGGGTCTGTTCGGTAAGCGCAATCTCGACCGGCAGCCGCTCCATGCTGGATGCGCCGTAAAAACCGTGACAGTCCGGGCAGGCGCCCAGGATGAAGCGCGCGTCCTCGGGCGTGGCGATGGGCCCGCCATGACAGAGAACGATGATGTCAGGCCGTCGGGCCTTGGCCGCCGCCGCCCAGGCATCGATCCTGGGTACGCAATCCTTGAGCTTGAGCGCCGTGCCGGCGCCAATCGACCCGCCCGTGGTCAACCCCATGTGGCAGACCAGGATGTCGGCCCCGGCGTCGGCCATGGCCACGGCCTCGGCTTCCCCGAACACATAGGGCGTGGTCAGCAGATCGAGAGCGCGGGCATGGCGGATCATTTCGACTTCGAGGGCGTAACTCATACCCGTCTCCTCGAGATTGGCGCGGAAGACGCCGTCGATCAGGCCCACGGTCGGGAAGTTCTGCACGCCGGAAAAACCGAGGTCGATAAGCTGCTTCAGGAAAGGCCGCAGCAGCAGGAAGGGGTCGGTGCCGTTGACGCCGGCCAGCACGGGGGTGTGCTTGACCACCGGCAACACCTCGCGCGCCATCTCGACGACGATGTCATTGGCATTGCCATAGGCCAGCAGGCCGGCGAGCGAGCCGCGTCCGGCCATGCGATAGCGGCCGGAGTTGTAGATGACGATCAAATCGATGCCGCCCGCCTCCTCGCATTTCGCGGAGAGGCCGGTACCGGCCCCCCCGCCGATGATGGGCTGGCCGCGCGCGATCATGGCGCGGAATTTGTCGATCAGGTCCTGGCGGGCAACTCTCGGCATGCTGATTCCTGTCACTACGTCATGTCGACGATGTCGCGAAAATTGGCCACCAGCGCAGCGCTGAAGGCCGGATCGTTCAGGCTGCTACTCAACCGGACCAGGCGCCGACGGGACGATTGGCGCACGGTCGCCTGCAAGGCGCCGAACAGCGCCGCGTCTGCCGCCGGATCCCAGAAGTCGCCACCCCGCTGATCGAGCAGCGAAACGCCCCCTTCGGGAATGAGGAACCGCACCGGCCCCTCCATGCCATTGAGGCGCTCGCCGATCCACACACCCATACGCGCGTTTTCCTCGGGCGTGGTGCGCATCAGCGTGACCTGGGGATTGTGCTGATGGAATTTACGGTCCTTGTAGCGTTCCGGCACCGTCGCGATCGGACCGAAATTCACCATGTCGAGGGCGCCGCAGGAACCGACATAGGGAATTCTGGACCGAACGATGGCGCCGAGGCGATCCTCCCCGGCGCTGAACACGCCGCCCATGAGCAGGTCGCAAACCTCCGTGGTGGTCACGTCGATCACGCCGGAGAGGAGGCCGGAATCCACCAGCTTCTCCATGGATTGCCCGCCCGTGCCCGTGGCGTGGAAGACCAGGCAATCGTATTTCTCCTCCAGCGCGTGGGCAGCCGCCTGCACACAGGGCGTGGTGACCCCGAACATGGTGAGGCCGATGGCGGGCTTGGATTCCGCCGAGGGCTTGCGGGCATGGGCGATCATGCCGGCCAGCGCATGGGCCGCGTTGGACAGAACCTGTTCCGAGATCCGGTTGATTCCGGAGACGTCGGTGACCGAATACATCATGCAGATATCCGACGGCCCGACGTAATCCTTGACGTTGCCCGAGGCCACGGTGGACACCATGACCTTGGGCAAACCGATCGGCAATCGGCGCATGGCAGGCGTGGCGAGTGCCGTGCCGCCCGAGCCGCCGGCGGAGATGAGCCCGCCCAGATCGCGCCGCGTCGATACGAAGCGCTGGAACGCTTCTGCCATGGCGGCGACCGAAGCGCCGCGGTCGGCGGTGAAGACGGCAACACCGCCCTTGGGATGAAATCGGGCCACCTCGCTGGGCCCCACATCGGCGGGCGACGGGCGCTGGCTGGTGCTGAGGTCAACGGTGACGGTGCGCAGACCCAGCCGCTCCAGGCAGTTCTTGATGAAGGTGAGTTCGCGGCCCTTGGTATCGAAGGTGCCGGCGACATAAGCGGCCCGGCCGATGGCCTGGGCCACCGACATGGCAATGGCCGGCGAGGGCATGGAGTCCGCCGGTGCCGCCTCGGCTTCGGCGATTTCGGCCTCGCTCGCGCGGGCGCGCAACGGGTCGCCCAGCGACCACATGGTGGGTGCGCGGGTGACCCGCACTACCGGCTCGGGCGGCGGCATCTCGCCCTCCTCGCCGGATCGGCGGCGGACGTGGAAGACCATGTTCGGGGGCGGCTCCTCCTCTGCCGCGGGCGGCGCGGACTCGCCCTGCTCCTCTTCGTGGGTGCGCACGCCCAGCAGGCGCTGCTGCAACTCGTGATCGGCCGCCAGCGCCTGCGCTGGCATTACGCGCAGCACGCGGCCGTTCACCATCACCGCGACGTTGCCGGCCACAGTGGTGGCGACACCCAGATTCTGCTCGATGAGCAGAACCGAGATATCGCCCTCCTCGGCCAGGCGGCGCAGCATATCGATGAACTGGTCGACGATGACCGGGGCCAATCCTTCGGTCGGTTCGTCCATGACCAGCAACTGAGGATTGGCGAGAAGCGCCCGGCTGATCGCCAGCATCTGCTGCTCGCCACCGGAGAGCTGCGCCCCGCCATTGCGCTTGCGCTCGGCGAGACGCGGGAAGGTCTGATAGATACGCTCCACCGTCCAGGCGCCATTGGCAGTGCGGCTGGCCAGGCGCAGATGCTCATCGACGCTGAGCGAGGGCCAGACGCGGCGGCCCTGGGGCACGTAGCCGACGCCGAGGTTGACGATTTCGTTGGGCGCGAGTCCCAGGATCTCCGTGCCCGACAATCGGATGCTGCCGGCGCTCGCCGGAACCAGGCCCAGCACCGCGTTGCACAACGTCGTCTTGCCCATGCCGTTGCGTCCGACCACGCCGAGCACACCGCGATCGAGCCTGAGCGAGACGCCCTGGAGGGCATGGGCATGGCCGTAATAGACATGGAGATCGTCGATCTCGATGATCGGCGCATCATTCCGGCGCGGGGCGGGATCAGCCATGCCGGCCTCCCAGATAGATGCGCTGGACGTCGGGATCGACCTGTATCTCCGCCGGCGTGCCATGCTTGAAGACGGCGCCGTTGTGCATCACCGTCACCTTCTCGACCACGCGCAGCGCCACGTCGAGATCGTGCTCGATGATGATGAATCCGATATGTGCCGGCAGTGCGCCTAGTATCTGCACGAGCTCACGCCGCTCGGCCGGCGAGAGCCCGGCCGCCGGCTCGTCGAACAGGATGAAGCGCGGCGCGCCGGCCAGCGCCATGCCGATCTCAAGCTGGCGCTGCTGACCGTGGGAGAGTTCCGAAACAAGCTGTTCGGCCACGCCGTCGAGATGGACGGCATGAGCCAGGTCGCGGGCACTCTGCAGCGCCGCATCGTCGTCGCGCGGCCGGAGAAAACTCAACCGCCCGCGGCTGACGCCACAGGCGGCCAAGTAGAGATTGTCGAGAACGACGAGGCCACGAAACAGCATGGAGTTCTGATAGGTGCGGCGCAGGCCCCGGCGGATCCGCTCATAGGCCGGCAGGCGCGTCACATCCTCGCCGAAGAAACGGATGCGGCCAGATGTCGGCGGGAAGTCGCCGGTGATCGCATTGAACAGAGTCGTCTTTCCCGCCCCATTGGCGCCCAGAATGCCACGCCGCTCCCCCGCCTCGACGACGAGGTCGACGTTGTCCAGCGCGGTCAGCGCGCCGAAGCTGCGGCTCACGCCCTCGAGCAGGAGGGCGTGAGCCGCACCGGAACGCTGCAGTCGAAGCGCCTCGGCCATGAAGCGAGGTATCCCCTCAGCCTATTTGCACTCGGGATTGGTGCGGCTGACCGGGCCGAGCTTCAGGAACTCGTCTTCCGGCGTCCCCAGGGTCTGGTCGACCTGCGGGATGACCTTGACGACCTTGTTGTAGAGATTGCCGTCCGCGCCCTGCGCCACCTCGGTCAGGAAAATGTCGGCAATGGCCTGACGGTTCTTGTCAAGTTTCACTTGGCCGGTGGGCGTGTCGAGGGTCATATCGGCCAGGGCGTCGCGAAACTTCTTCTGCCCGTCGGAGAGATCGCCACCGACTTTGTCGAGGGCGTCCAGCATGGCCAGGGTCTCGACGTAATAACCATGGGCGAAGAGCGAGGGCGAGGGGAATCCGTCGGGGAATGCCGCCTTGTAGTCGGCAACGAAGGTCTTCCACTTCGGATCGTCCCAGTTGTCGGCGATCGGCCCGGCCGAGGGCGTGCCGATCAGATAGGTCTTGGTCTTGCCCTTGGAGCCCAGCACCGTCTGGTCGACGGTGATCGAGCCGCCGATCATTGGCTTCCCGCCGCCGGCCTGGTCGTATTGGCTGAGGAAGTTCACCGCATCGGCGCCGCCGAGGGCGACATAGACCGCATCGATATCATCCGGGATCGAGGCGACGATGCTGGAGAAATCCTTGTTGCCGATGGGAACCCAGAACTTGTCGACCACATGGCCGCCTGCCTTGCAATACCCGAGCATGAAGCCGAAGACCTGGGTGTAGGGGAAGGAATAGTCCTCGGCCACGGTGACGATCTTTTTGTAACCCTTGGTGGCGAAAGCGTACTCGCCCAGTCCCGCCTGCCACTGCGCCCCGTCCGTGGTGAAACGGAAGAAGTTCGCCGCGGGGTCGCGCAGCGTGGTGTCCTGCGCTGCCGAGGTGCCATTGATGAAGGTCACCTGTGGCTGGGTCTTGGCGTAGTTTTTGACCGCGAGGCCTTCGTCACCGGAGAGCGGGCCGACCAGGATCTGTACATTGTTCTGCTCGACCAGCTTGCGCGCGGCATTGACGGCGCTGTCCGGCGAGGCATCGGACGAGCCCTTGATCAACTCGATCTTCTTACCGCCGGCCATGTAGTTGTGCTGCTTGAGCGCGAGTTCGATGCCGCGCATGCTGTCCTGGCCCAGCACGGTGAAGGCGCCCTCGAGCGTGGCAAGGCCGCCCACCTTGATTGTGTCGTCGGCCCGCGCAGTCCCGACCCCGGCGAAAAGCAGCGCCGCCGTCGCCGCTAGCATGATCCGTCTTGAGATGCGTATCATCAGTCGTCCTCCCATGATGCCGGGGTTGCTATGAGGTCCCCGCGCTTCCCTCATTTCCGCCGCCAGCCGCCGGCGGCGCCAGCCGATGTCGCCCATCTGCTGAAACTTTGCCAAAGCCCCAGTACGCCATCGGGCGAAACCAAGACGATGCCGAGAAAGATCAGTCCGATGAAGGTATTGAAGCGCTCCGGGCTGATAAGATCGATGGCGAAGTTGCGCAACAGCACGAAGATCGCCGCCCCGATGAAGGGCCCGATGGGCGTGCGCAAGCCGCCGAGCACGGCGATGATCAGAATGCTGATGACCGGGCCGATGTCGATGGTGCCAGGCGAGACTCGGCCGTTGAGCCAGACATAGAGAATTCCGCCCAGCGCGGCGATGAAGCCGGCGAAGCCATGGGCGACCACCCGATGCAAGGTGACGTTGAAGCCAAGGGCGTTCATGCGCCGGGGGTTGTCGCGGATCGCCTGTAGCGTCAGCCCGAACGTGGCCCGCGACAGGTAGAGCACGGCGCCATAACTCAGCAGTGCCACGACGAGGCTCAGATAATAGAACGGCAGCGGATCGTGCCAGTTGACGCCGAACACCACCGGTGCCATCAGGCCGGCGAAGCCGCTATGGCCGTTGAAGATGGCATAGTTCTGCCGGGTGAAATAGAAGAAGGCCACGCCGATGGCCAAGGTGATCATGATCGTATAGATGCCGCCGGTGCGCACGGAGATGAGGCCGATCAGCAGGGCGAAGACGACGGCAACGGCGATGCTGGCGGGAATCGCCGCCCACCAGGGCCAGCCGAGACCGAGATTGGCGCTGTTGGTGCCGATGACCGCGATCATGTAGCCGGCACATCCAGCCACCGTCATCTGCGAAAGCGAGACCATGCCGCCATAGCCGGCGAGAAACATCAGCGAGAGTGCGATGACGCCGAGGAACAGCGATTGCGCCCCGATCTGCATGGTCCAGAAGGGGCTGGCGATCAGCGGAAAGGCGACGAGGCCGGCCAGCAGCAGCAGATGCTGCGGCCCGAGACCGAGGCCCAGGACCGGCAGCGGCGAGGATGGGAGGCGGATGCTCACGCTCATGCGGGCCGGCCCAGGATGCCCTGGGGCCTGAAGGCGAGCACCACCACCATGATTAGGAAGGTATAGACGACGCCATAGGTGGGCGAATAGGCAAGTCCGAAAGTTTCGGCTAGGCCGATGAGCAGGGCCCCGATCGCCGCCCCGG
>Ga0137363_10000347_pt1 | contig 25880 bp, 22 predicted proteins | sample MadtaG_FD_104800 | JGI IMG/M metagenome (GOLD analysis project Ga0137363, IMG submission 104800) | Vadose zone soil microbial communities from Angelo Coast Range Reserve, California, USA - Mad1_115_16 metaG | ecosystem: Environmental > Terrestrial > Soil > Vadose zone | place: USA: California...
CCCATCGTAGTTTCACCGATGGATTGATACGCGCCGCCCAACTGGTCGTAAGCCATAGCGAAATCCGGATCAAGCTGGACGGCTCTCTGAAAAAACGGGATAGCTGTAGGAAAGTCGCCGCTCTTGCCACCGAGGGTGTAGGCCTGCAATGCCTCGAGGGATGGCGTCGTCGCCTGTTCGAGAGGCGTGTTGTACTTTTGGAGGGTGCTCAAAGACTCTCCAAGTTTCCTCCGCATTCCCGAAGCGACCTTTCCGAGCGCATCCAGAACGCGGCTTTTGTCGTTCGCCTGCGCTTCTGTGCTCGCCAGCAAGTCCCCATTAGCACAGTTCACAGCCTTGAGAATCAGATTGTATCGGGTGCCGATCAGTGCAATCGAACCGTCCAACGCTGCTGCACTGCTCGTCCGTTGACAAACTTCGCGCGTGATTTCAGGCGTGAGTCGCGTATTTGCCGGTCGTTCCATCCTTCGCAACGTTTGATGGATTCCTTCCTCTGACACGAGGCCCAGGAAGGGCGACTGCCCCAGCTCTACAGAAAGGCCTTCTCGAAGTGTCCCATCGAATACTGCATCACCCGTCGAATTGGCGAAATCTCCTAGAACGATCGTGTCTTTTTCCGTAAGCTTCCGCGCATGCAGCGCGCCCCAGACCAGTCCTCCGGCGATTCCCGCTGCGAGCACAACGACGGCCACCGTCACGACGATCTTCCGGCCGCGCGGCCGCGCGGCCGCGCCCACACTCGCACCGCTCCCTCTCGTTGTTCCATCTACACCCGCGACAGGGGCGATAAAGCGATACCCACGGCGCGGAAGTGTTTCGATGAAGCATGGACTATCTGCGGAATCCCCCAGCGCCTCGCGCAGCTTGTTGATCGCCGTGTTCAGGCTGTTGTCGAAATCCACGAACGTATCGGCTGACCAGTTCTCCGAGCGCAACTCTTCGCGAGTGACTACTTCCCCAGGCCGTTGCAACAGGACTGTGAGGACGTGAAAGGGCTGCTCCTGCAACTTGATCCGTACGCCCTGCTTGCGCAGCTCCCCAGCACGCACGTCCACCTCAAACACTCCGAAGCGCAGAATTGAGCGAGATCGGACTTCGAGGGCCATCCGCGTCTACTCCAGATCTTAGCGCGAGTCTAACACCGCCTGCTAGGTGACAAGTCTTTGATAAGCCCGCACCCACATGACTGAAACGACGATCTTTAGTTGCCTAGAAGCAATCAAGACTCAATCACTCCGCTGTCCATGGAGCTTCCTCCTGACCAGCCCCAAGTTCGCCTCCAGCACACGCCTGGAGGTGGCAAATGAAGCTCAGAATTCGGATGACCCTGGGTCGAAAGAAGAGGTCCCCGTGCTGAAAAGAAAGCAGTTACAGACACGACTTTCATAAGGTTTCGCGGGCCGCAGGCCCTAAAGGACAGATGGGATGAGAAGGAGTTGACCGGGACACGCTCTCCCGTTCGTAAGTGTAAACGCCTGTATCGACAGTTCCTTGCGCAGCCGTCGAGTCGGCAAGATACTGACGTAATGAAAACGTTGAGACGGATTATCCCAATATCCGCCGCAATTGTTGTCATTGTGGGCGTGAGTTGGCTTGGCCAAAGGTATTTCCGGAGTCAAATTGATTGCAAGAAACTCGATGCAGCGTTCGCACGGCAAGTCGAAAACATTAAGGAAGATGCCCACGAGCGACTGAAAATCGGCACAAAGAAGGCCGACGTTGCTCGGTTCTTTGCAGAACATAGCATTCCGTTCACCGTCTCCGAGTCTGAGGCGAGGGGAACCCTTCAGACTTCTGGATGCGCACCGTTTGGCTGTGGCTCAGATTCGGCTCTAATCGGAGTAAGCGTGAAGCTCGACCCGGCGGGTGCCGTGACGGAAGAGCCGACCGTAATTGGCATTTACACGGACTGCCTGTAAGCCGGGTCTTAGGAGTCGAATCCTCTTAGAGAGCCCGGCGCGCTTACCGGAAATTGAAGACACTTTTTCGATCATCGCCGGCCAATAGCAACCCTGATGCCATTCCAAACCAACCATTGTTCATTCAGTTTGTCAGTGCTGTTATCGACAGTTACCTGGACACTCGGCAGCTAAAAGTGAGAATGTTGATATCTTAATCCGGCGGCACCAGCGCGGATGATACACGCGGAGGTTGGGATGTCTCGCACCGTACTTGGTCTCGCAAGTATCACGTTTCTTACCTGTTGGGGCACCTCGTCGAACTTGAGCAAAAGCGGCGAAATGAAGAATGCGGGCGACCTCTCTGTGGTGAAGGCAGTGTCCCAAAGAATTATTGCCGCAGACAATTCTAGCGATATTGGAGCCGTCTCGGATCTCTATGAGGATGAGGCCGTTTGGCTGCCACCGAGCGGACCCGTTGTGGAAGGTAAAGCGGCGATCCTTGCACGCTATAAAACGTCCTTTGACCAACTCAGGCTTGAATATTCGGAGCAATCGGTCGAGACGCAAATAGGGGGTGATTGGGCGTTTGACCGTGGCTTTGTCCGCGGCACGGCCACCCCGAAGGATGGTTCTGCAAGTAAAGAGACGTCCGACAAGTACATCATGATTCTCCATCGAGGCAAGGATCATCGCTGGAGAATTGCTCGCTTGATGTGGAATCCCGCTGAGGCTTCTCGGTCAGGAAATTGACCGATCCAGGAGCAGACTCGTCCTGTTGTTATCGATGTCCGATAAGGAGTTAGCCAATCGCCGAAGTATGGGCAATCTGAGTTTGATTCTATGCGACGAGGCGGATTGTTTCCACATGAGGAGTTGAGATGAGTCGATGGCACACTCTGCCGCTGATTCTGCTTTTGACGGCCTGGCCATTGAGCGTGCAATCGTCGAAGGCATGGTATCTCCGCGATGCCGATCACATGTGCAGAGCCACGTTAGCAGACGGGACAGACTATGAGGTGTGGGAGCGCGTGTTGGTGACTGAATGGGAGGGACGGCCTGTTTACGTGAAAGTGCAGGCATATTACAGGCCTCGTTCGGGAGAGTTTCTTTCGTGGAACACCGGTGGCCTCTCCGAGCAGGGGTATGCCAGCGATCGGAAGGAGAATCCCCCGAAGCCGGGGGCTTCGTGTGAATTGCCCTATCATCACATTCTGTTGTTGAAAGACGGGGAGTGGGCAGATTTTTGGGCTTCGGACGGAAGGGTCGGAGTCTTTCACTGCAACCTAAAATTCGAAACACGAGAAAAAGCATGGTCCTACGTGGCGAAACATTGGCAGGATGGACGCGAAGGGCAGTCCGGAAAGTGGGTTGCCGAGATTCTGCTGTATCAGCAACTAGGCCATGATTTCTTCCGGCCAAGAAGACTGGAATTTGACGCCCGACCATACACCTATGACTCACTCATCACCGCGAAGAAAGTAGATTCAAACTGGAAACTGGAAATCAAAGGCGCTGATGAGCCGAACAGCGCGACGGTCTTGCTTGACGGCAACTTCAAACTGCTTGAAGTAACGAAGAACCCTGCCACACATTGAACAGACGGTAGATGCGAACTTCCATGAACTGAATAGAGTCAATCCCTGACGCGCGAACCATACACGTGGATTGCCTTCAGGAACGTAGGGGCACTTCTCCGGTAATCCGACACCCCGAGCACAATCGTCGAACAAGGGTTCGAGGGATACAATGGAGGCACGGCCCGATCAATCGCGCCGAGGAGGAGTCATGAATTCCAGCCAGGCAGAACAGCTTCAGTGGATCGCTCTTACAGTGTTAGGTCTAGTGGCTGGGTTGGCTATTGCCCTCCCGCTCGGCGTGCCTATTTTTGCTATTGCCGGCGCGATGGTGGGCACACCGATTGTTCTGAGTATCGTGGGACTGAGTCTTGGGACGGCTCAGTGGCCCATTATCCGTCGGCACCTGTCGTCGTCTTGGTGGTGGGTGGTTGTTAGCGCCTTAGGCATGGCGGTGGGACTCACCGCCGGAGTGATCCTCGTCGAGCAGGTCGGCCGGGCTTTGCTTGGGGGTCCGGTCAACTTTCGGGTGCTAGGAGTTGCCGCACGGGCCGTTAGTTTTGCAACTATTGGAGTCATGGCTGGCGGATCGCTCGGACTTGCGCAGTGGCTCGTTCTGCGCCGCCACACACGCAACTGCAAGCATTGGATCCGGGTGAATGCATGGGGTCTCGGAGCTGGCCTCGCATGCAGCTCATTTCTGGCTGATGCACTCGTGGCCAGTCCCGGGTCATTGGCAAGCGCTGTCATCTTGCTCATCATCGGCAGTGCTGTCGCCGGTGCATGCACTTCAAGGACCCTTGTCGAACTGTTCCCACCAAGCACTCAACACATTTCGGCGACCTCACGATAGCCGTTCGTCGACCACGGATCAATCCAATGCTAGCCGGATTCCGCCTGTGAAACGCCGACCTCGTACAAATAGATTGACTTCTCCGATTAGGCTAATCAGCAGTTAGCCGCGTGGTCCGACGATAAGCCTTTCAGTAAAGCCAATTCACTCCTCGCGCAGCAGTATCGCGGGATCGATCGACAACGCGGGTTGCGCTGGAATCCACGTAGCCAGCAGCCCCAGCAATAACAAAGCTAGAACGACGCCAGCCAGGACCAGCGGATCGCGCGGAGTCGCCTGATACACGATGAAAGCTAGCGCCCTGTCGAAGTAGTTCCCGCTCACTAGAACGATCCATACAGGGGATGGATCTTCACCGGTGTCCAGCCCTACTTGAGCGGCGTCACAAGCTGCCAGGTCATCGAACCTGCGGTTGCGATCGCGCAGATCGAGATAGTCGGCATAGGACTGATACGAGGAAGCCTCGTTCCATGCTGGATTCCGTGCCGGCTCTCCGTTTGCGGCACATGCAGCGGGTACAGAATCAGCGCGTTCAACACACTAAAAACCACGGCGTTTGTTTGCATTGAAGGTGGCCGCTGGCGGTTGCGGTGGATGCGGGCTAATGGCTGGGAGACTAGGATTCGAACCTAGATAGCCAGATCCAGAATCTGGAGTCCTACCGTTGGACGATCTCCCAACCGGTGCGAGGAAAAAAACGAATCGCAGCGCGTTCCCGATGATCAGGACCACCACGATTCTACTTATCTAATTTAATCGGCTTTTCTGCAACCGTCAACCGCGCACCGGGATTAGCGCTGCCCAAGTTTATGATCGCGGGGCGTGTTCCGCGGGCTTGGCCACCGCTCTCTGGCCGCCCGCTTGGGGCACCATTCGACCCTGGCGAATGACATATTCGACGTTGCCCCAGCGGACGTGATTCGAACCAAAACTCGCCAGCCAGATCACGAAGTGGACGGCGTCCCGCAGCGGCACCAGCCAAATCTTGCGGCGCAAGACCTGGTCCCCCACGCCCCAGATCCCTACCGTCCAGGCCATCGCCAAACGCAAGATCAAGTACGCAAGCAGATAGACGCCGGCGACCCACTTCACCGGCGCAACTATTGCGGCAAGCAGCGCCCAAGGAAGGCCTTGAGTAAAAAGCAACCCCACGTAGGATAGTGGCCGGCACAACCGCACCGTCCGCGCCCAGCGCACTTGATGGTCCCAAAAGGTGCGCAGGGTGTGCGCGGGATACATGGTCCAGACGACTTCTCGTGATAAAACCACCTCGCCTCGAGCTTTGGCGATCCGGTGGCCGAGTTCATAGTCGTCCGCAAGCGCATCGGCAATGGCCTCAAACCCTCCTATTTTGCCGAGCCATTCCTTAGTCGTCGCAATGGAAGCTCCCAGCGCGAAGGTGATTCCTTCCACCCATTCGGCCATCAGCACTCCCGCGAAAAAATCGCTCGAAGCGCTGACGGCTTCGATTTCCGCGCCGAGATTTTTTTCGGCGATCCCGCGGTAGAAGGAAGTCACCGCGCCGGTCCGGCGGTCCGCGAGGGGCGCAACGACTTCGCGCAAATAGCGCGGCCCCACGCGCACGTCGCCATCGCTTAATACGAGCAATTCGCCCTGCGCTTCCCGCGCAAGCCGCGCCAGCTTGTTTACCTTGCTGTTTGCGCCGAAGTGCTCCGCACCCACGAGCAAGCGAATTTCTCGCTCGGGAAATTCGGCGATGATTCGCCGGATCACCGGCACCGCGGGGTCCGCGTCGTCGTTCACGGCGAACAAAATCTCGTAGTCCGGATATTCCTGCCGGCAAAAACTTGCGAAATTTTCGTAGGATTGGAAGTCCAGGCCACGGACGGGCTTGAGCACGCTCACCGGCGGAGTGTAATTGGCGGACTGTCGCGCGCGCCCACGCCCGAAAAACCGCAGCGCCGCCAGGGTCGCAAGTACATAGTAAACAAGCGGAGTCAGGGCCAGCAGGAGTACTGCATCACGCCACATCGCGGAGTCCGCCATCATGCAGGGCTACTCGTTATCAACCAAGGTTTCGCACCAATTCAATTCTGGAGGCCACTTTAACAGGTTGCCAGACAATGCGAAATTGAATCGAGAGCTATTGATCCGGCGAAAGCGCAGAGAAGACCCACGGTCGAAGGAATCGTCTTTCCACCAAGGCGCATTGCGGGTCGTGCTGCGCCTACGCAAATTTCACACGCTCTCAAGTGATGTTCTCAGAATTGGTGATGTTGGCGCTCAACCCGGGGGGTGCTCTCTTTCATGAGGCCCGCACCTGCCATGGGGAAAAGTTGGCCGTTTTTCACCCGGTAGGCAAGACCCCGCCACAGGATTCGTTCCGAAAAGAATCCACCCACCCAAGCGATGAAACTGATGGCATCGCGCAACGGAACAAGCCACAGTTTCTTCCATGCTCCGGTATCTCCCAAGCCCCACGTAGCTGTCGTCCAAGCCAGCCCAAGACGCAACACCAGATATGCGATGAGATGCGTTGCCGCAATCCCTCCCCATCCGGCGGTGGCCGCGAACGCTGTAGCCACCAACGCCCAGGGCAGGCCATGGGTTAGCACCAGCCATCGATAGGCAGTGGGGCGCACATTCTTCAATCCGATCGACCAGCGCTGTTCGTGTCGAAAATACTGTCCGATCGTCTCTTGTGGAAACACCATCCACACCGGCTTACGCATCAATTCCACGCGATAGTTATGGCGCGCGATTCGGTTTCCCAGCTCAAAGTCATCAGAATGATAATTCGCCATGGCTTCCCAGCCGCCAATTTCCGACAGGTGTCGCTTGGTTGTCGCCATCGTCCAGCCGAAAGCGAATTGCATCTTGCCCTCGAGCCTTTGCGCCACTAGCGCGCCCGGAGCCGAGTCCAAATACATCCCCAGTGCTAGTAAATCTGCTGCGACGCTGCCAGCAGTAATGCATCGATAAAAAGCCGTGACCGCACCAACTTGGGGGTCGGCAAATGGCGGCGCAACTACGCTTAAGTAATCAGGATCGACGCGCACATCGCTGTCGCTCATCACCACGAGATCGTATTTCGCCTCTTGCACCAGCCGGTACAAACTGTTCACTTTGCTGTTCGTTCCAATTCGCTCCGCACCCTTAATCAACCGGATGGAGCATCGAGGGAAATCACTTTGCAATCTCTCGATCACGGGCACCGCTGGGTCATCCGGCTCGGCTACAGCAAAAATGATTTCGTATCCCGGGTAGTCCAGGCGGCAATAACTGGCAAAATTCTCGTAAGCTTCGCGGTCCACGCCACGCACAGGCTTGAGAATACTGACGGGCGGCAAATACGAAGACTTCAAGGGGGGCGATTTCCGTAACTCACGGAAATAGCTAACAACGCAGTACAACGACAAAAGGTAATAAGCCAGCGGCGCTGCCGCTAGGACAAGTGCGATCCAAAGGAGAATATGTAACAGCATTCCGGTCGCCCCACTGATGCAATACCATGCTGTCTGTCACGACATGAATCTTGATTTACAGGCTGCCTTTTCGACTCGGATGCCACACTGGTTTGATTGGGTTGCCGCGGACCAAGATTCCCGCACCGACACCAATGCGTTCCCTAAACCCTATCACTACTTTCTGATTTATTGGTGAAGATTAAATTGCGAGGCCAAGTCGTTAACCCGCCGCGACCAGCGCAACTCCTGCGCAAACCAGCACCACGCCCGCCCACCGCGCGGCACTTACCTGTTCACCTAGAATGTGTTTGGCGCCGAGCGTACCTACGACATAGCTGAGCGCCGATGCCGGGATCACCAGACTGATGGGCTCCCAGGAAAGCAATAGCAGCAACGAATAAAATGACAGCGCCATCAGCGGTACGCCCACCCAGAACCATCCGTTAAGCAGTGCCCGCCCCAGGAATTGAAACAGCGCCCGCGGCCTCAACCGCGCCGGCTCACCGGTTGCCTTCATTCCGTGGGTGATGGCGATCTCGCCTCCGGTGCTGCCAAGAATCAGAACGGCAAGTGCAAGAATAACGTGCATCAGGCCACGGCCTCACTGGCCACCGCGGTTGTTCTTGGTTTCGTCTGCCCCACGAGGAGCACACCCACGCAGATCAAGACCACACCAATCCAGCGCCGCGGGGACACCGACTCGTGCAAAAAAACAACCGCCAGCAGCGTGAGCAAAGCATATCCAAATGCCCCCGCGGGCATGACGTAACTGTAGTCCGCCCAGCTGAGCACCGTCATGTAACTCAGCATGAAGCCGGTCAGAAAGAATATCCCCGCCCAGATCGTCCCATTCGTCAACGTCAGTCGGAACGCTTGTGTGAGTCCTGAGGCGGTCAGCTGGACCGCACCGATCTGTGACATACCGCGCTTCAACATCAGGTCCCCGGTATTGGCGCACACCACCATGGCCAAGACCATGACCAGTGTCTTGATTCGCAGTCTTCTTTCGCTTGCCATTTTGCGGGGGTTAGTCGTTTCCGGCAGCCGAGGACGTCCCGGGCACAGCCGGAACAGAAACCATGGGCTTGTCGAAATCGCCGCCCTGGCGCACCCACTTCAGACGCTCGGCGCGCAGCTTCAGGAATTCCGTTGCCTCGTGGTACAGGCGCTTTCGCTCGTGGCCGTCCCACAGCGCTTCCCTCACGATGCGCCAGACAACCCTCGGCCGGAAGTAATACTCATCGTAAAAGCGGTTGACGCCCGCCATCATTTCCGCCTTGGACAGGTGCGGGTACTCGATGTGCGGCAATTGATGACCACCGGAATCCGCCAGAGCTTCGACCTTCAGGAAGCCTTGCTGCGCCATGGTGTCGTGTAATTCCGTCCCCGGCATGGCATGGGCCAGCGAAACCTGGATGGTCTCGCAATCCAAATCCTTGGCGAAGTCGATGGTCTTCTGAATCGTCTCTTTGGTCTCGCCGGGCAGGCCGATGATGAAGTCGCCGTGCACCTTGATCCCCACTTTGCGGCAGTTCTTCATAAAGGCGCGTCCCATTTCAACGGTTGCGCCCTTCTTGATGTTCTTTAGGATTTGCGCGTCGCCGGATTCGAACCCCACGATGAAGAGCCGTGCTCCGCCGTCGGCCATGGCTTTTACGGTGTCGTAGTCGCTGTGCACACGCGCCGTCGAAGACCACTGAAACTTTATCGGTTTGAACTTGGCGCAAAGATCCAGCACGCGGTCCTTGCGAATGTTGAAGGTGTCGTCGTCGAAGAAAATCTCCTTCATCCGGGGGAAGTATTCGAGCGTCTGTCTCACTTCCCGCGCCACGTTGTCCGTCGAACGCGTCCGCCAGGCATGCCCGGAAATCGTCTGCGGCCACATGCAGAAGGTGCACAGCGCCGGGCATCCGCGCGTCGTGTAGAACGACACATAGGGGTGCAGCAGGAACGGCACGTTGTAGCGCTCGATTTCCAAGTCGCGCTTGTAAATGTCCGTAGCGAACGGCAGCGCGTCCAGCTGTTCCGTATGCAGCTGCGGACGTTCGGCGTTGTGCACGACCTTGCCGTCCTTGCGGTAGCTGACGCCGAGAATCTCGCTCAACGGTTTCCCGTGCGCGTACTCCACCACCGAGTGATCAAACTCCCCACGGGTCACAAAATCGATGTCGGCGCTGGCATGCAGCGTCTCATCGGGCTTGATGTGTCCGTGTGGACCGACGAAAGCAATCTTCATTCCCGGTTGGGCTTCCTTGATTTTCCGGATGAGCTTGACGTCGCTCTCCAAACCGACCGTGGAGGTGAAGAGGATCAGAAACTCATAGTCTTTGCAGATCTGGATTGTCTGTTGCCAATTGACTTTGTGCGGAGATGCATCGAGCAGCCTGCTCCCGGGGATCATTCCCGCCGGGTACGTCAACCAAACCGGGTACCAGTAGGATTCAATCTCGCGCGTGGCAGGCCAGCGCGAACTCGCACCGCCGTCGAAGTTTTCAAAACTTGGCGGATTCAAAAGCAAGGTCTTCATTACATCTGGCATTCTTCACCCTCAGCCTTCTTTACAAATTTGGCGGTGTCAAATCACTCGCTTCGGTATCCGGCCCACATTGTGGAAGGCCCGCGTACACGCGAAGCTTCCCCCAATCACTAGATAGTAGTTTACCTGATTTCCTTGTGGCCCCTCAATCCTTTCCATCCGCGCGTCTTATCTTGCACCGAAAAGCTAAACGACGCATTAAGCGGGATTTATGGCTTTCGTGCCTTGAGGGGCACCAAACCATCAGACGGGGCTATTGATACAGTGGCACGCGGGCTGCTGTGCCTGCTTTTATTGCGCCGGCACGATTTCATCCGAGAAGTCAATCGTGAAGGATAACGTTGAGTAGCGAGCTGTTCACTTTCAACCCGCCGTTGTAATGAATGAATCCCATCCTCCGGAACTTGTTCATGAAGTAACTGACGCGCCCGCGCGTGGTCCCGATCATTTCCGCCAGCGTCTCCTGGCTGATCCGTGGCACCAGTGTGAGCTGCTTTCCTGCTTTTCCGTAATGCGCGAGGAGCAACAATGCCCGCGCCAACCGTTTTTCGCTGGAGTTGAAAAGCTGATCCACCAGATCCTCTTCAAACCGCGTGTTGCGAGCCAACACGTAAGCGAGGAAGTAGTGAGCGAAGGCGGGTTGGTCGCGCAGGAGTTTGACAATTTGCTTCTTCAGGACGGGGATAAGGGCTATCGGTTCGAGCGACGTGGCCGACGACATTCTAACGGATTGGCCATTCAGACAACTTTCTCCCAGAAAATCGCCGGGCCCAAGGATCCCAATCACCGCTTCGCTTCCGCGCCTGGAGACGACCGTGATCTTCACTCTTCCGCGTATAAGATAATAAACCTTGTCAGCGCGGTCTCCCTGAGAATAGATCACCCGGCTCTTCTTATACTCGACGGGCTTGGTGGGTGGGGCCGCCTTTCGAAGATACTGCTCCAAATTAACCGGACTTTTCGAGCGCTCACTCAAGTTGCTGACTCCCCTTGAAGGCCCCTGGTCGGGCCCGGGTTGCGGTCATTTTAACCCAGAAATCCTATCTAGAGACAAGGAAAAAGATGTACAAAAGTGAACAGTTTGGGAACCGATCATCTTTCTGGTACAGGATCTTGAACCGCTGTGCACTATGCCGCAGATACGCGGGTCCTTGATGGGAAGGCGATGGGGGGCGGAAGGCGATGGCTCGTCGCCGGATACTTCCAGGGTAAGAACGTGTTGACTCCAGAAAAAAACGGAGCTCCGAGCTAACCGCGGGGGGCGCGGGTGGGTAAGAAGTGGTTTCTTTCCTCTTACAAGATCCAGCATCAGTTCCGTAATACGGCTAGTGCGGCACCGGAGAGCTCTTCCCATATCTTGTCGACCCAGTCGAGATGCTCCGGCTTCATGAGCACGGAGCGCAAGCAGGTCATGGTTTCACAGTCGCGCTTCATCACCCTCAGATTCTCCTCCCAAAAACGGATGGGCAGTTCCGCTACCGCTAGGTGCAGACCTCGCTTCGCCGCAGCTTCAAACATCTTGCGGCTCAAAACGGAAGTCTCACTGACGCTCGCGGCTCTCGGCGCGAATACGACAATGTCCAATTCCGGAGCGAAGGCCGTCGCAAAACGCGCATCCGCGTGCAACTTTTCGAAAAGTGCCAGTGTGGCCTTTCTTCCCCGTTCCAACCCGCGCGCAAATTCGCCGCCCTTTTTCAGCGGCAGCAATCTCTGCGTGGCCCACAAGGCCGCCGCGGCCGCTCCCGGGCGAGAGCACTCCAGGCTTATCTCGCCCAGGTGGAGCTCCGCGGAGCTGAAATAGGTGTAGGGCGAATCGTGCTGGTACAATCGGCCGACTTCGGGGTCGTGAAACAGCACGCAGCCGCACCCATAGGGCTGCAACCCGTGCTTGTGCGGATCGATCACAATCGAGTCCGCTTCTCCGACGCGCGCAAGAGCTCGACTTGCCCCTTCCCCGAGGTTCTCTGCCAGCACGAAATATCCGCCGTACGCGGCGTCGGCATGAACCCTGAATCCATGTTCTCGGCGGAGGGCGAGAATCTCCGGCAGTGGATCCACTGAACCTGTCGCCGTCGTACCCATTGTGGCGACGACAGTCCCCACGTCGCCGCGTTCTAACCGCTTCGCGAGGGCATGCGCGTCCATCCGGCCCAGCGCCTCGCACGGAACCGTTTCGAACGGCAGTTGCAGAACACTGCTGATCCGCCGGTGCGTATAGTGGGCCTGTTCGCTGGCGAGAATTTTCTTCCCCGGTTGCAATTGACCCGCCACCCACAAAGCCTCGAGATTCGCCATCGTTCCGCCGCCGCACAAGTGGCCAAGAAAATTCTCCCAACCGTACATGCCAGCGATCTCTGCGACCGCTTCTTTTTCCATCACCGACGTGGCCCGCCCGCCATCCAGCGCGTGATTATTCGGATTGATCCACATGGCCAGCGCATACGCCAGCCGGGCTACCGGGTGCGGCGGTTTCAGCATCTGTCCCGCGTACAACGGATGAAAATAGGGATAGTTATCTTGCAGCCGCTCGGCGGTCGCCCCGAGCACTTCCGCAAGGCGTGCCATCCCCGGCGATTGATTTTGAAAAGCAGGCAGACTTGCGAATCCGTTATCGAGCTTTCTGGCTACTTCCGTGAACAGGCCCAAACTCTCCCGATCGAGCATCACCAGCCACCATTCCGACCAGCAGTCTTTTCCTCACTGCCAAACCTTATCCAATTGCCCGGCCGTCTTCAGCAATTCCAGCTGCGCCTGCTGCTTCTGAAAGTTTGCATCCAAATAGAACATCCACTTTTCGTTTTCTTCCAGCCTGGCCTTTTCGACCTCGCGGAGATTCACCTTCCCTTCGGCAAATTGCGATTGAAAAACCGCCACGTTTTGCTGCGCGAGCTGCAATTCCAGCCGCGCTACCTCTTTCGCCGCATCCTTCTCGCGCACACGCCGGGTCTTTTGCCTGACGTCCGCGGTCAATTCGGTTTTCTTGTTCGTCAGGTTGACTTTAGCGGCCTCCAGGTTTATCTGCGCCATTCCGATCGCTGCTTTTGTCTGCGCGCTGAAGATGGGCACGTGCATGTCGATTCCCGCGTTGAAATTGTTGCGTTGAAACGTCCGGAAAAACTCGGAATAGTTGTTGAACTTCGCCAGCAAGCTGTACACGCCGACGAGTTCCAGCGTCGGGAAATAACCTCGTCTTTCACCCTTCAGCCGAAACTCTTTCGCGCGAACGTCGGAGGCCGCAAGTTGCAACCCGGCATTGTGGGTCATGGCCATCGCCACGAGGTTGTCCCCCGCCTGCTCGGCTTCCCCCGGCAACTCTTCGGGCGTGACCTCGATGGCTTGCGTCTCCGAAAACCCGAGCTGGTATCTCAGAAAAACTTCCAGCTCATCCTCCCGGCCCTCGAGTTGCAAAATTCGCTGGATCACCTGCGCCTTGGTGAGCTGGGCCTTGGTCACTTCCACCGGCAGTTCGTATCCTTCCCCCTGCCGCTCCTCGGTCACTTGCAGAATCTTCTCCGCGCTCTCCTGCTCCTTGCGCAAGAGTTCAAGGGCATGCCGCACCTTCCCCAGTTCCAAATAGGCCATCGCCGTTCGCGTGATAACGTTGTTCTTAACATCCTGGAGCACAATCTTCTGAGCTTTAGACTGCTCCTCTGTTTCTTTCGCCTGTCCCCGCAACGGTTCGTTGAAAATCTGTTCCGTGTATGAGACGTTGAAGATCGATGGCGCTCTTCCGCCCGGCGTCTCCGGTATGCCGTATGTATACCCCGCGCCGGAACCTGCATAAAGATTCGGCATGAACTGCGCCTTGGTAATTTGTGCCGCGCGATCTGCCACGCTCGCTTGAATCTTAGCCACTTGAATCTCTTTGCTGTTCTGCAGTGCCAGCTCAATCGCGCGTTTTAGTGTCAGCGCCAGTGGCGGCCCATCATTCGACGCTTCGTGTACCGCGGGCTGACTCGCTTTCGGCGCGGACGCCTCTTGCGCACCCGCAGCGCCGCGGCACAATAACAACAGTGCAGCCATCCCCGCCACACGTCCCAGTAATTGCATTTTCATGCTCCTTGTCGGCGCTCAGTTCCCACGGGCTCGCTCCAACAAAAACTCACCGATTTCCAGTCCACGCAATCCCCGGATCTTTGCTGACACGCACTCTCCCGAAAAACAACAAGGGCCGCCAACCACCGCCCCTGGAATCACCCTCCACGCCTATTCAAACTATTGCCTGTCCCCTATTGCCATCCTTCATTCGTATCTCAACGACTCGACCGGTTGCAGGCTCGCTGCCTGGTTGGCCGGCAGATACCCGAAGAAGAGTCCCGTGGAGCAGGACACCACAAACGCGATCACCACGCTGAGACTCGAAACCGGAACCCTCAGATTTCCCGGCAAAAAAAACTGCGCGCCCACCGGTATGGCGATGCCGATCAAAATCCCGATGACCGCCCCTCCTCCGCTGATCACAAAGGATTCGATCAAAAACTGATACATGATCTCGCGCCGCGCCGCTCCAATGGCCTTGCGAATTCCGATCTCTCGCGTTCGCTCTTTTACGGTCACCAGCATGATGTTCATGATCCCGATTCCGCTGATCACCAGCGCGATAAAGGCAATCACGATGAGCACGATGGTCAGCGCCAGCGAGATATTCTTCGCCGCGTTTAGGATGGCTGTCAGCGTCAGCACCTTGTATTCCGCTTCAGCCGGATGCCTGCTGCGCAGTAGCTGGCTCAACTGCCTCTGGACGGATGAAACGTCTTCCGCTCGCGCTGCTTGCACGTCCAGCAAACGCACCACTTCCATGCCGGTGTAATACTTCATGAGCGTGAAGGGGAGGATGACCGAGTTTTCCTGAATATCCGACAGGCCGAAGGTCTCAACCCGTTCACGGAACACGCCGATAACCGTAAACGTCAACTCCCCCATGTGAACCGATCTCCCGATCGGATTCTCTTGTCCAAAAATCCGGTCCGCGAGTTGCGTGGTAATCAAGCAGACTTTGCTGCGCATCTCCATATCCCCGGCATCGAGAAAACGCCCACGCAAAATGAGCAGCCGACGAATCACCTGGTAACCCTCCGTCACTCCAACCAGATTCACGGGGCGCTCCACTCCGCCGGCAACCACAGTCATGGGCAGTTCGCGGGTTCCTGCTACTTCCACTACATTGGGAATGGACTTGGCCGCCTCCATGTCTTCCAGCGTCATTTCGTAGCTGAGCGGCTGGGGCTTATCCGGCCGCTGTACCAGCTCCACTTGGACAAGGTTGGAGCCTATGCTCTCAATCTGTGAAAGCACGAATTTCTTGCTGGTGAGCGCCACGGTCACGACCAGAACGATAGAAGCGCTCCCGATAATCACGCCCAGCGACGTCAGGATCGCGCGCAGTTTATTCGCTCGCAGCGCATCGATCGCCACCGACACCGTTTCTCGGATATCCATCATCGCCCTTGACTCGAATTCCTCGCCACCCTTTCCAAGGGGGCGACCGCTGCTGGACGCCTTAGCCCTTCTTCAGCCGCTTTAACGCTTCCTGCGCCATTTTGTTCTTGGGATCCAATTTCAGCGCAGCCTCAAATTCCTTCGCGGCGTCTTCGATCCTGTTCTGGTTTTCAAACAGACGCCCTAGCCACACGTGCGCCACCGCTGGACGCGGGTATCCCGATCGCATCGGCGCTTTTTTCGCGTATTCCCTTAGTAATCGGTCGGCTTCCTCCGAGTTTTCCTTCTTCAAGACCAGCGCAACCCCGCGGTAGAACTTTCCCCTCGGGTCGCCGGCCGCCAATCGCTCTCCCATGTCCGCGACCGTAAGCAAACGCTCCGGCTGGCCGCGCTTCGCGGCGTAATCCCCGATGTCGTAGATCAGCTCCGCCGATCTTGGATTGCTTTCCAGTGCTTTCCCAAATTCATCGTCCGCCACGGCGAAATCTTTCTTCTGCCGCCGGCAATTTCCCGTCGCGTAATGTCCTTCGGCGGCGTCCATCTCCGCCAATTGCTTGATCTGAGGCAATGCTTTTTCTTCGCCGCCTCCCACAATGCCCGGAGCGCTGCAATCGAATTCGATCAGCGCCTGCCGTGCGGAATAATTCATCCCGTCGAGCTGCACCGCCGTCTCGAATTCCTTGCGTGTCTTTTTCGCGAGTGATATGGCTGAAAACCAGCTCGCATGCCCGGCCTTTTCTCCGTACGCCCTCCCCAGCCACTCGTGGTAAATCGAATTCTGCGGGTCGATGGCCACCGCCTTCTCCGCGCTCTTGATCGCCGGGTCATGCTCCTGCAGTTCGAGATAACTTTTCACCAGCAGCAATTGCACGTCGCCGTTTTGCGGCTCGTTGGCCGCGGCCAACTGCAACGCCTGGATAGCCTTCGCATAATCGCTAGCCTCGTAGGCACGCCGTCCCGCGTCGAGACCGGTCTCCTGCTTCACACTTGCCGCCGCCATCGCCGTGCTCGCGATACAAAGGGCCGCAGGCAGCCACTTCGTCCCGCTAGCCATTGCTTCTGCTTCGTTCCTGGAAATTAAGAACTTCCGTGGTAATGACGGTGACGGTCATCCCATCGTGTAAATCAACATCCCCAGGCAAGGCCACCAGCTCCCCCTCTTGCAGGCCGCTCACGACTTCGTAGTTGGTGGCGTCCGCTATGCCTACGTGAATCTCGCGCTTCTCCAGCGTCGATTGGTTCACACTAAGCTGGTTCCTTTTCACCACAAACACGTACCGCCTTCCACCCTCGGCGGCCACCGCGCCCCGTGGTACGGCCAAAACACCGATCCGTTCCCGCGAATTGATGCGCACGTTCACGTTGATATTCGGCAGCAGCTCCAGCTTGTCGTTATTCACCGCACAGAGTAACTCACCCACGCTGCGCGTTCCGTGCGGCACCACCTGCTTCGGGATGATCTCCGTTTTGCCCACCCACGTTTTGCTCGGCAGCGCGTCCCAGGTGATCTTCACCGGCTCATTCGCTTCCAGCGCGCCGAGCTCCGGCTCATCGATGAAGGCCCGCACGCGAACCTTGTGCAGGTCCGCCATTTCCGCCAGCAGCTCTCCCACCTTCACGTAATCCCCGGCTTTCACCGGCAACGAGTAGAGCGTTCCATCGGTGGGCGCGGTGATTCCTCCTTGCCGCACCTTTTCTTCGAGCGCGGCTACTTCGTTTTGAATCTGCTGCACACGCAGCGCTGCCTGGTCGGTATCCAGCTTCACGCTCCGTTCAAACTCCTGTTTCCTCGCCGCCAGCCGCGTCACTTCCGCTTGCGCTTCCGTCAAGGACAGGTCGTTCGCTGCGAGCTCGTCCGGCGTCGCGGCTTGCTGCTTGATCAGGCGCCGCAGCGCCTCGTGATTCTTCTGCCGCCGGTCGCGCTCGGCCTGCGCTTTTGCCAGATCACCCGCAACTCTGGCCGCATCGTCCGTTCTGCCGCCTGCCTTTGCTGCGCGCAGGTCGTCCTGCGCTCGCAGCAGCTTGCCCTTCGCCTCGGAGAGCCGTGCCGCCGCATCCTTTACATCCAATTCTAGAATCACTTGCCCTTTCTTGATCGTCTGTCCCTCTGTCGCGCGCACCTTTTCGACGAACGTATCCAGTCGCGCAAGCATCACGTAAGGCGCGATGGGCTCTACCTTTCCATTGCTGCTGATGGACGTAACCAGGTTTTCCCGCATCGGCGTCACCGCCGAAATCTTTGGCACTGGCCTTCGCCCGCTCAATTCCACCAGTACGTACGCCAGCACTCCCGCCAGCAGCAGGTAGAGCAGAATTCGATTTCGCAACCGGCGATCCATATTCTCCTAGTCTGCGCGGTTCCCGACTTCGCAGCCGCCAAGGCGCAAGGACACATCCGTGTGGCGCAGCGTTTTTCTCACTTGTCCGTGGCTTGCTTGACCCCTGTCAGGAAGGCGCCAAGGTACTTCATTCTAGCAAGAGCGACGCGGCTTTCTCTAGATTCCTTGCAGCCGTTGTTATCCTGGGCCCTCGACGCTGTTCCCCCAGTCCTTGGATCGAGCCTCTCTCAACTCTAAAGGATGCGTCTTTTGTGCCCTGGGGATGCCGTTCGACTCGCTATAGACGAAAGACCTCGGCGTGCTAGAATCCGCTCATGTCTGCTGAGAGCATCCCTGAGAAAACCGCCGTGCCTTCATCAGCTGGCCGGGACAAGCCAATCCAACCTGGCGCGGTCATAAGTCCGGTCATCCACCGCGTGTGCATCCAGTGCAACAATATGTTTCGCGTCTCTCCCGATCGATTTGATGCCAAGCAGTGCCCCATTTGTCACAAGGGGTAAGCGGACACTTATCAATTCCGCCTATTGTGCCCCCCCCGATTGGGCTGCCATCGGCCTTGTTTTTCTGTCGCCTGTTCACCATCCCCTAATCGCTATCCCTTCCCGGTAACACTTCCCTTCCCGCTGCGTAGTAGAATCTGAACGCTCCGTGCCCTGTCTTACGAACTCCCAGCTAGGGGTCCTTCGATGATTGAAGCTCGCGGTCTGTCCAAGCGCTTCCAGGACAAGAAGCGCGGTGAAATCCGCGCCGTCGATAACATCAGCTTCGTCTGCCAACCCGGCAGGATTTATGGTCTCCTGGGCGCCAACGGCGCGGGCAAAACCACCACGCTTCGAATGCTTGCCACCATCCTTGAGCCCACCGACGGCACTGCCCTCGTGTGCGGCCGCGACGTTGTCGAGCAGCCGGAAAAAGTACGCGCCATCGTCGGCTTCCTTTCCACTGCCACCGCTCTCTACCCCCGCCTCACCGCGCAGGAGATGGTCGAATACTTTGGCCGTCTCAACGGTTTAGACGAAGCTGAGCTGAAAAAGCGCGTCGACGATATTTTTAATCGTCTGGACATGAACGGCTTCCGCGACCGCCGCTGCGACAAGCTTTCCACCGGCATGAAGCAGAAGACCTCCATCGCCCGCACTCTCGTTCACGATCCCCCTGTCATGATCTTCGATGAGCCCACCAATGGCCTCGACATCATGACCGCTCGCACCATAACCGCTTTCATCCGCGAATGCCGCGACCACGGCAAAACGGTCATCTTCTCCACGCACATCATGAGTGAAGTCGAAAAGCTCTGCGACACCATCGGCATCATCCAATCTGGCAAGCTCCTCGCCGAAGGTACCCTCGCCGAACTCCGCGACAAGTACTCCGAGCCCGACCTCGAGGAAATCTTCGTCAAAGTCGTCGCGCCACACTACGGTTCCGCGGAGGCCAACTGACATGTCCCTGCGCAACGTCGGCATCGTCTATCGCAAGGAACTCACCGAAGCCCTGCGCGACCGCCGCACTCTCATTTCCACCATCATCGTCCCGCTGCTGCTCTTCCCCATTCTCAGCGTAGGTTTCGGCGCCCTGGCCGTCGCCCTGGTCGGCAAGGCCAAGGAAGAAACTCCAAAAGTCATGATCCTTGGTGGCGAAGACTCGCCTGAAGTCGTTGGGGGACTCAAAAAGCTCGACAAAATCGAGATCGTCCCTGCCGCGCCCGCATGGAAGGATCAGATCATCAATAAAGAAGTTCGCGCCGTAGTGGAAATCCCTCCCGGTTTTCAGAGCGATGTCGCCCGGCAAAAATCAGACACCGTGAAGATCTACAATTACAAAGAAGAATTGAAATCTGAATTTGCGACCGACAAAATCGAAAAATACCTGAAAGACTACCGGGACAGCGTGGTGAAAGAACGTCTCGCTGCGAAAAATCTCCCAGAGGCCGTGCTCCAGCCTTTTGAAGTCAAACAAGAAAACGTCGCCCCTCCCGAAAAAGTCAGCGGCGCCGCATTCGGCGGCATCATCGGCTACATGGTCATCCTTCTGTGCATGACCGGCGGCATGTACCCCGCCATGGACCTCACCGCCGGCGAAAAAGAACGCGGCACCATGGAAACCATTCTTTCGAGCCCCATCTCCCGGATGCATCTCGTGCTCGGCAAATTCTTTCTGGTTCTCACCGCCTCCCTTCTAACGGCTGCACTCTCCGTCCTATCCATGGGTGTCTCTTTCTCCGTCCTGCATCGCTTCACCGAAAACTCCGGGAGCCAGGGGGGGGAAGCTCCCGCCTTTTTGCTCCACCTGGGTCTCAGGACCGTGCTGTCCGTCTTTATCATGGCTCTGCCTCTTGCCGTATTCTTTTCCGCGACCCTGATGACCATTGCCCTCTTCGCCAAAACCTACAAAGAAGCGCAGAGCTATCTCACGCCGATGACCTTCGTCGTCATTATCCCGGCGATCGCCGCCATGCTCCCGGGCGTCGAGCTCACTCCCAAGCTCGCGCTCATCCCCATTCTCAACATGAGCCTACTCTGCAAAGAACTCGTCGCCGGCACTTACCACTGGAATTTCATCGCCATCATTTTTGTTTCCACCTGCTTGTATGCCGCCGTAGCCCTCTTCCTGGCCATCAAGATGTTCCAGCGCGAATCCGTGCTCTTTCGCTCCTGACGACTCGCGGGTTCCCTCGCTTCTGTCTCTTCTAGGTCTTCCGTGTGGGGCGGACTTCAGTCTGCCCTGCCTTGATCGCCGGTCGATGACGAACGCTGAGCCCTCCATTCAACCTGCCGCTTTCCGGTTGGGGCACGCTTCTCCGCCCAATTCCCTCTCACCGCGTTCTAAAACGGACATCGTACAACTCTAGGCACACCCCTTTGTGCCCCTATCGGCAAACCAAAAAAAGGTGCACACTAGTTCTGAGGTTAAACGTATGATTGTCGGTGCAGGTGTTTGGAAGAAGAAACGCGACGATTTAAAAGCCAAGAGGAACGCGCTGTTCGAAACCTATACAAGGGACCCTCAAAATTTTCACCTGGCTCGAGAAATCAAAGCGATCGATGACGAAATTGCCGAGTTCACCCAACAGGTAGAACAAGAAAGACGAGCAGAACGCACCGCTTCCCCGGCCACCAAGCTGGCCACCACCTCGAAGTAATACTCTCCAAAGAATCGCGAACCAACCGGGCATGCTGTGTAATCTCGGCGGCAACTTGGGTTGCCGCATGCTTCGGCTTGCGGGCATCATTTCACCGCCCAAATCGCCAAACTTAGGTAACTCTTGTGGTGTTGTGCCAGGTCAATTATGCCAACGCCCGGGCCTACGATTCTGGAACCTGTCCCCCGACAGCAGGCTTTTTCTTTCATGCGCATACGCACTCTTGCCCCGGGCATTTGAGCGAGTGCCAAATGGTAAATCCTTTGGTTTGCTATTCTGTCAGACCTCGTTGCCGGTAGCAAAGACGCAAGTCTATTGTTGTCAACCGATTCCGGATTCTTTCGGAAAGGCGGCCGGGGAGTGGTGTACCCCAGCGGTCTGCTGGGCACATTTCTGAAGCATTGTCGAACGTTGTTGACCCTACAGTCGTATCTTCGTGTAGCACCCATGCGTCGCTTAATTCGCATCGCTCTGATTTTATTGCTCTTCCCGCCGCTGCTGGCGGCTGTAGCCGGATGGCTTTCCGCCCCGGCTTTTCTCCATCCCATTCGCCGCGAGCTCACCCCCGACCTGCTTCGCGAGGCCGAGGCCTCCTTCCTCGTCACGGGGACAACCCGCGAAGATTTCGAGGTTCGGGCTCCGGATAGTGCGCTTCTCCGGGGCTGGAAAGTCCGCCCGAAAATCCCCAATGGCAATTGGGTTCTCCTCTTCCACGGCGTCGCCGACAACCGCGTCGGAGTCCTGGGCCAGGCGGAATTCCTGTTGCGAGCCGGCTATAGCGTGGTCATGATGGACGCCCGCGCCCACGGCGCCAGCGGCGGTCCCATGGCAACTTATGGCTGGCTCGAGCGCAACGACACCAGCGCCATCATCGACGCGCTCGAATCGAGAGAACACCCCAAACATATCTTCGCCCTCGGTGAATCCATGGGCGCCGGCATCGTGCTGCAATCCGCTGCCGCCGATCGACGCATTGAAGCAGTGGTTGCCGAAGCCTCCTTCGCCAACCTCCGCGAAGCCGCCTACGACTACGCCGGTCTCCGAAAGTATCCCTGGCTCGGCAAGACGCTGTTCGCACCCGGCACCTGGACGCTTCTGTATCGTGACCAGAAGCTCGCGGGTTTTCCGGTTGCGGAAGTCTCGCCGGTAAAGGCCGTCGCCTCGCGCGCTTTTCCAGTTCTCCTCATTTGCGATGAACAGGATGTGGCCTTGCCTTGCCGCCATTCGGAGATGATCTACGCCGCCGCCCGCGGCCCCAAACAACTCTGGGTCGTCCCCCGCGCCTTCCACACCGCCGCGTTAGGTTTCCAACCCGAAGAATTTCGCCGCCGCGTCCTCTCGTTCTTCGCGGCGTACTCTTCTGCTGCCCCAGGCCAAACAACCAGCATGCCGTCCATGGCCCGTGGGCACGGCAGTTCGTAATCAGTTCTTCGCTATTGACTTTCAACCTTAGAAGAGTCGTACGGGCAGGCCCAGTGGTCGCTTTTTAGTTTCTGCTTTCCAATTTCTCTTTGCCGCTCAGCACATGTGGCTGCCGCGCTTCCCATTCCTGGCTTAGCCGGCGCACGGTTTCTCCGCAGCGCACCGCCAGCGTTATGAGTCTCTCCGGGCGGCGATGGACCTTGCTAGGTCTTCGCCGCTACGGTTTGGCCTTCTTCGCCGGGGCTGGAGCTGTCGTTTTCTTCTTGGGTGTTTCACCGCCGCTCCTACTGAGCAGCGTCAAAGCGTCCTTGGCACTGAAAGGGAAGCGGCGAACGGACTGTTCACCAGTGGTGCTCAGAGTGACATCGACCCGGCGGTTGTTGGCCAGGCGCACCGTCAGCAGGTTTTTCAGGATCTTCTGCTTTTCCGCTGGCGTGATCTCAGCATCGGCTTCGATGAGCTGTTTAACCTCTTCGGAGGTCATATTCTTTTCGAAGCCAAACGCCCGCGTCTCGAGATGGTCCACGGGTACGCCCTTCTCAACGAGGTAGCTCTTGGTGCGTTCCACGCGGCGCTCGGAGAGCTTTACGTTGTAGTCTTTGGCGCCACGAATGTCGGCGTGGCCTTCGAGGATCAAGTGGGCGTCCGGCCTATACGTGAGATACTGCTTGAAGTCGCTGGCTAGGGTATCCAGCGTCACTTCCTGGCTGGGAAGCAAACCTCCCGTAGGTTTTGCCACCGTGGGCTGCGCCGTCGGGAAGTAAATACTGTGCAGCGCCAGCTTGGCTTCCAGTTGCTTGATCTGCGGGGGCTCCTTCACTTGCACGTTACCTGAAGAATCGGCGGTGCCGCCGCGTCCGTCGTTCACCGTGCACTTCACGTCGTAAGTCCCGGGCTGCAGGTTTGTGGCATCAAACTGCACACTCGAGCCGCTCCCCACGATCTGTCCACCAGTCGTCGAGTAACTGTAAGTCAGCGGATCGTTGTCCGGGTCGCTGCCGTGGCAAGTGACGCCGGTACGCTCGCCCGGCAGAATCGGGCTGCGCTCGATCGAAAGTGCCGCGGTCGGCGGATGATTGGGCTTTTCCTCTACTTTGATGTCCGCCGCACAGGACGCTGTCCCACCCTTGCCGTCATCTACTTTCACATTGACGGTGTATGAGCCGACGCCTACACCCGACGAATTCCAGCGCGCTTCCGGGCCTGTGCCGTCCACGGCGCCGCCCGTCACCGTGTAGCTGTAAGTCAGTGGATCGTTATCCGGGTCGCTAGCGTTCACGTGCACAGCCACACTGTCGCCCGAGCCGGCATACACTGAGGCTGGGCTCACCGAGCATGCCGCCACCGGCGGGTGGTTCGGCGGAGGAGGCGGATTCGGAATCCCGAACCGCAGCACCAGGCCCGTGCCGGCGCGGAAGTTATTCTGCCGCCCGGTGGCCGTAACGGCAGAGCCTGAAAAACTGGTCATGAGGTAATCCAACTGAGCCACGCGCCAGGCTAAGTTCTTCGTCAGAACCATGTCGACGCCGCCGCCAGCGGCCATCGCAAACGCGCTCTGGGTCGCCGTGCCGACCAGTTCCGTGCCACCGGTTGCTCCGCCAACAAGGAATTCACCGAACGGCACGAAGTGATCGAACTTGCGCCAGTTCAGCCGCGGGCCAAAGAGATAGGTGACGAAACCACCGCTCACCGGCGTGCTGCTTCCCGTAAGCGGGAAGAGGTCTCGATCGAACCGATAGCCGCCGAACTCGCCGGCAAGTCCCAGCCACTTCGAAGCGTTGTAGGTGAACGAACCCGACCCGCCATGGCTGTTGAAATTCGCGAAAGGATCACCGGGCGCGAAGTTGATGTAGTCGTACATCGCTGAGAACTCATACCGAGGAACGAGCGTGCCTGGTGGACGTGTGTCTGCGGCGGCTGCCGGTCCCGGGAAGGGGGTCGGCCGCGGCGTCGCAGGCAACGCGAATAGACCCTGCGCCGCCACCGCCTTGCTGGAAGCCGCGCCCTTCTCAGCAGCCCTCGCAGCATTCGCGGTATCGCCGTCCGCTCCGCTGTGGTTCTGCTGAGCGCACAGGGGCAAAGCTAAAAGCGCGCCCATCGCCAGTGCTGCACACCAATTGCGCATCTCATTCCTCCCTGAGCCTTATCCATCCGTTCCGGTTTGGTTTAGGCACCCACCTACCGGCCGCTTGCTGCTTTTGGCCGGCCCCGTTGCGCGCATCGCAGCGATTGAACTTGTTGCTTCTTCCTCCGCAGACGCGCGCATCTCCTCACACCCCTGTCCACACCAATGGAGAAAACATGAAGAAGCAAAAAGGACGAGTCGCAGTAAGGTTATTCCACAATTCGCCTTCGGTGCAACTACTTCCGCGACTCGCGGGCAGGCTGGATGGCCGCATGCCTTGACCGAGTGGCGAGGGCAAGCCCAGCACTTCAGGGCGCGGTAAGCGAACCTTAATCAGCTTAAAGCCTCGACTTTTCCAAGGTGGAGTCGACCTCGCCGCTGCGGACCGTTGCGATTCTACCTCTGAGCGATTTTCATGAGATTTCGCGGGCCTAAGGCCCTAAGATGACAAGGAAGCGGGAACCCATCAAAGAGGCGGCACCGTGTGCCCAACCTAGTAGGAAATCCCCTCGTTCACCAGGGGGAGAACGTTAACCGTCGCTCGAAGTCACGGATCACCGAGGACGGCTCACGCGTCACGCCTTTCGTTCGAGCTGCTCCTAACTGCCGAATGTGAACTTTCCCATCCTGGGTTACCTGGTGGGGCCGTAAAGCCCAGGACTTCAGGCCGGGGACATAAGGCTCCTTAAAACGTCAGCGCGGCTCTTGAGAAGGTTGCGGGGGAGCACCGCCGCAGCTGGCGGCGAAATTGGAGGCGACGACAGCACGCCTCGCCAATAGCGGCGCGCTAAGTCAGGTCGCTCCTGCCGGAGCATTCGACTGGAAACGCCCTTCCAGCGAGTTGAGCTTCGAGATGGCCACCTTCGGTGGATAGCGGACCACTAGGTGGACATGATGGTCTTCCCCATCCATCTCCGTCAGGGGACTCGGAGTCGGTGCAACCTTCCTAAACAGCAGCCGCAGGCGGTCGACCGCGTCTCCCTCCAGGACACAGTATCGATGCTTGGTGATGAAAACCAAATGGACATGCCATGCAGAAACTCGAATGCCTGCCACGATTGAGTTCTTTACTGATCCCCATGGACCAAATATATTAAGACCGTGTTGAGACGGCAAGCCTA
>Ga0137363_10000352_pt1 | contig 25617 bp, 38 predicted proteins | sample MadtaG_FD_104800 | JGI IMG/M metagenome (GOLD analysis project Ga0137363, IMG submission 104800) | Vadose zone soil microbial communities from Angelo Coast Range Reserve, California, USA - Mad1_115_16 metaG | ecosystem: Environmental > Terrestrial > Soil > Vadose zone | place: USA: California...
TCAAAACGCGAAAGCAGGGACGTGTTGAGGGCTGCCCAGACCGGGATGCCGTCGAGCGCCGCGGCGGAGAGGGCGGTTTCGATCCCTTCGGCAATGCCGAGGACGTCAGTCGCCGGCATCAAGCGCACCGCGCAGCCCTCCCGGCCGGTCATTGGGCTCAAGATCTTGCGCGGCTCGAACCCTTCGAGCTTCTTGCCGCCCTGCAGGTAGGTCGTGTGCACGGTGACGAGTTCGCCGGCGCCGTCCACCACATCAGCCACGAGGGCCGGGTACCGGCCGACCCGTTGGCCTTCGTGCCAGTACTCGACCGTGGCGTGAGCCTTGAGCGCACAGCCCGGGGGCAGGGGCCAAAGAGCGCGGCTGGTGAGGTACGTGATTGCGTCCTCGCAGTTCTCGATGGCGCAGCGATCGCGGCGCAGCCGGCGCACCCGATCCGGCGGCACCGCGGGGGCAACCTCCGGGATATGCGTAGGTACGGGGGTACGTACCTGTGCCTCGCCGTCGGCCAGGCCCGCGGCCTCAATCACCGCCTTGCGGGCTTCGGCGAACGTCCAGCCATAGACCCGCTCGAGCAGCCCGAAGCCGTCGCCGGCGCCGCACTGACCGCAGATGTAGGTCCCGCGGTCGCGCTTGTTGTCGAACCGGAATCGATCCTTGCCGCCGCAGGCAGGGCAGGGGCCGTGCTTGTTGCGCAGCGAGGCCTCCGGGATACCCAGCTGCACCAGGATCTGCGGCCAGGAGGTGCCCAGGCGGGCGTGGATCTCGTCGGCGCGGATCATGCGGCCGCCTTTGACCGAGCTCGAGCGAACTTAATGATTCGGTGCTGCAGCCAGCCCGAGACTTCAGTCGATGGGCCGAAAGGCAAGAGATCCCAATATCGCCCCGGCTTTTTGACTGACTCGGCAAAACGAAATTTCGCCCGCGTCTCGCACCACGCGCCCCAGCGCACCTTCTTCGGCGTAGCCGTCCACTTGTCAGGATTGCGCCGCGCATACCAGCCGCACGCCTCGCGGTAAAAGCAGATCACACGTTGATCGTGCGGGGTTGGCTGATCTTCGTCGTCCGCCAGCTCCGCGAGCTCGGCCTCCACGAACGCCACGGCCTTCGCTCGCGGCCGCGGAGCCCAACCGCAGGAGGGGCACGCATGCCCTTGCTCGGATGTGAGCCAAATCTCCGAACACTCTCCACAGGTACGCAGCGCCTCGGTTGCCGCCTTGCGAGTGCTCGCCTGCGTTGCCTTGGTGTTCACATTCGTGTTCGGATCGAGCGACCATTCGAAATCGCTCTGCGGCATCCCAAGATGCTCGACCACATGCCCGTGATCGATGACGATGCAGTGGGTTTTGCCCGGCGCTGCGCGCAGGCCTCGGCCCACCATTTGCAAAAACATTGTGAGCGAGCGAGTGGGGCGCGCAAGGATGATGCATTCGACCGCCGGCACATCGACGCCGTACGCCAACAAGAAGCAGTTGATTACTACGCTGGTCGTGCCGGCCTCGAGGCGGTCAAGGACTTCCTCTCGGATTTCCTCGTCGTCGGCATCCGTGAGCATCTCGGCGGCGATACCCTGCTGGCGAAACGATTCGAGCAGGGCATCGCCATGGGCTTTGTTCACCGCGAAACACAGGGAGCGTTTGCCGTTCGCGATCCGCAGCCAATTGGAGACCACATCCCCGATCAGCTTCGGACGACTCAGCATTTCGCCGAGCGGGGCCACCTTGAAATCGTTGTCGTTGTCCTTCGGGATCGAGCGCAGTTCCTTGGTGCTGACCAGAGGTGTATTGAATATCCGCGTGGGCACGAGCACACCTGCGGCGGTCAGCGCCTTGATCGTCGGCCCCATGATCAAACAGTCGAACGCAGCGCACAGAGATTTGCCGGACTTGCGCGCCGGCGTCGCGGTAAAGCCGATCCGTATCGCTGACGGATAGCTTTCCAGGAGGCGCAACCGCGTCTCGGCGGTAGCCAGGTGAGCCTCATCAAAAATCACCACATCAGCCGACGGCAGCGGAATCTTGGTATCGACAATGGCGCGCCGGTACAGCGTATCCACGCTCGCTACCTGGATCCGCGCGCTGTAGTTGCGCAAGCCCGGCAGCGGCGCCGCGATCACGCCATGCCGAATATCGAACGCCTCGAGGCGCTCATGGATCTGCCGTATCAAGCGCGTGCGAGTCGCGAGCACCAGCACTCGCAATTCCGCGGCCGCCGCGGCCATCACTACCGTGGCGATGATGTGCGTCTTGCCGGCGCCAGTCGGGGCTTGCGCGAGAATTCGCGTATGCCCGGCGTGCATTTCGGTCGAAATGTCGGCGATCTGCCCGCGCTGGTAGTCGCGCAAACAGTCGGCGTCGGCCGGCAGCGCATCAAGCCAGTCCGTCGGTACCGGTCTCGGCGGCATGGCCGAAAGCGGAGGCTTGCCAAGAGCGAGGGCTTCCTGGGCCCGGGCGTTCATAGGCCACCTCGATTTTCAAATGCGCCGCGGCTTTTTAGAAAGACACCCTGAGCACCAGGTAGAGAGCTATCAGTAATGCATAGGCCCCGGTGGTAAGCATCCGGAAGCAAGGCATAGGATACGGATACGGAACTGATCAGTACGCCAGAGATCGCTAACCGATCGCTGACCGATCGCTCTCCGATCGGTAACAGACAAGCATTTGAGCGTATTGTCATTGGCGTCCGCCCCATCGGTTGCGATTTCCAGCCCGGCCGCCTTCGCTTTGGCTGTTGAACTGATTGATGGCCTTGCGGCGATGGATCTCGAGGCGGGGATTGCGACGCCGGCCGTCGTCTCCCAGGTGCAATTTGCGCTCAAGGAATGGCCAGGCGGCGCGCCACTCGGCCGGTGTCGCAACTGCAATCGCTCGCAACTCGTTAGGGTCGCCGGGCAATGACCCGAGGTCCCATTGGGCATCCAGGAGTTCGCGATAGGCGCCTCGAGCGGCGAGCGGCCAGCCGCGAGTGGCACTCGCAAAGTCCCGCGGATACCACGGCATTTTCGCCATTTGTGGGGAACGCTCGGCTTCAGCATCGCCGGACGGATTGATCGTTCCAATGACCGGAGCGAGGGGAGGCGTCTTCATGACGGCTTCACCAATCCGCGTTCCTGCTCGAGCCGAGCAATCGCTTCAGGGGATCGCGCCTTGATCAGACGGCAGAGCACGCGCCAGGCCGCTGCCTTGCTTGGCAGGTCACGTGCCGTGACGAGTCGTCGGTGACACCGATGGATGGCTTGTTCTAGGAACTGTGAATCAGAAAGCTGGCCGCCGCGGGCGGCAAATGGTACTTTTCTCACGCTGTTGAGTCCTGCTGTTGAGTTGATTAAGAACGCCGCCGGCGGGTAGTGATGCACCCACCGAGCGGCGTTTGTCTTTTTGGGAGTTGGAAGAAATCACGCGGCCTGCGTTACCCGCGAGCGGCGGGCAATCTCGCTACCCGGGACGAATCGACGCTTGCCTTCCTGGATCGTTGCCAAGCGGCCATGACGAATGTCGTTGAAGATGGTGTTTCGCGAAGATCGAAGGTAGGCGATCGTCTCTTCGATCGAATACCGTTGCGCTGTGTCGAGCGGCGGTAGCGCGGGACGAACTTTCATTTGGATGACCTCTGTGGTTACAGAACGTCATCGACAGTACTCGCAGAGACTGCTCACACTGATTAGGTGGCAATCAGTGCGATCAGGTATTTTTGAGTTTTCCCATGGCCTGCGCCACAGCTCTCCTCGATATACCCAACTTTCTGGCTATCGCCGCGGTTGAGGATTGCCGCTTTAGCTCTGATACGGCCTGCTGCGCCTTCAACTGCGCGCCGGCCGCTAGTTCCGCTCGTCTTTCCCTGCTTTTTTTGGCGCCCTGCTGCCGATGATATTTGGCCATCTCACGTCGAAATTCCGGCCTCGATTCGTCCTCTATGCGCAGCATCAGCAATTGATAAAGGGCGCCGGCGGCGACGAACTCGGCGCGCGCCGCAAGCCTGAATGCGGTTATGAATGTGGCGGAGACGGCGCGTTGCGCATCCCTCTCGTCAAGACGAAAGCGAGTCGCTCGAGTCATTGGATGCAGGCTCATGAGATCCGACAAGACACTCATTGGCTCGAGCTTCCCTGCGATGCGTCTGAGGCTGTGCACGTAGCCGCTATCCCGGAGATACCGCCAGAGCGCCCTGCCTCGCTGCCGATCTGTGCCAGTTCTCCAGGGCGGCAGCTTCGGCTGTTTGCGAGCTGCCGGTGGCGGCATAGCAGCGCCAGCAACTTCGCGCCTACGCACGAATGGAATGATCTTGGAGACAGTCACTGCCAGCACACCTTCTCGTGCTGCCTTCGATACAGCACCAGACAGACGGGGAAGGTTTCCCGCTTTTCGGCTGGCCGGCCTAGTCTGGTGCGATGAGTTTACCCCTTGGGGGTCGCGATCACTTTGTCACGCTTCGCCGGGCTTCTTACGTCGTTGATCCCTTCGAAGTTCGGCTCCTGCGTCGCCGGCGCCGCCTTGCCACCCACCATCTGACGATTGAATTCGGCCAGCGCGACGATGGGATCGCCCAGGCCGTTGACGATGAACTTCCACCCATTGCGGCGCAGCCACCGAATTTGGGCGGAGATCCGCGTATAGCCGGTCAGCATCTTCAGTTCTGCTTTGGGAACGATCACTTTGTCACGCTCGGGCGACGATGGCCGGAACGGTACCCGGTAGGGGCTGCTCCTCGATCGCCTGAAACTGGCGCTCCTTCGCCTGATACGCGCTGATCTGGGCTCGCATGAGCGATATGGACATGACATCGCCGGGGGATGCCTCCCAGCCCTCGGGAGAGATCAGCTTGCCGTCACGGAATGCCCAGCGGTGCCAGGCGGGATCGAAGCAACCGAGATCGCCAGCCAGGATCATGCGCGCCGTCTCCGGCATTCGGCGCTCGCCGCTCTTCCATCGCCTGGCTGTCCTAATGTGGACCTTGCAGAGAAGCGCAATCGTTTCGGCGGGGATACCGTAGAGATCGGGTTCATTCATGGGGATCCTTTCTGCGATGGGCGCGGGGGTGCGCTTTGTCATACGCCTCGAACAAGTGCTGAGCGTTGAGATGGGTATAAATCTGGGTCGTTGAAATGCTCGCGTGGCCGAGCAGCTCCTGGACCTCACGAATTGAGCCGCCGCTGGACTCGAGTACATGGGTGGCACATGCGTGCCGAAACATGTGCGGATGAACGTGAGTCGCAATGCCCTGACGCTTCCCCCAATAGGCGAGACGCAACTGGATCGCTCGCGAAGTGAGCCGCCGGCCGCTGCGCCCGACAAACACCGCTTGTTCTCCGTCCTTGACGACTCGGCCCCGCAGCCAGCGTTGTAAAGCCTGGATGGCGAATGAGCCAACCGGGACGATGCGCGTCACGTTGCCTTTGCCCAGCAGTCTGACGACTCGATCATTGAAGTCGATGTCGCCGCGGTTCAGACGAGTGAGTTCGCCAATACGCAGCGCCGACGAATAGAGCAGCTCCATGATCGCGCGGTCGCGAACTGCGTAGGCCTCGTCCTGCGGGATCTCAATCAGGCGTGTCATCTGATCGACGTCCAACACAGACGGCAGCCTCCGGCCGGCTTTGGGCGCTTGGACGAGTTCAGCGTAGTTGGCCCCGATAACTCCCTCGCGCACCAGAAACCTCATGAAGGTGCGCACCGCGGAGAGACGGCGTTGCACGCTCTGCGGCGATAGGCCGCCAGCATGGGAGCGGGCCGCGAAACGGCGTACCTCTGGCACAAGGACACCATGCCAATGCTCGATACCTTCGCGATCGCAAAACGCAACCAACGAGACGATCTCTCGCCGGTAGTTGGAGGTCGTATGCGGCGAGACGCGGCGTTCAGTCATGAGATAACGATTGAAGCGATCGACCCATTCAAGGGATTGGATGTGCATCACTTTGTCACGCGACGGCGCTCTGCCGGCGGCAGCACATCGAGCAACCCGTCCGATAACGAACGCATCAGCGTCAGGCGCCGCAACCGATACAAGCGCTGCACGTAAGCTCGCTCGGTGAAGTCCTCGGGGTCCTCGAAATGCTCTCGGGCCAGATCGTTCAGCGGATGCACTCGAAACGCCCACGAGCCTGGCCAGTACCACGCCACGAGGAACGGAATTTCGGCTCGATCGGCGAGTCGCCGTAGCGCCCTGAATACCGCGGCGCCGGGGTTGATGGGGCGCGCCATGAAATGTTTGTACTCGACGAGCGCGGCCGGCTCGCCCACGTGGATCTCGGTCAGCAGGAAATCGAGATCGACCGCAGGACAACTCGCGCCCCATTGCCGATGCCGCTCGGAGATCTCTTGGTCACGCCAGCCGCTACGCTCCTGCCGCACGCCGCTAATGAATTCGGCCCAGGACGGGCGCGCCGGCGTCGGGAACAGATCAAGCGTCTGAGGTTCGTAGAGCGTCATTGGACAGGGTGGAAGTGAGAACCGGCGAGCCCGCGCCCGCCGGCGTTGTGGGGGGGGGTAGGTCTAGGCGGGACCGTTGTCCACGACCAGGCGCAGGCGCGGACGCGTTGCAATTTGAGCCAGCGCCTCCGGGAATACGCTGCGCACCGCGGGAAGCGATGCCGCAAACGCCCGATTGCAGGTGTAGTAGGCGATCGCCACGTGCCCGCGGTTTTTTGGTCCGGCTTTACTGGTCAGCACCCAGGTACCCCCGTGCCCGTCGTCGTGAAAGCGGTCGTAACGACCTAACGACTTGATGCACCCAGCCGCCAGCAAATCATCCTTGTGCCCGCGATAGCGGATCTCCAGTCCTGCCGATTCTGCGTCAAGGTAGTAGTACCTCTGAAGCGCTAGCTGCGAAATCACCTGGATGTCGATGGTGATGGGCGCATGCGCGCCAATCAGCACAATGGCGCGGCGCGCGTCACGTACTTGATCTGCAACCTGCTCAGCCATTGGCCACCTCCGCACCTTCGACGAGGTCGGCAACGTGATCACTACTGTTGTATTGGAGCCCGTTCTGGATGACATCGCTCAGCACAGCGGCGAAGCCTGCTTCGACTTCTCGGTTGTCGTACAATTTCAGCCGCCGCAGAAATGGCAGTACGAAATTGACTTGAGGACAGTCCCGAAATTGGCGGTCGAGACTCGCGGTTGGGTCCTCAACGCTTTCACCTTCCTGCAGCATTTCAATACAGAGGCGCATGCCCTCAAGGAATTGCGCGCTGATCGGCCCTATGCCTACGCCGCGGCGCTTGAGCAGTTCCCGGTCTTCGCGCTGCTCGCGTTGAAGTGCCGTCTCCGGTTTCAATTGACTAGATACGATCGTGAGAGTAGGGGCTGCTTTCGCATTTAATTCAGCCATGGGCCACCTCCTCGCACTTATAGGTGCCACCAAATCGGTCATTGAGTGCGCGGCGAAATTCCTCGATACCGGCGAGCCGCCGGCGATCGGCTGGGTGCGGCACGTTCCGGCAGCGGAGTTCCGCTACCTCGCGAGGCGTTAGACGTCGCGCGGGCTTCCGAGCGTTGCCGCGTCCATGTAAATCGGCGCGCTCCTGTCTCTCGGTGCGGTTAGCCATGAGCCGTCTCCTCGCATTGCAACCCCGCACGTTGCACGCGCACTGCCGCCTCGGCCAACTCTGGGCCCAGTCGGTCGAATGCGTCCAGCATCGTGTAGTCGCGCGGCAGCAGGTCGGCGCGATCGAGAATAAGGGCCACGAGAACTCGCTCGCCAGGCGGCAGCCCGTCGATTGAGCGCTCATTGGCCAGCACCATGCGTGCCTTACCCTTCAGCGCGTTATCGATGCTGTTGCGGATCGTTTGGCCATGCGCGGCAGTTATCGTTTGATCAGCCATGGGCCCTCTCCCCATCGGCAACACTGCCAACACTCCGAAGGACCTTCTCGGCGTGCTCGAGCGCATCAACGACCATGTGCAGGACGTCCGACTCGGCCGCGGCGAGCTCGCCGCTGGCGAAGGGTTGCTCAATATGCGCAAGCCAACTGACGAGGCGCCGGCAGCGCTCGAGGGTCTGTGCCGGGGTGTCTTGGACGAGGCCATTGATGGGCCTGGGAACGTGCGCACCGCCGCTGTGCTTCCGCAGGTACCTGATTGCCTTGCGGCGCTCCGCAGGGGTTGGCGGCTGATCAGCAGCCGAGGGCTTGCGACCCGGTGACCGGGTAGATTTCGATTTAGCCACGGGCCACCTCCGCCGCGGGCTGCTGCGCCCGCGCAACCCGTAGGAATGCGTCCTCGATGCACTGTTCCTCATACCTGGTCATCGCGACGGTACCGGGCGCACGGAGGGCCTTGCGAACGAGGGCGCGCAGCTGCCGCTCGGTGCCGGTGATCGTAATTGTCGGTGCCGCTTGGTCAGACATGGGCCACCTCCGCGCCGCGACCAATCCGCGCAACCCGCTCGTCTGCCGCAAGCCAGTCCTGCAGCTTCGTCGTCTCTTCGGCCTCGACATTTATGGCGATCGCGGTGATCTTCGCCGACGCGTTGTAGAGTTCCAGCGCGAGCTTCTTCACGAGCTCGACACCAGCAGCGCGGATCGGCGCTGGCTCCGATTGGAGCCACGGGTAATCGCTCATCTTCCCTATCGCCATGGATATCGTCATCGCCTCGTGGGTTATGTCCAAAAGCTGAGCTTTGATCTTGTGTGACGGCCTATGGCTATGTAGGAAGTCAGCAAGCCCCATGCGTAGAGCCCACCCCGGGTCAGCCCCCTTATTCATTCCGGCGCGTTGATCGAGGCATAGTTCATAGCCAGCATGCTGGGCCGGCGTCAGCTGGTGCCCCTCGACGTTGATCAACTTGGGTTTTCTCGCCTTGCGGCGGGTAGAATTTCGCTTAACCATATCTTCACCTCGTACGTGGATGTGTGGCCAGGCGTTCGTCGGTGTTACAAGCACCGGCGGGCGCCGCTTCAGGGCTTGCGTTTGGGAGGCTTCAGCTTCTTGAACTTCACCAGCAGATCATCCACCGCATCGCGCAGCAGCACTGCCCGCGGAATCTTGGTTTCCTTCGCCAGATCGTCCAACAGGGCGGCCTTCTCGTGATCGAGATAGAGCGCCTGCTGATGCCTCGTACTTTTGCCCATCCAAGCTACTATAAGCCCATAGCCAGCGGGGCGGCAATCTAAATTCTCGTAAATAATCCGATATCGTGACTGGATCGATGCTCGACGGTATGGATAGGCACGGGTATGTACCCAATTACCCCCGTATCTCCCGGTTTCTGGCTGGCTAGGCGTTAGAACGGCTTCCAAGGGGTGAGATCGGGCCCCGAGAGGCGTCGTGTCCGAGCCAAAAAAGCGATCGCTATACGCTCTGCGAGCAACACAAAAGCTCAACGTTTAATGCCCGCCGGAGCCTCACTCTTACCAAGGTGATGCTGTGATATAAGCACCCCGCAAAGCCTATAAATATAGGCAAAACAGGGAGTTTTATGTCAAACGGTAATTACGGCAGGTCGTCCCCACTTAATCACTCGCGGGGGCCGCGGCTAAAAAGACGTTGGGCGCGGAAGGGATCTCACGTCATGTCTGCTAAAAATATCGATTACTCACAGCTCAAGGCGATCATGCCGGATCGCGTCAATCTCAAGAATATGCCCAAAAAGGCTTCCCTTGCGAACGCGATCTCTGCACTGAACGATTTTCTGCGGGAGCGCAAAATATTGCCCTCCGCTATTGTAGGTACCACGCTGCGCTTGAGTTTCTACGGGCTGCGCGCCGAGCATCTGGCGGCGCTGCGGGCCTTGGGCCGAAGCCTCGCGTACCTGAAAGCGCGCAAGAACTTGCTCGGCTATTGGCACAACCTCATTGCAGGGCTTGACCACGAGGCCGCCGTGCTAGACCGCGTCGAGACGCCGTTTCAATCGGCGCTGTTCGAGGTGATGGATGGTCGAAAGCATAAGCCCACCTGTCGGCTCATCGGACTGTCCCCGGCAGCGCTGACCCGCTGGAAGCAAGGCGGCACGCCACGTCCTGGGACGGAAACGTGCCTAACGCGCCTCGAGGAGCTCACGGGCCGCCCGCCTGGGTATCTCACGGATCGGCTGCCGCACAACCCCATGCGCCGCATGGATCAGAACCAAAACGGCGTAGCCCCGATCGCCTATCGGGTGCGACATGCGCTGCTCATGAAAGATCGCTATTTGATCAAACCGAAGGATGCGCTTCCTTCGCTGATTGCCGAGTGGCGGGCGCTCCTCGCCTGGCGGACCACCCTTCACGCCCCAGAGCCTACCGCCTCGGCCGCGGCGCAGTTCCAATCAGTTTTGACTACCACCGAAGCCGCCGAAAAGACGGGCTTTGTAAAAAAAGCACGGCGCAAATGGCGCCTCGTTCCTCCCGATCGGTCAGCGAACCTTGAGAACCGCTGGGTTGACGTCATCGATGGCAGAGTGTGCGTCACGGCGGATTTGTGCTTTAACGCTTACGTAGCGCCATTTTGTGGATGGGCGCAACTATCAATCGAGCGCGGAGGCCTTGGTGTGCCCGGCGAAACTCCCGACGCGCCCAGGGTCCCGATGCCGCCGGAGCAAGCACAAACGCTGCTCCTGTTTGCCAACAAAGAGGCGACCTCTAAATTCGTCGCATGGAAGATCGCGCGATCCGAAGTTATCAACTCCTGGGTCCCGAGCTTTTTCGTGTTCGCAAAAACGCTCTTGCATCCGACTACCGGCTTTCTCACAGCAAACGCAGAACTCGCGGCTCGCGCCGGCTTCGATGATCTGGTGAAGTGGAAAGCGCACTGCAGCGCTATGCATAAATGGGTCGCCGAAGTGAATTTAAACACGCTGCCAACGGTCAAACCGGGCCGCGATCCTGTCGATCCGCTTCGCTCCTCGCTCGACCTGGAGTCGCCCCTCGACAATTTCATGATCGCGATCCGCCGTCTCGAAAGCTGTCGCCCTTCAACGGGAGGGCTAGTCGAGGCCATATGGGCGCGTGATTTGTTGCTGCTAGCGCTGCCGACCTCGAATCCGCTCCGCGAGGGGGATCTGCAGAAGCTTACCTACTACCCCGATAACAGCGGGAGCCTGCGTCGAAATGCGGCCGGTGAGTGGCGGCTGTTCATTCTTAAATCGGCGATGAAGAACCACACCGGCGGCGCTCAAGGAAATTACGACCAAGCGATCCACCCGCGGGTCTGGCCGCATATCGAACGCTATCTCAACGATTATCGCAAAATGCTCGGTGGTCCTCGACCGGAGCTTGTGTTCATTTCCCATGAACGCAACGACCGACTATGGGAGTCCTTAAGCAAGCGCTGGTGCGTGTTGACGAGACGCTACGTTCCAGGCTCGCCCGGATCCGGGATTCACTCGGCGAGACACCTTGTGGCCTCTCACATCATCATGTCTCTTTTCATGGCCAGCAACGGTTCCACCGAGAAAGCGATTATGACCGCTGCGGCGGCCCTCCATGATCTTCCGGCCACAATTGCGTCTCACTATGAGCACTTGCTTGCGACGTGGGCTGATCGTGCCCGCCGGGCAGCTACGGGCGGTGTGCTGGACCGAATGGCCCCTCCGAAATTCGTGCCTATGCGCATCGAGCAACCCAGCCCAGCGCCATAAGGGAAGCCGTCTGCCAAAGTTCGACCGCCTAGGATCGTTTATAGGCGGCGATCGGCAGGGGGGCCGCTACTTCGGTACCCCCCAAAAGCCGTTTAAAGCGCCTTCCCGGGTTAGCCGGGCGCGCTGACGGCCTGGCGGCTCCGCACTGACCTCAATTGCGGCGCCGTCCGCCATACACTTTCCGGCATGCTCGGGACCGCGCGATGATTCAACCTGCATCAGAATGCTGGCGCTAGCCTATCCTGCCCTCGACATTCCACCGCCCCGAAATGCCAGCACGATACTCCGCGCCTCCTCCGCACGGATGCCGCAAAAAGTTCGGCAGCCGAACTCGGGTATCAGGGCGTTGATCGGATTGGGTTTTTAGAACTGACTCCCCCTACTGCAGAGCGCTCGTCCGTCGCAGGTAAATTCGGACCGGCGCACCACATTTCGGGCAGGTGCCGGGCTCGTATGTCTCCTTGGGCCCGGCATCGCCACTCGGCATATCGAAGTCGTAGGTTTCGTCCTCAGCGTGCCCGCATCCGCACGTGACGCGCATTGTCACGGTCACAGGAACCGTCTTGTTTCCATCGTCCATGTCGGAATCTCCCTCCCTGGCCCCGTCAGGGCGCTTCCGCTGCCTTTGCCTCGAGCCGCTCGATTTCCGCGACCGCGTCCTCCGCTTCAGTGAAAAGCCCACGTCCGCCGCGGAGCATTCGGTGTGCGCAGCAGTTGCGTGGTCTTGCGGTCGAGGATCGCGAAATGCAGGCCATTGGCCGTGATGACGTCCACGCTCGCATACCGCAGGTAGCTGCCGCCATATCGCTGAAAGCTCGGTGCGGCGTTCATCGCGGCGCGTCTATCCAGCTCGGGCGTTTCTCGTCTGGTTTCATGTCGATGGGCGCGCCTTTTCGCCATGCGAAGCGATGAACGTCCGTGATGTTCCACACAACCGTTTCCGCATCCTCCAGGCGAATGCGCAGCATCGTCCTTATGGTCGGTTTCGGTCCGTCCCCCATCGGCACAAGATCGAACGTCAAATGCACATCGCGATAGCCGGGAGCACTTCCTGACGTGACGTATTTCGCCGAAAAGTCGATGGTCTCGTCCTCCGACCGCTGCCGCACAGTGAACTCTGACAATCGAGCTTCGTGAGCCTTAATGGCCGTTTTATATTCTGCCGCCTCGCTTTCCTGCTTGAATTGTTTAGCCGCAGCCGGAATGAGGCGGACCCACTCAGTGCCAATGCGCTCGATCGCCTCGGCAATTGTGTATTCCATCGCAATCAGCCAGTCGGGGCGGTTCAGAACAAGTGCGGCCATGAGTGCTTCGCCGGTAGACAGAGGACCAGGGCGGCCCAGCTCGGCCGCCTCGCGCGTTTTGGCGAGAATGTGTGCAAGGTCGGCGCTGCCCATCTTCGATACGCCGGTGCTCATGCTGCCGCCCGCCGTCCAGACTTCGCCGGCTTCGGTGATCGGCTGGAAGTTCGTTTACTCGCGCGCTTCACATGCGCGGCCAGGAACGCATTCAAACGGGTCTGCCAGCCCTCGCCGCCGGCGCGAAAGAACTTAACCACGTCGGCATCGAGGCGCATGGTCACAGGCATTTTCGGATTCTCGCTCTTCGGCCGGCCGCGACGCTTGCTCGCCTCGTACTCGGCGTCCGATACAAGCCTGGTGGTGTGGCCGCCCTTGCGCCAGTTATCGAGGAATTCCTTGGAGAGCACCTCGGATGCCGGGCGCATCCGCTTGACATCCGCGGCCGTCAGCTCGGGGTTCTCATCATCGATCAATTCCGGATTTACTTTGCGTTTAGCTGCCATAAAGTCCCACCTCGTGTTTATTTGCCCGTCGAAGGCTGATGACGCGGATGGCGCTCTCGCCGATCTCCACGTACACCAGCGCATGCAGGCGACCATCGAGAAGTCCGAAGGCGCGCCAGCGTGTCTCGCCGTAGTCAAGCCGGTCATCTTCCAGAATCGTCGCTGTACCGAAATCAAACTCATGCACCCGATCGAACGAGAGGCCGCGTTTGGCGATGTTCCTGGCGTTCTTCTTCGGGTCGTAGCTGATCTCCACCAGAAATAGTGTATGTACATCAATTCGGCGTGTCAAGATTTCTGTACTTACAAATATGTGACGCGCTTCGGATACTGAGGTATGTACCCACGCTAGGCGCCAAACAAGTCCCGCCGGCGCCCCCCCTCCGTTCACGCCTTGACGTGCTACTGCATCAGATCCTCAAGGGGCCGCCGGCGGTACCTCATGGCAATGCGGGCCGGATCTGGCGCCATTCACGAATTCGGCTATTTCTGCCCAAACATATCAGGCTGACTTTTAAGCGGTGGCATCGGCAGATCCGCCACATGCCGCACGACAAATTTCTCCGCTCGAGCCAAGGTAGCCAGGCCCTCGTCGCACGTGTAAATCGTATCGGCCTGGAGCACCTTCGCTATCGCCACGATCTGTCGATCGAATTTCACTTTTTGCCAGGGCTGCTGGCTTTCCTTGCCGCGTTTCTTACCACCAGCAAGAGCTGCACCCGTGAGCTGGGCGCATTCGATGGCCGCCAGGGTGTCAAAATCCGCGACGCTCATACTCGAGACGCCGCGAATCTTCGATATGTATCCAGCAGTGGCCGCAGCACCAGCATGGACCAGGACCTCGGCGAGCACCGGTGACGGCACAAACATTCGCGTTCGTGCATCCGACAACGTATCGATCAGGTGCTCTACCCGCTCACGCCCCTTTTCGATGGGCTTCTTTGTTTTCGGGTCCGGCGGAACGGCAACGTTGGGGTGCAAAGCGAGGAGCAAAAACGTCGAGTCGAAGACGACCACGACTAGTAAGCCCCGCTCTCGTCGCCATGGCGAATGCGTTCAAGCGCCGCCATCGGGTCGAGCGTTTTTTGCCAGTCACTGCTGAGCAGGCGAAGCGAATCTACACTCTCGCGCAGCGTCTCGTTTGTGATCTCATCCCAAGTCTGTAGCCGCAGCTCATCGAGCTCCCAAATGCCGCCTTCTGTCCGAAACCAGCGGCCGCTGCCGGTGAAGCGCATGACGTCTCCGTATAGATAGCGCGCCAAGGCCCGTGCTTGCTCTCGCGTCATAGTGATCCGCCAGCCTCGCCCTTCGGCATCCTGGATCAGCGCATGCGCCGACGCATCCCGGCCGCCAACCCTCAACAGTTGCCCAATCAGGCTCGTCGGCTGGGTCACGGGGCCGATTTTCGCGCGTTCCGCCTCTCGTCCGGGAAATTTCAAGATCGTCGCGGTGCCGCGGCGGAGATTACCCACGGCATTGTCGGCCGCCAGCATTGAGTTCAGCTTACGAAACGGATCTGAGGTCTCATCGTTATCGCGCCAGTTGCTGGCAGCGCCTTCGACGCGGATCAGTCGGTCGCGCACCTTCGGAACCGCAACCGATTCGACCTCACTGACGATAACCGCGCTACCACGCTGAATTTCGCGAAAATGCACCGAGGTGTCATTACCCATCAGGCGCGCGAGCTCCAGCATGTAAGTGGCAAGCCGAATCATCGGAATGGTCGAAGGCGTAAAGCTGTCGATCCGAAACTTGTAAACGTCGGGCTTATTCAAGTGATCTCTCCAAAATCGGTCTCACGAGCATTAACCTTTGATGTGCTGCTGCACCAGATCCTCCAGGATCTCCCCAACCGTCGTGCGGTGCTTGACCGCCTCCATCTTCAGCCGCATATGCAGGTCTCCGCGGATGTTCACCGTGAGCCGGATATCGCCCGAGGGCGGAAAGCGTGAGGCGGATGAGGCCTCACTGACTGCGGTAGCGCGCCCTTTGCTGGTCGATCGCTTCCCTTCGGCGAATCCCAGGACGTCGGCCGACGATAGCACCGGCTTTTTCAATGTCGGTTGTTTCTTCTTTGCCATAGGTACATACCCTCTTACCTGATTATTTCAGTATCCGCCGAATCTCGCCCACCAAGGCCTCAACCTCTTCGCCGGCCAGCGCGTCGCCAACCTCCGCCGCGGTCGAGCCATCGCCCAAGGCCTCGGCATATGCCACGCGAAAGCCCAGCTTCGATTTGAGCGGCTTCAATCCGAGTTCCTTGCCGGCCTGGGTCTCAAGGTCCATGGCTAGGCGCGTATGGGCCCGGAAGCGCGTCCAGACCAGGCGAGCATCGACCGCCCTCACCTTCCGCGCTTCATCGATCAGCGGAATGACGTCTGCGGTCGCCCAGAGCTCGGCCGGCGATGCGCCTACCGGCACCAGCACCAGATCGCTCAAGGCGAGAATCGCCCGGGTTGTCTCTGCGATGCGCGGACCGCCATCGAGCACGACCCAATCCACGGTGCCCGCCAGGCGCGCGGCGAGGTCGATCAGATCGCGGTGATGGGCCGCGGTGTACGCGCCGATGACGGACTTCCCTAGCATCGTCTGGCGCAGGCTTGCCCAGCTCGAGCTCGTGCCCTGCGGCATGTCGCAGTCGATCAGCGCCGCCTTGCCGACCTTCGCGAGTTCGCCGGCGAGCGTGGTGGCGAGCGTCGAGCGCCCTGCCCCGCCTTTCACCTGCACGATTCCGATCGTCTTCGTCCCTGCCATTACAAACCCCTTCCAATTTGGCGAGCCGATCGGTGGGCAGCGGCTTCGCTGTCCACCGACTCGGCGAAGCAACAACAGGTCTTAACTACAGGGGCTACAGGTCTGATCATAAGAGGGGCGCTACCGTTTATGCGCAAAGGCGCTACCGCTAATGCGTGAATGGCCCCCATCAGGCGCTACCGTTTATGCGTGGATAACTCTCCCCATCCACAGGGTTGTCCACACCCATGCCGCTACCGTTTATGCGTGACCTGGGCGGAACCGTTACTGCGAGAGTCTGGAGCTGCGAAGCGCTACCGTTTATGCGTAAGCAAGTGATTGTTTTCATGGATTATTGCCGTTCTGGCAGCTTCGAATTATCTACTGACAGTTTCAAAACATGCGGGCGGCCAGGCGCGAGGCGGATACCGGCTTCGATGGGCGACGCCTTGGCGCCGGGGTACACCACCAGCACCTTCTTCAGCGCCGGCACGAAATGCGCCCGAAAATTTCGCAGGCCCCTCGCCGTCTCCGGATAGCCCGCGCCGAATTGGCCCTGCAGTCCTTCCCACGTGATGTTGGTCGGCTTCTTCAGGTACGACATGCGGTAGGTCAGCCACACGTAGATATCGAGGGCCATGGGCGAACGCTTCAGCGCCGCGAGCGCCCGTATATCGACCGGCACCGGCGACTTGATGATCTCGTTATAGAAATTTGTGGTGAGCACGACCATGGATTGCCAGAGGGTCCCTTGCGCCGGCTCCGTCGGGTCCCACCACAGATCAGCCCTTTCAGCCACGCTGTGATTTTGGATGGCGGTGCGGCGCTCGTCCTTGTAGATCGCCGTGATCGACGAGGCGAACAGACGCTCGCTCTGATCTTTGAGGCGCTTGATGCTTCCCCATCGGCCGCCGGTCGGCACCAGGTCGAGCTGCCGCATGAAGCCGCTCAACGTGTCGCCGAGCACGAGCTCGCGGCTCGAGGTGCGCACGGCCTCGGTCGTCAGCCAGGACAGCAGCAGCCGCGGCACCGTGCCGTACGGCAGGCCCACCCGCGGAGGCGCCACAATGGACAGGCTGAACGCTCCGTTGTGCCGTTCGAATGAACTGCCGGGCACGCGACTATGCGGCAGGCTCGCCATGGTCATGGCGCGGGCCATGAAGCCGATCGCTCCGGCGTCCTGCGCCTCGTCGGTCTCGATCGCGAGGCCCCGCTGCATCAGCGTGCTGATCGACTCCGGCACCAGCCGCTTGCGCTTGCGCTTCGCCGCCTCCGCCCGCAGCTGCCCGGGCAGGTATGTACCGGCGTGGGTAAGTCCAGGTGTATCGGGGCCGCTGCCGGCGCCGGGGTTCTTCTTCGTCAATCGTCACCTTTTGGCCTCTCGGCCTTTTGGTTTAGCGGCTTACGCCCTCGTGGCGCGGCTCACCGCTGAATATTTCGTCCCGGATCGGCTCCGACCCTCCTGGACAATGATACGGCAGGTCAGGCCGATATGTTCCGACCCGGGCCCGTTGAGCAGCTCATCGAGCGTCGGCTCTCGCCCCAAGAGGTCGATGAGGATCGCAGCCAGCTTGCCCGCGGGCGACTCACTGCGGGCCGCTGACTGCACCAGGATTGCGCCAGCATGCGGGCCGCCGGTGATCTCGTAGGAGAACCCCATGCGCTCGCCGTGAGCGGTGGCGAAGGGCGCGATCGCCACCAGCCTGGCCCGATACTCGCCGTCTGGAACCATGATTCTGGATTCGCCGCCAATGACGGCGCGGCCGGCGATCAGCCTGATGGCAGGCCTTCCGCTCATAGCACCAGGTCCCAGGCGTACCAGCGAATCTTCGGATCCTTCACCGCGTGATGCTGCCTCTGCCGATAAAGGTGCCAATTCTCGAATTTCCACTCGCCGACCACGATAAGGAAATGGCGATGGACGCCGGGGCACCCAGGACGGATGAAGGTCACGGCGTCGCTCTCCATTCGTCGGTTGGGCCGGTCTCCCAGGCGATGAAGTCAGCGGGCGTGAGATCGCGGACGGTACGCGCGAAGGCCTGCTCCTGGGCGGCCTGTTCATTCTCGGCATCGACGTCGAGGAAGCGATCGCCGAGCATGCAGCGGAACTTCATCGAAGCTCCGTCAGGGCCGGTTTTCCGGCCACTCGGCGTACTAAACCGTCCGGATTAGTACGCATATCGTCTTACCCGCGTACCTGCATAGGTGCATAAACCGCCCTTTTGGCGAGGTTCGCACCCAACGATAGATCGATGACCCACATGCAGAGCACCAGGCGCGTTTGCGGATCCAGCGCCGCGACCACCCTACCCTGCGCCCTCGGATCGCCCGCATGCTCGAGCAGCTCGTCGGCGGCGTCGTGCACCGCGTCCATCGCCTCGGCCGTCAGCGTGAGATCGGCCGGGTCCGTCATGCGGGCCTGGCGCACCAGGGTCCGGCCAAAGAGCGCCTTGGCCTCCAGAATGCGCCGCTCGGGAAACATGCGGATGACGGTCATGCGGCCGCCTGCCGATTGATGACGTACCGAACCGTCGATGCGTGCCACTGGCCACCGCGCTTGCCCGTGATGCCGCCAGTGTTGAGCTTCTCGGCGATCTGCCGATATGGGAGGCCGCTCTGTCGCATGCGGCAGATCTCCGCCACGGCCTTCGCTTCGAGGCGCACCTCGATTAGCCGGCCCTCAACCTCTTCGAATCCGAACGGCACCGGGCCGTACTTCTCGCCCTTCGCCTTTTTGTGAGCCAGCGCCATCTTGGTCCGCTCGCCGATCTGTTCGCGCTCGAATTCGGAAAGCACGGCCAGCATGCGGAACACCATGCGGCCAGCGGCGCTCGTGGTGTCGATCTTCTCGGTGAGGCTCACCAGGTCCGCACCCTGGCGCTCGAGGCGATCGGCGAGCTCAAGCATGTCGCGGGTGGAGCGGGCGAGGCGGCTGATGGAGTAGGCAACGAGTGCCATGCCTTTGCCTGCGGCCTTCATCGCAGCGGCGAGGCCTGGGCGCTTGTCCATGCTGGCACCGGAAAGGCCTGCATCCTCGAAGATCCCGACGAGCTCGTAATCGTTGACTTGGCACCAGGCGGTGATCTTGGCGCGTTGTGCCGCGAGGCTGACGCCTTCGCTGGCCTGACCTTCGGTGGACACGCGAATATAGGAGACGGCGCGATTCATGATGCTTTCCTTTTGGCGGAGGCCTTTTGGACGAGCCATCATACTCAAAGCCCATATGCGGGTACATACCGGCATATGTATTTGCACCGTACTTTGATAGGCTCCCCAGCCGATGCCGCCACTCATCCAACCGACCACCGCATGCCCCACCTGCTGGCGCGCGTGGCTCAATACCAGGCCGCGTAGCGCGTTGGGGTATTGCTGGCACGGGCATCTGGCCTGGCGAGTCAAAGAGTCCGGCGCGCTGCTCACCGCCCAGGGTGTCGATCGCGCCGAGCATCTGGCCATGGTCCGGGCGTTGCGGAGGAGGGAGCCTCAAGGGCTCAACGTACCAGCTGCTACCCAGGCGTCCGGCTGAAGAGGTGCACGAGGTTACCTGTTCGCTGATTGGCGGCCAGGAACGTGATCACGACTTTCCGGGAGCCGCATTTCTCGCAGCGTAGCCGATTGCGGACCTTCGCCAGCGGATAATCATCGCCAAGGTGGGCGCGTAACTTCAGCAAAGAGAGGCGGGCGCAGTGGCCGCAGGGGCGGCATTCCACGCCGTAGTAGTAGGTCTCATCGACATCGCGGAGGAGGGCGGTTTCGAGCCTGGCATATTCCATGGCCCCCACGGTAGCGCCGCTCGCCTGTGGATCGCTTCTGTATAACTCGACCAGTAGTCGGCACCCCCGGAACACTGATCAGAGGCGTGACAAACTGATCATGGGCAGCCGTTCTCCAATGGCTGTCGAGATTGCGCGTACCATCTCGGCCGAAAGCGTATCTGCGCTGAAGCCCCAAGGATGGACATGAAGCTGACAACGGGATTTCTATTGGTTTCCGTTTTCCTCGCGTCCTGCGCCAGCCAGCAGGGGCCCGACTACGCCCAAGCCTGGGATGAGGCACCTATTCCGACCGATCCCGATGCTGTGCGAGGGGAGTGTGGACGCGTCCGGGTTGCGATGGCAGATGAACAGAGCCGCGGCGAGACCGCGCAGGCAATGATGTCCGGTCCTAACGCGCCGATGTTCAGGCAAGCCATCCAAAACAAAGAACGACAGCGGCTCGCCTACCTAGATGATCGCGCCTCACGACTCAATTGCCGGGCGGCGTTCTCATCCGCCCCAGCTCCAACCCCAGCGCTTGTGCCGGTCGTGCTGCCAAATCAGGATTCGCACATGAACTTCGATCAGTGCTTTGCCAAGTGCAAGTCCCTCACCAATCGCGACGACAACCAATGCTTTGATGCCTGCAAATAGAGCGAGCGGGGCCCCCGATTCCGGTAATAACGATCACTTTGTCACACAATGAGGATATGTAGGTACATACCCGCATACCGGAGCCCATCCGAGGTTAGAAAGCGGTATGATGAACCGGTGGTCAAGCAAGGAGGATTCGCTGTGATCTGGATTTTCGCGTTAGGAGTGCTTTGCCTTTGCGTGTTCTCAAAGGGGTTCCGCAAGTTCACCATTGGCACGGTGGCCGTTGTGGTCATCGGCTTTGGCGGGTTGGCTGCAATTGCGGCTTACCAGAACAATGTCCAGAAGCAAGAAACCGCTCAAGCAGCTCAAACGAGAGAGGCGAAACTACCCGCGTGCGTCGGTAAGGATCAGCCCCAGGCCTACCTTGAGGCCGGTGGCAATTGCCGGATGGTCACTGACGATCCCAATGTAAATATCGTGCTTGTCAGCCACTGATTGTTCATTGGTCGGGTTTTACGAGCCCGCGGCACCCCCACCACAATCATGGGATCTGCGTCACTCGCGCCTCGACTGTTTTTCTGGCCGCTCTCGCATCTAGCGCACTCATGCCTTTTCCTGCCAAATATTTGCCGGCTATACCGCCAGCAATCGTGCCGGTGCCTGGGCCGGCCATAAAAGTCCCTACACCCGCACCAATTCCAGCTCCGGCGGTTTCCGCTCCCGCTCCAATGCCCTTGCGCAACATGTTGGAGGCTTGCGCGTGCGCGCCGCGATAGCTGGAATTAAAGCGCAGCATCTCTCCGGCATCCTTCAGGTCTTTGATTTTTGCAGCAGCCTGCGGGTTATCGGCAAATGCTGTTTTGAAGTTCTCACTATTATTGGAAAGCTCATTGTTGACGCCTTTTTTATTCCATTGCGTCTCGTACTTCGATCCCGCATCGAGCAATCGATTGACCATGTGGCCCTGAATTTCCTTGATCGCAGACTGCGCCTGCGGCTGCAATTCTTCCGGCATCATCTTGTAGGTGTTGATGAGGTTCTTGAACTGATCGCCGCTCATATTGGCGATTTTGTCGGGAATATCCTCATAGTCAGTCGTTCGATTAACCGAAGCATGCGGATCTTTGGCGGCTATCTGCGCTACTCCTTTGGGCTGCTCCAACAGGGTTTTCCCCAATTGGTGCAACTGCCGAGCTTCACCAAAGATGTTCTCGCCAAAATGCGCATGCATGTCGGTATCCATCGCATCCTTGAGCTTTCCCACCGCTTCGGGATTCGCCTTCCACAACGTATTCAAGAACTGTCGATACTGTTCGGCGGTCGAGGCATTCACCCCGCCCGGGTTGTTCTCCTTGAAATCATCCCATTGCGATTGGACGCCTTTCAAAAATCCTTCTTTTCCTTGCGCCAACAGAGAATTCTTCAGGGTCTTGTTTTGTAGTGCCGCCTCCAGTGTCGGGAATTGAACGGGGTCTGTCCCTCCCTTCGCTTTGGCTGCTTCATATGCCTGAGTGGTCGCTGATTCGATATGGTCAGCGAGCGCATCTAAAGGTCCCGCCATCGTCTTGCCCTTGGCAATCAACGTGCTTTGATCCGTTCCCTCTTTGGCGCCCAGCTCGTCGATGATGCCGGAGGCATGCGAGGTCAACGCCTGGCGCTCTCCTTTCAGGACACCGAGCATCCGCTCTCCCGTGGGATCCTTGGTGTACTTCGTGCTATCAAAATCATCAGCCGCATCCTGCCCATTGCCCTCAATCGCGCTGGTGCGGACTTCTTTGAGTCCCACGCGCGCGGCTAACGCTTTGCGCGCGGCCTGAACGGCGGGCGGCAAGGTCGCGCCAGTAGGGCTTTCCTGCGCCTCTTGCTTCTCCGGTTTGATGCCCAGCTGCTCGACCGCTTGAGGGTCATGGATGTCGAAGTAGGGCGCTCGATTCGCACCGCTCGCAGTTAATGGCGTGGACTCCGGCGTGGATACTGGCGCGGGCAACGGCTCTTGCGGTGTCGCCGTCCCCGGCGGGCCAGCGCGTTCTGCCGTTTCACCGATCAGGTTGCCGGGGGCGCGTGCAACCGGCGCCGGAGTGAGCGAACTGTCGGCAGGAATAGGCCCACTAGCCCCACGTTTTAGAGCCATCGGGAGCAAGTATTGCGGAACATTCGCGAGAGTCTCGGCGATCGATCCTACGCCGCCGGCGATCGAGGGCGGTAGTCCCACGCTGGTAGCGGCATCAGTTGCCATTGGCCCAAGGACGTGGCCTTCCTTCTGACCCATATAGCTGCCGGCGGTGTCCACCAGAGCCGCGGCCTTTTTTCCTTGCTCGGTGCGCGGCTGATAAACGACGGATTGCTTGTTGCGCTCGATCTGCTCCGGGGTGAGCTCTCGATCCGCGCCCATCGCATAGCGCAGGCCCCCGACCAGGGAGGACCCGATGCCCGTAGCCGCATGCAGCACTGCCTCCGCCGCGCCCGTGTTCGCTTCGGCTTCATCCTTGGCGTACTGCTCCCAATAGCTGGGCGATTCCTTTTTGGTTTTATCGACCTTTTCGAGCGGGTGCACGGCACTCCCGCCACTCTCAAGAAACGCTTGAGATGGATCTTTGCTGATGGTTTGATCATTGGACGGATCATTGGACGCATCGAGCGGATGACTGGTCTCGCCACCTGACTCCAAGAAGTCTTGCGCCTGATCGCCCATTACGGCAACTCGCCCGTATCTGCGAGTGAATGCAATACTTTGCGTTTCGCGCCCATGGCCTTAAGGCCATTGGGGCCTGCTTCCTGTTTGATCTTGTCGATTTCGGCCTTATCTTTGCGCCGCAGCGCATCGTCATAGCGCAGGACATTCATGTCAAAGTTTTGGCCGAATGCTTGGCGATAAGCAGAGACCTTGCTCGGATCGGCGCCGTTACCAGACACCTTTGCCAGGCCGCGGTTGTACATGTCGAGCGCCGTATTCATGGCGTCATTCACCTTCGTAATTTCGAGCAGCGCGCCCTTATTCTGCGAGGTGCTACCAGAGGCCGCGGCCGCCTGCTCCGAGCCCATATTCGTGCCGGGTACGCCCATTTTCTGTGCAATCGCCGCGCTATTCTGTGCCAGGTAGTGCCCGATCTTTTGGAACGCATCACCCGACTCACCGGGGATCTTGGAGGAAATCCAATTGAGTTCCGCCGCTCCCGGCCCCGTGGGGCTGAACGTTTTGCTATTGAGAATGTCTTGGATCTGGTCGTTTCGATAGCGAGTCGGACCAACTCCGTTTTGCAGATCGTTGGCCGCGGCCGAGACATCGCTGTAGTGTTGCCGCCCGGCTTCCATGCTGGCCGCATACCGCTGCTGATCAGGGGCGGGCGCATTCAACCCGGGACGCTGGATAGGCTGAAGCTTTGTTCCAGTTGTTGGCCCAGCTGCGCCGCTTCCTTGATCGCGTACGGGAGGAGCAGACAGGCCGGCGTTGTCCGCTCGAATAATCGATCCGTTCGGCCCCTGCATATAGCCTGGCGGAATGGTCACCTTCATCGGATTACCGATGGGCTGCGTTTCCCCGGTCACTCGATTGGTAACGATCGGCTGGGCCGTAGAGCCTAGCCCTTGCACGCCGGCCAGCGGCGTTGCCAAGCCTCCGGACCCGCTCACTTCCGCATTGGATAGGCCAGCTCGGCTGAACCCGACTGCATTGGCCTTTTGCTGTTGTACGGTTTTCGGCTGACCCGTGATCAGGTCAGGACCGGTGATCGCTTGCACCGCATGGTCAACGACTTTCGATAATTGGGCGCGAGTCGCATCGGGCGCGTTCGCTTTGGCGGCTTCCGCCTGCGTCAGCAAATCAGACAGCGGGGCTTTAGGATCCGCACCCCAACTGCCGAGGGCAGAGCGGATGCCCTGCTGTTGCTGGTCATTGAGCGAACTGAATGCTTTCTTGGTCTCCGCTGCACCTTGGGTCGTTTTGTTCAGTCGCTCGGCAAAGTCAGCGCCCGTGGTCGGGGCGACTTTGAGCGCCATCTTTCGCGCGCTGTCCACATCATAGGAGCCGTCGTCCTTTTCAAACGAATCCCACGGGATCTGCGCGAGCTTTGATTGTTCGCCGGCAGTGCGAGTATCGATCGATGCAGTAGCCGCCAAGCTTTGGTTCGTCGATTGTTGGCCCTGCATCTGAAGGGCTTGAGCGTCGATCGACTGCTTCTTCGATTTGAGCGACATCATGTCGTTCAGAGTCGTGAGCCCGTTGGGCGGGGTGTAATTGGCCGGGGCCGGTTCGCCGAAAGTACCACCCATCAGCTGCCACTCGGCGTGCCAACCATGTAGCCGCCCTGATTGATGAATCCGCCCGTCGCGCCCGTGGGATTCGCAGGCGTTGTATTGGCCACGCCATTTCCGCCGTTCAAATACATCATCCCAGCAAGTGTATTGGCGCCTCCCGCCAATGAGCCCGTGGCACCAAGAGTGCCCGCTGCCGTCGATGCGCCCGCGGCAGCGCCGGCCTGTGCAATGCCGGTGCCGAGGGTCGTTCCCGCGGCTCCAGTATTCGAAGCCGCGTTCTGACCCAAGGTCGAAAGTCCCATGAGGCGGTTATAGGTGTTGCCCATCGTCGTCTGGTAACGATCGAACGCGTTCTGAAAGCCGGTCGATGCCATGTTTTGGTTGAATCCCATCAGGTCTTTGAGCGCTGCACCGGAGAGAGACCCCACACCCGGTGTATCCGCATTGCGCAGTGCTTGCGCACCGGTCTTCAACTGAAAATCGTAGCCGGGATCTTTGTTGTTGAGGTAATCCTGTGCAGTGAAGGAGCGCGTGAGGTCACCATACCCAGGCGCGTTGGGATCACCTCCCGTCCCTAACAGCGTGCTCAACCTGCTGGTGGCGCCGTAGCCCGCATCCATGAAGGGCTGCTCTTGGCCCCGAATAGTGTCGAACATGCCGCGCTGCGTATTCGCCGCGTTGCGCTGTGCGCCCGCTTGCTGACTTCCCGCGTACATGGAGCCCGCCGCGCCTATGACTCCCGCGCCTATAACCGCTGCCGCAACCATTATGAATCTCCCAGATAGGTCGAGTAGTAGCGCTCGACTTCCTGATAACCGAGTTTTTCGAAAAGCCATGAGGCGTCTTTATGCAATTTGGAACCAACGAACATGCGAGCCACGCCGCGCTGCTTCGCTTCCTTCTCCACGAACTTGAACA
>Ga0137363_10000354_pt1 | contig 25492 bp, 16 predicted proteins | sample MadtaG_FD_104800 | JGI IMG/M metagenome (GOLD analysis project Ga0137363, IMG submission 104800) | Vadose zone soil microbial communities from Angelo Coast Range Reserve, California, USA - Mad1_115_16 metaG | ecosystem: Environmental > Terrestrial > Soil > Vadose zone | place: USA: California...
AGCCCTGGCGCGCGCCTCGAACCCCGACGAATTCAAGCTGCGCATTCAGGGTATTCGCTCCGCCGGCGACTCCGCCCGCGAGGAAATGGCCTCGCAAATGGCCGACTTCGAGCGCTTCGCCCGGAAATAGTTCACAGTTATCAGTCATCAGTCCTTAGTAAGAGCCGACGCCGTTTCACTGTGGCGAGCGTTTCTCCACAGCCGCAATCTGCCAACAAATGACCTACAACTCATTTCATTTTGACTCTGGCAGTTCCTCCCTCTATGCTCCATCCATGTTTGGGAAGGCGCGCCAACTCGAGACGGAAGCGGAGCTGTACGATGTCGCGGTGCGGGCGTTGATGCGGCGGGCGCACTCCGTGCACGAGATGAAGCAGAAATTGGAGCGGCGGAGCGATAACAAGCTGCTGGTGCAAGTGGTGATGGCGCGTTTGAAGGAAAATGGCCAGATCGATGACGCGAAGTACGCCAAGCAGTTCGCGCGGCAGCGGACCGTGGGACGCAAGCAGGGGAAGTTTCGGATTTCGCGGGACTTGCGAGCGCGCGGCGTCCCGGACATGCACATTGACGCAGCGCTGAAGGAATCGGCCGAACAAAACGATGAAGCCGCGATGGTGCGCCAGCGGATCGAGCGGAAGCTGCGGGCGTATCGCGGCGAAATCGACGAAAAGAAAATGGCCTCCGTCTACAGCAGCCTTCTCCGCGCCGGCTTCTCCGCCGACGTCATCCGCCGGGAGTTGAAAGCGATAACCAAGGAAGAAGCGCCGGAAGTGGAGACGGAATAGATCTCTCTTTCATAACTTATGAACATTCCTTCACTTTTCGTTTGACTTCCCCTTAATTTGTAGTATAATTAACCTCGTAGATTACTGCATTTGGAGTGCGGGAGCTTGCTCCCGCTTTTTCTTTTTCCAAGCCACCGTTTCCAACATCGCGTCCTTTAGAATCAATCAATTACGAAATGCAAATTTTGTAAGTCCTTTCCTTTGATATTCATGCAAATTGGCGGGGGATGGGGGATCTTGCACTGAAAATGCCACGGCCTCGAGGTCGTTCACCTTCGCGGGCGTCCAGTGGCCGTCCTTGTTTCCGAAATGGCAGATTAGGGGATTTTGATTTTCCTTAATTCGGCGGAGTCGCCACAACCGCTTCTTTGCCGGTTTCATCGACTAACCAGTGAATTTCACACCACCCTTTTAAATGTGAATGACATTCATCGCGGAATCGCCCTGCCCGAAGATCGTTCCTCCTGTTAGAAAAATGTATCTCATATTGCACAGTCTCGTATAGAACAGTCTCGCGGCTGCCGAAGTGGAACACTAAGCGTGCATAAAAGGAGGCTACTGTGACGAGAACTACAGTTTCACCGGTGGGCGACGGCGAGTCCCATCTTGCTTCTGCAGGTACAGAGTGCGTGGCCGACATTCTCGAACAGGAACTTAGCCCTACGATTCAAGAGTGGATAGGGCTTGTCGAGAAAGAACCAGACTTAATCCGCATCCCGTTGAATTTCGAAGAACGCACGGGCCATCTTCCGAGGCTCCTCAATGACGTGATTGCCAGGCTGCGTCTTGACAAAGGATCGAAAGCTCCGGTTTCGGTCGCCGCAGGTCATCACGGAAAGCTGCGACTCAAGCAGGGCTACACCGCTGCCATGGTCGTAGATGAATCCCGAATCCTGCAGGTCTGCATTTTTTCGACGCTGCACAGGAATGAGCGTCGTGTGATATTCAGCAAGTTGCTTCCGGACGTCGTGACCATCGCAGACGAAGTAGATGCGCAATTGAAGCAGCAGATCCTCTGCTTCCTGCCAGCCAAGGACACCGGGAAGAGCACTAAGAACTGAATTTATTTCCAGTTGGGCCATTCCTGATGCCCGCATGAAAACCAAGAAATCCAACACGGAATTGCTCGAGCCGCAGACCTTTCTCGATATTTCGGGAATGGCAAGAAAGGTCGCTGAATTCGGGAAAGACGAGCAAATTTACGGTCAAGGTGAGGCGGCCAAGACCGTCATGTACATCCAAAAGGGCAACGTAAAATTCTCCGTGCTTAGCACGCCGGGTAAGGTGGCGGTGGTCGCGATGCTTGGTCCGAACGATTTTTTTGGCGAGGGCTGCATGGCGGGTCAGTCGGTCCGCATGGGCACGGCCACTGCTATTACGCCGACCACCCTTCTTGCCATCGACAAGAACGAATTGCTACATATGCTCCGTACACAAGACAAACTATCGGACTGTTTTGTCGAGTTTATACTCAGTCATAAAAACCGGGTCGAGGAAGCTTTGATCGATCAACTCTTCAATTCGTCCGAGAAGCGGCTCGCCCGGGCGCTACTCGTGCTCGGCCGTTACGGGAAAGCGCAGCACCAGCCAGACGACGAACTGCCCACTGTTTCCCAAGAGACTTTGTCAGAAATAGTCGGCACTAGGCGCTCTCGCGTGAATTTCTTCATGAACAAATTTAGAACACTCGGCTTCATCGAATACCACAATCGTAAAATCAAGATCAACAAGTCATTGCTGACATTTGTTTTGGACGAGTAAGACCGCTACGTCTTGTCAAGAGAGGGTTCGCATTCAACCGTTCCCTTCCCGGCCAAGGGCCAGCTTGTCACCACCGAATACCTCGCTGAATTTTTAAGCGAGTGGATCGTCCGCTTGCGCTCAATTAAGTGGCGAAACAGGGATTTTTCGCCAATAATCCCCGGGTTCGGAGACGACCATGGAAATCCATTACGATTTTTCCGGCCAAACGGCCATAGTAACCGGCGGATCGAGGGGGATTGGCAGGGCAATCGCGGCGCAATTCGTGCGCTCCGGCGCGCGAGTTTGGATTTGGGACGTCGATCCGGTCGAAATCGAAGGCGCGCACTCCCTGACCGTCGATGTTACGAAGGCCGGTGAGATCGCAAATGCCCTTGCCCAGATGGCCAAACAATCGCTACGCATCGACATCCTTGTAAACAATGCCGGATACCTCGGGAGATACAAGCCGTTCGCGCAGTTCGAGGCTAGCGAATGGCAACACATCCTTCAGGTCAATTTAGTTGGCGTGTTTGAGGTGACTCGTCAAATTCTCCCGATCATGCGGGACGGGGCCGGATTGTCAATCTTGCTTCGCTTGCAGGCAAGGAAGGGCTACCCAAACCTCGCGGCATATTCGGCGGCAAGCGCGGGCGTAATTGCGTTCACAAAAGCTCTGTCGCGCGAGGTTAGCGACGGCGGCATTCGCGTAAATTGTGTCGCGCCAGGCCCCATCGACACGGACCTCATCAGAGGACTGGGCCATAAGGTTGTAGATGAGATGATTGCAGCAAGCCCGCTAAAGCGTCTGGGAAGTGTCGCTGAAGTCGCAGGAATGGTTGTGTGGCTTTGCCAGCGAGTTTAATACCGGAGCGGTATTCGACATGTCCGGTGGTCGCGCGCGATATTGAGTTTTGCGTCCAACCGTCGGAATACTTCTCATCGGTGCTTGATTTGGTCGTGTAATCAGACCACCAGAAACTGATTCCCTAACTCGCCTGTGGTTTCATTGCGGGGGTTTGCTGCGTCTGCGATAATCTGGGGATTGAATCCTGCAAAACTGAGGCGGACGTGACGGGTGAATCGGTAAGCAAGAAATTCTGGAGCGGAAACGAGATCCGCGAAGGGTTCCTGCGCTTTTTTGAGGGCAAAGGGCACCGGCGGGTGCGGAGTTCTTCACTGGTGCCGCATGGGGACGCTACCCTGCTGTTCACGAACGCGGGAATGAACCAGTTCAAAGATGTTTTCCTCGGCCTCGAAAAGCGCGATTACAACAAGGCCACCACGGCACAGAAATGCGTGCGCGCAGGCGGCAAGCATAACGATCTGGAAAATGTGGGGTTTACGAAGCGGCATCACACGTTTTTCGAGATGCTGGGGAATTTTTCGTTTGGCGATTATTACAAAGAGGAAGCAATCGCCTACGCTTGGGAGCTTCTCACCTCCCGTGAGTGGTTCAGTCTAGATATAAACAAACTCTACTTTACGATCTTCGGTGGGGCAGAGCTATCGCCGGGCGTCAATGTCGGTCTTGATTCGCTGTCTAGAAATACTTGGATGAAGGTCGGCGCACCGCAAGAAAGAGTCATCTCGTTAGAAGGAGATCAGGGAATCAAAGAGCTTTTCTGGACGATGGGAGAAACGGGCCCTTGCGGTTCCTGCAGTGAGATTCATTACGACATGGGGTCTGCCGCGTCCGGCGAAGGACACACGGATTGCAAGTTCCCCTGCGATTGCGGCCGCTACGTCGAAATCTGGAATCTAGTCTTCATGCAGTGGAATCGCGATGCGTCTGGCAATTTGACACCGTTGCCCAAGCCTTCCGTTGACACCGGGATGGGACTGGAGCGGATCGCAGCCGTCCTCCAGGGAGTCATTTCGAATTACGATACGGATCTCTTCGTTCCTCTGATGGAACGCGCCGCCGAACTCTGCGGCGTCGATTTTGCGCGAGAGGAAAACCTCGAAGAAGGAAGAGGCGGCGCTGCGTCTTTACGCGTCATCGCCGATCACGCCCGTGCGACAACATTTCTCATAACCGACGGCGTTCAGCCTTCCAATGAGGGCCGCGGCTATGTGCTCCGCAAAATCATGCGCCGTGCTATCCGACACGGAAAACAGCTTGGTGCCTCAACGATTTTCCTTCACCGAATGGTGGAGACTGTCTGCTCGCTAATGGCCGAAGCCTATCCCGAAGTTGGCGGCGAAGCAGGTAAGCGCGTTCAACTTATTGTCCTAGATGAAGAAGTACGGTTCGACCATACGCTTCTGGTTGGTCAAAACAAACTAGAAGGCATTTTCCTTTCTCTGGGCGCGGGAACCTTCTTGACCGAAGAACAAAAGAGGACACGTGGCGCCGGAGTGCTCCCCGGAGCCCAGGCGTTCATGCTTTACGATACTTATGGACTGCCGCGCGATTTTATGGACGATGCCGCGCGCGACCTGGGGTTTGCGTTCGATGATGCGGGCTTTGAACGAGCCATGCAGGAACAAAGGGCTCGCGCCCGCGCCTCCTGGAAGGGCGGAAGCAAAGAATCCGCTAGTCCGGCGTATGCCAAAATTGCTGAGACGTTCAAGACCGAGAAGGATTTTTACTCCGCGACGAGAACGAAAGAAGCTCGCATTGAAGCCATCATTGCGACGCCCGTGCTTGGTGCCGGGCCATCGGGACCGGTCAGCGAACTCAAAAGAGGGCAAACGGGCGAAATTGTGCTCGATCGCACGGTGATTTACGCCGAATCGGGAGGCCAGACGGCAGATACCGGAAAACTCTACGACAACTCCGAATCGCAACTCCTTGCGCACATCATCGATGCGTATTATCCCGTTTCCGGCTTGATCGCGCACAAAGTCCTCGCGGAAGAAACGCTACGCGTCGGCGATCGCGTGGCAGTGGTGGCGGATGCGGCGCGGCGGGCGCGGATTATCCGCAATCACTCGGGAACGCACCTGGTGAATGCGGCGCTGCGGAACATATTGGGGACGCATGTGAAGCAGGCCGGGTCACTGAACGCGCCGGAGCGATTGAGGTTTGATTTTTCGCACTTTGCGCACGTGGATGCGGAAGAGTTGCGGGACATCGAGCAACAGGTGAACGACGAGATCCGGCTGAACACGGAGATCGAGACAAACGTCACGTCGCTGGAGGAAGCGCTGGCTTCCGGGGCGCTGGCGTTTTTCGGGGACAAGTATCCGGAGCACAACGTTCGCGTGGTGACGATTCCCGATCCGCGGGCGGCCCGGGGGTTCTACTCGAAGGAGCTTTGCGGCGGGACGCACGTGCAGCGCGTCGGCGACATCGGGGTGCTGAAGATCGTGAGCGAAGAATCGGTGGCGGCCGGTGTTCGCCGGATTGAGGCGGTCACCGGCATCGGGGCGCTGGAGCACTACCAGCAGCAGGCGCAAATCCTGGAAAAATTGGCCAGCCAGCTCAATGTGGGGGAGGACGGTATCCTGGCCCAGGCCGAGAAGCTATCCCAGACCGCCAAGCAACTGGAAAAGGAACTGGAGGCGCAGAAACGCAAGGGGGCGCTCAGCCAGATCGACGAACTGGCGGGGCGCGTGCAACTTGTTAAAGGGATTAAGGTTATCGCCGCTCAAGTGGAAAATGTTGACCGCGAAGGACTTAGGCAACTGGTGGACAGCCTGCGGCAGAAGCTGGGCTCCGGTGTTGTGGCTCTGGGAATGCCGGAAGACGGGAAAGTGGCCCTCATTGCCGGGGTCACCAAGGACCTGACGGCTAAAGTCCATGCTGGCAAGCTGATACAGGCACTGGCCAAACAGGTAGGCGGTTCGGGGGGCGGAAGATCTGACCTGGCCGAGGCTGGCGGAAAAGACACAACTGGCCTAAAAATGGCCTTGGAGAGCGTCCCCTCCCTCATTGAACCATTGCTATAATCCCGGTGGCGCCAGACGATCTCCCCTAGGGTAGACCGTTCGGCGGGGGCTCTTAGTACTAAAGGGACATTGACCGCAGTGCGGGATTGTTGAAAACTGTGTTCGCTGTAATGGGTCCCAAAATTGATGTTTGCCTTCTTCATGACACGATGATGAAAAAACGCACGGCGATCACGGCAGGGCTTCTTCCAGCGACGCTGGTCCTTTGCGCGACTGTTTTGGCGCAGGGTGCCAGCGGCCAGATCGCCAAGGTTGTCGACGACGGGGGACGGCCGTTTTTTATCAACGCCGAACCGCCGGTATCAGCCAAGCTCTCTGCTTCAAAGCCGCGCACCAACATCTACCTGTCCGCCGAATCTTCATTTTCGGGACGCGGCCGACCTGCCGTGGATTTCGGCCGTGACGGCTCCGAAAAGCTGGTGCGAGAGGCGGCGGACCGGCATCGCGTGGACCCTGCACTGGTTCGCGCGGTGATCGAAACGGAATCGAACTGGAATCCGAAGGCGTATTCCCGCAAGGGAGCCGGCGGATTGATGCAGTTGATTCCCACGACGGCACAACGATATGGAGCTTATGACCTGTTCAACCCGCAACAAAACATTGACGCAGGGGTTAAGCATTTGAAGTGGTTGCTAGAACGATACAATGGCAACCTGGATTTGGCCCTGGCAGCGTACAATGCTGGAGAGGGGGCCGTTGACCGGGCTCACGGCATCCCCGCATTCAGAGAGACGCGGGACTATGTACAGAAAGTACAGAACGCCTATTTCCGGCCGGGTTCAGGCCGTCTTGCCGATGCATTCATCAATCGACACGCGATCCACAAAGACGTCACTCCGGACGGCCGCATCGTATTCACCAACGAATAGAGAGAGTTGTAAGTTTTTAGCGGTTCGTTTTTAGTTTCCAGTAACCCTGGGGTTCGGGCCTGGAACATTTTGAATGTATTGGCGAATTGAGTTCAGGTTTCCGGATAGGATTGAGTGGCGTTTGGGGGTCGTAGGTTGATGTTTGGGGGCAAAAAAATTTTGCACTTGAGCTTCGCCCGTGTTTCGCCGGTTTTTGCCGCGCTGGGTTCTGTGCTGACCCTTGCCGCTGCTACGCCGGCGAAAACGAATGGGGAAGCCGCGGCCACTGTAACAGTGAGGCGACAGGCCGCCTCCACGCAATTTTCGCGGGCCGAAGAGCAGCGCGCGGCGCTGAACAGCAAGCCTACCGAAAAACGCACGCTGGCGGATTACAAACTGGTGGTGACCGGTTATCACCGGGTCGCTTTAATTACTCCGCGAGCTCCCGAAGTCCCCGATTCCCTTCTGGCCATCGCAGAACTTTATACCGAGATGGGCGACCGGTTTGGACGCACCTACTACCAGTCGGCCGCCGATTCTTACCAATTCCTTGTGCACGAATATCCGACGAGCCGGTATTGCCAGGATGCGACCCTGCGAGTGGCGAAGCTACAGCGCGATCGGCTAGGAGATTCCGCGCTGGCGAAAAAAACTTATGAGGATTTCCTGAAACGCTTTCCGCGTTCGCCGAGGAAACGCGAAGCGCAAGAAGCGCTGGCGGAATTGGCGCTGCTGCAGAACGGCGATGCGCCGTTGGCTACGAATAGCGTGGCGACAGATTCAACCGCGGCCCCGCCAGCTACGGAAGTAGCGCGGGCGAATGCGCCGGCGCACTCCGGGGGCAAGTCCGTTAGCCGATCGGGATCGCGGGAGATTCCGCGAGTGAGGCGGATTCGCGCGGCTGCCAACGGTGATGCGACGCGGGTGACCATCGATCTCGGGGACAGCGTGCAATATACTTCGGGGCGCATCGCGAATCCGGAGCGCATCTTTTTCGATTTGCACGCGGCGCGGCTGACGCCGGAAGCCGCTCGCGCGAATATCCGCGTTGACGGCGGCCTGCTGACGGCCGTGCGTGTGGCGCAGAATCATGATAGCGCGGTGCGCGTGGTGCTGGACGTGAACGGAGTGAAGGATTACACCGCTTCGCTGACAAACAATCCGCCGCAGCTCTTGATCGATTTGTACGGAAATTCTGCGGCGGCGCCGCCGCTTCGCACTGCCGAAGGGAAACACGCGCAGCAGGCTGGGGCGGAAGGTCATTCGAATAACAGCGCAACAGCGACGAACGGCGAAACGCCGACGGTTCAGAACACGGCGGCAAAGGAATCGGCGGGGCACACGGCTTCTTCTTCGGAGCAGCCAGCAGAGAATACGAAGAGCGCAATCAATGGCCCGATTGGGGGCGCGATTAACGGGGGCGCAACTAGTAGCGCAGGCGCCATAAACGGTTCGGTGGCGGGGAGCAACTCTTCGGCAGTGGCGCGCAATGCGCTGCCGGGTGTGAAAAACGCCAAATCGAAGCCAGTCAAAACCAACGCAACGGGCGCAAAGCCCGATCTAGTCCGGCCTGCGAGCGCGCCACAGCCGACACGCGATGGGCAGTCCACGCTGACGCGCGCGCTGGGGCTAAAGATCGGAAGGATTGTGATCGACGCGGGCCACGGGGGGCACGACACGGGGACGATTGGACCGACCGGGTTGATGGAGAAAGACCTGTGCCTAGATGTGGCGCTGCGGCTCGGGAAAATCATCGAGCAGCGGCTGCCGGGCGCGGATGTGGTCTACACGCGTTCGGACGACACGTTTGTTCCGCTGGAAGAGCGGACGAACATCGCGAACCAGGCCAAGGCCGACCTCTTTATTTCGATTCATGCGAATTCAAGCAGGGACCACGCGGCGCGCGGCATCGAGACGTACTACCTGAACCTGAAGGGCTCGGCGGAAGCGATGGAGGTGGCGGCGAGAGAGAACGCCACGGCGCAGGGAGGCGTACACGAGCTGCAGGATCTGGTGATGAAAATCGCGAGGACGGAAAAGATTGATGAGTCCAAAGAACTTGCCGAGGACATCCAGGATTCGCTCGCCAAGCGGATTCAAAAGAGCAGCAAGCCGGTGAAGAACCGCGGCGTGCGGAAGGCTCCCTTCGTAGTGCTGATCGGCGCGGACATGCCGTCGATCCTGACGGAGATTTCGTTCCTGAGCAATCCGGCGGACGAGCAGATGCTGAAGAAGCCCGAGCAACGGCAGAAAGTGGCCGAAGGGCTGTATCAAGGCGTGGTCAGCTACCTGGAGAGCATGAACAGCGTGACGCTAAATCTGCCGGCCAAATCCGCTGCCGGGCGGCCCAGCGCGGCAGCGGTTGAACAATCTCGCAACCAAAACTAGCAGATTGGTGTCTAATAGAGGCGGGGATGCGAAAGCTTCGCTTCATTACCGGGTTTTTGCTGGCGCTCTCCGCCGCGCCCTATTCGTTTGCCCAGCAGCAAGTGCTTCCAAGTCGCTTCGGCAACTGGTCCGGCCAGCCAAGTCCAGACTCGGTCGAAACGGAGGACTACGCAAATCTTTGGAAGGAAGCCGGGCGTACGCCTGGCGAGTTCAACCAGTACACTTCGGGCGCCGCCAGAATCAATGTGGGATTGCAGAAGTACCGGGATCCCAGCAGCGCGTACGAAATGTACACGGCGCTGATCAGACCAGAGATGCATCCGTCGACGCTGAATAGGACTTCGGCCGTGGATGGCGACAGGTTGATTGTTCTGGTGGGCAGTTCCATCCTTCAAGTGCGCCCAACTCAGGCAATTTCCACAGCAGATTTGCTTACGTTGGTGAACTCCATGAGCGCGCGTGCAGACCAAACGCCGCTGCCGCCGATTCGAACGTATTTGCCGGACGGCTTTTCGGATGGGACGCAGAAGTACGCGCTGGGGCCTGCGGGTTTGCGGAATGCGCTGAACTCGTTGAAGCACGAGGAATTCACAAACCTTGTGAGTGAGGCAGGGTTTGCGTCCGGCGCAGAGGCCATGATCGCTGAATATCGCAACGGCAAGGACTCGGCAGGATTGCTGCTACTGGAGTATCCGACGCCGCAACTGGCGGAACAGCACTTGCGGCACCTGGAACAGGCGCTTTCGCCGGCGGCGAAACAGGCGGGAACGACCATTGAACGCAAGGCTTCCCTGCTCTCTCTGATACTGAAGCCATCCTCGGGAGCTTATGGCGACGGGCTGCGGAGCGCGGTGAATTACGAAACGCATGTGACTTGGCATGAGCCGACGCACACGATCACCGATCCGCCATGGACTACGATTCTCGGCAAGATTTTCATCTCTACAGGCTTGTTCATGGTGGTGGCGGTGGTCCTGGGGGTGGCGTTTGGCGGGGTGAGAGTGGTGGCGAAAATCTTTTTCCCGGGCAAGGTTTTTGACCGGCCGGAGCAGATGGACGTCCTGCAACTCGGCCTTTCCGGAAAGAGAATCAATTCCCGCGATTTCTACTAACCTGCTGCGGGAAACGTCAATATAACCAACAGCGTTCCCCTGCGTCCAATGGGTGTCCAACCGTTTCGCCATTTTGCACTTATTCAACAATGTCGTAAGATTTGAGGCTAGGTAAATACGGGTATGCGTCCATTTCTATCGGTCAATCGAAGTACGAGTAGGCTAATCAGGACAAAACGGGGAGCCGCTTTGCTGCTGGCACTAGCGGCGGGCGGGTTTGTGTACGGCTGCCAAAAAAGCGCGGCCGACAATGCGCCGGGCGCCGTTGCGCCTGCCATGCCGGTCCAAGTACAGATTGCTCCTGCGGTGAAAATTCCGGATACGAGCGAATATCTGTCCATCCTGAAATCGCGGCACTCGGCGGCCATCCATCCGCAGGTTGAGGGACAGATTACGCGGATTTTCGTGAAGTCCGGCGACCACGCGGAAGCAGGAACACCGCTGCTGCAGATCGACCCGCTGAAACAGGAAGCCACGGTGAATAGCCAAGAAGCATCGCGCACGGCGCAGGAAGCAAACCTACGGTATGCCAAGGTTTCGCTGGAGAGGGCGCAGAAGCTGTTTGACGCCAAAGTGATCAGCAAGCAGGAACTGGATAACGCACAGAGTGGATATGATGCAGTTCTTTCGCAGGTGAAGGCGCTCGACGAACAGGTGAAGCAGCAGAAGGTGGAGCTTCACTACTATAGCGTTGCCTCGCCGATGAACGGGATCGTCGGCGATATCCCGGTTCACATGGGCGACCGGGTGACGGTTTCGACGATGCTAACCACCATCGACGAGCCCGGAGCGCTGGAGGCTTACATTTACGTTCCCGCCGAGCGTGCCAAGAACTTGAAAACGGGACTACCGGTGCGACTGCTCGACACCGCAGGTAATCCGATCAGTGAGACGCGCATCACCTTTGTGTCACCGCAGGTCGAGACGGAAACACAGACGGTTCTCGCCAAGGCAACGATTGAGAATCCACAAGGCAAGCTGCGCATCGCCCAGCAGGTTCGCGCGCAGATTACCTGGGGCGCTCACGAAGGCCCCGTTATTCCCGTGCTTGCCGTATTACGCATCAACGGCCAGTTCTTCGCGTTCGTCTCCGTCAACGAAGGCAAAGGAACCGTGGCGCGGCAGAAGCTTTTGAAGCTTGGCAATACCGTCGGCAACGATTTCGCCGTACTCGACGGCCTGAAACCTGGGGACCACATCATCGTTTCCGGGACGCAATTTTTGCAGGACGGGACGCCGGTCACAGAACAAATTCAGAGCAACAACAAAGGCGCCGCGGGCCAGTAGAGACCGCAAACTCATGAGCGGCGCCATCCCAATTCCATCGAAGGCGGACTGCGGCCTTGTTCGTTGATTTCTTCATCCGGCGGCCGGTTTTCGCCACGGTCTGCGCGCTGCTGATCATCCTCGGCGGCGCGGTGTCCATCCCGTCGCTACCCATCGCGCAGTTCCCGGACCTTGCGCCTCCCCAGGTAGTGGTCACCAGCATTTATATCGGCGCGAACGCACAAACCGTAGAGTCCGCGGTGACGATTCCCCTGGAGCAGGCCATCAATGGCGTGCAAGGGATGAAATACATCACCTCGAACAGCGGCAACGACGGCACGAGCGAGATCACCGTAACGTTTGACGTGACGCGCAACGTCGATCTCGCCGCCGTGGACGTGCAGAACCGAGTGAGCCAGGCGCTGGGACGGCTGCCGAATGAAGTCAGAAACACCGGCGTTATCATCACGAAGCAGGCAACCGGGTTTGTCTTCGCGGCGGGCGTTTATTCGGAGACAGGACAGTACGACAGCCTGTTTCTGAGCAACTACATCGACGTTTACATCAAAGACGCTATCAAGCGCGTGCCCGGCGTAGGCGACGCCATCATTTTCGGCGAGCGGAAGTACGCAATGCGGCTGTGGCTAGATCCCGGGCGGATGGCCCAGCGCGGCCTGGCGGCCACCAATGTTCTAAATGCTCTTCAGGAACAAAACGTTCAGGTCGCCGCAGGACAGATTGGCCAGCAGCCAGCCTCAAACGGACAGGCTTATCAGTTCAGCGTGCGCGCCATAGGACGGCTGACGGAACCATCGGAGTTTGAAAACATCATCCTGAAAACGGGGACGGATGGCACGCTGGTCCGATTGAAGGATGTTGGCCGCGCGGAGCTGGGCGCGGAAGACTACGGCTCGATTCTGCGCTTCAATGGTCACGACGCCATCGGGCTGGCCATCACGCAGCTCCCCGGCGCGAACGCGCTGGACGTGGACAATGCCGCCAAAGCCGCACTTCTGCAACTTGCGAAGAATTTCCCGCCCGGGTTGAAATATGCCGTGGCCTTCGATACGACCACCGTCATCGGCGAGTCGATTCAAGACGTGCTGATCACGCTGTTAGAAGCGATCGCCCTGGTGGTCATCGTGATTTATCTTTTCCTGCAGGATTGGCGGAGCACATTCATACCGGCGCTGACCATTCCCGTTTCGCTGATCGGCACGTTCATCTTCGTCAAGCTGCTGGGCTTCTCGATCAACACGCTGACGCTGTTCGGCATCACCTTGGCCACGGGACTCGTCGTTGATGACGCCATCGTGGTTATTGAGAACGTGGAACGCCATATCGTCGAAGGCCTCACGGAGCCGCACAACGCCGCGTCCGTGGCCATGAAAGAGGTAGCGGGCGCGGTCATCGCCACTTCGCTGGTGCTCGTGGCCGTGTTCGTTCCGGTGGCCCTTTTTCCCGGCACAACCGGGATTCTCTTCCGGCAGTTCGCGCTAACGATTGCGTTCTCCGTTTCGATCTCTGCTTTCAACGCGCTGACGCTGACACCGGCTCTATCGGCTATCTTCCTGGGACATCACCGGGAACGCGCGCAGGGACGCTTTTTCAAGGCGTTCAACAAGATTGTCGAAGCGGGAACCAATCTCTATCAAAGCTCGGTGCGGCAAGTTCTCGGCTGGCGATTCGCGGCGGTGCTTGTCTTCGTGGCGTTGTTAGGTTGTACCTATTTGGTGTACCAGCGCGTACCGCGCGCATTCATCCCAGACGATGATCAGGGCTACATCATGTTCATCGTGCAGTCACCGCAGGGTGCTTCTCTGACGTACACGCGCGACGTTTGCGCCAAAGTGGAGGAAACGCTTTCTCACGTCCCGGAAATCACGGGCGCCTTCAGCGTCGCGGGCTTCAGCTTTTCCGGCAACGCTCCCAATCGAGGAATGATCTTTGCCAATCTGAAGGGGTTCGAGGAGCGCAAAGGTAAGGAGCATTCGTCTTCGGCCGTCATTCAACGGCTGCGCGGGCCGTTGATGGGAATCCCAGGCGCGCTCGTCGTTCCTTTCAATCCACCGGCGGTGCAGGGGCTAGGGCAGTTTGGCGGATTCCAGTTTGAGCTGGAGGACCTGGGACGGAACTCCCTACAGACGATTGCGGAAAAGGCGAACGCGCTTGTAGCGCAAGGCAATGCGAGCAAAGACACGACCGGCCTTTTCACCAGCTTCACGGCGAATGACCCGCAGTATCTCGTGCGGATCGACCGCGAAAAGGCCAAGAGCTTGCAGGTTTCCCTGACGCAAGTCACCGACACGTTGCAGGCTTACATGGGATCGGTGTACGTGAACGATTTCGATTTCAACAACCGGTCGTATCGGGTCTATGTGCAGGCGGACAGCAAGTTCCGCTCGGAGTCGAAAGATATCGGCCAGTATTACGTGCGCTCGGACACCGGCATGATGATCCAGCTGAATAATCTAGTGACGGTTGAGCAGACAGCGAATCCGCAGGTGATCAGTCACTATGACTTGTTTCGCTCGGCGGAAATCAACGGCAATGCGGCGCCGGGCAGAAGCAGCGGCGAGGGCATCGCGGCAATGGAAGCGCTTGCCAAGAAGGTCCTGCCGAACGGGATGGCCTTCGAGTGGAGCGGATTGTCCCTTGAAGAAATCGAGTCCGGAGGAAAAGCGCTGATTCTTTTCGCGCTAGGCTTGGTGGTGGTGTACCTGACGCTGGCGGCGCAATATGAGAGTTACGTGCTTCCGTTTATTGTGCTGCTGGCCGTGCCTGTGGCGATTCTCGGAGCAATTGGCGCACAGGCCCTGCGCGGATTGCAGAATGACGTTTACTGCCAGATCGGGCTGGTGATGCTGATCGGCCTTGCCAGTAAGAATGCCATTCTGATTGTCGAGTTTGCGGAACAACTGCGCGGACAAGGGATGTCGGTCGTCGAAGCCGCGGTGGAAGCGGCACGAATCCGTCTGCGGCCCATTCTGATGACTTCGCTCGCGTTCATTCTGGGCGTCGTGCCATTGGTACTGGCGCAGGGCGCAGGCCGGGCGGGCCGAGTTTCCGTCGGCACGACGGTTTTCGGGGGAATGATTGCCGCAACCACGCTGAACTTGGTGTTCATTCCAGTCCTGTATGTCATCGTGCGCAGCATCGTTCCGGGAGGCCAGCCAGCAGCCACCGCGCACGGTGAGTAAGAGGGTGGCAGGAGTCCGCGCCGTGAGGCTGCCGGACAGATGGCTTTACGGGGATTCCCGGCGCACCGCAACGAGTTCACTTCCCACCGGCACACCGCGGGCAACCTTGACGTGAATCAAAGCTTCGAAATAGCGGAGTTCGCCGGAGCGCGTGACAGCGAGGCGTTGCAGAAGCTGTTCAAGCGAATTCTCGCGGCATACATATTCGACGGCAGCTTGCGTTCCCATGGTGGTCGTTCCGGCGAGGATGAGCACGGAGCGTGAAGGATTCAAGCCTTTCACGAGTGCGATGACGGCGTAGTCTTCGACCAGGGGCTGATTGGCTGGGCTGGCAAGAACTTCCTTGGGCTCACCGGACTGCTCATGAATATTGACTATTTCCATGTTGCCGGCGCGTGGACCCGCGGGAACCTGCTTGAAAACAAATTCCTGAGTACCCGGAATGTCCAGGAGCGTGAGGTTTTCCGACGGCGAGCCGATAAAAATCAGGTCGTTGTTCTTGGCATCGTCCAACGAGAAGAGGCTACCACGCTTTACGCGAATGCGCTGGTGAAGCGAGGCGAAGACGGTGTCCAGTTCGTGGACCGCCAGCACTTCACCCACGCCCGTGTAGTGATCCAGGATTTGCGTTTTCGAATCCGTTGCAGGGTCGTAATAACGCATGCCCCTGTCGGGCCTCCCCGTAAACGCCGCGTTGCTGAAAATCACCCAGGGCTCTTCGGGGCCGGTAAGAAAGCCCTTCCAGAAAATGTGAAACGCAGCCGGTACCGGCTGAATTTCGGTGCTCGCTTCAGCGTCGGCATTTTTCCGCCCGACCAGCAACGCGGCCAGCCCGGCGACGGCAGCAGCGAGAAGTACGGAGAGGACGACGACGGAGATCATCCACTTGCGAGGCGTTTGCAGAAGGGGAGCACCTTCGTGCCGGGCTTCTCGCAACGCGCCACCATGATTTCGAACCGCCGCCGTGGCTCCGGGATGAAAAGACAGGACATAGGTCCCTTTTGGCAGTTCGACCCAGATGTGATCGGCGGGCCCTTCGGAGGCATAGTACTCCGCCAACTTCGTTCGAAGACGGCCCGCCTGTACGCGAACCATGGAGTCCAACTGGGGATCAAAATCAGGCTGGCGGCCAAAGACTTCGGTCGCAATTTGATACTCTTTTAGGGAAACGCCCGGATGGTCCAAAACGTGTTTGGCAAGATAGCGAAGCAATTTGCAGAGGGATTCCGAGCCATGCAGGGTTTGACTGCTGACGAGTCTTTCAATCTGCCCAAGATTTTGCGCGCGTTCAGTCACAAAGAGTCCTGTTACTTCGATGTAACAAGAGGGTAGCAAGGTCTGGATGTGTGTGCAAGACTGCGGGTTATTGGCTGTAACAGTATCAAACGAGCTGAGACTTCCGCATTGAGCGGTTTAACTGATATGACGCATTACAAATAAGAGTTTTAAAGGGTGTGATTGTGCCGATTCCCGGTCAGGGGGGATTGCCCTTCGGCATGGATGAGCTGCCCCGGTGCGAGGGCAAGTCGACAGCGGCTGGCAAAATGGCCTGCCGCGCCTGAAGTACAGCAAAAACGGGGAATCCCTCGGGGAAGAGGCGCTTTATGATTAGGTCTACCCTGCGTTTCATGGGCTGCGCAGTTGCAGTGGCATTATTGTCGTTCTTCGGAACGGCGACACTCTGTCTCGCACAATCCGATACCGCACGTTTGCAGGGCACGGTTACCGACGCGCAGGATGCCGCGGTTGTGGGCGCCGCGGTCACGGTGACCAATATCGGCACGGGGCGGGAAGCTTCTGTGGCGACTGACGAGGCTGGCTTCTATTCGGTGCCGGCCCTGCCACCGGGCCATTATCGCGTGACAATTGCTCAAACGGGCTTCAGGAAAACGGTACGCGAACTTGATTTGCAGGTCGCGCAAATCGCCGTCGCGGATTTTCGGCTGGGTGTGGGAGAGGTCACAGAATCGATTACCGTGGAGGCTGGTTCTCCGGTGATCGATCTGGCAGACTCGGCGATCGGTGAAGTGATCGAAGGCCGCCAGGTGACCGAACTGCCGCTGAACGGCCGCAACTTTACACAGCTTGCCACGCTGGTGCCCGGGGTTACCCGCGGTATGCCCTCTGGGCAAGCGACTGGTGCGGGCGGCAACTCGGAGACATTCCGTTACGGAGAAGCCGGCGGCGCTTCGCTTGCCGTGAACGGGCTTCGTCCGCAGACGAATAATTATGTTCTCGACGGAATTGACAACAACGAATCCCTGGTTAATACAATTGTTTTCTTTCCGCCGGCTGACGCGATTGATGAATTCCGTGTGCAAACCAGCGTAGCACCGGCACAATTCGGCCGCGCAGGAGGGGCTGTAGTTGTCACTTCTCTCAAGTCCGGCACGAATGCCTGGCACGGCAGCGCATTCTGGTTTAACCGCAACACCAACCTCAATGCGAAGGAGTTTTTCACTCCTGGGCCTACACCTTCTTACAACCGGAATCAATTCGGTGGGACCGTCGGCGGTCCGGTACTGAAGGATAAATTATTCATCTTTGCCGACTTCCAGGGTCTGCGGAAGCGCGTGCCCGGCAGCAACGACGTTGCCAGCGTTCCGACGGACTCGATGCGCAAGGGCAATTTTTCTGAGCTGCTAAACATCCCGTGTTCGCCCAACCCCTCTGGAGAGAATCCGCTACCGGACCCCAATGACCCCACAGGAAAGAAAAACCTTTGCGATTCAGGTCAGCCAACTTTTTCAATCCCCGTTTATGACCCTACCACTGCGGGCACCCAGCCAGTAACGAAGAACAACCCCCTTGGGGAATCCCCCTTCCCTGGCAACATAATCCCCGCAGGCCGCATCAACTCGGCAGGCCAAGCCTTCCTCAATGCTTTTCCTGAACCGAACTGCACGGTTGCGATTGATTCGCGCTGCCACACCCTTCTTCAGAACTACCACAACGTTCGGAAAATCAACGAAAACTGGAACGACTTCGACGTTCGTTCTGATTTCATCATGAATTCCAGGAATTCGATCTTCGGGCGCTTCAGCCGCGGCCGCGCAGACCAAACAGAAACATCCCGGTTGCCGACGCTACCGTCCGGCTTTGGGTCGGGCACGAACTTCAACCATCCCTGGGGTGCGGCGATCGGCTGGACCTCAACTATTTCACCGACAATCGTCAACGAAGCGCGCGTCGGGTTCGTACGTACTACCTATGGCTACGTTCCGCCGTTCCAAGGTACTGCACTCTGCACTAATTTTGGCATTGTGAACTGCAATACGCCGCTGCTGGGAGGTATTGCCCTAATTGGCGGCTATAACAACCAGATCGAGTACACCGGTGACTATGGACCATATCTGGTCCCGCAAACCGGCTACAACTATAACGACACGCTTACGTGGACGAGGGGTAAGCACACGTTGAAGGCCGGTGCCAACATCCTGCGACGCCAGCTTAACCTTTACCGGCCGCTTGCGGGCAAAGGTTACTTCTTCCTCAGCGGGAATGGGACTCAGGGAAATCATGTGAATACGGGATACGAAGTCTCCGATATTTTGGCCGGCTTCGTGGACACGTATTCCCACGGTACAAATTACGGCATGGTGGGAACGCGGAGCTGGGAAAACGGCATCTTCGTCCAGGACGACTGGCGCATCAGACCGCGGCTGACTCTGAACTTGGGCTTGCGATACGACATACTCACGTGGCCGGTCGAAGTGGAGAACCGCCAGGCAAACTTTGACCTCACCACAGGAGCGTTGCTTCTCGCGGGCCAGAACGGCAACTCGCGCAGCCTGGTCAAGAACGATTACAACAACTTCGGGCCACGGGCGGGTTTCGCCTATCAGATTACAAACGATGGCAAGACCGTCCTTCGCGGCGGATATGGTCTCTTCTATTTCGTCGACCGCGGCGGCATCAGCAATCAACTTGCACAGAATCCGCCTTTCAGCGGCCAGAACTCCGTCAGTTATTCGAATGGGTATCGCATCACTTTTAGCGGGTCTTTGGCCTGCCAGCCGACCTGCACGCAGGCGCAGCTTAATTCCACGCAGGCGAATGGCCCCTTGCCGAGCGGGAACTTCACGAACCTGAATCTCGCCAGCCCGACGGGAGTCAGCGTGCTTGCCGTTCTGCTGAACAACAGGACTCCCTACGTCTCGCAATGGAATTTGCAGATACAGCGCCAACTTGGCACAAACAGCTCCGCCAGCTTGGCTTACGTTGGCACCAAAGGGCAGAACCTGACGCGAAACTACAACGCTAACCAACAACTTTACGGAGTTTCGACCACCGATCCGGCGCGCAGCCTCTACCCCCAGCTTGGCAGCATCACCGTGCAGGACAATCGGGGCTCTTCCAACTACAATTCGATGCAGGCGCAGTACGAACGGCGGTTCACCAAGGGTTTGCAGTTCCTCGGCGCGTTTACGTGGTCCAAGGCGATCGATGATTCGTGCGGCGATGCGGATACTTGCAACCCGCAGCTCTATACGAACTATAAGATCGAGCGGGGCCGTTCGAGCATCGACCAGAACTACACCATGGTCCTCAGCTCGCTGTACGAGTTGCCCATCGGTCGTGGGAAGCGCTGGGGCAGCAATTGGTCGCGTCCCGTGGATTGGGCGCTCGGCGGCTGGCAACTCAACGGCATCTACTCCCTGCTGTCCGGCCTCCCCTTCAGCGTGTGTGTGGATGGAAGCCAAGGAAACTGTGTTACGCGCGCAGACCTAACAGGCAAGGCGGGCGTAACTCCAAGAAGCCTATCGAATTACATCACCGGATCCTTTACAGTTCCGGCTTCGACCGGGGGAGTATTCAATGCCCCGGGTACTTCGGGGCGAGACATCCTGCGCGGCCCAGGCAGTTCGAACATGGACCTTGCGCTCTTCAAAAACGTCTCATTCACGGAACAGATCAAAGCCCAGTTTAGGGTCCAAGCCTACAACCTGACGAACACGCCCCATTTCGCGAATCCGGACGCGGATTTGAGCCATGGACCGAGCCGGTTCGGACACATAACCGGAACCGTGCCGTTTAGCTACCGCCAGATAGAGCTAGGCCTGCGGGTCACGTTCTAGGCTGTTCGCAGTGAACTATTTCGTGCCTCGGCCAGGGCTAGTTGCCCTGGCGGAGTTTTTTTTGCGATGAAATTCTGCAGAATCTCCAGTAGGATTCGGTCATGCCGCAACGCGGCCTTTCTCGACGTTCGTTTCTCGCTTTTTCGGCGATAATGCCGTGGGCTTTTTCGGCCCGCGCCGCGAAATCGGTGCCGGCTGGGCTCGAACTGTATTCTGTCCGCGATGAATTGAAAAAAGATCCGGAGGGCACCGTGCGCGCCGTCGCACAGATGGGATATCAGGGTGTCGAATTCTATGCGCCCTATTTCGAGTGGTCCGAGAGTCAAACTAAGCAAACGAGAAAGCTTCTGGACGATCTCGGCATCCGGTGCTTCTCGACGCACAACGACAGTTCCTATCTGAGTCCAGAGAAAATCGGCCGGGCGCGCGACATGAACCTGATTCTGGGCAGCAAATACCTTGTCGTGGCTTCGGCGGATCCGAAACCCGGCCTGGACGGTTGGAAGGCGGTCGCCGATGCCCTAAATCTTGCCGCCGATCAGCTTGAATCGTCCGGCTTGAAGGCGGGATATCACAATCACCAGAGAGAGTTTATTCCCGTTGAAAAGCAGCGGCCTATCGAAATCCTCGCCAAGAGCACGAAACCGTCGATCATGCTCCAATTGGATGTGGGCACTTGTCTGGAAGCCGGCTCCGATCCGGTAGCATGGATTCGCTCGAATCCGGGCAGAATCCGCTCTCTCCATCTCAAAGACTGGTCACCGGAACCCGCGAAGGGTTACACGGTTCTGTTCGGCGAAGGCAGTGCCGATTGGAAAAACATTTTCGAAGCAGCCGAAAGCGCCGGCGGTGTGGAGTATTACCTGCTAGAGCAGGAAGGCAGCCGGTTCACCGAACTGGAGACCGCCCAGCGGTGCCTTCAGAGCTTTCTCTCGGTGCATGGACGCGCATAGGAAGTTCACCCGCACCAAGCCTGAACCAAAATTGTCTCAACCTCTGAAATACAAATAAGCCGGGAGAATGCGACGGTGGAAAGAAGGTGAACGAAGCTAACTGACGGATGTTGCGGGATACGAAAATTCTGGAGCCGAGAGTGGGAGTTGAACCCACGACCTGCCGATTACGAATCGGCTGCTCTACCACTGAGCTACCTCGGCCCTTGATAATAAACGACTTATTTCCTTGCTTGAGAGACTTTCATCGAACTTTCATCGTTCTCTCTCGGTTTCGACGGCGCGCTGCCTAACTTTCACACGGAAATGCCCGACCTGTTCGGAGCGATGCTGTGCTGTACCGGACGGCGATCGCAACACTTCCGCCTCCGACACACTCCCTCCTTTCCTCGAGTGCACAACGGAATCAGATCGCGCACCAGATGGAAGAGAGACAGCAAAATGATTTTAGCTTTGTCTGATTCCTTTCGCAAGCTCTTGAGTTTACAGGTCTTGGCTTCGAGCATGGCGCTTAACTGCCTGTAGCCCAAACAAAACCGCCATAGCAAAGGGAGGCGATCTCAACGATTCCTGATTTATCAAAGCAATACTCTAACTATTTAAAGAAATACCACACGGAACGCCCGCTTCACTCTCACAAGGGCGACGCAGCTGTTGTGCCTGGAAACTTCTCCACCTGAGCCCTGCCGACCCAAACTCGGGTGCTCCCGCAGTCGCCTGCACCTTGACGCAGGTCTGAGAAGAGCCCATCTCAGCTTCGATCACCAAAGCGCAAAATCACGGTTTTAATTGGGGATGGTTTTTCTGTATCCACGCTTCGAAGTCCACCCGAAGCTTTTCGGCCAGCGACCGCATCTCTTCGACGTCGGACGCGGAGATGGTATCGGCTCGTTCGTAGTCCGATATGTTTCTCACGTTGGGATGGTGTCAGTGTTGTCAATCCTCGTCACATTCCGTTCAACAACCTGGTGCCTCCAGTCTACGTCGAACAAATTGTCGCTGACCGCAAAAAGTATGTGGCCATGGGGGAGGCAAACGCAAATATCCGCTTGCCGCCGCACATTCGCGATTTGGAAATCGACTACACCGCTCTTAGCTTCGTCGTGCCTGAAAAGGTGCGCTTTCGCTACATGCTCAAAGGCCGCGATATCAGCTGGCAGGAGCCGGGCACGCGACGCCAAGCTTTCTACAATGATCTTAGTCCGGGAAAGTACCGATTTCATGTAATCGCGTGCAACAACGATGGAGTCTGGAATGAAAACGGCGCGACCTTAGATTTCAGCATCGCACCTGCATGGTACCAAACCAAGTGGTTTCTCGGTCTCTGCATTATTGCCGGCTTGTTTCTTATCTATGCGCTCTACAGGTTGCGAGTGCGTCAAGTTGCTAAAGCCCTCAGCGCGCGGTTTGACGAGCGATTGGCGGAACGCACTCGCATGGCGCGGGAACTTCACGATACGTTTTTGCAGACCATCCAGGGCAGTAAATTAGTGGCAGACAACGCTCTCAAGAAGTCGGATGATCCCGAACGGATGCGCCGCGCCGTGGAACAATTGTCCGTCTGGCTCGAACAGGCAACTCAGGAAGGCCGGGCCGCGCTGAATTCGCTGCGTACATCAACCACACAGAAGAACGACCTAGCCGAAGCACTCAAAAGGGCAACCGAAGAGTGTCGATTGATTGGCCCTATTGAGGTGTCGTTTTCCGTGACAGGAGACGCAAAGGAACTGCATCCGGTTGTCCGCGATGAGATCTATCGCGTTGGCTATGAGGCCATTCGCAATGCCTGCAAGCACTCCAGGGGGAGTCGAATGGGAGTTGAGTTGAAATATGGGCACGCTCTTGCTTTACACGTCAAAGACGATGGTGTTGGCATCGACCCGACGATTGGAGATCACGGCACAGAGGGACACTTCGGTCTGCAGGGAATGCACGAGCGGGTTGAGCGAATCGGAGGCAAACTGACGGTTGTCAGCTCCGCTGGTTCCGGAACAGAGATTACTGTGGTTGTCCCCGGAGGTATCGTCTTCCGAGAGCCGAGCGCTAGTCCATTTGACAAAATAAGAACCATCCTTCGAAGGGTAGGCCCAAGCACGCATCGTAAATGATCCCGATCTCCTCGTAAATCAGCCATACGCCCGGGGAAGCTACAGCAAGCTGCCTACAGAAAACTGCAGGGCTCTCTTTTTTTGATGCCTCCATTCCATTCCTCCATGACCAATCTTGTTGCCAGACGAAGGATTGAATCAGATCTCACAATTACCAGGGGCTTCCGGGCGTGAGGTCGAGGAATCAGTCGCTCTTTGTGCCGAGACCCCGCCAGTGGCGGATATCCGTCGCAAATCCGTCGGATTGACTTCGAGATCTGCCGTACACCTTTCCTGAAGAACTTCCAGCAATGGAGTAACTTGCATCGAACAGTCCCTGCCCGATTGAGCTGTCTCTTTTTTGGCATTTTAGCTGCATCTATGGGCGATGCGCTCCGCGCGCTCACGCTTTTCGGCGGACGTAATGCACATTTCGCCTGCTGTATCCCGCGCGAGCCCGAGTTCGATTCCACAGAGATGAAGTTGCGAGTCCTGTCCGATAGCCAGGATGCGGTTGCTCACGACGTGGTCAAAAGAAAACGGAGGAATTGCCCAAGACGGAGAGAGTTCGAAAGAACCGAGGTGTGAGATAAATGGTAACGCAAAATTTCATCGCTCCGGACTTGGATTACATGAAAGGAACGTACTTCGCCGGTCGCGAGGACTGGGCTGGACTAAGTTTGAAGGCGTCGGGAGTTGGGGAGTTCGAAGGAATCGTAGGCAATAGCCAGACACTCCTGAATGTTCTGGATTTGGTGCGCGCAGTCGCAGCCACCGATTCTACCGTGCTGATTCTTGGTGAAACGGGTACAGGCAAGGAATTGATCGCCCGAGCCCTTCAGAATAACAGCCGCCGCTGCGGGCGCCCTTTCGTGAAATTGAATTGCTCAGCGATTCCCTCTGACCTCTTGGAAAGCGACCTGTTCGGGCACGAAAAGGGCGCTTTCACCGGGGCACTAACACAAAAAGTTGGCCGTTTCGAGATGGCTGACACGGGAACGCTGTTTCTCGACGAAATCGGGGACATGCCCCTGGCCTTGCAGCCTAAACTCTTGCGCGTGCTGCAAGAGCAGGAATTCGAGCGCCTGGGAAGCTGCCGGACCCACCGCATCAGCGTTCGACTGATTGCGGCGACAAATCGCAATCTGGACGAGATGTTGAGTCGCAACGAATTCCGCCGTGACCTCTACTACCGTCTGAACGTTTTTCCCATCGTGGTGCCGCCACTCAGGGAACGTCGCGAAGACGTCGCACCCTTGGTTGCCCATTTCGTAGAGAATTTTGCGCGCCGCATGAACAAGCGCATTGACCATATTCCCCAGGAAACGTTGGATGCTCTCACTTCGTATTCATGGCCAGGCAATCTGCGCGAACTTCAGAACTTGGTCGAACGAGCCGCAATCCTGTGTCATGACGGAGTTCTACCGAATCCCTTGCTTGTAATGAACTCGGAGCGAGTGGTCGCGAATCCGACAGTCTCAGGTCCTATTAGTCTGTACGGTACGCCGGGCACGTTCATGGATTCCCAACGAACGATCATTCTGCAGGCATTGCACGGAGCGGGGTGGGTCGTCGGAGGTCCTCAAGGCACCGCAGCCCGATTGGGACTGAAACGGACTACATTGCTTGCCAAAATGAAGAAACTCGGAATCTCTCGGTCGTCGCGCCGATCCGAGACGGTTGGCTTGACAGGCGGGTGATTCCAATTTCCTGCAACGGTTCCCTAGACGGTTGCGGACAAACACTGCAAACGTCTGCGACGGTTTCGAACACCGTTGGCACGTCCGAACCATTTTCCGTAAGGACTGAAATTTTCGTCCATCCCGCGCGCACCTTATTCGCGATGAGTGCGAAAATAGTTTCGATTACGAATCCGCTGCTTCGTCAAACCCTGAGTTTGCAATGCCTCCTTCGCCTATTTCACCTATCTGTGCTAGTATGAAACTCGCATGAGCGCGCTGATTTTTATGGGCGGTTTATGGGCGGTTTTGGCAGGGACAGATGCTACCGCATGCAAAGTAGGCGAACAGTGCGCTGTATGCGAATCTTGCAAAGGCCTTATTTGCAAGGTTTTACGCTAAGTTGTTGATTCCACGGTTGGGGACGTAGTTCAGTTGGTTAGAACGCTGCCCTGTCAC
>Ga0137363_10000361_pt1 | contig 25254 bp, 24 predicted proteins | sample MadtaG_FD_104800 | JGI IMG/M metagenome (GOLD analysis project Ga0137363, IMG submission 104800) | Vadose zone soil microbial communities from Angelo Coast Range Reserve, California, USA - Mad1_115_16 metaG | ecosystem: Environmental > Terrestrial > Soil > Vadose zone | place: USA: California...
AACCGAATCCGGGGGACCTTCCAGTCAGTAAGACGCAGGCACCATTCAGCTGACCACATCACAGATCGAACGGGCCACGGCCCTCGCTGCCGCGTGGAAGCCGACGACCGGGCAGTGACTCGGTGGCTGGCGGGGTTGCCACTGTCACCCCAAACTGTTACACCAGCGACGTGACCGGGACGCGAGAAGCCCAGGTTTTATGCGGGTTTGTGAGATAGATCGCCTTTTCTCACCCCATCCGCCAATTAGCCGGATTAACGTATTGATATAGCTTAATAAACTTAAGTACAGAGCCGCCGATTATACAAATAATTATACAGCCGCGCCGGTGCTTGCCCGCTGGAAACCAAGGCCGACGCAGAGCAGCCCGATTAGTTAATTAAGTAGCTCCTCCTCCCGCCGCCCGCGCTGCAGCTCGTCGATCGCTTCGAGGATCCGGCGCCAGACCGCCACCCCGTCAACGTCGCCCTCCTCGAACAATTCATCGGCTCGCTGCGCTGCACGTAGCGGCGCATCCTCGCCATGCTGGTCGATCAGCATCTTTGCGGCGCGGAAGATGTCGGGGTCGTCCTGCCACGCACGGAGCCCGCGATACCCCGCCGTTATCGTTACGAGCGGCGAGCCATATCAGCGAGCGGAATATTAGCATCTAGCACTAAAGTTCTGTCCACAAGGAGAAATTCGGGCTTAGCGGGGCAGCATCTCGCTCGCTATCTCAAGAACCAAAAAGTCCCGCATGCGATAGCCGGGATAGAGATGGGCCCAAATTCGGCTGAGGGCGCTTTCCAGTTCTTGCCGGTAGGGACTATTCTTCCGAACTGCAATACCGAAATTCAGCATGCCGTCGACCATGATGTACCGATCAAGAAACCGCGGGTCAGACAATAGAGTGGCACGCAAGCCCGTATAGTCCGTATGCGGGAGCCACAGAAAATCAATGTTGCGGCTGAAGAAATAATCGGTCTTGAAGCCTTGTAGGGCGATGCGCGAGTCATTGAGGCCTACCAGGTCGACGACGGTAATGCGAGGCGCTGTCGCGCCGATAAACCCTACTTCCGAGGCGCCTATCACCGATCCGGCTGGCAGCTTGCGTACGAGCTCATCGCTCAATCCATAGATCACGCTCCACAGGTCGAGTTGGGGAAGTGGGACATTGGCAGCAGTAACCAGCGCGGGTTGCGCTACGGGGCGCGCCTTTAGAGCCCTGCTGTAAAGCTTTCCAATGTCATAGCCAAACCCGTCGGTAGCGACCAGAATCGTCAGCATGCCGACCGCAGCAAGGCGGGCAAGCCCGATGCCAGGCTTGGCCCGATAGTCACGGAGCCAGCCGTCAAAAATTGACGCTGCGGGAAGGACGAAGAGGGGCAGGAAGGGAATATAGAAACGGGCCTCCTTGCCCATGATCTGCGTAACCGTCAGCAGATATGCAAAGGTCGATGCCACGGGCACCAAAGATGCGACGAGCATTCCCAGGTGGCGGCGATGGGCACAGATCACGCAGATCAAGAGATACGGAAGCGCTAGGCCCAGGAAATCGATCAAGAACCTCAAGGCGTCCGCCGTGGCGAGATATCCTCTATAGGCCCCTCCTGATTTCATGTAGAAGGCGAGGGGAAGTGCCGTCCCGAAATAGAGCCAACACAAGAGAAGCTGGAGTGCCATCAACGCGGCTGGCAGCAGAACCATCCACATAACCCATTCGGTCTTGCGGGATTCTCCGAGTTGCCACCAGACGAGGATGGGCATCATCATGACGCATAAACCCGTATCCGGGCGGGTCAGGAAGGCAAGATACCCTAGGGCGCCGATGAGCATCGACAAACGCCGGCTCGGCGCCCTCCAGAAATTTAATAACAGGAACACGAACCCGCTGAGGAGGAAGAAGGCGAGCATGGTGTCCATGCCCGTAGTCCAATGATACTTGAAGTGCGGCCCCAATCCGAGTGGTACGAGGACGAAAGCCGCCGCGTTGATCCAGGACCGAAGCGGGCCGGAGCCCGCCAAGGCCCTCACCCCATAGATGAGCATGCCGACCGACGCGATTCCGCTCAAACAAGACAACAGCGCTAGAAGGGAAGATGCCTTCAGGGGAGGCCAGGAGAGGCCGATAACCACGAAACTCCAGAGAAGACTGGTCGTGCCGTAGGCCGGGTCATCACCGCGATTCCACACCAAGCCAAAGCCGTCATGAAAATTCACGGCGTAGCGGTAAAACATAAACGCGTCGTCGAAGTAAAACCCGCCACGCAAATAAATTCTGATGTTCCAGCAAAGCCAGATCACTGAGACAAGCAGAAGCGGCAAAACAATTAAATACCTTAATCTATATTTAAAGATAATACTCAATCTCTCACTAGATACTATATACGCGAGCTTAATGCGTAGCTTGCGGTACGCTACGGATATGAGATTGTTTGAAGCGGGAACGCGAAACCCAATATTCATCCTCACCTCCAGGCAAATATGCGACACCACGCACGGAACGCCGGATACAATCTGCGTTCCTCGGACGACCGAGTCTTCACCGACGATGACCAAGTCTTCGCGACTATTAGCCTGACATTCTCGAAATGACCAAGGATCGGCGTAAATACTACTATTTTTCTGGGGTGTCAGAAAGGCGAAAGACCGCCAGCAGCCGCGCTGCGGGAGTGTGATCCGTTACGCCGCACGGGCCCTCATGTCGTGGCATCTTGTTTTGCGCCCGTCGCGACAATTTTTAGCTCGTCCGCCGGCAACGGCGGCTGCAGCTTGATCGCCTCCTCTACATGCGCCGATATCCATGCATTGAACTCTGCCGGCGTGGTCAGCATCACCGGCATCGCCCTGGTGTGGATCGGCTTCACGATCGCATTTGGCGCCGTCGTCAGGAACGAGAACAGCAGATGTTCGCGCGTCTCTTTCTTGCGCTCGCCGGTCCACGGTCGCCAGATCCCCGCGAAGGCGAACAGCGGGCGATCATCGCCGAGGGCGAACCAATGCGGCACCTTTGGCCGACTGTCGGTGTATTCGTAGAACGAAGTTGCCGGCACCAGACAGCGAAACTCAGGCTTGAGCCAGGGCCGCCAGTAGGAGCTTGCCGTGTTGCGCACGTTCGTCACCGGCCGAGTTCCAAGCTTCGGCGGTGGCGGAAATCCCCAGCGCATCGACTCGACTCCCCGCTCGCCGCGCTTATCCATGCGCACGACGGGCGCCATCTGGTCCGGGAAGATGCCGGGCAGCGGCTGCAGGTTGCCGATGCTCTCCCGCATGACCCGGGCCAGGCGCCGGAAGGCCTCCTGGTTGCTCGTCATGGAATAGAGATTGCACATATCGCTATGCCCCGTCTTTCGGCGGATCGCGCGGCGGCCAGCTATGGGCCGCCGGGATCTGGACGAAGATTTCCGCCTCTTGCCGCTCGAATTCTGCCGCCTGGCGCTTGGCGACCTCGAAGCATGCGTCCCGGCTGATGCGCAGCTTCGCTCGGCCGCTGCTCTCCACGAGCAGGCCGATATGCTCGTAGAGTGATGCCGCCAGCCTGTGGGCGTCATTGACGTTTGGAGCTGGCGGCCGGCTTCACTTTCTTCTGCCTTCCCCGATGCCAGCACACATACACGAAACGCTTGGGGTAATGCTGGGGAAGTCTACCCCCGAGACGCCCGGAACAACATTGGTTTAGGCAGCTCCATCATTCGGCGCCTCTAACCAACCGATCACCGTTACCGCGACATCGGGGGGAACGCCATTAGAGAACTCGGCCGCGATAGCCTGCTCGGCGGTCTGCCCCAGGCCGCGCCACACGTAGGCCGCACGACGGTCTGCCGTCTCGGCTTCCAACGCCGCCAAGCGCCGCTCTAGTTGACTAGCCATTGGGCTTCCCCTCCTCGCCAGCTCTGACATAGGTAATTGTTAGGCCGCCTGTCTCGATAGGTTCAGGCAACGGGGTATCGTCGACGTGGTCAATGATCATATGTAGACCGCCACTTGCGGAGCTGCCCCGCTCATTGGTTGGCAGATCGTTTTCGGAGGGGGCGTTTTTTCTATTCTGCTATGCAGTCGGACGCGCTCTGCGCTTCGTCCTAGCCGGAAGGTGATGGAGCCGAGGGAGCGACGGTGGTCGGCGGAGGATTCATAATTTTGGAATACAACGAGGCTAGCAGATTGAACCCGCCCACGGAATAGAACACAATCCCCAGAACTAACATCACACCACAAATCCATATAATCCCTTCAACAACTTTACCCATTTCAGTCCTCCTCACCCGGTTCGACCGGGCGCTTGCTCGTTCCTCGGGACTCGGCAATTTATCAACCGCCCTGGAATCGATTTGTTCAAATTCGTGAATAGGGTAAAATTTCAACGCTGTTTGCCCGCTGGCGGGGGCCTATGGCCAACACTTTAGCAGCGGCCCAGATCCTCGAGCGCATCTATTGGCGAGCCTGGTTGGTAGTGGCCTTCTTTCCGGGCGTGGTGCTCATGTGGTCGCCGTGAAGCTACTCCGCCCCGCCGTCGTCTGAATGCTTGCAGGCAGTTAGTCCCAAGATTCCGCTAGATTCGCCGTTAGGCTATCTGCGACGCCCGAAGCGTACCTTTTGGTTTTCGACCGCGGCGCTCCATTGTTTCGATCCTTTCGGCGACAAGTTCATATTGGAGGGCAATGTTTTCCAAATCTTTGCGCATGTCAGTCGAGGTAGCCTCGGCTGCCCTTATGCGCAAGCTTTTGGCTTGCTCTCGGTAAGTTTCCGCATGCCAGAAGCTCACCACGCCCCCTTTACAAAATGTCTCGATAAGGACAATTCGTTAATATTTAACATGATTCGCTCATACTCTTTAATAGATTGTGTCCACGGGCAGTCTTGCTGGCTTGGGAACTGAGCAAATCCGCAAGATTCGCCATTAAGCCCGCTAGGAGCCTGCCAGTTCGTTCCGGCATTGTTCCGCCACCCCACCAGCCGAAACCAGCCCAGCGCGAATCCTCGGTCGCCGGGCGCGGAGTTTGAGGCATACCCTGGGATAGCAGCCAGTTCGTTCCGCTAGTGTTCCGGTTCAGGGGCTCGGCTGGCCTTGAACCATGAGAAAACAACCCATCGGCACCCTTGCCGACCTCTTGAGAGCCAATCAGGCCTTGTATTTGCATTGTGAGGCTTGCGGTTATTCGGCCCGGATGGATTTGAAGGCCCTAGCTAGGGCGGTTAGGGAAACAATGCTGCTCGCCAGCACCGTTCGCCGGGCCGTTTGCATAATCTGGGGGCCAGGGCGCCGGAGGTTGTCGCGGTTTGCCCGTCAGCCAGATAGTACGGCGGTTAGTTCAGCCACGGTTGAGAACTGAGCCACGGGTGACCGCCCTGAATGAAAACGTGCCACAGCCGCGCAAACCCGATTGCAAGTAAGGGATTGATGGCTGCGTTGCTGAATGCCCGCATTCACCCGGGCCGCAGCCTGGACCTTGGCGAGCATCGCTTGCTGAGGGCCGCTTGCGCGCGCCATGACAAACCTAACAAGCCTAGGCACCTGCGGCGTTTTCGCGCATGGCCGGCCTGCCCGCGGCGACCATCTTACTTGTCTACGTCATCACACAGGTCGCGCCGCCCCATCCCCTGGAGGTCCCGCAATGAAGCCACAGCTCGGCAAACAGAAATTCGGCCGGTTCAACCTCCACGAGGTCGCAAGGGCCTTCCCGCCGACGGCGGAGACGCTTCTGCTGGACACCTACTTGACCGACGAGCCTTCTGCCAGCAGCCGCGTGTTCCGCGTCTATCGCGAGACGCCGCCGCATTACCACGAAAAGAGCGACGAGCATCTCTTCGTGCTCTCGGGCCGGGGCACGTTCTGGATGGAAAGCCCGGACAACGGCGGCGAGTTCGAGCCGGGCCATCTGCTGGTCTTCAAGCGACGCACGATCCATGCCTTGCCGGACATCATCGAGCCGCCCGTCGTCTTCCTCGCGATCGACACGCCGCGGCGCGATCCTAGAGACATTATCTTCGTCAATCCGGCGGACGGAACGCCGGAGAGCTTCATCCGCGCCCATGATCGGCGGAAGGATTCCGACTGAGACGCCGTGGTTCGACCACTGGCTCGATCCGGCGTTCCGCGGCGATGAAGGCCTTGAGGCACCGCAGCCGGCCAGATCGCTTGCAACTTGCATCAGCTGCCGGCACGAACCCGTTCGCCTGAAGGCTGCGTCAGCGCCGAATACCTAGCGTCAGCCGGATCGCGCGACGCGATTTCCGCCGCAATAGGGTGACCGGCGCGTCACAGGTTTGGCGCTTTATGGTCCATATGCGATCGTCTTGTTCTGCTTTCCTTGCCGAAGGCGCCGCAGAACTTCCATCTGGCGTGGGGAAAAATTTCTCCGTGCGATGGTTTCCTTTCCATCGGTACAGCTCTGAGCCGCGCTGCGCTGCGTCGACAGGCTCAGAATGCTCGAAGGCACATAATTCCCGCCGGCACTGACGAGGCGAATTGCCTCCACGACCTGTTTAATCGTCGGCTCTTAATTCCATGTCGCCGGGGATAGCGCCGACCCTCAAACAGTCGCGGAGTGACGCCCAAATCTCGGCCCGCTTGTTAGCGCACGGCGTCGCATTCTCCCCCCGACTTAAGCCGATCCGCCCTGCCGCCAAATTGCACGTCGCAAACGCCGGCGCTCACGTCCCCACCTCTATGCACTCGATTACCGCGGCCGGGATTAGCTCGATGCCGCCGCCTTCCTACTCGACAACGACATTCAAGCCTTCGGTCGAAACAGCCTTGCCCCTGGCGCCCATGAAATTCTGCACGCGGCCCCCCGCCAAGATCAGGCGGTGCCGCGGGAATGCTGCGCCAACCGCTGTCACCCCATCCGCCAACCCGGAACACAACCGCAAACGCATCAGTGCCAGCGCAGTTCTGCTGCCGGTTCACGCAGAGGTGAGCACTCGCATGTGCATCTCCCGGCGCAGGTTGAATCCGAGCGCCTGGTACAAGGCGATCGCGCCGGTGTTGTGGGCGAAGACATGCAGAAACGGCATTTCGCCTCTGGCAAGAATGCCTGTGGCAATCAGATGGCTGAGGGCGCCGGCATAGCCCAGGCCACGATGGCTGGGCGCAGTGCAAACGCCGCTCAGTTCTGTGAAACCGTTGGGCTTCATGCGCTCACCGGCCATGGCGACCAACTCGCCGTCACGCTTCACGCCAACGAAATTTCCGAGCTCATGGGTCCGGGCGAAGAACGGCCCGGGCTTGGTGAGGGTGGCTAGCGCCAGCATTTGCGGCGCGTCGGCTGCTGTGAGCGGGACGACCTCGAAAGCCGGAGCCGGCCAATCGGCCGGGCGCCCGGTAACCATTTGCCAGACGACATGTGCTTCGGCCTTTACACCGGGCAGGGGTGGCTGCGGCTCTGCCTCAACAATCGCCACCACGTCCCGCTTCGCCACTAGCGCGGTCAGCGCAGCGAGACTCTGGGGCGAGGCGTCCGCCGCGGCGGCGAACAGGCCGAAGGCAGGGTCAAAGCGCCGTGCCAGCCCATTGCTCAAGGCGACATGCGCTTGGCGGGACGTGAGAGAGCTCCAGACAGGTCGGTCCAGTGGGTGGGGCGAGGTCATGGGGAATAACCTGTTGGTCGGATGGGTGCGAAGCTGCCGTCAACTGAAGGACACGAGCGAAGCGCGTCGGTCCTCGCGTCTCGGCAGCGCGGCGTCCGTCCTGTCAATGTGCAGAGCGATCAACGCGGCGACTTCGTCGGGATGGGTCGAGATCAGGAAGTGCGCTGCCCCCGCCAGCGTGACCAGTGACGCATCCGCGATGCCATCAGATAGAAGTTCATTCGCGCGCTGTATGGCTGGATGGCTTTCCCCGCCGCGAAGAACAAGGGTCGGAACCGCGACCTTCGCTAGCATCGCAGGCGACAATGGAAACCTGTAGGCCGTTTGCCAGTCCAGGATGTTGACCGCGGTTGTGCGTATGGCATAGTCGCGCACCCGCTCCGGCCAGGCGGCAAAGGTTCCGGGGCCGCTGAAGAAGTCGATCATCACCTGTATTGCTTCTTCTTCTCCGGACTCGAATGCGCTGAAATAGGCCTGGGTCATGTCGCGGATGGTCCGGCAATGCCGACGGTCTTCAGCTTGCCTCAGCACGTCCGCGGCCGGCGCCTCGATGATCACCAGGCTCAGCAATGGCACCCGATGCCTGAGTGCGGCGGCCAACGCCGTGAGGCCGCCAAACGAGTGGCCAACGAGATGCACCGGGCCGCCTGCGCGCAGGACAACGGCCTCGAGGATGTCGGCTTCGTGGTCAATGTTGGTATCGCCTGAGGTTCGACGTTCGGCCGTACGGCCGTAGCCGAGCAGACTGGTCGTTACGCACCGGAAGCACTTCTCCCAACGGGCCATGATCGGACGCCGCACGGCGCCGGTACTGCATGACCCCGGCACAAGCACGACGGTGGGGCCCGTTCCGCTTTCGTCGTATTCGATGCTGCCGTGTGGGCTCTCGATCATGACACTCGTCTCCTTGAAATCAGATGTGCGCGCAGCGGTTCACTGTCGGATGATCACGATTTCCAGGTACTCGCTGGGCACGACCACCGAGCCGTCCCCGGCGCGGTTGAAGCGCGCAATGAGCTCGAAAACCTCGTGCTCGAGGGCCACCCGTTTGGCGGTATCGAGCGCTGCGAATGTCTTGAGCAGCGGCCCGTAGTAGGTCTTGAAGACCTCAAGCCAATGTTCCGGCGAGCGATAGCGGAACACGAAATTCCGCGGCTCGGCGGTGATGGACACCGCTTGCGGTCCGAACATCTCGGCCATCCGCGCCTGGGTTCCCCATAGTGCGGGCGACTTGATCCCTGCGGGCGGCGCGACATGCTTGCCGATCGTCTTGAAGAGCTGGCCGATGAAGCCATCGGGCGTCCAGTTGGCAAGGCCGATCTTGCCGCCACTCTTGCATACTCGGAGCAGCTCGGTCGCGGCGCGGTCCTGGTCGGGGGTGAACATCACGCCGAAGGTGGACATGACCACATCGAACCCAGCGTTCGGAAAGGGCAAAGCTTCGGCGTCGGCCTTTCGGAACTCGATCGTGAGTCGTTCTGCATCCGCACGTTCCCGGGCGCGTTCAAGGAGTGCCGGCACGTAATCGGTGGCGACCACGTCGCACCAGCGGCGGGCGGCGGCGAGGGATGCATTGCCGTTGCCGGCCGCCACGTCGAGCACCTTCTGGCCCGAACGAAGATCGAGGGCTTCGCAAAGCTGTTCGCCGACGATCTGGAGCGTGGTGCCGACAACGGCATAGTCCCCGGACGACCATGCGTCCTGCTGGCGGGTCTTGACCGCTGTGAGATCGACCGGCAAAGCCGCGCCGGCCTGGTTGGCGGCGAGGAAGGTTGAACTCATGATTATTCTCCACGAGAGGGTTGAGCCTGCTATGCTCCCCACCTGCTCGGAGGGACAGCCGGGTCCGGCGTCTTATGCACACCGCGACCTCAATCCCGATCGTAGAAGTCGCCCGTGGGGAGCAGCGAGGGAGCGGCCGTGGAAACGAGCGTGGATTCGCATGCCTCCCGCCAGCTGGGTGAGGTTCCCGCGCTCGAGCTGCGTTTCCTCGGACCGATGGCGGTCAGCCGAGGTGGCGTGGCGTTGGCGCTGCCGACCTCGCGCAAGACCCGCGCACTGTTTGCCTACTTGGCTCTCACGCCGCATCCGGTATTGCGCAGCCGACTCTGCGATCTGTTTTGGGACGTAGCCCAGGATCCCCGGGGTGAACTTCGCTGGTGCCTGAGCAAGATTAGAAACTTGGTCGATGACGCAGGCCGTTCCAGGATTGAGACGGAGGCGGATACTATCCGGCTCGATCTTTCGGAGTGCGTCGTGGACGCGGTTGAGATCAGCCGCGCGGTCGAGGGTGGCATCGACAAGGTGTCGGCGGAACGGCTCATGACGCTAAGCGGGATATCCGCTGGGGAGTTTCTCGACGGTCTGGACATACAGCGCAGCCCGATGTTCGACACCTGGCTGGCTGCCCTCCGGCGCCGCTTTCGCGATTGCCGCGCCGCCGTGCTGGAGCGCCTCGTACAGATTGTTCCGGGAGACGACGTTTTCCCCCATCTTGAGGCCTGGCTTCAGCTGGCCCCGTTCGGCCGGCGGGTGCACGAAGCTCTACTGCACGCGCTAGCCCGGCGGGCCCGCATTTTCGACGGCGACGCGCATCTGGCCGCGACCACCCGCCTGTTCGAGGCAGAGGGACTAGACCACGCCCCTATCCGCGATCTGTGGCGCTCAATTCGGGCCCGGGCGGACCGGTCGGCCCTGGGTCACAGCGGGATTGCCGCGCCGGTTGCAACCGGTGACGGCCAGCCGGACGGAGCGGCCGCACCGCGCCGCGCGTCCGTCGCGATCATGCCTTTCGCCAGCTTGTTCGGCGAAGCGGGCGTCCCCGGAGGCGTCGGGGATGGCCTCACGCGCGACGTGATCACGCGGCTTGCAAAGCTTCGGAACCTGTTCGTCATCGCCGAGGGCAGCGTTTTCGCGCTCAGCGAGCGCCGGGTCGACCCGCAAGACGCCGGCCGAATGCTGAAGGTAGACTACGTCGGTAGAGGAACGGTACAGCGCCGGGACAAGCGGCTGATGGTGATGGTGGAGCTTGTCGAGACGCGCACTGCGCGGGTCGTCTGGGCGGAAGTTTACGACCAGGCACTGGACGCAACTTTCCTTGTCCTGGACGAAATCGGGGACCGGATCGTCGCGGCCATCGCCAGCGAGATCGAGACGGTCGAGCGTCACCGCGCCATTCTGAAGCCGCCCAGTTCGCTGGACGCCTGGGAAGCGCATCACCGCGGCCTTTGGTACATGTACCGGTTCAGCCGGACTGACAACGAACGGGCCCGGCACTTCTTCCAGCAGGCCGTGGCTCTCGATCCCACTTTCTCGCGCGCCCATGCCGCGCTGTCCTTCACGCACTTCCAGAACGCATTCCAGGGCTGGGACGATCGCCATCGCGAGATCGACCGCGCGTTTGCGGCGGCCGGCCAGAGTCTTATGGCCGATGATCGCGATCCGGCGGCGCATTGGGCCATGGGCCGGGCACTGTGGCTTCGCGGACGCCAGGAGCAGTCGGCGGCCGAACTCGAAATAGCCGTCGACCTCAGCCCAAACTTCGCGCTCGGTCATTACACACTTGCCTTTATTCACAGCCAGGGCGGCGATCCCACAACGGCCATCCGGTTCTCGGACCACTCGCGACGCTTGAGCCCATTCGATCCGATGCTGTTCGGCATGCTCGGCGCCCGAGCAATGGCGCTCCTCCGCCTTGGCCAGTTCGGCGAGGCTGCCGAATGGGCGCTTAAGGCCGCAGCCCGCCCGAACGCGCACGCGCATATTCTGGCAATCGCCGTTTATAGCTTGGTGCTCGCTGGTCGGCTGGACGAGGCGCGTGCCCAGCTTGCCGCAATCCATGCGACGCTTCCGCAGTACGGAGTCAGCGACTTTCTGACCGCCATGAAGTTTTCCACCGAGGGTGAAGCCCTCTTCCGCAAGGCGGCAGAGTGCATTTGAACGACGAGCTTTTGGAGAGGCTGCACTGAGCCCTCGGGCACTTCCGCGCGCTGACATCGTCGGCCAAACATAAGACTATGGTGTAGACATAGTTCTCCTCATCGTCGGTCGTGGCCCGCCACCCGCGAGGATTGCGCCGACCGTCGGATTCTTGCCACAACATCCGCCGAACCGCTGCGCGCATATTCGCTTTTAAGCCAATCAACGATTCATCCGTCTAACTTCGGGGCGGGCGGTCAACCGCCGAACGTTCCACAGGCACGATAGAGCGTACGAGCCGGTCGATTGAATGCCCTTTTTCCTCATGGAGAGCCTCTGTGGGCTCCGTAACCGGGGGGAATCGACATGAAGCTGCCCCGACGCATAAGATTTTGGTTATTGCTGGCGACAGCCGGTCTGCTCGTCGGCGTCAACCTCGCCCATGCCCAGGACGCCGCCCCGAACCCGTACCTGATGGGGACCGAGGGGTACTACAAGGGACCACGCGGGCTGACAAGCTACCAGCCTGTCGCCATCATCACGCCGTTCGCGACCAGGATGGCCCAGGATGTGGCAGCCAAGTCGGGCATCGAACGCGAACATCAGGCGGTGCTCGAGGAGCGCTACGACCTGGGCGATCACCCCGCGCAGGGCGTCACGATGGAACGCGGAAAACCGCTGCAGGAAGGTGTGCGCGTCAAGCTGCCACCCGGGGTGACCTGGGAGCAGCTCGCGGCGATGAGCCCGGACGAGATCCGTGAGCGGGGCCTATGGCCGAAGGGGTTCCTCCCCCTGCCGCATCCCTTCCACCCCACCGGCGGCTTCGTGTTTCCGAAGGTGGCGATCGACGCGATCAAGCGGCAGGACGGGCGCGACCTGACCCGCTTCGACATCGATTTCGATCTGCCCGAACGCTTCCTGGCCGCATTTCCTCCAGCCATGTTCCTGACCTCGCGCCCCGAACTGGGCGACGTCTCGCAGGGCAAGCTGGTCACGCTGACCAACTTCTTCGAGCTGTTCAATGGCATTCTCACGCCCCGGCAGTTGGAAGGGCTGCGCCTATTGCTGACGCCGTTCCCGCAGCAACAGTTCAATGCCACCGACGATCGCAAATCGGCAATGCCCAGCCAAGGTTCGGCTTGCTTCGATTGCCATTCGAACGGCCACCAGAACGGCGCCACGCACCTCGATCCCAGTATCCGCCCGGAGTGGTTCCGCCACCGCATCAAGACCGTGTCGCTCCGCGGCGTGAACATCCAGCGGCTGTTCGGCTCGCAGCGTGCCCTGAAGACGGTCGAGGATTTCACCGAGTTCGAGCAGCGCACTGCCTATTTCGACGGCGACATCGTGATCGCTACGAAGAAGGGCGTGAACCCGCTCGAGCGGGGAAGCCAGGTCGACTTCATGGCCGACTTCCAGGAAATACTGGACTTCCCGCCCGCGCCCAAGCTCGACTTGTTCGGCAAGCTCATTCCCGCCAAGGCGACGCCAGCCGAAATGCGCGGACAGCAGATCTTCTTCGGCAAGGGCCAATGCGCGAGCTGCCATCAACCGCCCTTTTACACCGACAATCTGATGCACGATCTCGAAACTCAGCGCTTCTTCAAGCCGGAAATGGTCAACTTCGTGATGGAGGTCGGGGACGGGAAGATCAAGACTTTCTCGCTGCGAGGCGTCAAGGACAACCCGCCCTACTTGCATGACGAGCGTTTGCTGACGCTGGACGACACGGTCGAGTTCTTCAACCTGGTCCTCGGCGACAAACTGACCACACAGGAGAAGCAGGACCTGGTGGCGTTCCTGCGCGCTCTTTAGCTCGCGGATTTGCTTAGAAACCGAACTCGCTGGCAATCACCATGCAGGAGCTCAGGCCGCCGCCACGTGGCGACAGTCGTCGGGTTGATGCCGTAGCGACTGGCAAGCTCTCTCTCAGGCTCGCTTGACGATTCTGTATTGCTTGACGCACCAGCCTTAGTCGTTGTGGTGCTGCTGCGGAGAATCTGTCCCATAGCTCATCCCTTCGGAGGTCGAGGTACAATGCACCACACCATGGGAGCAAACACCTAGTCTTTGAACTGATAGGCACCTCGGTCCACTTTGCCCTCCGGCCGTGGACGGCCCGCAAAATCCTCGCGTGGCGCAAGCTTTGACGTTCCGCTTCCCACAGCAGGAGAACCGGCCTGAAGATGGAAGTCGAAGGCCACCGGCTTTACAAAAAGCGGATCGAGAACCAAATCATGCTCACCCATGGGCTTTGCATCGACACCATTGAACATGATGTTGTAGTCCCAAAGCAGCTTAGTGACGGACGTGCTGCCCTGGTAGATCATCGGAGCATAAGGGCCTCCATACATGATATTATTGAGAACATTTACATCGGTTGACTGAGAAATGGCGATTTCTCCGCCACCCGTATGGGCCTTGAAAGGAGAAAGCTCCTTAGCCGAAATATTATTCATATAGGTCGTATTATTAAGAACGTCGACATGCTGGCTTTGGAAAACCTCGATGCCGGGGCCTCCATTATTATATGAAATGTTATTGAACAGAAGCACCCGGCCACCAAAGTGGGAAGCCTTGTTGCTGTCCACAATTATTCCCTCACCGTCAGTAATTCGGCAAGGGTTGGTCTGGAATCTGTTGCAAATGAAATTTTGGTTGTTGTAAAGGACATTGTCGTGCACGAAAATTTTCGTAGCGGCACTCGAATCACTGTCTGTCCCAGATACGGTGATACCACTGGTTCCGAGCGGAGACCAAAAAGAATTGTGATGGATGACATTGTTGAAAATGTAGAGGTAATCCCCCGTTGCAACGATGCCTCCGCCCGGGCAGTAGGAAATGTGATTATTGCGAATAATAATATGATTACTTTTGTCACCTGTTCCGATACAATTACCATTAGTCACATTGCTATAGTTTACTGCCGTTTGAGCTTGATTTACAGTAATTTTCTCGGCGTTTCCCACAATATTGAATCCGTCGATGATGATGTAAGAAGCCCCGTTTTCTTTTTTTAGCTGAACAGCACTCCAGGAATCGCCAGTCTTGTTTATCCTGGGATGATGTCCCGGGTAGGCTTGGTATGCGATATAGCCACCCGATGCAGAACCGGAACGCGTAATCGAAAGCGGACCGTAGGTCCCGTTCGTTACGTACACGATGTCACCGGGATTGGTGAGGCCGGCTGCTTTTTGAATAGTGAGGAATGGGGCGTCGAGTGTCCCATTGTTCGAATCGCTACCGCTTGCACTCACGTAATATTCCGTAGCCGCTGCGCCTTCCGCGCTAAAGAGGACGGCGGCGAACGCGATCGCTACACAAAAAACATGCCTATTTCTCATCGTGCCCACACCTGTCAGATGGGCAGTACGGATGCAGCGCCACCAGGCCGCCAAGATGGCGAAGTGCGCGTAGTGTCGCGGAAAAGGTCTGGCGCGACCAACAGCAGAAGGGCCGTTAAAACCGTCATCGACCAATAGAGCGGCACGAAGCGCAGGATTTGCCGTTCGAGGAATCGCAGCGCAGGATAACCCGCGCGGCCAGCCGTCACTGCCATCACGAATCCGCTGATAACGAAAAATATATCAACGCCGGTATTGCCGACGGTCGTACCGACGGCGGCCTCGAATCCCGAAAATTGACGCGCGTGATGGAACACAATGAGAAGCGCGGCAACTGCGCGGAGATACTGAACTGACAAAACTTCCGCTGACTTTGACTGAGGTGATAGCGCCACGCCTTTTCCTCGATGGTTCGCCAACGGTTCCCCCATTCTCCCCGGATGCGGGGATCTTGCATGGGCGCAGGGGGGAAGTTGTGTGGCAAAGAGGTGGCGGGGGCTCTGCGTCCTGCCAAACGCTTTCGCCGTGGCGAAGAATCTCATCACACCGGACACGACGGCTTTTCCCGGCCACGTGCCTGTGCTGCCTTTCCTCGGCGTCACCCAGTTTGGCCGGCAGGATCGCATAGTGACTCGAGATCCATGGAGCCGATCCTGGGTTGCTATTGCAGTTGGACCCTCTTCGCCCCCCAGCGCCGCCGGCGGGCCCGCTCGATCAAATCCTCGAGTTCCTCCAGACTGACCCCATCGCGCTTCAGCAGAAGATGAAGAATGGGGTCGGCCAACAGTTCGTTCAGCTTCGGTTCGTCATGAAGGCGGTACATTTTCATCTCCCCTGAACGCTGTTGCGATGAGCGAAGGCTGGTCCGAGAGTGAGGCGGCCATGGGACCACAATGCGGCAATTTCGCGATGGCGATTAATCCCTCGTAATGGACGCGGCGCGCCGCGGCACTACAATGACACCGGGGAATCAACATCGGATCCACACCATGACCTTTCGCGTCGATCCCAGCCGCCTCGACCTCGCGCGGGAGTTCAAGGCGAATATCTACGGCCGACATAGCGGCGATCTGCAGCGGATCCTGAATCTGTTCCGCTCCGAGCCGCAGGATGGCCAACACGTTCTTATCCGCGAGGGCAAACTGGGGCCCTGGGCCCTGGCGCAATACGATCCGACGCCCGGCGTTCTGCCACGACGTCTCGGCCCCGTCTTCGCCAGCTGGGAAGAAGCCGAATGGGCCGTCTTCAAGCTGCGCTGGAAAAAATTCACCGGCCAAGACTTGGCGATCGAGTAGCCCCATGTTGCAGATCATCGGCTACGCCGACCGCATGACGGTCCGGCCGGGCGAGACCATCGAATTCAAGATTAGCTGCGAGGCCGGTGCCGCCTCCTACAGAGCCGAGATCCTGCGCCTCATCTGCGGTGACGACAGCCCGAAGGGGCCCGGATTCAAGGCGCGATCGATCGGGAGCCCCGTAACCGGCAAATACCCGGGCCGGCGCCAGCCGATCCATGCCGGTTCTTACATCCGCGTGGCGCCCGCCCCTGCGCTGGATCGACTCCGAAGCATCACGATCACAGCCAATATCTGGCCGACGACACCAGGCAAAGGCGAGCAACTGCTCATCGGCCGGGGCGACCACAAGACCGGCTTCGCCCTGGTTATCGGGCCGGCGGGCGATGTCGCTCTGCGCATTGGCGAGGCGTTGGTCGGTACCGGCAAGCAGCTGCGGGCCCGACAATGGTATGGGATTCAGGCGAGCTATGACGCGAGCAGCGGCAAGGTCGAGGTAAGCCAGACTCCACTCGCCCAGCTGGTCCGCGACGACAGCGGCGGTCGGGCCGGCGGTACGGCGCGCCTGACTCCGTCTCCGGCGGCCACGGCTCTGGTCATGGGCCAGGGCTACAATGGCAAGATCGAGGCGCCGCGAATTGCCGACCCAGACCAAGGCTTGGTCGCCGCCTGGGATTTCTCCCAAGGCATCGGCACGACCCACATCACCGATCTCTCCGCCAATGGGCTGCATGGCGAAACGATCAATCTTCCCACCCGAGGCATGGTGGGCGCGGGCTGGAATGGCCACGCCTTCAACTGGCGCGACCGGCCGGATCTCTATGGCGCCATCCATTTCCACGACGACGATCTCTACGACTGCGGTTGGAAGACGGATTTTGCCTGGCAACTGCCCGCCGATCTGCCCAGCGGCTTCTATGCCGCTCATGTGACTTGCGCCGAGGATGAAACCGGCGAGGACTTCATCCCCTTCTTCGTCTGCCCGCCCAAGGGCAAAACCCGGGCGCCGGTCGCCTTCATCGCCTCGACCGCCACATTCATGGCTTATGCCAACAGCCACCACGGCCACGAGGATCCAATCGCGGAAATCTGCTACGGCGCGCTGCTGAAGTTCACGCCGACCGACCTGTTCCTGATCCAGCGTCGCGATCTCGGCGTTTCGACCTACGATCGGCACAGCGATCGCAGCGGGTCCTGCTACAGCTCGCGCCTCAGGCCAATTCTGAATACAAGGCCGAAAAGCCGCTTATGGAACTTCAACGCCGATCTCCACATCGTCGATTGGCTGGATGGCATCGGCCAAGCCTGCGACATCATCACCGACGAAGATATCCATCGCGAAGGCCTGTCGCTGTTGAAGCCCTATCGCGCCGTCATCGCCGGCAGCCATCCGGAGTATCATTCCGCGGCCATGTTGGACGCCCTCGAGGACTATCTCGGCCAAGGCGGACGTCTCATGTATCTCGGCGGCAACGGGTTCTACTGGCGCATCGCCTTCCACGACAGCCTGCCCGGCGTGATCGAGATTCGGCGCGGCGAGGCGGGAACGCGCACCTGGGAGAGTCACCCGGGCGAACGGCATCTGAGCTTCACCGGCGAACCCGGCGGGCTCTGGCGCAGCAGCGGCCGTGCGCCCCAGCGCCTGGTCGGCGTCGGCTTCGCTTCCGAGGGCTTCGACGTGAATTCCTATTTTCTGCGTTCGCCCGGCAGCTTCGATCCACGCGCCGACTTCATCTTCGAGGGCGTCGGTGCCGATGAGCGGATCGGCGATTTTGGCTCGCTGGGCGGTGCCGCGGGATTCGAGCTCGATATCGCGGACCCCGCCCTAGGCACGCCGCCCCATGCCCTGGTCCTCGCCCAATCGGTCGAGCACAGCAACGTCTACGCCGTGACGCCGGAAGAACTGATCTCCGCCCAACCCGGCACCGACGGAATCGAGCATCCCAAGGTGCGAGCGGACATGACGTTCTTCGAGACACCCCAGGGCGGGGCAGTGTTCTCCACCGGATCCATCTCCTGGGCCTCCTCGCTCGCCCACAACGGCTACGACAACAATGTCGCCCGGATCACCGGCAACGTGCTGAAGCGTTTCATCGATCCCAAGCCGATCGAGTAATCCTCGAAGCAGCTAGCTGTTGGGCAAGGCTCTGGGATTGCTGACGGCCAGCCGCGCCAGCACATCGGCCGCGAGGCGGTCGCGCAGGGTCGCATCCGCATCATGCTTGCCGGCGCGAATGGCGGCCGCGAGGGATTTCCACTCGGGCGCCGACGGCCGCAATGCCGTAAGCTCACGCCCTGCAATGGCCATGGCATTGGCGATCATCCGCGCCTCGTAGCGCCGCGCCTCGGGCAGCAGAGGCAACAGTTCCTCGATCGCCACGCGCCGGGCCTCGGCAAGCAAGACCGATCCCTCGGGCTGCTCGGCCGCCGCGGCGCCCGGCGGCGCCGGTTTCGGCCAGGGGCCTGGGGCGATCAGATCGATCGCGGCAAGTTCCACTTCCGCCAACACGCGGCCGGTCAGCGCCAACTCCAGGGAGCGCTCCTGGCCCGAGATATGCCGGTCGGCCTGCTGAAGCGCGATGACGGCCCAGCGCAGATGGGCCATCGCTTCCCAATAATGCACCGCCTTGGCGTCGATGCACCGGCCGCCGGCCGCTTCGTAGCCGCGATAGAAATCGGCGCGCGGGGCAATGCCCCCCGCTTCCAGACTGTCCTCGCCATAGCGCCAGCATTTGGCGCAGAACCAGCCGATATCGGCCATGGGATCGCCCCAGGCCCCGAACTCCCAATCCAGGATTGCGGTTAGGCCGGCCTCGTCGACCATGTAGTTGCCACTGCGATAATCCTGATGGACCAGCACGATCTCGCCCGGGATCGGCGCGTTGCGTTCGGCCCAGCGTAAGCCCCATTCCAATACCGGATAGCCGGCGGCGCGGCGATCGAGATCGGCGCGCAACAACGCCACCTGATCCAGAGCCGGGCTCGCAAATGGCATCGCCAAGAATTCGAGACCCGGTATGCCGGGCTTGATCGTGTGGATGCGCGCGAGTTCGCCGCCCAGGCGTTCTGCGAGTTTGACGCGATCGCCGCCCAGGCGCTTGTCCTTGACCACGCGATATCCCTGGGCCACGCCATGGGCCCGGCGCATCAGATAGAAGACCTGGCCGAGCACGGCCGGATCGCGGCAGAGCCAAAGCGGCTCGGGCACCGTGACGCCGGCGCGGTGCGCCGCGCGCAGAATCGCGAATTCCTCCGCGCGCCCGTGACTGACAGCGACCCGCGAGGGCGCATCGGTGCGCAGCACCAGCTCCTGGCGCCGGCCGCCCTGATCGATGGCGATCAGCCAATTCTGCTGAATCGCCCCGCCCGCCAGCGGGGCTGCTTCGAGGGAGGTGACCGCTTCGCCGCTGGCGCCAGCAATAAAACCCGCCAACCGCCCGCGCATGGCAGGATCGTCCAGTTTCAGCCGCGCCATGCTAGGTCCAGAACTCCGGCCCCTCGGAGAGGAAGGCGCCGGCGAGCACCATCTTATGGACCTCCGAGGCGCCATCCACCAATCGGGCTTGGCGAGCATAGCGGTACATCCATTCCAACGGCGTGTCCTTGGAATAACCGCGGGCGCCGCAGAGCTGAATCGCGGTATCGATGGCCTTGTGCAGGGCCTCTGACACCTGGACCTTGGCCATCGAGACTTCCTTGCGGGCAAAACTGCCCTGGTCCAGTTTCCAGGCCGCCTTGGCCGTCAGCAAGCGGCCGATCTCGATGCCCATGGCCGCCTCGCCCAGCAGCCACTGCACACCCTCGTGCTTGGCCAGCGTCGTGCCGAAGCTTTGGCGTTCGCTCACATAAGCGGCGGCGATCTCAAGCGCGCGCTTGGCCATGCCCAGCCAGCGCATGCAATGGGTAAGCCGCGCGGTGCCGAGGCGAATTTGCGTCACCTTGAGCCCATCGCCGACACCGAGCAGGCGGTCCTCATCGGGGATTTCCAAGCCATCGAACACGAGTTCACAATGCCCGCCATGTTCTTCCGGTCCCATGATGGGAATGCGGCGCTGGATACGCCAGCCGGGCTGATCGCGATCGAACAGGAAAGCGGTCAGCCCCTTGCGCGCATCGTCCGAGGTCCGCGCAATGAGAATGAAATGCTGCGCCACGCCGGCGCCGGTGATGAACCATTTGCGGCCCTCAATGATCCATCGCGCGCCCTGCTTCACCGCCCGGGTGCGCATGACCGAGGGGTCGGAACCGGCGCCTGGCATCGGCTCGGTCATGGCGAAGGCGGAACGCAACCTGCCCTCGACGATGGGCGCCAGCCAGCGCTGCTTCTGCTGGGCGCTGGCGATCTTGGCCAACAGAATCATGTTGCCGTCGTCAGGTGCGGCGCAGTTGAACGCCGCAGGACCAAAGATAGATCGGCCCATGGCCTCATAGCAGACCGCCATGCCCGAGACGTTCAAGCCGAGCCCACCCAATTCACGCGGCATCTGCGGGGCCCAGAGCCCCGCTGCCTTCACCTTGCCGCGCAGGCGTTCGAGCAGCGGCAAGGCAATGTTTTCATGTTTGTCGAAACTGGCCGGATCGGATTCCAGCGGCAGGATCTCGGCGGCCACGAAGTCGCGGATGCGTCGCTCAAGGGCGGCAATCTCGGGCGAAGGGGCGAAATCCATGACCGGTTTCCTAAAGTGAGAGGCCGCCGTCGATGACCAGCACGCTGCCCGTCATATACGCGCCGGCATCGGAGGCGAGCAGCAACAGCGGGCCTTCGAGATCCGCGAGATCGCCGATCCGACGCTGGGGAATGCTGCTGATGAGCTTGGCGCCCTGCGGGCTCGACAGAAAATCTTTGGTCATCTCGCTGTGAAAATAACCCGGACAGATGGCATTGACGCGGATCCCGTCGTCGGCCAATTCCAGAGCCATCGATCTGGTCAAATGGATCAATCCGGCCTTGGAGGCGGCATACCCGGGTACTCGCGAGACGGCCTTCAATCCCAGAATAGAGGCGATATTGACGATGCTTCCGCCATGGCCCAGGCGAACCATGTGACGCGCGGTCTCCTGCGCCACCAGCCAGGCGCCTTTCAGATTGGTGTCGACGACCTGGTCCCAATCCTCTTCCGAATATTCGAGTAAGGGCTTGCTGACGACCGTTCCGGCATTGTTGACTAAAATGCCGATGGCTCCCAACTCGGTCTCCGCAGCCTCGACTGCCCGGCGAACGCTGGCTTGATCACGAACGTCAGCCTTGATGGGCACGGCACGACCGTCAAAGGCCTCGATCTCGGCCGCGACCGTTGCGAGGGCTTCCAGGTTGCGCCCGAGCAAGGCGACCTTTGCGCCCGCCCGTGCCAGCGTAAGGGCGAAATGACGGCCCAGCCCTGAGCCCGCGCCGGTGACGACGGCCGATTTGCCGGAGAGGTCGAAGCGGCTCATGACCGCCGCCGCAAAAGATAGAACGTCGTGCCGCCGACGCCGAAAAAGACGAGGGCCGAGGGAAGCCAATACGTATAGGCAAGCAGCGCCGTCAGCGTCCAGGAGATGAGCACGCCGATCGACAGAACCTGATTGATCACGAAGCAGATAAAACGCAGCCAGGCCCGATGGGACCGCCAGACCGCCACCAGGGTGACGCTGTAAATCGTCAACCAGGTGAAATAGAAGGCGATATTGCCGAGGCTGAACGGATTGAGTTGATCGAAGAAACTCGTGAACGCGCGCCCGATATCGCTCATCTAGGCGCTACCGAGCCCCTTGGCCTGCTGGCGCAGCATGTATTTCTGGATCTTGCCTGTGGAGGTCTTGGGCAGCGGGCCGAACACCACAGTGCGCGGCACTTTGAACTTCGCCATATGATCGCGGCAGAACGCGATGATCTCCTCGGCCGTTACATCCTCGGCGCCCGGCCGCGGGGTCACGAAGGCGCAAGGATGCTCGCCCCATGTCTCGTCGGGCCGGGCCACGACGGCAGCTTCCAATACCTTGTGGTGACGATAGAGCACTTCCTCGACCTCGATGGAGGAGATATTTTCGCCACCGGAAATGATCACGTCCTTGGAGCGGTCCTTGATCTCGACATAGCCGTCCGGATGGCGCACGGCCAGATCGCCGGTATGGAACCAGCCGCCCTTGAAGGCGGCATCGGTCGCCGAGGGGTTCTTCAGATAACCCATCATCACCGTGTTGCCCGCGAGGAAAATCTCACCCATGGTCTTGCCATCATGGGGCGTCTCGATCAGCGTCTCAGCATCGGCGACCATCAAACCTTCGAGCGTTACGTAGTTCACGCCCTGGCGCGTGTTCAGCCGAGCCCGCTCCTCCACGGGCCGCGAATCCCATTCGTCGTGCCAGGCGCAGAAGAGCCCCGGTCCATAGCATTCGGTGAGCCCATAGACATGGGTAACCCGAAACCCGTTGCGTTCCATCGCCATGATCACCGTGCTCGGCGGCGCAGCGCCGCCGGTCGCCACCTTGACGGTCTGATCGAACTTCACCTTCGCCTGATCGGGAGCGTTGGCCAGCATGTTGAGCACAATGGGGGCGCCGCAAAGATGGGTGACGCCCTCGCGCTTAATGGCGGCATAAGTTGCCGCCGGTTCCACCCGGCGCAGGCAGACATGCGTCGCGCCCACTGCCGTCACCGCCCAGGTGAAGGTCCAACCGTTGCAGTGAAACATGGGCAGGGTCCAGAGATAGACAGAGTGGCGATCCAACCCGACGGCGAGGATATTTCCCAGCGCGTTCAGATGAGCGCCGCGGTGATGGCAGACGACGCCCTTCGGATTTCCCGTGGTGCCGGAGGTATAGCCCAGGCTGATGGCGGACCATTCGTCGGCCAAGGGCGGCGCCTCGTAATCGGGATCGCCGGTGAGAAGAAAAGCCTCGTACTCCATCTCGCCCAGTTTGCGACCCGCCCCGCCAGCCAGCGGGCCGGCGATGTCGATGACCGTGATGGGCCGGTCGATCATCTTTAGCGCCCTTTCCATCACCTCGGTATAGTCGCTGTCGGTGATCAGCACCTTGGCCTCACCATGCCCCAGGCAGAAGGCAATGGTCGGCGCATCGAGACGGGTATTGAGGCAGTTCACCACGGCGCCGACCATGGGCACGCCGTAATGGGCCTCCAGCATCGCGGGCACGTTGGGCGCCATGATGGCGACCGTGTCGCCCTCGCCGATGCCGCGCTTGGCGAGCGCGGAAGCCAACCGCCGGCAGCGTTCGCCGAATTCGGCATAGCTGTAGCGTCGATCGCCATCGATGACGGCAGTCTTATCGGGATACACCGCCACCGTGCGCGCAAGGAAGGAGAGCGGCGTCAGCGGCGCGTAATTCGCCGGATTCCGGTCGAGATGCTGACGATAGATATTCGACGGCATGTGAGGGTACATTCCCCGCGATATTCGGCGCAGCTGTGGTCGTCAGTGTGCCCGCCACTCCAGGGCGGCGCAAGGGCGCGCCCTGTTCAGAAGGCGCAATATCCGCCGTCCACCGCCAAGCAAACGCCGCTGACGAAAGCCGCGGCATCGGAAGCGAGGAAGACGACAGGCCCCGCGATCTCGGCCACGCTGCCCCGCCGGCCCAGCGGGGTCATGCGGCGGATCTCCTCGGCCAGGCTGACCGTGGCATGGCGCTCGTCGCCGCCGGCCATGTTGTTGGTGGTATAGCCCGGGTTCACCGCATTGACCCGGATGCGATGCGGGCCCCATTCGATGCTGAGCTGGCGGCAGAGCTGGTCCACCCCGCCCTTTGAGGCGCCATAGGCCGTCAGATCATGGAATCCGACAAGACTGGCGTTCGAGGAAATGAGAACGATCGACCCACCCTTACCCTGGGCGATCATCTGGCGCCCAGCGGCTTGCGCACAGAGAAAGGCGCCCGTCAGATTGACGGCAATGGTCTCGCTCCAATCATGATCCGTCACTTCGACGGCAGGTGCAGCGAGCGCGATCCCATGATTGACTACCATGATGTCGAGCTTGCCATGGCGCGCCGCCGTCTCGGCCACGAGGCGTTGGCAGTCCGAGCGCTTGACCGCATCGAACAGAAAGGGCTCGGCCTCGCCGCCGGCCGAGCGGATCTTGTCCGCCGTCTCCTCGATGCTTGCCATGGTTCGACCCGCGCAGACGACCCGGGCCCCCGCCTGTGCCAAGGCCTCGGCCATGCCGCGGCCAAGTCCACGCCCGGCACCAGTGACAATGGCGGTTCGCCCGCTTAGATCGAAAGCCGCATAAGGCATTTTTTACTCCCCTTGCCTGCGCTGCTTCCTTTACCATGTCTGCCGCATGCATCTCGACATCTTCTCCGACACCATCTGCCCCTGGTGCTATGTCGGCAAACGCCGCCTGGCACGGGCGCTTGCCCAGCGTCCGCAGCCCAAAATGGCCGTGCGCTGGCGCGCCTTTCAGCTCAACCCCGGCATGCCGCCCGAAGGAATGGTTCGCGAGCGTTATATCGAAGCGAAGTTCGGCAGTTCGGAGCGGGCCAAGCGGATTTATGAGGCGGTGACCGCCGTGGGCGCCAGCGAGGGCATCGACTTCAATTTCGATTCCATCCGGCGGACGCCCAATACCCTTCTCTCCCACCGCCTGCTGCGCAAGGCGGGCCGAGAGGGCCTTCAGGATCCCCTGCTGGAGGCGATGTTCCACGCCTATTTCATCGAGGGCCGCGATATCGGCAATGCTCGGGCCCTGGCCGAGATCGGCGAGGCTTTGGGCCTGGCCGATGCCGCCGAATTCTTGGCCGGCGAGGAGGACAGCGAAGAGGTCCGCGCCGAAGACAGTCTCGCCCGGCGCCAGGGCATCAACGGCGTGCCCTGTTTCATCTTCAACTATCGATTCCTGCTCTCCGGCGCCCAGGAACCCGAAAGCTTCTTCCAGCTTTTCGACCTCGCCCGCGAAGAAGACGCCGGGCTCTTGCGCGAAAGCGCCGGATGACGCAAACGACGCCCGCAGGCCAATTCCTCTGCCCCCATTGCGGATCGGATGCGGAAGCCAATATCCGCACCACGCTCTCGGTGCCCATGGTCGAATCGACCCATCCCTGGGATCCCGTCTTCGAGATGCGTCATTGCAATAGCTGCGGGACCACGACGCCGGCGCAATTGGCGGAGCGCTGGGGCGGCATCGACGACGAGG
>Ga0137363_10000363_pt1 | contig 25137 bp, 16 predicted proteins | sample MadtaG_FD_104800 | JGI IMG/M metagenome (GOLD analysis project Ga0137363, IMG submission 104800) | Vadose zone soil microbial communities from Angelo Coast Range Reserve, California, USA - Mad1_115_16 metaG | ecosystem: Environmental > Terrestrial > Soil > Vadose zone | place: USA: California...
CGAGCCCGAGTATGCCGGCAAAACAACCTTGTTTATTCTGCCGGACTTCGGCCGCGACTCGGATGACGATTCCGGCGGCAACGGATTCCAGCATCATCGCACCGGCGATGCGCTCTCGCGCACTACCTGGATGATGGCGCTGGGCGCTGGCGTTCGCGAGGGCGTGGTTTTCGACCGCCCGATGGAGTCCACCGATCTTGTCCCAACTCTTGGATCCATGCTCGGATTTTCCGCTTCGCTCGCGGAAGGCAAACCGATACCGGAACTTTTGTAAATTTATGCTTCCATCCGATCTCAAACCGGAGCAGTTCAATGGCTACCCGCCGGAAGCAAGGAAACTGGTCAGCAGCTATGTTTCCGCGCTGCAACGCTTGCCGCTGAGCTTCCTGCCCAGCCTGTTGCGAGAAGTCATTGAATACGATTTCAAGTTTCCCGCCGAGCGCCGCGCCCTGGAAAGAGAACTCGCCAACCTGAACTCTCTCTCTTCAGAACAAATCAAGGACTGGCTGCGAGGCTTCGCGCAAATCCGTCTTTCCTCCCAGCTCGAAAACTTCGATTGGGTCAATGCCCCCGGCCAGTTTGTGGAACAACTCTCCTCTCATCTTTGGACCACCCATCAACTGGATTCTTTTCGAACTGCGGCGCTTGCTTACGCCGATCGTTTGCGCGCGGTTGTGCCGCCGCAGCCGCCGCCCGTGCCGCGCCTCGGAATCACCGTCATCGGCCAAGGGGTCGCCGTTCATGACGAGCCCCTCTTTCGCAAGCTCCGCGCGCACGGCGCCTATTTCAGCGGCGTCAAGCCGGACAACGGCCTCGAACTCTTGCTGAGCGTGGTCGCCGCCCGCGCCAAGGAGCATCCGCTTCCCTACGCTCACTGGTACATCGATGGCGGCCAAGCCGCGGCTCACGATCCCACGCTTACTTGTGTCTCCTACCACGCGCTCGAACCCGTGCGCGCTGCGTTGTCCGCCAAAATTCGCATCGAAATTCAGCGCCCCGGCATGGGGCCTGAGGCGCTGCGCACGCACCTCGCGCAAATTCGTCCTGCGGATCTCGGTTTCGCCAAAGTCGGCGACGCCGTGCTGGATCGCTTCCAGGTGAAGATGTTGACCGAAGGCTCCGGCACTCAGATTTTTAGCACCACCTTCGCGCAATGGACCGCGCGCGAAGCCCTTCGGCGCGCCCAGCCGCTCACGTTGCTGGTCCGCTTCGCCTCGCGCCAGCGCCAGAAGCCCATGAACGAGATGCTCTCCGCCGGCCGTGAAGCTGCCGAACTCGATCCTCTCGGCTCCTTGATCGATGCGGACATGGGCGCCTACTACAACTGGTTGAACCTCCAGCGGCTCCCGGGAGCCGAACAATCTTCGTTCCTGGTGTGGTTCGAAGGTCACAACGAAGCCATCGCTATCGGACCTTCCTTGCCGCGCGGCACGGTATCCAATGCGGCCGCCGGCTTGGAGCAGTTGCTAAGCTGGGCGAGCTAGCGGCGCAACATTTTTGTTCGATCGAACGGGGCAACCATGTACAAACGCGATTTTCTGAAGACCACGAGCAAGGTTATCGCCCGCGCAACGCTCGCGCCGGGCGCGCTTGCCGGCGATCCACCGCTCCCGCCGATCCCAAGGGAATCAGCTTCAGCTCCACTGTCTTGGTGTCGCCTTCGTTTACTTCGATAACCGTGGCCTTCGCCTCATACTCTTTCAGGAACTCCGGATCTTCCCAGGCGCCTTGCTGCAGCCCTGCCCAACTGAAGAGTTTGTATTTCCCCGGCGGCAATCCGCGCATTTCGAAATGGCCGTACTGATCCGTATTGGCAGAATAGGATGCGCGGCGCGTTTTCTTGTCCGGAATCGCCACTGCCCACGCGCTAACCGCCGGAAGAGTATCTTCATTCAGCACTGCGCCTTGCAGATGTGCCCCGCGAGAACTCAGCGTGATTTCCAGTGGCCCGCCCGAGGCCTTCGCAACACGAATGGTCGCGTCCGGTACCATGCTGTCGCTGTAACGCACCTCTTTGATGTAGCAGTCCTTCGAGATTCCCCACGCATCAAGCCGAAACTCTCCGTCATGAACGTCTTTCAGCATGAACTGGTTGTTTTCGTCAACCTCGGCGTGGGTGACCGGGAATGGCTCGTTCTCCGTCGAGATCGCCGCGATGACGAATCGTTGTCTTTCAAGCCTCGGCGCTCCCTCCCAGGTGACTCGCCCAGGTATGTTCACACCTTCCGCGACGGTCAGCGTCAGTCCTTCCAGGTCTGCGTTCCCAACAGTGATGTCCTGCTGGGTGACAAGCATTCTTCCGCCGTCTGACCGCGACATAACCCGAATAGTATAATTCCCCGGTGGGATCTCTCGAATTTCAAAGGAGCCGTCGGCATCGCCCGGAGATGTTGCACCTATGCTTTCCCACCCTGCTCCCTGATCTATCCGCAATACTTGCACTTGAAACCACCTTCTTCCGCTCGGTTTTGGCAGCAGACTCACGACCTTTCCGCGAACCCGATATACCGTAACTTGCTTCATCAGAATGTCGATGGACGCTATCTCGTCGCCCTCCTTGACAGTAATCACGGAAGCTTTTCCCGAATCGGTCGCGCCGGGATAGTAGAGTCTCGCGTAGCCTTTTTCTCCACCGCTCTTGTCAGCTCCGGAGAACTCGAGGTCCCCAACTACACGGTTCCAGGTCTCAGGCTCAGCGGAAATCAGATAGCGTCCAGGTAAGAGTCCAAAGAGCCGGAATTCTCCCAGATCATCCGATTCGCGCGCATCGGCCGACTGTAACTGCATTTTTCCGTTGATGTGCACTTCGCGGACTGCATTGACACGGATGCCCTGCATGGGCGCGCCGTCCTCGTCGGATACGCGTCCCGTGATCACCCCGGTTTGTCCCAGCTTGAAGACCAGGTCAACCAACTTTTGGCCCGGCCTTAAAGTCAACGTTGCTCCCGGATCGTTAGGTTTCTTCTGACCATATTGCGCGTCAACGTATCCAGTGCGGTGCACAGTCAATGTGTAGCGCCCCTCAGGGACGTTTCTCAACTCAAAACGCCCGTCTGCCGCAGTTGTCGTGGCGATCGTGTGCTCGCGATTTTCATCACTTCCGAGCCACACCGTGGCCCCTTTCAGCGGCGCGCCATCCAGCTTGCGGACCACTGTTCCAGAAAGGGTACACGTCTCCTTTCTTGGCACTGACCGTGCCTCGGGCATCGTCTGCGTTTGGGCGAAGACTAGGGAGGGGGCAACAAGAAGCAGTAGTACAGCAAGCAGACTCCGGAACATAAGGAACGCCTACCTGCGAAGTATAACCTATAGGGTTTGTGAGATCACGAAGATGGACGCAATACCTGATTCATGCGCATACCGAATTGGTCTCATTCGGGCCGAGCGTTGGACTTGAGTTCGAAACGAGGTAAAGGGCATCGCTCTAGGTCGTTGAAAATAAGACCCAGAAGGCGGGGCGCCCAAGGGGACGATTTTAGAACTTTCCTCGCCGGATTTTGTGGCAGCCTTGCCACAGATGGATCTCCCTGGAGCGAGCAGGATATCAATTCGAAGTTGTCGCAAGAAAACCAGCTGGGTTGCGCGGGACTCTCCAGTCAGCTAATATAGGTTAGCTAAGGAGCTGCGATGCGTATCGTCACCATCCACCAAGCCAAAACAAATCTTTCTCGGCTAATTGTGAAAGCTTCCGAGGGCGAGGAAGTGATCATTGCACGCGGGTCAAAACCCGTAGCCCGACTCGTTCCGGTCGGCGAGGTCAAAGGTAAACGCCAGCCAGGATCGTTGAAAGGCAAGTTGCAGGTTGGGCCTGAGTTTTTTGAGCCCCTTCCGATGATCGAACTGAAGACCTGGGAGTAGTCCATCTGCGCGCGCTACTCGATACGCATGCTTTGCTGTGGTGGCTTTCCGATGATCCCGCGCTAACGCGAGCCGCCCGAAAGATCATCGCGGAAACCAAAAACACACTCATCGTAAGTGCTGCTTCAGCTTGGGAAATCGCCATCAAGGTCCGGCTGGGAAGACTCCCGACTGCTATTGACCTGGCGGCGGATTTCTCTGGCCTAATTGAACGCGAAGGTTTTCAACCGTTAGCCATTTCTGCAGAGCATGGTATTCGGGCTGGACTCTTGACCGGCCCTCACAAAGACCCCTTTGACCGTATGCTCATTGCCCAAGCTCAAGCAGAGAATATACCTATCATCAGTAATGAAGCATCTTTCGAAAGCTACGGCGTGCGACGCCTTTGGTGAAAAGAGACTAGGCGCGAGGTCTGGGATCAGTTCTGGAAGTGGCGCGCCCGGCGATTTTAGAACTTTTCTCGCTGAATTTGTGGCCGCCTCGCATCAGCTCGAACTCTGATCCGCCGTAGCTACGCTCTGACGCGACTGCTATTTCGTATCCCAGGTGCCGCGGAGGCCTTGGGTTGAAAAAGACCCTCTATTCGTACGCCCGTCGCAACCTGGCCATTCTTCTCGAAAAAAGTGGATCAGCCAATCCCCGCAGACTGTGATTGACGATTCGCGGGATGCATATACAACCCAGTCGGACTGAGCCGAAGTGGAAGCAGCAACCCATGCTTGATCTTACCTCTGAGGATCCGGTTCTCTGCCCCCGCAACAGGAGTTCTTGATTGACCATTCCGGTGACGCGGGCCAGCATGCGTGCCCAAAGCATCTTGGATTCCCCCTGAATCTACAACCCCGTGAAAGCGAAATTGTAGACACTGTTTTTTCAGTCAGAGAAGCCCATTCGAGGTGTGCCTGTGGAAAGCTGCAAGTTACGCTATTTCAACTCGTTTGAGTTTCTTGAACATACGGGAGCTGTTGGCGGTATTTAGGCCTGCGGCAGGATGACAGCTACAACGGAGGTTGTCCATTCTCCGTGATTGTTGGAGTAGGAGCCGCGCATCCACACAAGCGCCGTTCTTGAATCGCTCCACTTGGGAATGATAGGGCGGAGATTGTCGTAAGTGGAATTACGTGTAAAGGGGACCCAATTCCATTTATCGGCGCGCGCGTCGCGGGTGCCGCGAAACAACTCATAGTGGCGGCGGCGGTCGGCCTGACTCACGAGCGGCGCACCGCTGACGGGATCGGCATTGGTCGAAATATAGGCGACGTCTGGATTTTTGGGATCGAGCGCGCCTAAACCCGAATAGTCGTCCTCGCCCGCGTAAAGCCTAGTACCCGCGTGAGCGATTTCCTCGCTGTGCCAGGCTGTGCCGTCCCAGCGCGCAAAGTGGTAGCGTAAATCCATCCCGCCCTGGCCGCGCGGCAAGCCGCGGCCGTCGATTTGGCAGGAGAACAAGACGTAAGGGCGAGCGTCTCGATCGAGTTGGAGATCGATCATCCAAGCGACGTTGTCGGGAGTTCCCTGAAACACCTTGGTGAGATCCCAAGTGGGGATGGTCGCTTCTGTTGAAGTACTCAACTCGCCGACACGCGCTCCATCGGAATGGTAGATGGTGCCGTTTCGCAAATATCCATGATACAGACTGTTGTCAAAATTGCGGGGATGATCCTCCGTGGCGACAAAATGCACGGTGCCCTTGCCGTCGTACGCGTATTTCAGATACGGGCTGTAGCCGCCCTTTCCGTAGAGCCAGTGGCCGCCGTACGTCCACGTCTGGCCGTCGTCTTTCGAGACCATATAGTTGGGCTCATGATGAAAGCCGCGAAAGAAGTTGAGCATGCGTCCGTCGGGTAGTTGAAGCGGGTTGGCGTAGGTGTCGTTGTTGCCGGCATAGTTGGCGTCGGAGCCCGGCGTCTCTACGCTCAACGTGGGACCCCAGGCGAGCGCGTTGTGCGGCTCCGAAATGCGGTAATACATTTTTCGCTCGGCGGCATGTTTCGAGTACATGGCGAGGTAACGCCCGTCGGGCCTGACCAGGAAGGCCGGCGCATCGTGATCGTCTTGCTCGAGGTGCGGATGCAGGACCGTGGTCGCGACCTTCCCAGTCGCAACGTCGTAGACGGCTATCTCAACGTTACCCCAGCGTGGATCGGCTGCGCCGGTTTGAAAGGCACCGATGGCACGAACGGATCCGACGATTAATTTGCCGTTATCCACGATGACACGCGGATCCATAAACCAGGACCAGGCGCCGTTGTCGTTGAGTTGAACGAGTTTCCCGGCAACGTAATTGGGTATCTTGTCGTCGCCAGTTCCGGCGAGCGAGCCTGCGAATGTGATCAAGCACACCGCCACCGGAAGGAGACCTCGGGAGGTTGCGTTCGCCACGAGAGAAGACCCTAGCCCTTCGGGACCATATCTTCGCCAGTCGATTTTTTCACGGCACCCTCGCTTTTTCCAATGCCTGATTTCTTGCGTTTCATCGATACGACCTGCGCCAAGAGTCTAGCCGCTTCTCGCCTTTCTGCTTGACAGGAACGACGATCTTAAATAACGTGCACCACGAACGACAGACAACGAAAGCATACGGTATCAACCGAAGATAATAGAAAGTAAGCGATGGGAAAGTTCTCGGGAGCACTCCCGACGTCGTCGTGAAAACGAGCTGAGAGGGAGATCGCGGTGGGTCGGTGTCCTCATCTCGATAAGATCCTTGGTCTGAACGAGCCTATTTCTCGCCGCGATTTCCTCGATGGCACATTGGTGGCGTCGGCTGGCATGTTGGTGGCCGGCGCTTGTCCATTTCCGCTTCGTGGTCAGGCAGCCAGTGAAATCAGTTCTGGCTGGACTGGCTATACCGGAGAGGGCGACTACAAGGCCGCCGCCGGCAATACCGAGCCAGTGATCCAAAGCGCACATGCTGTGCGTGACGGCAAGTACGACAAAGTTCCATCTGCAGTAACCGAAACTGGCGAAGTATACGATTGCGTTGTAGTCGGTGGCGGGTTCGCCGGCCTGTCGGCTGGATTGTTTTTCAATCAACGAGCGACTTCGAATCGCACCTGTCTCATTCTCGACAATGCGCGAATCTTTGGCGGTGTCGCGAAGCGAAACGAGTTCGTCGTCGATGGTCATCGACTCTTTGCTCCGCAGGCGTCGGTTCATTTTCAGCCGCCCTATCCAAACAGCTTCCTAAAAGGAGTTTACGACGCGATGGGCCTGGACTGGGACGCGTTCAAGTCGTATCAGAAATGGCAAGGTCCCTCGCCCGAAATTTCTTTGCCGCGAAGCGCCTACGGTCAAGGAACCATCAATGGCAAGCCGGCGAGTGGCTTCTTCTTCGGAGCGAAGTATGGCCATAAGCCCGGAATCTGGATCACCGATCCTTGGGGCAAGAAACTGGAAGGAACGCCCTTTTCCGAGACCACCCGCAAAGAAATGCTGAGGCTGAATAACGAGCAGCCTGTCGCGCCTCCGTTGGTCTACGACTATCCAGGCGACCCGGTCTCGCGACAACTGGACAGTATGACCCTTGAGGACTATCTCATCCGCACCTACGGCGTCAGTCGTGAAACCATCCGTTTCTTCGTCGCCGGCGAAATGAGCGGCGGATTTGGCCTGGGCCCCGACGCTTTATCCGGCTTCCTCGAGCACGAATGGTCAAAGACAATTCCGACAGTAGACGACAGTATGGCGACGGGGATCCAAATGTTTCCGGGCGGCAATTCGGGCATGATCCGGTTGCTGATCAAGACGCTGATCCCCGAAGCGATCGAAGGTCCACGGACGATGGAGGCTGTTTGGAAGAACTCGGTTAACTTCGCTGCTTTAGATCAAGCCGGTCAGTGCGTTCGGATGCGGCTCAATTCCACAGCGGTTCGCGTTGAACACATAGGCGAGCCTGCTAAATCGGATTTCGTTTCTGTTACTTGCTTAAGCGACGGTCGCCTCCAACGGGTAAAAGCGAAGACCGTGGTTATGGCAGGCGGAGGTTGGATTACGAAGCACGTCGTTCGAGACTTGGATGAAGCGCGGCGCAACAGCTATGAGCAATTCAACTACTCACCCTATATGACCGTGAATGTCGCGGTTCGCAACTGGCGTTTCCTGTATGACCTCGGCATTTCGAGCGCCGCGTGGTTCGAAGGGTTCGGCCGTTATGTCAACGTGCGCAAGAACGCGACTTTTGGCGTCGATTCGCCTACCACGGGTCCCGATCTCCCTACGGTGCTGACATTCTTCGTTGATTTTGCGAAGCCTGGGCTCCCAGCTCGCTCTCAGGGTCAACTGGGCCGCGCGGAGTTGCTGTCCACTTCTTTCGCTGACTACGAACGGCGAATCCGCGAGCAAATGACGGAAATGTTTGCTTCTTCGGGCTTCGACGCGAAGCGCGATATCGCTGGAATCGTGCTCAATCGCTTTGGCCATGCCTTTATTAATCCACAACCCGGGTTCTTCTTTGGGCTGGACGGTAAACCCGCTCCCCGCGACGCCCTTCGCAATGGTCCTTTCGGCAGAATCGCGTTCTCGCATTCCGATTTGGCCGGAGCGATGGATCACCGTAACGCTTTCCTGGAGTCCGAGCGTGCCGTAAGCGAACTCCTCGACCGAGTACTGACTTAGGGAAAGACTGGAGATTTCTATGTTTACCCCCGTCTTCTACAAAAAGTTAGCGCCTATCTTCGCGTTTATGACGCTAGGGCTGGTTGCTCCCATGAAGATGTTGGCACAGGTCGATACGGGCGCGATTTCGGGGACGGTCAAAGATACGAGCGGAGGTGTGATTCCTGGGGCCAGAGTGACCATCATTAATGAGGATACGGGACTTTCTATATCGACTACGAGTGGATCCGCGGGAGAATATGTTTTTTCGCCGGTCAAGATTGGGCACTACTCCGTCTCAGCGGAGATCAAAAGTTTCCAAAGGGTCCAGCAGAATAACGTCACGGTAGCCGTGCAGCAGAGAGTGCTTGTCGATTTCGCATTGCCGCCCGGCCAAACGACGGAGACGGTGGTGGTAAACGCCGAACCGCCGGCGCTTCAAACACAAGATGCCTCTGTTGGGCAGGTGATCGGCGAGCGAACCGTGGACGCTCTTCCTCTCAACGGGCGCAACTTCACTTTTCTCGCTCAACTCGCGGCGGGGGTTACTCAGGGTCAACAGGACACGCGTGGACTGGGGGCCAGCGGAAGCTTTGCAGCTAACGGCTTGCGTCCCGCGCAGAACAACTACCTGCTGGACGGCATTGACAACAATGTCGAACTCGTTGACTTCCTGAATGGCACGCACTTCGTCGTTCGCCCTCCGGTGGATGCAATCCAGGAATTTAAGATCCAAACCAATAGCTTTAGCGCCGAGTTTGGACGTTCGGCCGGGGCCATCCTGAACGCCACCATTAAGTCCGGAACAAATGATTTTCACGGAACCCTTTGGGAATTCGTTCGCAATGACAAATTCGACGCCGCTAATTTCTTTGAAAATTCACAAGGAATTGGAAAAGGAGAATTCCGCCAGAACCAATTTGGCGGATCAATCGGCGGCCCGGTGATCATTCCTCATATTTATGGCGGCAAACATAAGACATTCTTCTTTTTCGATTACGAGGGCACACGCATCCGGCAGGCGGTTCCCTATGCTTCAACCGTTCCGACGGCCCTTGAACGATCGAGCGGCTACACAAATTTCTCGGAGCTCCTCACCCAGGGAGGCACGCAAACGGACGTGCTCGGCCGCACCACGCCGCTCGGTCAGGTTTTTGATCCCGCGACTACCCGGACGGTTTCCTGTGGCGTCGTGGATCCGGTTACGGGAATGAGCCCGCCAAGCGGGACAAATACGGCTTGTCCTGCGGGAACCCCAAACGGCACGCCCGCAGGCTTCGTGCGCGAGCCATTCGCGGGAAACATCGTTCCGTCCAATCGGCTTGACCAGAATGCCATTGCGCTGCTGAATCTTTTCCCCGCTCCTAACAATTCCCAACTGTTCACCAACTTTGGGAGCAACCCGGCGCTCAAGGTTGATGCGAACCAGTTTGATGCGCGCGGCGATCAGAATTTCGGCGACAAGGACCAAATGTTTGTTCGGGTCAGTTACTCCGATACTCCGGAGTTCATCCCTGGACCGTTCTCAGGAATCGCGGATGGAGGTTCTTTTTCCGCCGGCGACCAAACCGCCACAGCGTGGAACATTGCGCTGAGTGAAACCCACGCGTTCTCCTCTTTCCTGGTGAACGAAGCACGCCTTGGTGTTAACCGCATCGCAACCACTCGCGTTCAGCCGTTCAGCAACGATCTAAGTAACATCCCGGGACGATTTGGTATTCAAGCTGTTCCTCAGGTGCCGTTTAACGGCGGGTTGGGGACCATTTTCATTACGGGGCTAAACACGCTAGGGAGCAATCAATTCCTGCCGTCCGTCGAGACCAGCTTGACGACGCAATATATGGATAACCTCACCAAAGTTTGGGGAAGACACACGTTGAAGACCGGTTTTGAGCACCAGCACTTGAGGTTCACCATTCTCCAGCCTCCGTCCGGCCGCGGAGCGTGGTCTTTCAGCGGTGTATACACGGAAGTTCCTTCTACGGGAGGAGGAAATACCGGGCTGGCCCAAATGCTGTTGACGCCGATACCGGGTACGGTACCCGGCGCGTTCGATTTTGTCGGCGGCTCAGATCAAGTCCAGGCTTCCAATTACGCCAACACGGACATGGGCCGCAACTACAACGCAGCGTACATCCAAGACGATTGGAAAGTGAATTCCAAACTGACGCTGAACTTAGGGTTGCGCTGGGAGTATTTCGGGCAAATCGTGGAGCGCTACGGGGCATCGACGAATTTCCAGCCCGTGAGTCCTTCATCGCCGGCCCAATTCCTGCTCACTAAGAAGCGCTGTGATGTGCCTTTTTCCGCGGATTTCAAAACCGCCGCCGCGACTGACAACATCAACATCGTGTGCCTCAGCAACCCTGGCCTAGGCGAATCGCAGAAGGGCAACTTTGGTCCCCGCATCGGCATTGCCTATCGGGTGACGCCCAAGTTCGTTGCGCGGGCCGGGGCAGGTCTGTTCTATGGTGGCTTTGAGAATTCCGTCATAGGCACCTATTTTGATTTTCCTTTCCAGTTCAACTTGGTGTTCCCTTCGCTTGCTCCCAACGTGCCTATCACCTTTTCCAATGGGGCGATCGGAACGCTCGAAACCGGGCTCTCGGCGGTTACCCCCATCACTTCGGGCGCCGCAGAGCCGGCTGGCGCCGGTTTGGTTGGACAGGACTTCCATCTGAAGACGCCGTACACCCAGAGCTACAATCTCACCCTGCAGTACGAGCTCTCCCCCAGCCAGACAGTCCAGGCTGCCTATGTGGGTAACGGCGTGCGGCATTTAGGGGTATACATCAATCCGAACTCTCCCAGCCAGATTCTTCCCCCTGGCCTGAACTCCTTCGACTTCTCACCCTATCCGGATTTTCCCACCGGGTTCATCTATACGAGTTTCGCGGGGAATAGTTACTACCATTCGCTGCAACTCAACTACGAGCGCCGGTTCAGCGCGGGCTTGCAAGTTCTCGCAAACTTCACGTGGTCAAAGTGCCGCACGGATGCCACGGACGTGTTGAACGAAACTGCGCTTTCCTATCGCGCTCCTCTGCTCCCCGGATTCGGTATTCAGGGAGATTACGGCCTCTGCGACTTCGATATCACCAAGGTTTTCCATCTCAGCGGCGCCTATGAATTGCCGGTCGGCGCCGGGAAGCGTTATCTCGCCAACAGCGGGAAGGCTGTCGACGCCATACTGGGAGGTTGGAAAACCAACTGGATTCTCACGCTCCAGGACGGTCAGCCTTTTACCGTTCACTGCATCAATCAAACGACTTCGGGTTTTGGCTGCAACGCTCTGCTCGTTCCCGGACAGGACGTCTACGCCGGCCCGCATAACGTGGACCAGTGGCTGAACCCGGCTGCCTTCGCTAGCCCGCCGGTCGCGACGGCGATTGGCCAGTCCGATCGTTCGGTTCTCGGCGGTGCTCCTACGCAGTTTGATGGTCCTGGATTCCATCGCCTGGACTTCTCCTTATTCAAGGATTTCCGTACGTCGGAGGGCACACACTTGGAATTCCGGTCGGAGTTCTTCAACCTCACCAACCATCCTAACTTCTCGGCGCCCGGATTTAGCGGGAACGGTGTGGTGGCTGCGCCAGGCTCTCTCGACTATACTTCGGGTAACTTCGGTAAGATTGCGTCCACGCGTGACGGCCAGAATGACCAGCGCGAGATTCAGTTTGCGCTCAAATTCTATTTCTGAGACTTCTGGCCCGGCCAACAAGTGCCCTCACGCCGGCAGCGTGCCACAAAGCACAAAGCGGACGAACGCCCGTCATCGTTATGGGATGCAAGTGAAACGATTGGCATACCTCTCGCGCGTCATTTGCATGTTGTTGCCGCTCGCTCTGATCTGTACGGATGCTATCGGCCAGAGGCCGACACCCGGCAAGGTCTATGTCGTCCTTTGGTTCGACACCGAAGACTACGTCCTGCCGGAGAGCGATGACGCGGCCAAACGGCTGGCGACGTTCCTCACCGAGCAGGGTATTCAGGCGACATTCAAGGTCGTCGGTGAGAAGGCGCGCACGCTCGAGCGACGCCACCGCACCGACGTCATCGCAGCACTGCAGAAGCATGCCATCGGCTATCACGCCAATACGCATAGCCAGCATCCGACGCCGGCGGAGTATGAGTCGCTGTTGAATTGGGAAACTGGCGCGGCCGAATTCACGCGGCGTGAGCGCCCTGGCTATGACGACGTGCAGCGCATCTTCAAACAGAAGCCGTGCTGTTACGGACAGCCGGGCAACTCGTGGGCACCGCAGGCGTTTCCTTCGCTGGCCAGTTGGGGTGTGGGTCTATATCTCGACGAGGCGGCGCACGTCGGGCTGAATGGCCAACCCTTCTATTACGGCGGGCTACTCAATATCTTCAATACCAAAGAGGGCCCGCAACTCCGTCCCAATGACGAGTGGACCAACATTGAAGAGAGCAAGACAAAGTTTCGCCAGTTCTACGAACAGATGACCAGTAACGGCGGCGGGCTGGTCAGCCTTTACTTCCACCCGTGCGAGTTCATCCATAGCCAGTTCTGGGACATGAACTTTGCCCACGGCGCCAATCCGCCGCGCGACCAATGGCAAAGCTACCCCCTGCGGCCTCCGGATTCTCGTGAGCGCGCGTTCAGTTACTTTGAACAACTCATGCGCTACATGAGCTCATTTCCTCAGGTACAGTTCATCACCGGGCCGCAGGCGACGCGCCTGTATGCGGACGGCGCTCGCGGACACAGGTTCAGCGCCGGCGAACTCGCGGAAATCGCACGCCAAGTAGAATGGGAAGTCAACTTCCAGGTTCGCGGGACTTATACGCTCTCTCCCGCCGAAGTCATGACGCTCGTTACCGAGTGGATGGTGTCCCAGCCCGGCGCTGACGCGAAGGTGGCTCTTCCCTTCACCGTCTACGGACCGAGCCTGCCCTCGCCGCGGCTGACCGAGCCGATCGAAGTTCCCTGGTCGCAGTTCGAGCGTAGCGTGCATGACCTGCACAGCTTCATTCAGGGCCATCACCAGATTCCTAACGCAGTTTGGTTGGGCAGTAGGCCCGTAGCTCCCGAGGCATTTCTTGTAGCGATGGCGAAGATCGCGAGCAAGAGCGCGAATGGCGGCGTGGCGCCAGAAAACGTGACGGTTGCCCCCGCGCGGCTTGCCACCGAAAAGTATGTCGCTCTGGACTCACCGGAGATATGGTCGTGGCCGATTTTCCCGACGGGATTCCATTCGGAGCACCTGATGGACCTGGCGCGGCTGCAGGCTTGGACCCTCAAACCAGCGAAACGAAGCGAATAGCCGTACTCATCGCTCGAATTTGTGCAACTGCACTTGTCGGATGTCGGCCCCTAAATCTTCAGGAACAGTTTTCGTCGATACATCCAAAACAGCACCAGCCAATAGCACAGCAGAATCGCGGCGCCCTGAAAAAATGGTTGCAGCCCCGCGCCGGCGAACTGAAAGAAACTCGGACCCAGGTGGATTCGGAAGGTGCTCTCCAGAAACCCTTCCGTGAAGTGAGCTATGCAGTATGCGGCGATGGAGTTCATGCCGATGACCACTAGCGGGAAGGCCCATTTTTTCAAACCCTTCACATCCATCACCCAACTGAACGCGGCCAGGAACAAGAAGCAGATGCCTCCGCTGAAGATGGTCCAGGACGGCGTCCAAATGCGCTTCACCACCGGGCAAATGTGCGAGTAATGCAGCGCCAATCCCAATACAATCCCCGACACACCGGCAATCAACAGCTTCTTCATCGGGATCTTGGGCCGCGATTCGCGCAACCAGACTCCCGCAATCAGGCCCAGGATCATCGTGCCCAGCGTGGGAATGAAACTCAGCGTGAGGTATCCACCGGAGTTGTATTCGAAACGATTTTCACGCGGGAACAGGTTCAGGAACCACTGGTCGAAGCGGTTTCCAAAATTGTAGTTCTTGTTCCAGTGCGCCGCGAAACCCGTGAAATTATGTTGAGCGTTCCACTCTGGAGAAACACCCACGCTCGTCCAGTCAAAATTCCCTGGCGCCGCGGGATATAGCGCCCACACTAGCCAAAATCCCACGAGAACCAAGGCGAGCGTTGCCCACGCCCGCTTCCCCCATGTGGCTTGCGACGAATAGAATCCGAGCAGAAATAGAAACGGATAGCCGAATCCGATCTGTGAGAGCGTATCTTCAAAAGTGAAATAGGTCATGGAGTGGTCCATCGAGCGGAGGAATACGCCCAGCGCAACCAGCACCAATGAACGCCACAGTGCGTGCCCGAATAATTCCGCGAAGCGCGCACCCTTCGCGACGCGGCTGGCTATGGAATACGGCAGTGCCACGCCGACCAGGAAAGAGAAGCCCGGCTGAATGGTGTCGTGCAGAGAGCAGCCAAACCACTCCACATGAGTCTGATTGAAGGCCAGAATTTTCCAGAACAGGCTGGTTGGGTACGCCACAGCCACGCGGGAAAGCTGCAACACTTCTGCCATCATCAACAGCATGACCAATCCGCGATACGCGTCTATTGCGACGTTGCGCACCGCGGCTGGTTTTACGGGGGCCGCCTCCCGTAGAATCGGCGTCGTTTCCGTGATTGGCGTTGTTTGACTCAGCGTCGCCATAAAGCCTCTCTGCTACAAATTGGTCCAAGCATACACGGAAAATGGGTGGGTGGAACGTTAGACTGCAACCAATGGGGTGAACCCTGAGGTGGCCCAAATTATTTGGACACAGCTTCCGCTTTCATAAGGGCCTTCTTGCATCTCCTAACAGAAGAAAAGGGGCTGGGGAAGGGGGACGGTATTTGAATACTGGGGCACCAATGATCCTGCCGCACCCGCCGCTGCACCGCGAGCGACTGACAACCCACCAGGTGTGTCACTGCCCGAACTGCGACAAACGCCACTACGTCGCTGAATGTACAATCCACGGCCATACCGCAATAACGCTGCATTTGCTGGCTTCATTCATGGTGGTGTTTCCGAGCGCACACCTCAGCGCTGCAACAGGCAATCCCCTTCTTTTTGGAGTTCTTGTGCGCCGCCAGTCGGGACGCGACGACGGTTCCCCCTATGACGACAAAGAGAAATACGAGCACTCTAAATGGTATGTTCACAGGTGATAGGCGCTTCACTTGTTCGGTCGTTTCCTCAGACGCTTGAAGGGGAGGATATTGCGCGAACCTGAGAAAGCGAATAGTCCCACGGTACTGTCGCGACAGTACTCGCGGCAGTATGGCTAACACTGTGTCTCGCCAAAATCACCCTCAGGTGAGCGGCGCCTGTTTGGTGGCCCTTGTCTGGCGCCCGCCTTCTCGCGCACAATGACCAGCAACGGAGGAGGCAGGCCTGTCATGGGACGCACGCTGGAGGTTATCGATCCATTCAGCAACAGGCTGCGTTTCTATGAACGTACATAGGCGAAATACGCCGGCTTTCATCACCGGAGGCCACTGAAGAACCAACACGCTGGAGATACGACACTGACAAAACGAGCAGACTACGGACTGGATTCGCCGCATATCATGGCGGCGCTCTTCGCCTTGGGAGTTGTTCTGCTGTTTTAGCAGAACGTCTTCCCGACAAAATTCCGTGGCGTGGGGATGTCGAACTTTGTCGTCCATGAAATCAAGGAGCGGTCAGGACGTGAACAGATGATGCGCGGGGTGGCGCGAGTGTTAAAACCGGGCGCGTGGCTCTTGTGGACTTCACCTTTACGGATGAGTGTGTAAAGGACTTAGGAAACTTCGGTGTTCCTAGCGAGCGAGTACGGCATGAGCTTGTCTCGTTCTGGATTTCCGGGGATTTTAAATTTCGGCGCCGTCAAAACGTATCACCTTGCCGGAAGGAAAACTGACCGCAATGCACAGGATGGAATGCATTCATGACCTTGCGCCCTGTTGCCTCCATTGATTAGCGTTCCTGATGATGTAACGCATTCAGAGGTTTATTGCGAATGCTGAAGCTCACTTGGCCACGGGTTGCAGCTTGGCGTGTTCGGCGCCATCACCTCGATCAACGCACGCCAGCCGGGAGTATGCTCGCAGTCGTCGGCCGCCTCTGCGGATTACACGCGCAGGTGCTGTCCTCGGCCTTGTTGACCCTGTGGGCGCGAGTCGAAGAACTTGACCGGCAGGCCATCCAGCGCGCTCTTTGGGTGGACCGGACGCTCGTCAAAACCTGGGCAATGCGGGGCACGTTGCACTTGCTTCCCACCGGCGACTTGCCCCTTTGGCAGGCAGCCCTCAGCACGAGTCGGCGGTATAGGAAACCTGGTTTGTGGCGAAGGTTCGGGCTCACACTCGACGAGCTCGATGGGTTGAGCGAAGCCATTGGAGCAGCTCTTGATGGCTGCGTGATGACACGAGAAGAGCTGGCGCAAAGGGTAGGACGACTCACTCGGTCAAAGAAGTTTGCTGCGAAGCTGGCGTATGGCAGTTGGGGCACGATCCTCAAGCCGGCAGCGATGACTGGCCGGTTATGCTTCGGCCCAAGCATCGGTCAGCGCGTCCGGTTCACGAGGCCGGACAGTTGGGTGGCCGCTGTAGCGCCGCCGATGGATCCGCAAGCTGCAACATCGGCCGTCACGCGCTGTTTCCTTTCAGCCTACGGTCCTGCAACCTGCCATGACTTTGCGCGCTGGTGGGGTGGATGCGGTATTGTCACAGCCCGCGAATGGATCGCAGCGCTAGGCGAAGAGGTCTGTCCGGTTGAACTGGACGATGAGCAGGTCTGGATGCTCGCCACGGACGCCCGCGAAGCACGCGAACTTCCTCCGCAGCGAACAGTCCGGTTGATACCTGCCTTCGACCAATACGTGATCGGCGCATCCCGTCACGCCGAGCACTTGCTGCCCGGCGATTTGCGGAGCCGCGTTTATCGGCCACAGGGCTGGATTTCGCCGGTCCTGCTGGTCAATGGGTTCATGCAGGGGGTCTGGCGCCACGAAATCAAGGGAAGCCGCGTCGAAGTTGTCATCGAGCTGTTCGTGAAAGTGCCTGCGTGGGTACGCAGCGCGGCTGAGCAAGAGGCAGAGCGCCTGGCCAAGTTCCTCAGCTGCAACTTGCATCTAGCGTGGAAACATTAACCTCCAAGCATCTTCGGGAAAGGGCGCTTTGCATGTTTTAGGGCGAGTCACTTTTGCGCGCAGATTTCGAGTTTCGGAGCTCATGGCGGCAAACACTTCAAAAGTTGTTCGCTGATCTGGAACGTTCTCCTTATTCGGGGCGAATAATGGGCAAACCGGAAGCAATCCCAGTTGGCGTTGCCAGACGCGCATCTCGTCAGCGCTTGATTTCCTGATGAGATGCGACTTATCGGGAGTTACGCTCGAGAAGGCCGAACTACCAAACGCCGAAAACGAGAAAGGCTGATAAGCTGCTGCGGCACGGCGAGGCACTCCAAAATGGCGCACCAGCAAACCTGGGATCCTGAACGCTACGCTCGCAACGCCCGCTTCGTCGCCGAACTTGGAGCGCCAGTGGTTGATCTGCTCGCGCCGCGGGCTGGCGAGCGCATCTTGGACCTTGGCTGCGGCGACGGCGTGCTTACCGCGAAGCTCGCCTCGATGGGATGCCATGTCATCGGTGTCGATGCCAGCGCACCGCAAATCGACGCCGCACGAAAACTCGGCTTGGACGTCCGTGTGACGAACGGGGAAGCTCTCGATTTCGATAGCGAATTCGACGCCGTGTTCAGCAACGCGGCGCTGCACTGGATGAGCAATCCCGCCAAGGTCATCGCCGGAGTGCGTCGTGCACTCAAGCCGCACGGACGTTTCGTCGCCGAATTCGGCGGCCACGGTTGCGTGGCCAAGATCAGGAAGGCGTTAGTCGAAGCCCTCAATCGCCGCGACATCAACGGCGAAGCCGCAAGCCCTTGGTATTTCCCCACCGTCGAAGACTATTCAGAACAACTGACGCGCGGCGGATTCGTCGTGAGCTATATCGCCCTGATACCCCGCCCAACTCCGCTCCCTGGTGATGTCACCGGCTGGCTGGAAACCTTCGCCGAGAGTTTCACTTCAACCTTGCCGCCCGCCGAACGACGCTCCTATATCGCTGAAGTCCGAGAAGCCTTGCGCCCAGAACTCTCGGACGCCGAGGGCAAGTGGACCGCCGACTACGTCCGCCTCCGCTTCGGCGCCAACAAAAGCCTCTAAACCGACCAGTGTCGGCCTGCGGAAAGATCCATGGAGAAAATAGAAGCTTGTAACCAAATGAAAGTGGCGCGCCCAAGGGGACGATTTTAGAACTTTTCTCGGCGACTTGGTGACAGCCTTGCCACAGATCGAGCTTCCGTCTGGATTGAACCTGTAGCTCGTTCGTGAGCCCGCAGGACTTATCAGAGTAAGCCTCTAACGTGGTTTGGCTGAGAGCTTTTGGCGTTGGCGCGTATCGGCGACAAGCTCGTCGACCTGACGCAGGACTGGCTCGGTAGCCATCAAGCCGAAGTGATCCGTTTTCGGCGATACAGTGATCTCGCCTTCCGGAAATTCTCCCGCGAGAATGCCATGGTCGAGATTCTCAAGTTTCAGACGGGCAAGCGTGGCTCGCGTGCTCGAAGCGTCCGAGAAAACCAGCCGCAGCGATGGCACGCGTTCGCGGGCTCCCCTGAACCATCTCGCGAACACTTCGAATCCTGGACTCTCACTGAACGGACGAACAATATCGGCGGCAGCCCGCTGGAGCACGCCAATATCACCCTGGAACTTTCGCAGCACTTTAACCAGATACTCGTGGATGTTTAGCCACTCGTCGAGCGAAGCAGCGGTCTCGCCGTACCGCCGTAGATCACCGATCCACATATCGGGCTGATCGGGATTGATACTTGCGAGCAAGCGCGACACAAAACACGTGTCGAGGCTCAAATTGCACTCCAGTGACAGGAACGCATCAATCTGCAGGGATGGTTCGTCCGATGGTGTAAAGAGCATCTCAAAGCCCATATCGGCACCCAGCGAAAAGCCGACCATGACGACTGTGGATGCCCGGAATCGTTGGCTAACGTCTCGGACCCACTCGCGCAGGATTGCAACGTGATCTGCAAGGCACAATGAAATGCCTTGGCGACGATCCTGTTCGCACCCGTAGGGCGTCGGACTCAGACCGCGATACGCCAGACGCTTGAGGATCGGCTCAAAATCCCGGTGATCGAGGCCAAGCCCCGGAAGGAAGAAAACCAGCACGTCCGAGCGTACTTGGTTGTCCACATAATGCAAATGATCGCCGATAATTCGAGGATCGAGCGTCGCTCGATTGAGCTTACGGCACACGCGTTCGGTTAGCATGAACCGCTGTTCGATCAAGTGATTCTCGATTTCCGGACTTGCGGAAGTTCCGGATTCTTTGCGGTCATCTCCGAGTGAATTCCTACCCGACTCCGAGTCCCGTCGGAGACGCTGCAGATCGGCACGTATCTCAGCAGCGCCCTGGTAGCGAAGGTTGCGGTCCTTCTCTAACGCCTTGCTGATGACCTGATCCAAACTGACGGGGATTTCCGGATTCAACCGGATGGCAGGAGTGCTCGCGCGATGGAGAATGTCGGCGGAGATTGTACCGGAAGTACTGCCACGGAACGGCGGTGTTCCTGTCGCCATTTCGTAAAGGACGATTCCCAACGAAAACAGATCGGTACGAGCGTCTAAGCCCTCGCCCCTGACCTGCTCGGGCGACATATACGCAATGGTTCCGAGCGCCGTTCCAGGACTGGTGAGTTGTTGCTGGTCAACGGATACGGTCGCTGCCTCGCTAGCATCGACGTGGCTGGAATCTCCTGCAAGACTGGAAACCTTCGCCAAGCCAAAATCGAGAATCTTGGCGCGCCCACGCTGGCTGACGAAGATGTTCGCCGGCTTGATATCACGATGGATGATCCCAGCTGCATGGGCGACATCGAGAGCGTCGGCAATCTCGATCCCGATGGAGAGAAGGGTTGCCAAATCCATCGGACGGCCCGCGATGTGGTGATTCAAGGTCAGGCCCTCTAGGAATTCCATGACGATGAACGCTTTGCCGCTTTGTTCGCCGATGTCGTAGATGGTGCAGATATTGGGATGGTTCAGTGCAGAGGCCGCCTTGGCTTCACGCCGAAATCGTTCTAGGACTTGGCCATTGCTGGCCAAGTCCTCGGGTAAGAACTTCAAGACAACATACCGGTCCAACCGAATGTCCCGGGATTTGTAGACGACACCCATCCCCCCGCCGCCGATTTTCTCGAGAATGCGGTAATGCGAAAGAGTGCTTCCGAGGAGTGGATCGGAGTGCGCCATCCGCGCTGATGTTAGGTTTCTTAAATGCCCAAGTCAACGTGTCTCTGGTTCAAGTCGTGGGAATCGAGCCCCTAGGAGTTACCTGAGCGTACTCGGAAGCAATCCACCTGGTAACCGGAAAAGTCAAAGCACAATCGTCTTTATTCGGGTGGAGAGCGCGGTTTGAGTTCGAAACGAATTAAAGGTATAGACGGAAGTTATTGAAAACAAACCCGGGTTAGAAATGGAGAGCCTGGAGAGACTCGAACTCCCGACCCTCTGGTTCGAAGTTAAGTTCTAGTTTGCTATCTCGTTGATTTGTCTTGGCACTGCGTACCTGACGCAGCATGATTTTCTATGCTGTTTGACCACGAATGGACCTTAAATTGATCCCAATTGGCAAACATGAAAGGGCAACTACCTCAAAGTCGTTGAGCACGATACCCCCAGCGGCGTCCGTAAAGTTTACATTCCGTTTAGTTCCAAAGTCACAGGCATCACAAACTCTCTGGGCAGCACAACATTCTTTCTCATACAATTAAATAGTCAATCCTGCTATCTATGCGGGAGCTGCCCTCAATGAAGCAAAATGAAAAGAAGGGGCAATTTGAAAGGCTAAATTCTCAGTTGACTACGTCCCCAGGTAGAGTTACCGGGCGGAATAGGTTTTCCATTAGACCAACGGCAGGAATGACTCCGGCGATCGCATCCGCGTTCCTGTGTGTCCTGGCCATCACCGCGTATGGCAATGCCATCGGTAATGGATTTGTCTGGGACGACCATGAGCAAGTCGTTATGAATTCCAGCCTGCGCCCGGGCGCCCCGTTGCTGCAGCTGTTTAGGGCAAACCTTTGGAGCCTCACGCGGGTAGGCGTACGAGAACAGAGCAATTACTATCGACCGCTGCAAATGGTGACGTACCGGATAACTGCTGAAGTTTTCGGATTTGATGCTCGGGCCTTCCATGCAGTGAACTTCGCGCTCCACGTGGTCGTCGTCTTTATTGTGTTTGCTTTGTTCTACAAATTGACTAGCAATATAGGCTTGGCGTTCGCAGCTGCAGCTCTGTTTGCCGTGCATCCGATTCACACCGAAACGGTGGACTGGATCGCCGCCCTACCTGACATCGGCTGCACCGTATGCTTTTTGCTAGCGTTCCTGTTTTTTGTGCTGGCTCGCAGTCAAGCATCACCGCCACCGCCAGCCGAACCGCCGCGGCGCTTTCCTGTTCTGTTTCTTGCGGTGTCGTATGCCGCATTCGCAGCCGCACTATTATGGAAAGAAGCCGCAATCGTTTTCCCGGTCATCATCATGGCTTATGTTTTCTGTGTGGGTGAACCCGCCGCTCAAATCAACCATATTGGCGGCGCCCTAAAACGCTCTCTTCCTTACTGGTTTATTTTGGGACTTTACTTCTTGTTGCGGTTCCGTGTGCTGGGCTTCGTCGTCACCAGCCAGCGAAATTGGATTCTGAGCCGCATCGAATTCGGCCTGACGGTCCTGAACTTAATCTCTGCCTATTGCTGGAAATTGTTTGCACCCATCCATCTCAATGCCTACTACGTGTTTGTCACCGTACGGACTATTCAGGATCCGCGCGCCATCACGTCCATCATGTTCCTGACACTGGCTGCCGGGGTGATCGTCTATGGGTTGCGCCGCGCGCCATTGGCTTCGTTTGCGGCACTCTGGGTATTCATCACCTTGATTCCCGTATTGAATGCTTACGCCGTCGGCCGCAACGTGTTTGCCGAGCGCTATCTGTATCTGCCTTCCGTCGGCTTCTGTCTCTTGATTGTCCTCCTGGCCGCGCGGGTCGGCCGCTCCCTTCCAGTTCACTTCCGCTCTTCCGCTTCGGCCGTGGTATTAGCTGCGGTGCTGCTCGTATTCACCGCACTGACCTTCGCTCGCAACTCTGTTTGGAAAGATGACTCGACCCTGTTTGCGCGCACGCTGGAGAGTTCGCCGAATGCGCCCTTTGTTCAAAACATGGTTGCTGCGATGCAGCCGAACGACGCCCCAGGACAGAAATCGGCGGTATCTCACTATCTGAGTGCCATTTCCCTTGCAGAAAGTGAGGCGCCGCCAAACCGGATGGAAATTGCGATCGCTGGCGAAGGATTGGCCTCTATTTACGCGGCTCGCGGTGAATTTGAGGAAGCGTTACGGACACTCGCCATGGTCCGCACCGCTGACCCTAGCGACCCCCAAGTGGATGGGGAGGAAGGGCTCATCTTGATGCAGGCCAACCGCTGGACTGAGGCGGAAGGGGCCCTTCGCAGAGCCGTCGCCATCACTCCCAACGACCCAAACGTTCTTAATGCCCTTGGGCTGTTGGCCTGGCAGCACGCGGGCCATCTTGACGAAGGCGCAGCGTATTTCTCCAGGGCCCTGGGCGTTCATACGGAGGCCGACGATTTCAACGCGTCGTTGCACAACAATCTCGGGGCGATTTACGGCCAGCAGGGACGCTTTTCCGATGCTATCGCGGAATTCACGATCGCGGTTCAGTTCACACCAAACGACCCGGAATACCTCACGAACCTCGGCACCGCCTTCGCGGCGGTTGGCCGCAAAAGCGACGCCCAGAGGGTGTTCCGGGCAGCTCTCGCCGTGGCGCCAGATTACAATCCCGCCCGCGTCGCTCTTGAACAGATAAGGGCCAATTAGGCGGTTCACAAATCTTCGAGTCGAAGCTGGATATCTGCATACCTCCACGCGATCTTAAACTCTTTCTGAACTCTCTTGGCACATACATACCTCCGAGTGGAGTGATAAGTGCCCTTCCCAGTTGGGTCAAGGAATACTCGACAGCAGTGGCCTTCGATCTCGTCACGCGCCTGGTGATTAGTCCCGTGGATTCAAGATTGCGGAGAGTTCTAGTAAGCATACGCTGGGAGACGCTTCCGATATGGCGACGCAACTGCCCGTGCCGATAAGGCCTCTTTTTTAGTGAAACAAAACCTTGGGTGTCCACCCGCCGATAAAGATCGGGGGAACCGTTTTCGATTCCTGCATCCTCTCCATAATGTCGTGCCTCCTGCGAGAACTTCGCGGTGAGACCGCTTTTCGAGTTCGCCCCTCACGCCTTTCTCTCGCGCTCGGCACCTCCGGCCGCAACTCTTGCCGCTAAGCCCGCCTCTATAGGGGTGACGGGTGAGGGGAGTTCCAGGATTGTGAATCCCCCCAATTGCTCTTTGGTATCCGCGAAGGAACCATCCTGTACGCGCCGCTTTCCTTCCTGAAGTCGCACGGTGGTCCCAGTCTCCGGCACTTCAAGTGGATTACCACCGACGAAAATGCCGGCTTCGAGGAGAGCCTTGTAGTGCGCCCGCCATGCCCCCCAGGTAGGAGTCGGTTTCGTCGTTTTTTCGTGACGCAAAAGCTTCTGGTGTTTCGTAGATTAACAAGGCAAATTGCATGCCCTTCCTCCTGTCGGCGCAATTGTCACCACCTTTGTGCGCCTAAATATATGACGGACGAGATGCGGCCCGTTCGACAGCTTTCAGGAAATCTACCGAAATTTCAAGCAGCCCCAAGCGAATGACGGACGCCGTCGCGGCTTCGTTCTAACGGACAAATCGGAAGTAATGCCTCTGGTTGGCAGATCGCTCCCCACAAACGCCCCAGCAGTGACCGACCAATCGGTGGCGAGACGCCGACACAGGATTAACGAGCCGTGGAGGCCAATGACCACGCGGGAGGTGGCAACCCTGACTTCATCCGGGGCTGCCGCGACCTTGCAGAAAGGCGTGGCGGCTCGCTTTCGCCCTTCATTGACGCCCAGAACCTTGTTCAGATCGTGGGATCGTAGGGACCGCTCACAGTCTGATTGCTTCCCTTGGTTGGCAGCTTTAGAATCTCCCTACTCGAATTCACGCGGGGAGCGCCCAGCGTTGCAAATCCTCCTGTACTGTTTCCAACAGTTCGCTGTTGTGGTACCCGCTCTGGGTGCTGCGCCATTGGGCATTCCGGCGACGGCATTCTGGATTTACGTTTGTGCGTCGCTGCTTTTCATCATCGGCTTCATCAAGATTCTCAATGAATTGCCGCAGGAACATGGCATCGACAAAATCATGCCGTTAGGCCGACTGTTTTTTGCGATTCCCATGGCCGTTTTTGGTTCCGAGCATTTCACCGCCACGGCGGGTATTGCGACCCTTGTTCCACGCTGGATTCCCGCGCATACGTTTTGGGTCTATCTAGTGGGCCTTGCTTTTCTTTGCGCGGCGCTCAGTATTGCCGTTCTCGTCCAGGCGCGGCTGGCAGCGACTCTGGTCGGAATGACGCTGCTGATCTTCGTATTCGTAATGGACATCCCCGCCGCCATTGCCAACCCACACAACAGATTTTTTTGGGCCCTGGCGCTCAGAGAACTAGCCTTCAGCGGCGGCGCCTTCGCTTTTGCCAGGTCGCGGTCGAGCACTCGATCGAGACAGCCGTGGCTCGAACAGCC
>Ga0137363_10000377_pt1 | contig 24881 bp, 30 predicted proteins | sample MadtaG_FD_104800 | JGI IMG/M metagenome (GOLD analysis project Ga0137363, IMG submission 104800) | Vadose zone soil microbial communities from Angelo Coast Range Reserve, California, USA - Mad1_115_16 metaG | ecosystem: Environmental > Terrestrial > Soil > Vadose zone | place: USA: California...
TCTTTGGGATCAAACGGCGTGTAGTAGAGTAAAATCTTCAGGCAATCCGCGCCTGCTTCCTTCAGCCGGCGCACCGACCAGTGCTCAAGCAAGTCGCCCAGACGTCCGGGCCCAGTCTTGTCATATCCAGTCTTTTCATACGCCAACAGCAATCCGGCATTCTTGGCGCGTCGCTTGGAAGCGGGCAGGCCCCACTCCGGATCCAGCAGGATGGCGCTGGCATGGGGAGTCAGCACTTCCGTCACCAGCGACTTAAATTCTTCCATCATGGCATCGCCCACGTCCCCGCCCTTTTCTTTGGCCAGCGATTTTTGTAGCGACCCGCGCTGGTCCATGGCTGCCGCCGCAATGACCCCGCGTTCGTTCGAAACCTTCCTGAGCCCGGCCAGTTTTCCTGGTGTAAGTTTCATAGATTCCTCCGATGAGTGCGTGAAATCGCTCCAATTGTAAACCACCCCGAAGAAACAATAGACAAACAATGGGGAAACAATAGACAAAACGACGGAGTTGTCAGCGATTGCGCTACGCATTCCGGAGCAGCGCGAGCGTGGTCACGTCGTTGTGAGTAGGCGCAACATGCATGAATTGCTGGGCCGTCCGGAGGATGGTCAGGCACAGATCCTGGGCGGGGGTGACGATGGCGCGCTGGAAGCTTTCTCGCACACCCTCCAGTCCGAATTCCTCACCGCCAAACTCCGCTTCGACGATTCCGCGGGAGACAACCAGAAGCACCGCACCCGGCACCAGGGCGCACGTAGACGCGCTGTGCGTCGCGTGCGAAAACAGGCCGAGCGGCAGGCCGGTCGCCTCCAACGGCGTGATGCCGGTCGGGTCGCGGAGCAGTCCTGGAGTGTGCCCTGCGTTGGTGTAGCAGACCGTACCCAGATCCTCGTTGTAACAGCCCATAAACGCAGGACAGCTTCGCACTCCGCCGGCAAATTGCAGGATGGTCCGGTTAATCTCATGGCAGAGCTGAATCATCGCTTCGGCTTCATTAAAGTCCTCCCCGGCGAAGAGCTTGGGCGCGCTGGTTCGGAAAGCGTTTTGCGTGGCCATGAGGACCTCGCGGGTGTCCTTTCTCCGCCCGGCCAGGTCGAGCAGGCCGAACAAAACGCGGGACGGACCCACCCGCAAGAATTCGTAGAAGTCGCCGGCCACACGCAGGTTGTAGTACACGGCGGCAATCTCGGCGCCGCGCAGTGTCGGTACGTCCGAATGTCGAGGATTCGACTGTCGAGAATCAGTGGGCTGGACTACCTCTTCACCGCGCTTGAAGAAGGCGCGCACCAGATCGCCGGGCGACGACATTAGCACGCGCATGATCTCAGTTTGTTCTGTCATGGCGATGGGGACGGCGACTGCTATGGCGCCTCAGAAGTTAATCGGCACTTTCCCCCATTCGCTTTAGGGACCTAGCCGCGAAGCGGTGTAAGAGCACAGCCCAGGGCGCAAGCCCTGGGTGAAAAGTGGGAAATGACAGAGCCCCGAACGGGCGACAGGATAGTCAAGACCACAGACTCTTCCGCCCGCGAGGAATCGCGCTTACGATTTTTTCCGTAAGCGGGAAGGCGCATCCTCGGCCTATTTTGTTGAGGCACTGCCGGGGCTTGGGCCACCCGCCGGCAGATCGCCCGTCGCCAGCACGTAGGTCGTCAATTTATCGAGCTTGATGTTGAAACGCTTGGAAGTGATGGCAACGGCACCGTCGTTGTTGCCCTCGGACTCGACATCCTTCATTGGGACGCGACGTTTTGAAACGGTATAAACCGGCGACTCCGGTGCAGATTCCGCGCTCCTGCTCATGTCCTGGCTAGGAAAAGGCCGTGACGCCGGTGAGTTAGAGTCAGGATACGTGCCGGCTCCGTTCCAGGTTTGCGACGCCGGTTTGGGCGGGCCATAGGAGAGATCCTGGCCCATCGCCGCGATCACCGGGTAAAACCACGCCGTCAAGTAAACCTTGACGGGCGCTGATCCATTCTTCCACTGCGCGGAGTCCATGCGAATCGCGACCCGGGATGGATCGGTTGCGGACTTCGCCACCGACTCGATAACTTCTCCGGAGAACAAAGTGTTTTGCGGGAATACTGTGCCATCCACCAGGGTGGCGACCACAAGTTTGGCTTGGACCTTGGTCGCGACCGGGGTAGCGCCGGCGGTCACACTTTGCTTCATGTTCACGGGAAACTCTTTCACGCTGGAGGAACTGGCTGCCGACGAGTTGGGGGCTGTAGGCCCCTGTTGACTGACCAAGTCGGCAGAGCAGACGACAACCGTTAAGACCGCTAGTCCCAGCCGTCGGACTATCATCATTCTTGTGGTGGCCATCTGGGTCCTCCTTGGCCGCTCGCCCACTTTTACCGCCAACTATACGCCGGAGAGAGAGTCAGGGATGACACCGGGCCCGCGAGGTGCCCATTTTCGCGCTTCCTGCGAAAAGTGGGGGTCGATGTTTTCTCCGAAAAAACTGCGGTTGCCCTGAGTAGAGAGCGAAGGCGTTGTCGTTGTCGTTTGTCAAGGGCACACTTCTTCTGGGCGGCGCGAGCACGGCAGGGATTGGCAGAGAAGGTTGAGGAACAAGACCCTGGAACATCACGCTTAAACCGGTCGCACGAACAACTGCCGATACGCGCTTTCTTTCGCTCTTAGTCATGGCCAGCCCTTTGGCCGATGAACCAGTCCAATGTACAAACTACTGCCGCAACGTCAGCGTCTTCAGCACCGCCTGCTGCTTGGCGATCAATGCCTGCACCCCCTGGCTCGCCAGGCCGATCATCCTGCCCAACTGTTCCTCATCGAACACCTGATGCTCTGCCGTAGCCTGCACTTCGACAAGCTTTTTCCCCGCCGTCATAACGAAGTTCATGTCCACGTCGGCGCGCGAATCTTCTTCGTAGCAGAGGTCGAGCAGGATTTCGCCATCCACAATGCCTACGCTCACTGCGGCCACAAAATCGCGGAAGGGAACTGAAGTAAGAGTTCCGGCCTCGACCAGCTTTTCGAGCGCGAGACCAAGCGCGACAAATGCGCCCGTGATGGACGCCGTGCGCGTGCCCCCATCAGCCTGAATCACGTCGCAGTCAATCCAGATGGTGCGCTCGCCCACGCGTTCCAGATCCACGACAGCGCGCAAAGAACGCCCAATCAGCCGCTGGATTTCATGGGTGCGTCCACTAGGACGGCCCTTGTTCACTTCGCGCGGCGTGCGCGTCAGAGTGGCCCGGGGTAACATGCTGTACTCACTCGAAATCCATCCTTGGCCGCGGTTGCGCATGAAAGAGGGCACACTCTCTTCGACCGAAGCGGTGCAAATCACGCGCGTGTTACCCACTTCGATCAGCACTGATCCTTCGGCGGTATTAATGAAATTAGGAATGATATTGACCGGACGCATCTGGTCAGACAAACGATTATCGGAACGATAGAACATGGGAAGATTCTAGCAGCCGGGAGCCAGCCTTCAGCACTCAGCCTAGGGGTTGTTATTTTCAGCGGCGCCGCGCGTAGGAATGCAGCCCGGAACCCAAGCCCTGGGTTCCAAAGCGCAACCACGTTGAGCCCCAGCGGGGCGAGAGATTCTGAGCACAGACTTTGAGTCTAAGCTGAGTGCTAAAATGCTGCCTCACTGCAGCTCCCCCACCATCTGGCCCACCGCGGAAACATCGTAAGTGCAAGACAAATCGGCATGTCCGGCCAGCGTTTCCCGCTCTTTGCCCGCGACCAGAATTTTCACCCGACTTATCCCCGAAATGTTCGCCGACAAAGTCTGCACCAGCGAAGCCACGGTGAGTTCTTCCACCAGAACGCCGGACCGGTGACCGTCGGCGAAAGCGTCGTTAACATCAATCACCGCCAGCCCCGGATCGACCAGATACACATCGCGTACTTCAGCTCCCGCTCCCAACAGGTGCGAGGACGACTTGTCCAGATAAAGCCCGAGCAGCGCCCGCAGCAATTCCTGTGCTCGCTCCTGCCGCCCCGCTGGCAACGGAATGCTAGCTCCTTGCGCCCGCAGCAAGCCGGGATCGTCGTAGGCCACGTAAAGAGTTACCTGCTCGGTTGGTCCCTGCACTGGTGCAGCGACCGGGTGTGTGTACGCGGCAGGGGTCTCAGTCTGTTGGACTCGGCCACGCATCCGCCACACGTAAACGCTCATCCCCAGCGCGACTGCCAGCATGACCGCGACGCCGATCGTCAAATGGCGCGGGATCATCTTGCCGCTCCTGGTGGTATGGCCCCTGGCGATGGGCTTTCTAGGGCCGCTCCCAGCTTGTCGCGCGCCGCTTCAATTCCGGCCACAACCGATTCAGCCACCACCTGCCGGTAGGCCGGAGAATTCAGATCGGAAATGTTTCCAGCAAGCGGCGCCATCTCTATGGCTACCGCCGCCGCCGCCACGTTGTTCAAAGGACGCAACGGCGCAGCCAGCGAACGAACCGGCACTTTCCTCTTCCCGAATTCGGTTGCCAGGCTCGATTCCGCACTTTGACTGACCGCACGAAACCCAGACTGTGCCGTGTCCCAGTCCAGAAACGGACCGCGATTCTGGCCGCCGGCCGGAAGCAGTGCGGTGTAAAGCCGCACCCCCGAGCCCTGCGACCCGGCGTGTAGGCAAATATAGATAGCCGGATGAGCCCCATTGGCCAGACTGGCCCGCTGGTCCAAGGTGAGGGTTACGTCTCCATCCCGCAAGAGTAGCGTGGTAAAGCCGCGAGCCTGCAGTTCCTGCCGCAGACTTCGCGCGACGGCCAGCGTCACATCTTTCTCCGCCAGTTGATCGCTCAACGCCGCCCCGCGCTCCTCCCCGCCATGGCTCGCATCCACGACCGCGAAATATTGGGTGGAGAAAGATGCCGTGGAATTGCCGGCAGCGCCTGCAGGCGGCGGAGTTCCAGGTTGCACCGAAAGAACCGGATTCGCCGAAGGTACCGGGGGCGCTTGGGCTGGACTCTGAGCCGGCCGGACCACGGCTTGCGGAGCCGGTGTAATGGTGATGGTGCGGCCATCATTGCTGAAACTCGCAAACAGTGGAACCGGGCCAGCCACCGCGATCTCGGCCGCGCCATTATCTTCCTGAAACGTGGCCGACGGGATTGTCGGGCTGTCAAACGTCAAGCTCTGCGACCCGGGCGGAACCAGCGGCTCGTGAGTAAACACCATGCGCAATTTGCCCGGCTCTGTGGCGATCATGGGATTCACCGGGGAGCTGAAGTTCATCACCAGAGTTGGCGGAGTTATGCCCGGCGGACCTGTCTTGTTCACCTGGGCGGTGAAGTGAACCGCAACATTGCCGATGAACAATCGGCGTGAGCTCTCGTGGAAATTTACCGGCGCTCCCAGAAAGCGTTGCATGAGGTTTGGCAGCGAACCCAGTGGGACGAGTCCGCGGCCATTGTCATGGTTCAGCAGAAAGCTGCCGGGAAGGTCAAAGTTCTGCCCCTGAACCCGAACCCGGGTCTGGCCGTCGATGAACTCGCCGTCCAGATTGTTGTAACGTACTTTCCACACCCGCCCATCCACCCTCGCGGTAACCGCTCCCAGCGGCCGAAGAATTTCAAGCAACTCAACATAATCGCCGCCGTTGCGTACTGTAACCTCGACAGAGTAATTGGCGGAAGGGGAATAAACCGACAGCCGCTTCGCCTCCGGAGCGCCAGAAAGAAGGGCCGCGCTTAAGAGCAGGATCGTAGCCATCAAACGAACCCCGCGCGGACCGCCCTCGGCTGTCCGGCAGAGCCACGCTCCGCAGTTTTCTTCCCAGCGGCCGCGAGAGCTAACTGCAATGTTTTTCCGAAGCCTGAAGCTACTCCAAGGCATAAATTGTCAAGCCCGTAAGCAGCTTGGGATAAAAATCCGTGGACTTCTGCGGCAAAACTTCGCCCGCAAAGGCAATGTCGCGCATCTGTGCCATGCGCACCGGATTTGTAAGAAAAGCCACATTGGCAGCCCCGCTTCGCACCTGCGCGATGGACTCGCCGATGTCGCGTATGTACCGGACATTCTTCTGCTCGCGGATGGCCTCTTCGGAAATTCCCAGCACGCCTTCCAGCAAACACTTGTGCAACTGCACCACGTCCAGCGACTGCTGGAGCAGCGACAAGCCCGAGAAAATATTGGAGGAAACCGGCTTGGGCCGGTCCAGTAGAAAAACCCTGTCCGCCGCCACCGCCAGCAAGCCTGTCCCGATCCGTCCCGCCTCGCGCAGGATGACCGCGGCACGGGCCGCGTCCACCGAAGCATCCACCTCCTCCACGCTGAAGTAGGCGCTCGCCGCTTCGCGGAAGGCCGCTGCTGAAAACGACCCCAACTCATGGACCACCCGATGAGTAGGCAAAATGACCAAGCCGGGGCTGTCCATGTTCACCAGCGTCATCATCACCATTTCGTAAGGCGCGGCAGCTGGCTCTGACCCCGCCCCTTCGTCCTCCCTTCCGTTCGCCCTCCCTTCATGGGAAGCCCGCTCCCTCGGCACCAGGCCTGCCCGCCCCGTCGTCGTCTCGCCCGTGGCTTGCCGCTCGTTGCGATAATTGAGCGCAGTTTCGTAGCGGTGATGTCCGTCCGCGATTACCAGCTTCTTATGGCGCATCTTGCCGCGTACCAGGTCGACCAGCCCGGGATCGGCAATCTTCCATACCCGGTGCGAAACCCCGTATTCGTCTCGCGTTTCGAGATCAGGGTCATGGCTGGCCTCCAGCAAACCATCGATTTCGCCGGCTGGATCGCTGTACAGCATAAAGAGCTGCCCAAAGTGGGCACGCGTGGCCCGTAGTAGTTCCAGGCGATCGGCTTTGGGCTTGGCCAAGGTCTGCTCATGGCGAAACACCACGCCCGCCGAGTAATCCTCGATCTGTCCCAGCGCGATGATGCCCCTCCGCTCTAGTTCCGCCTTTCCCCCGCCGGGCACCGTAAACCGCTGTACATAAAGATAGAGCGAGGGCTGTGCGTCCTGCAAAAAAATCCCCTGCCGCCGCCAGTCCCGGAAAAATTGCGATGCACGGGAGTACCTGTTTTGTCCCTCATGGTCGTTCGCGTGCTCCTTCCCTAGGATGACGCGCACCAGGTTATACGGACTGGCGGCGTAGTAACCATCCTGCATCTCAAGCGTGATTTTGTCGTAAGGCTGGGTCACGACTTGGGGAATCGAGACCCGCGTCGGGTCATAGCGGAGGGCGCGAAACGGCTCAATATGGGCCATAGTGATTGAAATGAAAGAAGAAACCAAAAGAGATTGAAGCTGAAATTGTACAAGACCTTCCTCCACCACGGACGACCAAGGCTGAAATCGAGGCTGAAATACTGAAAAGGCGGCTTACTATCGGCTGGCTTATCGGCGGGCTCCGATCAAGTCCCTCCGGGACCTCTAAATTCTCATCCGCGAAACGGCATTGGTACCGTCCCGGAGGGACGGCTGAAATGTCACCCGCGGCGGTGGAGGTTAAAGTTCAGGCCTCGCCAAAACCAGGAAAACCTTTGCACACTCCGTGTCATCGCAGAGGACGCAAGAATGGTTGACAGAACTTTGACACTTCCATCGGCGCGCTATGTTAAGATCAGCCGCAATGAGGTAATTATGGCCCGCTATCATGGGCGCGGGTCATCCCGCCCATCGAGCCAAGGTCGTAAGTCCAACTCGGCCCTATCCTGGACCCTGAGAACGTTTATGCTGTCTGAAGAGCAGGCTCCTGCTGTTTCTCTTCGTCTGTTCCTCCTGATCCTGATTGCGATAGTCGGCGTGGCTCCGGCTTCCCGGGCGCAAATCCCGGTGGATGACGTACACGTCAGCCCTCGCATCCAGCCTCCTCCGCCAGCTGAAAAACAGATCATGGATCCTGCCTTGCGAACTCACACCAAGCCGCTCCAGGCAAACGTAGAACTGGTGCTGGTGCCGGTTACCATTACCGATCCCATGAATCGCCTGGTCACCGGACTCGACAAGGAAAATTTTGCCCTCTTCGAAGGCAAAGACCAGCAGGACATCAAACATTTCTCCAGCGAAGACGCTCCTGTATCGCTGGGCGTGATCTTCGACATGAGCGGCAGCATGAGCAGCAAGATCGAGCGCGCCCGTGAAGCGGTCATCGAGTTCTTCAAGACGGCGAACCCGCAGGACGAATTCTTCATGATCACGTTCGCCGACAAACCGGAGGAGATTTCCGACTTCACCCAGTCCATTGAAGATATTCAGGGCAAGCTGGTGTACACCGTTCCCAAGGGACGCACCGCCCTGCTCGATGCCATCTATCTCGGAGTCAGCAAAATGCGGCAGGCAAAGTATCCCAAAAAGTCCCTGCTCGTGATCTCCGACGGCGGCGACAACCACAGCCGCTACACCGAGGGCGAGATCAAGTCCGTCGTTAAGGAAGCAGACCTGCTCATGTATGCCATTGGTATTTACGACCGCTACATGTCCACTCCCGAAGAGCAGTTGGGTCCCGCCCTGCTCGGCGATCTTACTGAACTCACTGGCGGACGGGCTTTTACCATCGACAACCCGAATGACTTGGCCGATGTCGCGACAAAAATAGGCATCGAGCTACGCAACCAATATGTGCTCGGATACCGTCCAAAGAATCCAGCACATGACGGCAAATGGCGTAAAATAAAGGTGAAACTTATTCCGCCAAAAGGTTTGCCGCCGCTGCGTGTGTATGCCAAGACGGGTTACTATGCACCTACGGAATAGTCGGGTTGCGCTTCGGCGGGTCAGCTTATTTTTGCTTGGCCTGGGATTGCTGAGCTTGGGACCAATGAGCCCGGCAGTCGGAGCCCAAAATACCACTCCACCGGATGCTCCGCCCCGTAGCTCTCAGCCCGCTTCTGCTCCTGCGCCAGCCGCCAGCCAGCCATCTCCCCAGCAAGCACCGCCCGCAGGGCAGGAACCTGGCAACGACTCCGGCACCTTTGTTTTTCATGCCGACGTACAGGAAGTTCTGCTGCACGCCACGGTCATGGATGACAAGCAGCGCATGATTACCAACCTCGATCAGAACGCTTTTGCCGTTTTCGAAGACGGCAAGCCCCAAGTCATCAAATCTTTCCGCCACGAGGACATCCCCATCTCACTCGGCATCGTGATCGATAACTCGGGATCGATGCGGGAAAAGCGCGCCAAAGTCGCCAAAGCCGCGGTCAATCTCGTGCGCACCAGCAACCCGCAGGATGAAGTTTTCGTGGTTAATTTCAGCGACGAGTATTACCTCGATCAGCCCTTCACCAACAAGGTCAACCTGCTGCAGGACGCCCTGGAAAAATACGAGACTCGCGGCGGCACGGCTCTCTACGACGCCGTCGTGGCCTCGGCGGACGAGTTGACCAAGCATGGCAAACTACAGAAGAAAATTCTGTTCGTCGTGACCGACGGCGAAGACGACGCCAGCCGAGAATCGCTGGAACAGGCGGTGCGCAGGCTGCAGGAAGAAAATGGGCCCACGGTCTATGCCATCGGACTGTTGGGCGAGGAACGCCAAAGACGGGCCAAGCGCGCCCTCGAAACCATGGCCGAGCGCACCGGAGGCATCGCCTTCTTCCCTCGCTCCCTGGAGGAGGTCGATGCCATCAGCAGCGCCGTGGCCCGCGACATACGCAACCAGTACACCATAGGCTACAAGCCCACCACTCCCAAATCCATGGGCGGATATCGCACCATCCGGGTCGATGCCAAAGCCCACGGATACGGCAAGCTCACGGTAAGAACCCGCAGCGGCTACTATGCCGGCCAGGAACAAGCCACCCGCGGAGGAAACTAGCCCTCAGCAATCAGCTCTCAAGCTTTCAGCCAGCAGGAACTCAGTCACTCAAGATCTTTGGCAGCCTGCGGAGAGATGTAGGGAAGGGCAATCGCCCGGAAACCGGTGCGGCTTCAGCCCCTGCGGTTCGCTGTTTCAGCCCAAGGCACATTTTCTCCGTAGCCTGTTCGGGCGCACAACCCATTGCGTTATTGGCTGATGGCTGACGGCGAGAGCTGATAGCTGACAGCTGAATGTACAATTGACGCTCCGCTGCCTCTTCCGTACCCTGTAGTGTGAGAACAAAAACCATCGAGAGCTCTCGCCTCCGCGTTACTGACGACATCTCCCAACTGGTCGGCGAGACTCCCATCCTGCAACTGAAGAAGTTGGTTCCCGTTGATGCCGCAAGTGTTTTCGCCAAGCTGGAGTACCTCAACCCGGGGGGCAGCGTGAAAGACCGTGCCGCTAGCGGAATCATTTTGCGGGCCGAAGAAGAAGGCCGGCTCAAGCCCGGCGGCACGATTGTCGAAGCCACCGCAGGCAACACCGGCATCGGCCTGGCTCTCATTGGCGTTCAGCGCGGTTACAAAGTCGTGCTCTTCGTTCCGGAACGTTTCTCCGAAGAAAAGGTTGTGATCATGCGCGCCCTGGGCGCCGAAGTGATCCGTACTCCAGACGCCGAAGGGATGCAAGGCGCGATCCGCCGTGCCAATGAATTGGTCGCGCGTAATTCCGGCGCGTTCATGGCCCGCCAGTTCGACAATCCCGCGAATCCCGACTATCACTACCAAACCACAGCCCGAGAAATCTTCGAGCAGATGGAAGGCAGTATCGATGCGTTGGTGATCGGTTCCGGCACCGCCGGCACTTTTACCGGCGTAGCCCGCTTCATGAAGGAACGCCTGCCCAACGTGCTGGCCTATGCCGTGGAAACGCAAGGATCAGTTCTGGGCGGCGGCCCACCCGGGCCGCACAAGGTGGAAGGCATAGGCGCCAGCTTCATCCCCGGCAATTTTGACCGCGCCGTGTGTGACGAAGTCTTGATGGTCAGCGACGCCGACGCTTTCGCCACGGTGAAGGATCTGGCGGCTCGCGAAGGCGTGCTGTCCGGCTCCAGCGGCGGAGCCAACGTGTTCGCCTCCTTGCAAGTGGCTCGCCGCTTGGGGCCAGGAAAACGCATAGTAACCATGATCCCCGATTCCGCCGAACGCTATCTGTCCAAGAAGATTTTCGAGGGTGGAATTTGACGATTGCAGCTATCAGCTTTCAGCCTTCAGCTCTCAGCAAGTCTTCGCGCTGAGAACTAAGAACTAAGAACTAAGAACTGACAGTCGAGAACCAAGAGCTGATGGCTGACAGCTGAGAGCTTTGCCCATGCCCAAAAACAAACAACCAGGTTTCGCCACCAAAGCTATTCATGCCGGCCAGTATCCCGACCCCGAAACCGGCGCGGTATCGGTCCCCATCTACCCGACTTCCACCTATGTTCAACAGGCACTGGGCAAGAACAAGGGATACGAATACGCCCGCGTTTCCAATCCCACCCGCACCCGCCTGGAAGAAAATCTGGCCGAGCTCGAAGGCGGCCTTGCATCCCGCGTCTTCGCCAGTGGGATGGCCGCGATCAACGCCATCTGCACCATGTACAAGTCCGGCGACCACATTGTTTGCGGCAACGACCTCTACGGAGGCGTGCCGCGCCTCTTCAACCAGGTCCTGGCGAATTTCGGAATGGAATTCACCTACGTCGATACCACAGACCCGGGAAACGTCGACCGTGCCATCCGTAAAAACACCCGCATGGTCTATGTGGAAACGCCCACCAATCCGCTCATGTCGCTCAGCACCATCGAGGCCATCAGCCAGATATGCCGTCGCAAGAAGGTGGAACTGGTTGTGGACAACACTTTCATGTCGCCATATTTCCAGCAGCCGATCTTGCTCGGAGCCGACATGGTCGTGCACTCCACCACAAAATTTCTCAACGGACACAGCGACGGCCTCGGCGGCGTCGTAGTTTGCACCACCCAGCAGCAGGCCGAAAAACTGGCCTTCGTGCAGAAAGCCGCGGGAGCGATTCTTTCCCCGTTCGAATGCTGGCTGGTCCTGCGGGGAGTGAAAACCCTTGCGGTCCGCATGGAACAACACGATCGCAACGGCCGCTTCATCGCCGAGTTCCTGGCCCGGCACAAAAAGGTGAGAAAGGTTTTCTATCCCGGGCTCCCCGAACATCCGCAGCACGAACTAGCACAGCGCCAAATGACCGGCTTCGGCTCGATGATTACATTCGAGACCGGATCGCTCGCCAACGCCAAAAAGATGTTAAAAAGAGTGCGCCTATGTTCCCTGGCGGAGTCTCTGGGAGGAGTCGAAACCCTAATCTCGCACCCCGCCACCATGACCCACGCCGCCTTGGGAGAAAAAGGAAGAAGAGAGATAGGAATCACCGATGGCCTGGTCCGCATCTCGGTAGGAATCGAAAACGTAGAAGATATCCAGGACGACCTGGAAGACGCCCTGGCCGCAATATAAACGTCCCGGAGGGACCTCTGACAGTAGTTACTTCAATGGCGGGAAGGGTATGCGACACATGGGCGTGCCCTAGGCGCGGCTGAAATGAATTCCAAATTTACGCGCGGCGCAAACTGGGTAGGATCTTCGTAAGTCTGATGACCCTTCCTGCAAATTTCGCCCGCGAGTGGAATTCCTCCGAATACCACCGCCTCTCTCAACCGCAGGTCAGTTGGGGGAAAAAGGTCCTCTCCCGCCTTCACCTCCGAGGCGACGAACTGCTTCTCGATGCCGGCTGCGGCACCGGTCGGCTCACTGCGGAACTGCTGCAAGCCCTGCCCAACGGACACGTAGTTGCGCTCGACGTTTCGCAAAACATGTCGCGGTCCGCCCGCGAATACTTGCAACCTCAATTCGGCACGGGAGCCCAGGTGGTCACCGCCGATCTGCTGGACCTCCCGTTTGTGTGCGCTTTCGACGGCATCGTCAGCACCGCGGCATTTCATTGGATTCTCGATCACGACCGCCTGTTTCGTGGCTTGTATCAGGCCCTCCGTCCAGAAGGCTGGCTGCAGGCCCAGTGTGGTGGCGGCGCCAACCTAGCTCGCCTGCGAGGCCGCATGACCGTGCTCGCCCTTTCACCGGAATATGCTCCCTTCCTCGCGAATTTTCCCGAGCCCTGGCTCTACCAGGACGCCGAAGCCGCCGCAGACACCCTGCAGCGCGCCGGCTTCGTGGAGGTGCAAACCGGTCTGGAAGCAGCGCCAACCGTGATGGATGGTCGCCGCCACTACACGGAGTTTGTCAAGACAGTCATCGTGCGCACTCACCTCGAGCGCCTACCCAATACAGACCTGCGTGACCAATATGTCTCCGACTTAGCCGACCAGGCCGCGAACGACGACCCTGCCTTCCTGCTCGACTATTGGCGCCTCAACCTGGACGCAAGAAAGGCGTAGAGAGAAGTAGCTTTGGGCGTGGGAAGTAGTGCAAGGTGGCGCTCCCTGGCCGCGGAGGGGCGCCCGATAGTAGCCCAGCAAAGCGCCTACTGCGACAGGACACTCATGCAATGGTTTCGATCTTGGAGGTTCCCACTTTCGGCCTTGTAGACTTTTGCCGGAGAATGCGCCAGATCAATACTTCTGCTTCCAGTACTGTGCGATCCGCCAAGTCCAACCCCAGGGATGCGCTCCAGACCTGTTGATCCTCTGGGTCGGGCATCACGAAATCAATCGAAGTGTGTGGAGAAATCAAATCTGTTCACCGCAAAAACGCCCAGACTATTAAGTCAAGGTCACCCAGGATACTTTCCGCCAATGTAGCTTTCCAGCTCCTGAATCGTCTGCGCCTGATCCGAGATAATCGATTTTACCAGATCGCCAATCGACACCACTCCAACCGCAGCGCCATCCTCGACGACGGGAAGATGGCGAAAACGATGCTTGGTCATGATGGTCATACATTCGTCTACTGTATTCTTCCGAGTCACGAAAACTACCGGGCTAGTCATGATCTCGTGGACCTGCGTCTCTTTCGAGGATCTGCCCTTAAGGATTACTTTCCGTGCATAGTCACGTTCCGACAGGATGCCGACCAGCTGATTTTTCGATACGACCAGCAACGCCCCCACGCCTTGCTCAGCCATCTTCTCAATTGCTTCATAAACGGACTGGTCGGGCGTTATAGACAGAACTCTGTTGTCGTTCTTTTTCTTTAGCACCAATTCAACTGTGTCAGTAAGCTTCATAAGGCACCTCGCCAAAGGCCGCCCTTTCGCGGCCCGATCCTGTCAGGCAAACATCCTTCTACCTGTCCCGGAATGGGCAAGCAAGAACACGCCTCCGACGTGCGCCTGTAGGCTGGTTCATTTTACTCTTGCGTCCTCAAAACCGCTTCCGCGAACAGTGATCGGCCAACAACGATCGACAGTTCCGTAGCAGTCTCTCCCCGACGAAAAAGTCCCCCTTTCGCCTGAAGGAAGCTACATAGCTCAGCAGGGGCTACCGGAGCCCTCTGCCGCTTTCCAGGTGGCGAGCTACTGCAACATCATCCCTTCTGTCGTGCCTCAGCTTCGGCCAACCACCCACGGCGTAGTCTCTCGGACGGGATGCTGGACAGGTAGGGTTTGATATCGAGAATAGGTGTCCCATCCAGCATATCGACACCCCGGACATGCAGCTCGAGGCCATCGCGGCGACGCAGCTCGACGGTTGTCAGGCCAATCGGGTTCGGACGGCGCGGAGATCGGGTCGCAAACACACCATGCTGCCGATTGTCAGAGGGCGGTGAAGCGAGCAAATCGGCCCCCCGCAATTCCTCTCTAGGGGAGCGATCGAACTCCCAGATGACGAAGAGATGCGAGAAGCCCTCGATGTCGGTGAGCCCCGGCTCAAACTCGGGCAGGATCTTGAGCACACCATCGGCGTCATGTTTAACGCCAAGGCCCTTGGGAATCTCGCTTGTGTTCTTGTACGGACTACTCACAAATCCAATCGGCTGCGAGGTAAACATACGGGGCAATGCCTCCATTTGCCATATTAATGCGAATAAGGCGGTGAGAAGATCTCTCTTGATTGAGACAACCGACGCGACTCGCTTGAATCGCAAAAGGTCTTGATGAAAAGCCTAGGGAAAAAGAAGAATTGGACCGGTGACGCGGCTACGCGTCTATCCTGACTCCCGAGGGAAGCCCGTCATCCGACCGGACTTTGTAAGCGGGTTGCCCGTTTAAGGTGACTAGCGCTTACCTCAGGTTTGTGGCTGGGATACCAAGCGCGTCTGCGCCGGTGCTGCTGGCGCTGGACCGTTCGGCACAACTTCGGGCTGCGGTGGTTGGCCGTTCTGGTCCGAACTATTGTCGCCCTGGCCCGCGCCGCCTTTGAGATCGAAGTGTAGAGCTGCGGGGTCCGGGGTTGGCGTGATCACGTAGCTCGACCGCGAGTCGTCGTCATACGAAGCATTGGGATCATAAGGCGGCGCATTGTTGTACGCTCCATCAGGATAACCCCGGTAGTAGTTGTACGACGGCCACGGCGCATACCAATAAGGGTTGTACCACCAAGGATCCCAGCCGAACGCCCAACCCGGTCCCCAGTAGCTGCCCCAATACGGCCATCCCACGCCAAAACCCCAACCTCCCCAACCCCCGCCAAAGCCGGTTCCAAAAAAGCCCGCGCGCCACCCGTAACCGTAGCCGGGCCAAAAGCCTCTCCCCCAACCGTAGCCATGTCGTCCGAACCCTCCAAAGCCGTTCCCGCGCCAACCGAAGCCGCTGCCAAACCCTCGGTTTCCAAATCCTTGGAAGCCGCCAAAAGAACTGAAGCGCGAGCCCCTAAACAGGGATGTGTTCGATCCGAATCGCGTGTTTGCAAAAGATCCGAACGTGGAGTGACCGAAACGCGATTCAGCGAAAGACGAATTGCCGAGAGTGGACCCGCTGAAGTGCGAGGCGCCGAAACCAGCGCCACCGTGAATCGGCCCTGATGGCGAAGTCCGCCCCGCGTCGGAGGCCGCTGCTGTCGGCGAAGCGCCCCTGGACGGGCCAAAAGAGTGCCAACCGCTGTCGGACCTTCCGCCGTTATGAGCGGAGAAGCCGGAGGCCGCGAAGGGTCCGGAGCTGCGTCCTCCGCTGAAACGCGCGGAACTGCCGGCGTTGCCGAACGAATGCCACTGTCCATCATGGATCGCGGCATGAAAATTCGACGACTGATTTCTAGACGACTGATTTCCGAACGAATGACTTCCGAACGAGTCGGAATTGCGACCGGATTCAAACCCGCGGCTCCCCCCGCTCATGCCGCGCGATGAACCGAACCCGCCGTACAAACCGCTGCCCGCTCCGTAATGACCGGTCCCTGATCCGCCACGAAAGCTTCCACCTCGGTTGTAACTTCCTCCGCCAAAAGACCGCGGGCCGCCGTAAGATCCGCCTCCACGATATCCTCCGCCGCCGTGACTGAACCCGCCACCACCAAAACCGCCGCCGTGAAAGCCTCCTCCGCCACCATGGAAGCCGCCACCGCCTCCACCGCCGTGGAAACCTCCGCCTCCGTGACCGCCGTGCTGACCGAATGCTGGATTTGGCGTGAGAGCAAAACCTATGAAAGCAGAAAACGCGATCAGGGATCTAAGAAAACCAAATCTTCTCATAACCTGTCCGTCCCTTCGAGCGTGGAAGCGCATCGTCAATCGCGGAGTCTACGAATAGGCAAGGCCCCTATCGAATCAGATTCTCGCCGATAAGCAAGAGTTGCCGCAAACCCCGCTACTCGCGGAAACCCCCGCTACCAAAGATGCAACTCCAGTGCCAATTGTCAGCAGAAAAGTTGGCAATCATTAACCCCACTGTTCTCAATATGTCAGACTGTGCAAGAACATCTCGGATAGCTCGTGACCACAGGCTCGCTATGGCCGAATTCCACCAGGAGTGGTGGATTTCGGCCAGGGACGGGCCTTTCCTTGGGCAGATCTCTGCAGGTTCTCGTTCCTGCCGCGTTACCGCCGGGCGGTTTATCACACGAACCGGAACACAGTCATGCAACTTTTGTTCACTCTCGAGGGTTCAATATGAGTAGTAATAATGCCCAGTTTGGAGGAGAGCTTGAAAGCGTCGCATTTTTTTCACAAACGAAACGGCTTGACCCAGGCCAAGGCCTTTTTTTCAGTCTTGGTACTTGTTTGCGCCGCAGCGTTGTCGGTCAGCGCTCAGAGCGGCACCTTTAGCCCCAACCAGGGCGAAAGTGACGGGGTCAGCGCTGGCGGAAAGTGGATGGAGTTTCATTCCGAAGACAAGATGACCGGCGCCAAGAAGGTCCGAATTGAGCTTCTGTCGGACAACTACCTGAGCGAAGACCCGGATTACAAGCCGCGAATCGAATTCATCTGCACCAATGGCAAGTACACCGAAGCCGATTTCAATCCCGGCATCCGGCTGGGCCCGCCCAACCGTCCCGGCTTTTGGGGACAACCCCAGATGGAGGTCATGGTACGCGTCGACGACGCGCACAGCCATCACGGCTGGAACTGGGTTCGTGGCCGTTTCCTCTCCATGGACAAAGGTACTACTCGCGAATTGATCGGCGCTCACATCTTCAAGGTCGAGATCCGCGGCCGAAACGGGCCTGAAATCGCGGAATTTTCGCCCGCAGGCCTTGATCTCACCAGGGTGAAGCAGTCCTGCGCTCTGACCCCGAGGAAACCTAGCAAGGACTAGGGCCACTGTCATCCCGGCCTAACTTCCGGGGGTGTCCCTCGAGAGCAGAGGGCAGTTTTACCAACTCGCCCGTTTCCGTGTCCAACATCGCAACCTGCTGCTAGCGCGTGTGCAAATCACATCCTATAATCGGATGCTCAAAATTGCGCCGCACCCGATCCGCCTCGGAGAGGTCGGACATGTTTTAGTGACAATGTAATCTTGAGGACCAGTGCATGTTGCGGGAGAGGCCAGGACAGGAATTAGTCGTGTTTCCTTTGTATCGGTTTGCGCCGTTCTTCAAAACACTCGCGAGCTTTCTTGACAATGTCCGTGAAAGCTTCCAGGGCAAAAATAGCAACATGTCGAAAAAGCAACAGGCCGCCTATCGGTGCTGACAGCACCCTGCCATACGCGCAGCAAGTGCTAAGGAACTTCATCGACTCGCAAGCCCGGAGGATTACAATCGAATCAATCCAGAAAGAGGTCGCCGAACGGTTTGGCCTGGGTCTGGTAGAGCTCAGGCGAAGAATAACTCGCGCGCGATCGTGTACCCGCGCCAGATTGCCATGTACATGGCGAAGCATCTGACGGAGGCTTCACCGCCGGAGATTGGACGCCAGTTTGGCGGCAAGCACCATACGACGGTCCCGCACTCGATTAAAAAAATCGACCGGATCCAACAGATCGACAAAGACCTAAACATCCTGATCAACAGAATGACAGAACGGCTAGGTGGTTGAAACGTGGAGAATGCCGTCCGTTACTCTCGGCTGAATCCCAGCTTCGGAAAACTGCGAAAACCTGGCGCGGTGGGCCCAGGTTACCACGCTTCATTTCTCTACTTTCGAGGGTGGCTCGTCCAAGCTTTTCCAGAACTAGGTGAAGTAAAGGCCTGGGGTGCCGGGTGCCCCACGTCTCCCGGTTTTCGAGACCTGGGGCCCTCTCGCTATCCCAGCTTGCTGGGTGTGATGCGCACTCTCAGGTGCTAGAGGGGGAAGTCGCGACTTCGGGCCGGATCTCAGCTTTCGAAAACCGCGAAAGCTGGGGCACCCTAGGGTGAAGAATGAGTGCTCGTCTCCAGAGTCATACTTCGACCATCAATGTCGGCCACCCGCCCGCGTTGCAGGAGGCAGTATGGAAGTAGCCAAACTGGTCGCGTCAATCTTAGCAGTAGTTATTTCCATTGCATCGTTCATCGTCGCCCAGCGGTCGGCTGCGCCATCAAAGAAGGCCGAAGCGATCTCACACTTGCTCGGTGAAAAGGAAACGGTTGCTTTTGCTGGTCTCAGGTTACTTCGCGATGGACTGCCGTCAGATGATAAGGAGCGTACTTTGGTTCTCGCGGCGTTGCTGCAAGCCTGCATTTTCGAAGGTTCTGATCGCGCTCGTGCGCTTCTTTACCGCGTCGTCGAGCTCAACCGAGCCTCCCATCGTGAGGAGTTTCAAACTGCAATGAGATCACTCAAGGAAACCTTCGCCAGTATGGACCGGTACGGCTTCCAAAGCGATGAGCTTAACCTGGACCGTGGCAGGAAGCGCCTCTCATGTGTGGAGCGGGTTATCGAGACCCCGTGAATGAGCGAGGCCCGCTCCGCGATGTTGAGTGTCATCCAGGATCAGTAGTTCTTCGGCTGCGTCAAGCTAAACCAATTCCCGAACGGATCCTTGAACACCGCCTCCACGCCGTAGAACTGATCTTTCGGTTCGGAGACGAACTCCACGCCTTTGGCCTTCAATTCTTCAAAGGTCTTGCAACTAACCTCAGCGCAGGCCTTTCGAAAACCGCGAAAGGGACGCCATCCGCCAACGGCACCGATGAGGTTGCCGCCTTCTTTCCGCACACTTAGATCGAATTGACCAGTGCCGGATACATTTGTTTCAGCGGGGAGCGGACTTTTTCAAAGTCCGCAGGAATAATTCCGTATCTCTGCTTGCTGCCGGTTTTTGTTTCCAGCACTAGATCCGACAAGATCAAAGGGGCGCCGCTTTTCAACTTGTAGGCAATCGCCTTCAATTGCTTTGTTTGATAGACGACGTTTGGCTTCACTTGCAGACGCGCACTTGAGGTGCTCTGCAGTGCGGCTTCGATCCGTTGCCGGAATGCCTGGGCGCGCGGTTGCAACAGCGATTTGATCACAATACCAATTAGACCGAAGGCGCCACCTGCACTGTTAGACATTCCCAGCACGAAGAAGGCCCCGATGCTTTGCTGCACCGCCACAACGCAATCCGGGAAGCAGGCCAGATACCAGTATTGGAAACCACCTTGGGTTGAGAGGGGTCCGACAATCAGCCGTGTGGGTGCCAATCCGGTTGCCGCTCCAGTGCTCGCCATGATCCTTAGCCTGACATGGACTGTGGCGCATTTCAATGCGCAGGCGACGACCCGCATGACGGGAGTAACTTTTGCCGACTGATAGGTGCTCCCGCATCTGCGCTTCTTTCGACTTCCCACGCGCGTTCCGCTCGGCGCTATGGAAAAATCAGGCCTGAGAATTGCGGCGCTTGTCTTCGGCGAATTCAGCTCTTAGCTTGCCCCGAGCACCCAAGACTCCAGGGCCTCAATTCTCCAGAACCATACCCTGAGAGCCGACCGATCCTACAAAAAACAGCACGCCGAAAATAATCAGTCCAGGTACAACGACCTCGTCCGTGCCGACCTCGAAGCAGACCTCAGTTACGCCGGGCTCAGAAGCGAGCATCTGCTTGGCGCGGTCCATGCGCAGGCGAGTGAGAAAATCGTGCGGGTCTCGCCAAAATCGGCACGGAAAAGGCGATGGAAATGAAATTCGGAAAGACAGGCTTCGCACGCCGCCTGGTCAAGCAGAACACGGGATTGGTATTCGGCGGCGAGGAGATCACATCCGCGACAGAGTCGACGGAAGGTATCGTGATGGAGATGTTGCGGCACGAGAGAATGATACTACTTCCCGCAGTAGTGTCGGCTCCGCGCCTGCGGGGCACGGAATCGCCAAGTGACATTTTGGGGGCAGCTCGGATTCGCAAGGGGAAAACAGTCCGTATCCGGAACCCTCGCATTTCTAGAGTAGCGGCTTCGCATGAGGGGAGAACCACGCCGCTCTCGACCGATGGTTCGCGAGTGGTCGCCGATCCGGGATCCGAGGCTCTCGGCGGGCGGACGGCATCTTACACTTGAGGCAATGTGAGTACTGGACTCGAACGCCTGCGGAATCTATAGACGGCGGCTCAGGGGATCCAGTTCGGTCCGATCAGCTCTCGTAGTGTCTTTGGGGTCGCCCACGGGGCTGAGCCCGCATAGCGTTTCACCCAGTCTGCTCCTGCCCCGATTTTGACACGGTCCGGGGTAAACTCAGGCGAAAGCGCGTTGGCCATCAGTGCGTACCGGGCGCCATCACGGAGCCGGAGAGCCTTCCAACATCCCCCAGGCACCGCTACCACGGGGCGCTGCCCGGCAGCGAGATCAAGGCCAAGCGTAACTGTCTCCGCCCGTCCGTCCGGATGAAAGATAAAATAGTCCACCGGGCCGCCCTCAAGGAGTATGTGGGTGTCGTCCGGCGCAAGCCAATGGAGATAGTTGACGGGCCGGTCAGGCGTGAGCATGTAGTAATTCTGGCTTTGCACCGCCAACGTACGGCCGTCCACAGTAACAGTCTGCGCAGACCTTCCGATAATTCCGAGGTAACCAGATTCTCTGGGCAAGACTTCAAGGTTCAGCGCTCGAATCAGTTCACCTGCCCGCGCATCCGACGGTACCGGAGGCGCCGGCTGCAGGCCAGCCAGCATGGCCACTCCAATCGCCGCAAGAACGAGACGTTGCATGACCGCCAGACTAGCAGACGCCAAACCGAGTTTCATGCCCATCTTGCCAGAGTAGGCCGTGATACGGGCGCAAACGTAAGAAGTGAATAGAGCGGCGGACTCCAGTCATCTGCGTGAGCTGTAAATCTGAGGGTGGGATCGGTTGACCGACAAAGATTTAATCTATATTGTATAGATAATGTCTGGTCGCGATTACCTCGGCGAATTCGAGCACATCATCGTCCTGGCACTTCTGCGGCTGGACGATCGAGCCTACGGAGTCACCGTGCGGCAGGAGATCGAATTTCGCACTAACCGTGAGGTGTCAATCGGCGCCGTCTATGCCACCCTTGATCGTCTGGAGACAAAAGGGTTCGTCAAGTCCCACCGTGGCGATCCTACCCCAGAACGTGGCGGACGTTCGAAACGCTTCTTTCGTGTCACAGCTAAGGGAGTGGCCGCAGTAAACCGCACACAACGCGCACTCCAACGAATGACGGAAGGCCTCGACCTCATCCGGACCTACTCATGACCTCCCAAGCAGATTTCCTTCAGCCGCCGCGTCCTGCCGTCTGGCTCGTCAATCTATTTACCTCTGCCGAAGAAGCAGAATCGATCCTAGGGGACCTGCTTGAGGAATACTTCCACCTTGTGTCGAAATCGGGAGTTGCCTTCGCCCGAAACTGGTATTGGCGACAGACGGTGAAGACCATCGCACATCTCGTCGGCGCTGGATTCCGTGTCGCTCCCTGGTTGACCACTGCCGCCGCAGTCGGAGGATTTTTACTGCTGAGGTTCGTCTCCGGGTTGCCCGAGCGGGCAATATTTGCAGTTCTTCACAGATATCAGGTTTTCGAACATCATTTCAACGGCTATGTATTCTTTGCGACGAATGGGATTGCGATCGGACACGTCATCGTGTCGATGTTCGTTGGGTGTATCGTCGCCTTGGCGGCCAAGAGAAGGGAGATGGTTGCTACGATGACGCTAGGTCTGGTCCTTGGCGCATTGGCGGGAGCGGCTATGTTGGCGTGGGTGGCCAGGACTGGAGACGCCTCGAGTCTGTGGATGCTGCCCTGGTACTTCGCTGATTCGGTCGCGATCGTTATTGGCGGAGCAATCGTCCGAACACGGAGATCAGCCGCGATGCTTCGGCGCTCAAATGCGTGACTTGCCGCAGAACGGTCGGAGATACGTGCTGACCCTTGCCCCGTTCATAGAAGTGCCGGTCCTCGGAGACTCGCAGCTCGACACGGTTGGAGATTTTGTAACACCGCCTCTCACCAGCCACTCTCAACCGGTCCCTTTGTTCTCTGTTTTTTCCTTCCATTCGAACGGCCCCTGGTACGCGGACTAGGGCTGCGTTTTGTCCCGGACGAATACTCGCGGCTCCAAGACTGATTTCTGCTCTTGCACTTCACCGATACCAGGGAGCCCGTCCTGTTCGCGTACTCCGTACTTTGCGAAAAGGGTGGGTAATGGGGATCACGGGTGCACTACCGGGCCATCCAAAATGTACTTACAAGTTCGGCACCGTTTCCTGGTTTGGACACGTCGACAGAAATCTTTCCTTTCACTTCATCGACTGCCCAATCCAGCTAAGATACTCCACGCTGCCATCGTCCACCGCAACGCTGACACACTCCGGCACATCATAAGAATGCAATTCAAGAATCGCCTCCCGCACCCGCTCAAACGCAGCCCGCGTCGTCTTGAGGATAAGCAGCCACTCCTCAGCCTCTTCAATCTGCCCTTTCCACCGATAGATTGACCTCACCTGGGGTACGAGGTTCACGCAAGCCGCCAGACGCCGCTCCACCAGGGCGCGCCCAATCTTCCGGGCTTCATCTTTTGAACCCACCGTCGTGAGGACGAGTATCTTGTCTGTCATATAGAATCTCGTGTGGCGCGGACTTGTCCCGAACGAAGTCGAAAGAGCCCTCGCCTGCGTACCTTCGGCGATTTCAGTTACGGTTCAAAGGGTACCATCTGATCCCAGCAGCGGAGACGGAACATGGCAACACAAATCCACTTTGGAACTTCAGGCTGGCGCGCGGTCATGGCGGAGGAGTTTACCTTTGCCAACGTGCGACGCGCGGTCACCGGGATCGCGCGTTACGTGGTTTCCCAAAAACCCTCGAATGCTCGTGTCATCGTCGGGCGTGACCCGCGTTTCCTGGGCGAGACCTTCTGCTCGATGGCCAGCGAGATTCTGATCGCTCACGGGATCACACCCCTCGTGATCGCGGAAGCTGCCCCGACGCCGGCGATATCCTACGCCGTGATTCAGGAAAAAGCTGACGGCGCCATCAATTTCACCGCCTCCCACAATCCCCCGGAATACAACGGCATCAAGTTCTCCACGCCCGACGGCGCTCCCGCGTTGCCCGAGGCAACCGAACGCATCGAAGCGGAAATCGCGGCCAGCGATTCTGCCCGCGACGAGCCGAAGCCTCCGGCGAGAACCACGACCGCGCAAGCGCTCGAACCCCGCAGCGCCTACCTCGCTCGCCTGCGAGAGATCGTGGATCTCAAGGCGATCCAAAAAGCCAATTTGCGCGTTGTCTTTGACCCCTTCTGGGGCGCTGCGCGCGGATATTCCGACGCGCTGCTGCGTGAGGCCGGCGTAGACGTCTCCACCGTCCACGACTGTCGAGACGTGCTCTTCGGCGGCCATGCCCCCGAACCGGATGACCACCTACTCGAAGGTTGCCGCGAAAGAATGCGCGCCACAAACGCAAACATCGGCATCGCCACCGACGGCGACGCCGACCGCTTCGGAATCGTGGACGCCGACTGCACTTTCTTCACCCCCAACTACATCGTGGCCCTGCTGTTCGACTACCTGGTCAAAAGCCGCGGCTGGAAAAATGGCGTGGCCAAGTCGGTAGCCACCACCAACCTGATCAACGCCGTGGCCAAACATCATGGCGTCGAGTTACATGAAACTCCGGTGGGATTCAAATACATCGGCGAACTCATCAAGCAGGACAAAATCGCCATCGGCGGGGAAGAGAGCGCAGGTCTCTCCATCCGCCATCATGTGCCGGAAAAAGATGGCGTCCTGGCCGGACTGCTGTGCTGCGAAATGGTGGCGAAAAGGGGCAAGTCGCTCGGCCAGCAACTCCAAGACCTATTTGCCGAAGTTGGTTCCTTTTACAGTCTGCGCGAGAACTTCCGCTTGACGCAGGAGGTGAAGGAGAAGTTCACTGGAAAGTTGCAGAAAGAGCCTCGCGATATGATGGGCCGCAAGGTCAGCGAAGTAGTTCGCACCGACGGTCTGAAGCTGCTGTTCGCGGATGGCTCCTGGGTTTGCTACCGCCTCTCTGGAACCGAACCGGTAGTCCGGGTTTATTCCGAGGCCCGAAGTAAGCAAGAGCTGGAAAAACTGAGCGCCGCCGCCAAACAATGGATCTTCGAATAAAGCGACCAGAAATCCGTGTATCGCGCTGCGCCCAGCGAGGACTAAGCGTACTGGTCGAGCGCGTGCCGCAAGCCGAAGCCTTCGGCCGTCGCGTCGGCCGTCGAATCGGTCGTTCAATCGGCCGTCCAATCAACGAAAAGCTGCACCTCGCATTCACCTGGCTGTACGGCGCCCGGCGCCGCTTGGCCACTGTGGCAGTCGCTGTCGTCACCGTCTGGCTCTTCCTTCACGTAATGTTCGGTGCCAA
>Ga0137363_10000380_pt1 | contig 24785 bp, 27 predicted proteins | sample MadtaG_FD_104800 | JGI IMG/M metagenome (GOLD analysis project Ga0137363, IMG submission 104800) | Vadose zone soil microbial communities from Angelo Coast Range Reserve, California, USA - Mad1_115_16 metaG | ecosystem: Environmental > Terrestrial > Soil > Vadose zone | place: USA: California...
GAGGAGACCCTCCTGCGGGAGGCGACCGAGCACGATCACGCCTCCCTGCTCACCCTTGAGGGCTCGGCACCTCACTCCGGAGCGGCCCTCATCCAGGCCCGCTCGAACTTCTTCGCCCGCACCGATGCCTATCCCGTGTCCCAAGTGCTCGTCGCCGAGCGCGAAGGCGCCGTCATCGGGGTCGAGTGCCTGGCCCTGACAAGCGTGCGGGTGGGCGGGACCGGCTGCACGGCGGGCTACTCCTTTAACACAAGGGTCCAGCCGGGCCTCCAGCGCCGGGGGCTGGGGCCGGCCATGCTCGAGGCCGCCGAGCGCTGGGCGGAGGGGCAGGGGGCCAGCTACCTGACGGGGTTGATCAAGCAGAGCAACCTCCCGTCCATGAAGATGATCACGTCGCTCGGATGGGAAACCGTCGGCCGGTTCGACTACCTGGTCCTCGAGCTCGCGCGTTTCGACGGCATGGCCGGGCCGCGGGCGGTGCAGTTCGATCTCTACCGCGATCCGCACCTGATGGGCTTGAGACTGGCCGCGGTCCAGTCACAACACTTTGCACCGCTGTATCTTGAGAAAGAGCTCTTCTCGCCGGCGCCCGCCGGTTCCTACGCCGGCAGCTGGACGGCGATCAGCAGGGGCGGCACGGCCTGGCTTTCCCTGTGGGACGACCGCGCCGCGCGAGGGCTCGACACGGTCGCCTTCCGTGCCGTCAAGGCTTTCGACCTCATGCTGGAGGGACCCGATTCCCTCCGCGCGTTCGCCAGTCTCGTCGGGGTCCTGCGCGCCCGAGGCGTCCGACAGCTGCTCGTGCCGCTGGCTGCGGAGTCGGCCGCGTGCGCCCTGCTCCGTCCCTTCGCGGCGGAAGTGGTCGACTTCAACTTCGTCGTCAAACGGTTGGGGGACAGCCCTCCCGTTCCCGCCGGCCCGCTCTACTTCGACATCCGCCACTAGTCTCGTACTGGGCCAAGTTGCGAGCCAGACGAGGCCCGAGGGAGCCGGCGGCGCGAGGCGTACGTAGGTGTGCGTTGAGCGTCGCCGGCGACCGAGAACGAAGTATGGCGAAGTAAATTGGCCCAGTACCCGGTGTGTCCCCGCCCGGGGGCTCTGGTAGACTGAGAGCCCGCCATGAAGACCGAGATCCGGGTCGAAGGCCTTCTCGATGTGCCGCGCACGCTGGAGCGCTTCCATTTCTGGGGCGAGGACCCGGCCAACCGCCTCTTCCCGGGCGTGTTCCGCCGCGCGGTCAGGGTCGGCGGGCGCTGGCGAGGCTACGAGGCGCGCTGGACCGGCCGCGTCGACGATGCGCGCCTCCTCGTGTCCACGCCCGGGGGTCGAAGCGCCATCGCCCTCGAGGCGGCGGTGGACGAGGTCGGGCGCATCTGCGGCCTCGGGCTCGACGTCGAGGGGTTTTACGGCTTCGCCGGCGCCGATGCGGTGCTGGGCTCGCTCGTGCCCCAGCTCCGGGGCTTCAGGCCGACGCTCGCTCCCCAGCCGTTCGAGATGCTGGTAGGCTCGGTGTGCGCCCAGCAGGTCAATCTCTCATTCGCCTTTACGGTCAAGGCCCGTCTCGTGCGCCGTTTCGGCACCGCGGTCGAGATGGGCGGGCACAGCGTCTACGGCTTTCCAGAGGCGGAGCGGCTGGCGCGCGCGCGGGTGCGGGAGCTGCGCGGGATGCAGCTCACGACCCGCAAGTCGGAGTACATCATCGCCCTCGCCCGCCGGGTCGCCTCGGGCGCTCTGGATCTCGCCGCGCTCGCCGGCCGTTCGAACGAGGACGTCATCGCGGCGCTCACCGCGGAGCGGGGTTTCGGCCGCTGGACGGCCGAGTGGTTTCTCGCGCGGCACCTCGGGCGGGGCGATGTCTGCGCGGCGGGTGACGTGGCGGTCCGCCGCGCGTTCGAGCACTTCTACAACCGTGGGCGGCCACTCGACGAAAGCGCCGTCAGGCGGCGCTCCGCGGCCTGGGGCGCGCACCAGAACATGGCCGTACACTATCTCCTGGCCGGCCGGCGGCTCGGAGCGGCTGCGGCCTGAGCCATGGCCATCAAGATCAACCTGCCCATTCTGGGCCAGCCGAATCCGAACGAGCCCAAGGACGTACATCTCGTGGGCCGCTACGCCGTCGGCGTGACGTGGGGCGACGACCATTCGAGCATCTATCCCTTCGAGCGGCTGCGCCTCGACGATCCCGCGCGGACCGGCGAGGCCGAATCGACGTTGACCGAGCCGATGCGCTGGCCGCGCGACATCAAGAAACGGTCCGAAGCGCTTCACGTCACATGGTCCGACGATCACGAGAGCGTCTACCCGTTTCCCACGCTCCGCGCGCTGTGTCGATGCGCCGGCTGCACGGGCGGCCACTGATGGCTGAAAGCCACTGATGGACGAACGAGTGCAGCCGCACCGCGGACTGGTGCTCGCCGGCGTGATGGGGGCGGTATTTCTCGCCGCGATGGAGTCCACCGTCGTGGCCACGGCCATGCCCACGGTCATCGCCACACTGGGCGGAATCCAGATCTACTCCTGGGCCTTTTCGGGCTACCTCCTTGCCTCGACGGTGACCATGCCCCTCTGGGGCCGGCTCGCCGACCAGCTCGGCCGGCGCCGCGTCATCGTCACGGGTCTGGCCATTTTCCTCCTGGGCTCGGTGCTGTCGGGACTGTCGCTGACCATGGCCCAGCTCATCGCCTTCCGCGCCATCCAGGGGCTGGGGGCGGGCTCCTTGATCACCATCGGCATGACGATCATCGCCGACCTCTACGGCCTCGAGCGTCGCGCCAAGATGCAGGGCTATCTCTCGGCCGTCTGGGGCGTGGCTTCCCTCGTGGGGCCCCTCATCGGGGGTTTTCTCACCGACGAGGTGTCGTGGCGCGCGGTCTTTTACATCAATCTTCCGTTCGGTCTCCTCGCCATGGCGGCCATCGGATGGGGCCTGGCCGGAGAGCGCATCGCGCCGCGGAGCGCGGCCTTCGACTTTGCCGGCACGGGCATCTTCGCGGCGGCAATCTCGGTGCTCCTGGTCGGCCTCATCGAGGCCGGACGCGGCGCCTCGTGGTGGCGGCCCTCGGTGCTCGGGCTCCTGACGCTGTCGGCCGTGCTGCTGGTCTTCTTCGTGCTCGTCGAGCGCGGAGCCGCCGAGCCCGTCGTGCCGCTCGGGCTCTTCGCCATCCCGATGGTTCGCGCGGCGGCCGCGACAGGTTTTCTCTCGGGCATGGCCATGTTCGGGGCCATCACGTTCGTGCCGCTCTACCTTCAGGCCGTCAGCGGGACCAACGCGATGCAGGCCGGCTTCGTGCTCGTTCCGTTCGTGTTCGGCTGGGTCGTCTGCTCGATCGTCGCCGCGCGCCTCGTGCTGCGCGTCGGGTACCGTTCCGTCGTGGTGACCGGCATGTGCTTCCTGACGGCGGCGTTCGTTCTGCTGACCGGCTGGAACGAGGCGCTCACCCGCGGCGCTGCGATGCTGGACATCATTGTAGCCGGTGTGGGCATGGGCCTCGTCTTCGTGCCGATGCTGATCGCCGTCCAGAGCGCCGTCCCTCGCTCGGTGCTCGGCTCGGCGACGTCCGTGACAAGCTTCTTCCGCACCATCGGCGGCGCCGTGGGCGTCGCGGTCATGGGGTCGATCATGGCCCAGCGACTTCACCTCGAGCTCTCGTCCCTGCTGGCGACGGCGCCCCCGGACCTGCAGAGCCGGCTGCGCGACGTGGTCGCGCATCCCGACCTGCTCGTCAACCCCGTGACGCGCGCCGCCCTGGGCGCTGAAGTCCTCGACCGGATGCGGCCGGCGATGGCGCACGCCGTCGGCAGCGTCTTCGTGGTGGGATTGGTCGTCGCTCTGGCGGCGCTCGCGTCGGCGTTCCTCGTGCCTCCGGGACAGGCGAGCGAGCTGGCGATCGTCCAGGAGCCCGTCTCGCCCTCTGGGTCCTGACATGGCAGGCGACGCGCCGCTTCTCGAACGCCTGGCTGGATTGCCGCCCGTGCCCGTAGCCGAGCTCCTCGAACTCCTCGAGGAGCTGCCCGAGCCGGGACGGGACCCCATGCTGGCCGGACTCGCCGGCGTGGACGAAGAGGGCGAGCCCGCGATGCATCCGGTCCTGGCCGTCGTGATCGAGCACCTCAAGCAAAAACCCGATCTGACCTGCTACGCGTCGATGCTCGAATCGCTCACGGGGATGTGGAACGCCGCCGTGCGCGGCGCCGTCGTCGCCCGGCTTCGCGCGGCCGGGCTGCCGGCCGACGACCTCCTGCTCCGACTCGAGCAGCTGTCTCCGACGCTCGGGCTCAAGGCCGAGAGCCGCGAATGGGCGAGGGCATGGATGACCGATCCCACCGCGCAGGACGCGAACCTGGTCCAGCACTGCATGGTCCACCTGCTGCTAGCCCTGCGCGGGCTCGCCGAGGCCCCCGCCCGGATTCTCACCGACGAGTCCCCACCCGAAGCCGGACCCCCCCCAAAGGATGGACCCCCGAAAGACGCCAAGGAGGGCGCATGATCCACCTGCACGAGAAGAACCAGGAGAGGAAGCGGCTCAACGGACTGATCGCCAAGAGCACCATGAAGGTGCCGGCCGCGGTCGGCGAGGTCGGCAAGCGCGTGTTCTCCGACGGCGCGCTGAGCAAGAAGCACAAGGAGCTGACGGCCCTCACCGTCGCGGTCGTCCAGAACTGCTTCGACTGAATCGAGCACCGCGTGGAGGAGGTCCTCCACCTGGGCGCGACGGACGCCGAGATCGCGGAAACGCTGGATGTCGGCGCCATCATGGGTGGGACGGTCAGCATGAAATCCGTCCGCCACGCCTTCGCCGTCATGGACGAGGTCAAGAGAGGAGTCACGCCATGAGCGCAATCCCCGAGGCATTCAACGACCTGCTCACAAAGAAGAAGGCCTTCGCCAACCTGGCGACGGTCAACGCGGACGGCACGCCCCAGGTGACGCCGGTGTGGTTCGACTGGGACGGCTCGCGCCTGCGCATCAACACCGCCAAAGGACGGGTCAAGGACAAGAACCTCCGGCGCACTCCGGCGGTGGCCCTGACCATCATGGACCCCGACAATCCCTACCGGTACATCCAGGTCAAGGGCCGCGTCGCCAACGTGACCGAGTCGGGCGCGGACGCGCACATCGACGCGCTCTCGAAGAAGTACACCGGCCAGGAGCGCTACGCGAAGCGGACCCCGGGCGAGGTGCGGGTGATCTTCACGATCACGCCCGACCGCGTCCAGACGATGGGGTAGCCGCCGCGTGATCGCGCTCGACGCGCTGTCCAAGGGCTACGGTGGGCAGACGCTGATTCGCGACGTGTCCTGGCGCATCGGCCGGGGCGAGCGCATCGGCCTCTGCGGCCCCAACGGCACAGGCAAGACCACCCTGTGCCGGATCCTGGCGGGCGTCGAGGATCCGGATTCCGGACGCGTGCATCGCGACACCGGCGTGTCGGTGGGCTACCTGCCGCAGGAAGTCGGCGCGACCGAGGCCGGCACGGTGCTCGCCGAGGCGCTGTCAGGATTCGACGAGGTCTGGCGACTCGAGGCGGAGCTCGAGCGCCTGGCTGCCCTGATGGCCGCCGAGGACGCGGGCCCGGAGCTGACGGAGCGGTATGGTGAGGTGCAGCATCGCTTCGAGGCCCTGGGCGGCTACCGGCTCGAGGCCGAGGCCAAGGTCATTCTCGGGGGACTCGGCTTCGCTCCGACCGACGCGCATCGTCCGCTCGGAGAGTTTTCGGGCGGCTGGCGGATGCGCGCGGCGCTGGCCCGGCTCCTCCTGATGCGGCCCGATCTGCTGCTGCTCGACGAGCCCACGAACCACCTGGATCTGGAGTCGCTCGCCTGGCTCGAGAGCTTCCTGTCCTCCTATGTCGGCAGCGTGGTCGTGGTCTCCCACGACCGCTACTTCCTCAACCGCATGGTCACCTCCATTGCCGAGATGGCCGAAGGCGCGGTGACGCTGTACGTGGGTGACTACGACCACTACCTGGTCGAGCGCGAGGCCCGGCAGGCGCTGCTCGAGGCGCGCCAGCGCAACCAGGCCAAGCGCGTCGCCGAGATCGAGCGCTTCATCGACCGCTTCCGCTACCAGGCGAGCAAGGCCCGCCAGGTCCAGAGCCGGGTCAAGATGCTCGAGAAGGTCGAGCGTATCGAGGTGGGCGGGTCGGCCCGGCGCATACACTTCGCCTTCCCGCAGCCGCCTCGCTCGGGACGCGTGTCGGCCCGTCTGCACGACGTTCACAAGGCCTACGGCGACAACGTGGTGTACGCGGGCGCGGACTTCTCCGTCGAGCGCGGGCAGCGGGTCGCCCTCGTCGGCGTGAACGGCGCGGGCAAGTCGACGCTGCTCAAGATGCTGGCCGGCATGCTGCCGTTCGATCGCGGCGAGCGGACCCTCGGCGCGAACGTCGCGGTGCACTACTACGCCCAGCACCAGCTGGACGCGCTCGATCCCTCGCGCACCGTGCTCGAAGAGCTGGAGGTGGCGGATCCGGCCTCGCCGGTCCAGCGGCTCAGGAGCATCCTGGGCTCTTTCCTCTTCAGCGGAGACCAGGTCGACAAGCGGATCTCCGTCCTGTCGGGAGGGGAGAAGGCGCGGGTCGCGCTGGCCAAGATGCTGGTGAGGCCAGCGGCTCTTCTCTGCATGGACGAGCCGACCAACCACCTCGACCTCGCCTCGAAGGAGGTCCTGGAGGAAGCGCTCGCGGGATTCGCGGGCACGATCGTCTTCATCTCGCACGACCGGTACTTCATCAATCGCATCGCCACGCACGTCGTCGAGGTGGACCGGGGCAGGCTGACCACGCACCTGGGAAACTACGACGACTACCTCGCGCGCGAGGCTCGGCCGGTCCGGCAGCCAGCGCCGGAGCCCGAGCGGAAGCCCGCGAAGCAGCCCGGGCAGCAGCCCAAGCAACAGGTCGTCCAGCAACCCAGCGAGAAGCCCGCGCAGAAGAAGGACCGGACGCCCCGCAAGACGCTCGATCGCGAGATCAAGGCGATCACGGCCCGGCTCAAGGCGGTCGAGACGCAGATCGCGGCCATGGAGCGGCGGCTCGAGGAGATCTCTCTCTCGCTGTCGGACCCCGATCTCTACCGCGACGGAGAACGGGCACGAGAGATTGCGCGCGCGCGCAAGGAGGCGGAGGGCCAGGTCGCCTGGCTCATGAAGGAGTGGGAAGATCTCTCGGCGCAGCTCGCCGTCGCCACGGGCGGGGCGTGACCGCGGCCGGGCGGTTCGTGCCCGAGAGCGACGACGCCGGCATCCGGCGCGAGAAGGCGCGGGCGCGCGAGCTTCGACAGAGCGGGTGGTGGAAGCGGCGGATCGCGGAGGGTCGCTGCCACTACTGCGAGCGTGACGTCGGCGTGCGCCGTCTCACGCTCGATCACGTCGTGCCGCTGATCCGCGGGGGCAGGTCCGTGCGGGCCAACGTCGTGCCCGCCTGCAAGGACTGCAACTCGGCGAAGCAGTCCCTCCTGCCTTGGGAGTGGGAGACGTATCTCGCACGCCTCACGCGACCTGCCGCAGAGTAGATACGCCCCGCTGTCTCGAATTATGGTCATTGTCAGCGCGCCCGCTCCGCTGTCGAATCGCCTCCAGCAGTGCACACTTTCCAGAGGAGGCGCGTATGACGATGCTCGGGTGGATCGTGGCGGTGACGGCGGTGGTCTGGTGCGCGGGGACGGCTGTCGTGACGATGGCGTCGACAGACGGCTCGCACGCCAAGAACGAAGCCGCGGAGGCTTCGACGACGGAGCACAAGGTAAACATCAACGAGGCGACTCAGGCCGAGCTCATGAGGCTCGAGGGGGTCGGCGCCGGCGCGGCCAAGAAGATCATCGCGTGGCGCGAGGCGCACGGGCCCTTCAAGCATCTCCACGACCTGGAGAAGGTGCCGGGCGTGGGTCGCGAGGTGCTCGAGAAGAACCACGGCCGCATCGCGGTGAAGTAAAAAAATCGCTTTTGCACGGGGAGCGAGTTGGGTAGGATGAGACAAATCGGTCGGAGCGGACACAGGCTCCCTTGATCGTCCCCCGCGGTAATTTCGCCGTGGGCGACGTGACCGAGCCTCGCGCCGGGAGTCGGCGTCCGGTGCGAGGTGGTGGTCCTGGGCCCCGAATTGGGCCGCGCCGAGAAAGGGAGGTGATCCAGCCGATGTGTACCCCTACGGTGATCTGTGAGGTGGTCACCTCCTAAGGCCCGGACGCACGCAGCTGCAGGTGGGCCTGGAGGACCCAGGAACCACCGGCCCCGACGGTCCCGCTTATTCACCAGTGGGGCGGCACGGATGAATCGATGCCGCAGACGCCGTCGGGGCTTTCTTTTCTCAGCGCCCGATCGGGCTGGAGTCGGAAAGTAAAACGGCCCGCCGGAGGATCCGGCGGGCCGTCGAGTGTTCAGCGTGGGGAGCAGCTAGGCCTTGCGGACGTTGGACGCTTGGAGCCCCTTCGGGCCCTTGGTGACCTCGAACTCGACCTTGTCGCCCTCGGCCAGGCTCTTGAAGCCTTGGGCCTGAATGGCGCTGTAGTGGACGAACACATCCTCGCCACCCTCGACCTGGATGAAGCCGTACCCTTTCGCGTCGTTGAACCACTTGACGGTGCCTTGTGCCATACGTCTGGTTCCTCTCTCCTTGGGACGGCGGTAAAACCGCCCCTGTGATCCCCGTACCACCATGGCCGGGGGCTCCCCCAGAATCGGGGGAACAAAAAAAACGCCGTCGAGGGACGCGAGCCCTCGCGGCGTTTATACCCCTTGGAATCTGACCTGTTCGTTCACGTACGGATCAAGTGCGAACCAGATTGCCGGAAAATTAGCAGAGGGGCTACACCCTGTCAAGATTGTTTTGTGCGCCCACCCGCGAAGGGGGCAGGCGATGGAAAGAGACCGGGCCCCGGAACTCCGGGGCCCGGTCGTTGGGGTCGTCCTTAGATCTTGCGGACGTTGGCGGCCTGCAGGCCCTTGGGGCCCCGGCTCACCTCGAACTCGACCTTGTCGCCCTCGGTCAGGCTCTTGAATCCGGAAGCCTGAATGGCGCTGAAGTGCACGAACACGTCCTCGCCGTCCTCCTGGGAGATGAAACCGAACCCCTTCGCATCGTTGAACCACTTCACGCTACCCTGAGCCATCTGTATCTACCTCTTTCTTTGAGGCTCTCGCCTCAGTGATACCCCACCACCATGGCGGGGGACGCCCTCCTGGATCGGAAGGCAAACAAAAACGCCGCGGGACTTGAGGTCCTCACGGCGTTGTTTTCGAATCTTAGCGACTGCTGTATCGCTACGTATCCGACTACCGGATGAACCTACAACCTGCGCGAAGGATACCCGACCGCCCAGACGCTGTCAAGGAATCTTCCGCACCGGCACCGTGATCGGCGCTGAGCCATTCTTGGTCCCGAGCCAGCCGGCGATCGCCATCGAGAATCGTCCCGCCGTGCCGCCGGCCACGATGACGTGGATCTCTTCGACAGACGGGAACTTGGGAACGAGCTCCTCCGGCGCAGGCTCGCGGCCTTTGGCGAATCGCAGGTTGGTGCCTTCGCCGTTGTCCGCGTCGGGCAGCAGGGTGCGGTACGGCACGCGCACGGTCTCGAAGAGGTGCCGCTTGAGATCCGCCTTGCTCCACCCGTCGTCGCCGAACGTGCGGGCGTGCTCGGGGCCGACGGCCAGCATCGTGTGGGAGTAGAGCGGGAAGTGCTTGGCATTCCACAGCCCGCGCATCGACCAGCCGAGCGAGCCGGCGAGGCTTCGCGCCGTGCGGCTCGAGTGGTCCGAAATCCCGTGAGGCGCCTCGCCCGCGAACACGGTCACCACGCTCTCGTCGGCCTGGAACCCCCGCTCGACGTGGTACGGCGTCCAGGGGCTCGCCTCTTCGTATTCCCCGATGCAGTAGGTGTAGCGGCCCGGGTGGCCGAAGGTCGACATCGAGGTCTCGCCGGGCTTGGCGCCGCCGATGTTGATCATAATGAGCCGGAGCGCGCGGCCGATGGTCGCGTTGGCCCGATACCCCGGACCGAAGACGCCGAAGGCGCAGTTGAGCCCGATGCGCTCGCGAATAGGCCCGTTGACGACGATGAGCGGCGCGGAGAAGTGCGTGGACGTGGACATGCCGTGCAGATTGAAGGCCGGATCGCATGCGGCCTCGACGGCCGCCAGCACGACCGGCAGGTAGTCAGGGCGGCAGCCTGCCATCACCGCGTTCACGGCCACCTTCTCCACCGTCGCCCGGCCGTAGTTGGGCGCGACCTCGCCCACGAGCTCCGCCCGGTCGCGCGCCGTCCCGGCGAGCATGCGCTCGACGCGTTCGCGCGAGGGTGGAACGACGGGCAAGCCGTCCGTCACGCCCCGCTCGAACCAGGTCTCGATGTCGTCCATGCTCTTGAGTAGAGGGTCGCGTCATGTTGCCACAGTTCCGGCTTGTTCGTCCGGTCGTGCGGTCGGCGCGCACGCTCAACTAGGCGAAAAGATTGGAGGCCAGCCGCGGCCGGGTGGGGGCGGCTGCCGCCGGGGGTCCCGGTGCTCGCCATCCTCTTGGAAACACACGGGATGTTGTCGCCGCTCGCCCTCCAGTGTTAGACTCGCAAAAGAGTCACAATTCGGCCGAGTGTTGTCGCAACCAGATGGGAGCGCACCGCTATGTTGCTGAACTTCCTCGCCGGGCTCTTCTCCAACGATCTGGCAATTGACCTGGGCACGGCGAACACCCTCGTGTACGTCCGCGGCGAGGGCATCGTGATGAACGAGCCTTCGATCGTCGCCATCCACCAGGCCGATCATTCGGTGCTCGCCGTCGGGCATGAGGCCAAGGCGATGATGGGGCGCACGCCAGGGAACATCCAGGCCATCCGGCCGCTCAAGGACGGCGTCATCGCCGACTTCGACGTGACGGAGAAGATGCTCCACTACTTCATCAGCAAGGTGCACCGGCGGCGCACGCTCGTGCACCCGCGCATCGTCATCGGCGTGCCTTCGGGCATCACCCAGGTCGAGAAGCGCGCGGTTCGTGATTCGGCCATGCAGGCGGGAGCGCGCGAGGTCTACCTGATCGAAGAGCCGATGGCCGCGGCGATCGGAGCGGGGCTGCCGATCCAGGAGCCCGGCGGCAACATGATCGTGGACATGGGCGGCGGCACCACCGAGGTCGCCGTCATCTCGCTGTCCGGCATCGTCTACTCGAAGTCCGTGCGCATCGCCGGCGACGAGATGGACGAGGCGATCGTCCAGTACATCAAGAAACACTATAACCTCCTCGTCGGCGAGCGCCGCGCGGAGGAAATCAAGATCAAGCTGGGGTCGGCCTATCCGATGGCGGGCGAGCGCAACACCATGGAGGTCAAGGGCCGGGACCTCATCGACGGCATCCCGAAGACGATCGTCGTCACCGACGAGGAAATCCGCGAGGCGCTGCGGGAGCCCGTCATGGCGATCGTCGACACCGTGCGGACATGCCTCGAGCGGACGCCGCCCGAGCTGGCCGCCGACATCGTGGACAAGGGCATCGTGCTGACCGGCGGAGGCGCCCTGCTGCGCGGGCTCGACCTTCTCCTCAGACAAGAAACGGACCTGCCGATCACCGTCGGCGACGATCCGCTGTCGTGCGTCGCGCTCGGCACCGGCAAGGTCCTCGACGAGCTGGAACTCCTCAAGAAAGTCGCGATCCCCGCCTAGCCCGCTCGTCGCGGGCCGGGGTCGTTGACCGTGGGTGGTGCTGGTGCGATTTCGCAGATACGTGCTGCTCCTCACGGTGCTGCTCGTATCCCTTTTCCTGCTGACCGTTCAGACGCGGGGCGGCGGACCGACGCGCGCCGCGGATCTCGTCGTGCTCATCGTCACGCCGGCCCAGAGCCTCCTCGCCAGCGCCCACCGCGGCGCGCTCGGCGCCTGGCACATCTTCACGGACTGGAAGGCCGTGCGGACCGAGAACCTCGCGCTTCGCGCCGACAACGAGCGGCTGCGCGTCCAGTCGCTCCAGGTCCGCGAGACCGACCAGGAGAACCAGCGGCTCCGCCGGCTGCTCGCGCTGCGGGACAGGATGCCGCTGACGACACTGACCGGCGAGATCATCGGCCGCGAAGGCGGCGGCTGGGCCCGGTCGCTCACGGTCAACCGCGGACGCGCCGACGGCATCACCCAGCAGATGCCGGTCATCGTTCCGGAGGGCCTGGTCGGTCGCGTGGCCCAGGTCAGGTCCGGCGCCTCGGTCGTCCAGCTTCTCAACGATCCGACCTCGACGGTCGGGGCCGTCGTCCAGCGCACCCGCACCCCCGGCCTCGTCGAGGGCGAGCCCGGCGGCGGTGTCCGCTTCAAGTTCATGGCGCGCGACGGCGCCGCAGTCACCGAGGGCGATCTCATCGTCACCTCGGGCCTGGGAACGCTCTTTCCCAAGGGGATACCGGTTGGGCGCGTGAAGGCGATCGAAGACAAGGGCTCGGCGCTCTTCCACTTTGCGGTGCTGGTACCCGTGGTGGATTTCGCGCGCCTCGACGAAGTGCTGCTGCTAACGGGGCAGTCGGCGCAGGATTTCGCCGGCTTCTTCACGCCGGACGGCTGAGCGATGCGTCTCTCTCTCCTGTTGATGGCATTCGGCGGCAGCCTCGCCCAGTCGAGCGTCGTGCCTTCCTGGAGCGTGGGCGGGGTCACTCCGGACCTGCCGCTGATCGTGACCGCGCTCATCGCGCTCCGCCGCGGGCCCGAGGCGGGCTGCCTCGTCGGATTCGCGGCCGGGCTCCTCCAGGACGCGACGGGCGGCGGCCTCCTGGGCGTGCAGGCGCTGTCCCGGGCCTTGGCAGGCTTCGCGATGGGCCTCCTGCCCGGCAGGATCTGGGTCGGCCACCCGCTGGTGCAGATCCCGGGCCTCATGCTCCTGACCGTTGCCGAGGGGGTTCTCCGCTTCGGGCTTCTCCAGCTCTTCCATTTCCCGGCTTCGCTCGGGGATCTCCTCGTTCACGTGATTCTTCCGCAGGCGCTCTACAACGGATTCGTCGGCGCGGCCTGCGTGCTTGCCGTCGAAGCCGCGCACGTGATCAGCAGAAGGCACACGTGGATATGACCGGCGAGTCCACTGCCGGACGGGAGGCGTGGCGGCGCCGGGTCCTCTCGCTCGCCGCCGCGGTCGGAGTCGCGTTCGTCGGGCTCGTCGGCCAGCTGTGGTACCTGCAGGTGCTCGAGGGCGTCAAGCTGCAGGAGATGTCCGAGAAGAACCGGATCCGGGTCCGTCCGGTCGCGGCTCCGCGGGGTATCCTCTTCGACCGGAACGGCCTGGCCCTCGTCGACAATCGCCCGGCCTTCACGCTGTCCCTGATCCCGAGGGAGCTGGAGGACCGCGACACCGTCCTGGCGCGGCTGTCGGTGCTGCTCAAGATTCCCATGCGCGAGCTCGAGGAGTCGCTCGAGCGCGTGCCGACCGACTCGTTCCGTCCCGTGCGCGTGCGCCGCGGGCTCACGCTCGAGGAGGTCACCAAGATCGAGGAGCGCAAGCTCGAGCTTCCCGGCGTCGTCGTGGAGGTCGAGCCGCAGCGCGTCTATCCCACGAGCACCTTCGCCGCGCACCTTCTCGGCTACGTCCGGGAGGTCAGCGACGAGCAGATGAAGCAGGGACGCTACCGCCGCGGCGACATGATCGGCCAGAGCGGGCTGGAACGGATGCTCGACGAGTACCTCCGCGGCCGCGACGGCGGCGAGCGGGTCGAGGTGGACGCTCTCGGCCGCCCCGTCCAGGTCATGCGCCGCGAGGAGCCCGACCCGGGCGCGCAGGTCATCACCACGGTCGACCGGCGGATCCAGGAAGCGGCGGAGCGGGCGATGACGGGCCGCTCGGGAGCCGTGATCGTCATGGATCCTCGAAACGGCGACATCCTCGCCATGACGTCGAGCCCCGCGTTCGCGCTCGACCGCCTCACTGGCAACCTCGATCGGGACGAATGGCTCAAGGTCGTCAAGGACCCGCTCACGCCGCTGATGAACCGCGCGCTCCAGAGCCAGTACGCGCCCGGCTCCGTCTTCAAGGTCATCGTCGCGGCGGCGGGGCTGCAGGAGGGCTCGCTCACGCCCATGGACCGGACGTACTGCAACGGGGAGTTCCACTTGGGGCAGTGGACCTTCAAGGATTGGAAAGAAGGCGGGCACGGCCACGTCGATACCCGGTCCGCGATCATGCAGTCCTGCAACATCTTCTTCTACCAGTCCGGCCTCAAGGTCGGGCCGGCCGCTATCGCCCACTACGCCCAGGCCTTCGGGCTGGGGGCGCCGTCGGGCATAGACCTGGGAGGAGAAAAGCCGGGACTGGTTCCGTTCCTCGATGGCCGGCGCCGCGCCGACGGGCGCAAGTGGCAAGCCGGCGACACGGTCAACATGTCCATCGGCCAGGGCCAGCTGCTCGTGACGCCGATGCAGGTGGCGCGCATGATGTCGGCCGTCGCCAACGGCGGCATCCTGTGGCGTCCGCGTCTGGTCCAGCGCGTGGAGCGCGTGGACGGCACGCTGGCGTATTCCTCGTCCAGCAAGATGACGGGGCGGGTCGACCTCTCTCCCGTGGTGTGGGCTTTCCTGCGCCACGCCTTGTCGGGCGTGGTCAACGAGGGCGGCACGGGCGCCGCCGCGCGCATCCCCGGCGTGGAGGTCGCGGGGAAGACCGGCACCGCGCAGAGCGTGGCCAAGAGCGACAGCACGAAAGGGCAGGACCACGCCTGGTTCGCCTCCTTCGCGCCCGTGCAGGATGCCGAGGTGGTGGTGGTCGTCTTCGTGGAGCGCGGCGGCAAGGGCGGCCAAGTGGCGGCCCCGATCGCGCGGCAGATCTACCAGGCGATCTTCCTCGAAAAAGTGGCGATGGTCTCGCTCGGCGGGGACGGCTGATGCTGCGAGTCGATCGCAGGCTTCTGAATAACGTGGACTGGCCGCTGCTCGGGGCCGCGTTCGCGATCATCATGCTCGGCATCCTGTGCCTGTCGAGCGTCGGGCTCGGGCGGGGTGGCTCCGGCCTCGCATGGCGCCAGATCATGTGGGTGGGTGTGGGCGTGGTGGCCCTTCTCGGTGTCGTGACGTTCGACTACCGGAGCCTCGTGAGGGCCGCGCCGGCGTTCTACCTGCTCGGCTTGTCCCTGCTCGTGACTGTGTTCGTCCTCGGGCGCACGGTCTCGGGGGCGCGGCGCTGGATTCACGTCGGGCCGCTGACCTTCCAGCCCTCCGAGCTCTTCAAGCTGATCTTCATTCTGGCGCTCGCGTGGGCGCTGACCTGGCGCCGGGCGTCGCAGCAAATGCCCCGGGGCACGATCGGCGGAATCGTCCTGCTCGTCGCGATCCCGTTCGTGCTCGTCGTGCGGCAGCCCGACCTCGGCACGGCGCTGGTCCTGCTGCCCGTGCTGGGAGCCGTGCTGGTCGGCGTCGGGGTGCGCCTCCGGATCCTGGGAGCGCTGGCGGCGGCGGGCGTCGCGCTCATGCCGCTCGCCTGGCTCGTGCTGAAGCCGTATCAGCGGGACCGGCTCCTCGTGTATCTCGATCCGTTCCGCGATCCTCTCGGAACGGCGTACAATGTGATTCAGGCGAAGATCGCCATAGGTTCCGGGCAGCTCCTGGGCAAGGGCATCAGCGGCGCGACGCAGAGCCGGCTTGCCTTTCTTCCGGAGCGCCACACGGATTTCATTTTTGCCGTATTCGCCGAGATGTGGGGGTTCGTCGGTTGTCTCGTGCTGATCGTGGCCTATGGAGTCCTGGTGCTGCGGGGCTTCGAGATCGCCGTCGGCACGCGGGAGGCCCGGGGCCGCATCATCGCCTTGGGTGTCACGGCGCTGTTTGCCGCCCAGACGCTCATCAACCTGGGCATGGTGACGGGTCTCTTGCCCGTGGTGGGCATCCCGCTTCCGCTCATGAGCTACGGCGGGTCGTCCATGGTCGTCTCGTTCATGGCGCTGGGGCTCCTCCTCTCGGTCCGAATGCGGCAGTTCCAGTAACCGGGCCCGCCTCGAGCGGGCTCTGAGTCGTGCACCGGAGGCCTCGGCCTCCGAACTGGGGACTGCTGCCGTGGGAAAGCGCATCGTCGTCAATGCCGGCCTGACTGAAACACGTCTCGCCGTGCAGGATGGAGCGCAGCTCGTCGAGCTCTACGTAGAGCGAGCCGGGCGCCGCTCCATCGTCGGCAACATCTACAAGGGTGTCGTCACCAATGTCCTGCCCGGCATGCAGGCGGCATTCGTGGACATCGGCCTCCAGAAGGACGCCTTTCTCTACGCGGGAGACTACACGGCGGACCGCGGCGAGGATCCCGGGGCCATCGCCCCCGACGCCGACGACGACACGGCCGACCTCGACGAGGGCGAGGGCGAGCCTTCGGGCGAGCCCGAGTTGTTGCCCGAGCCCCGGCGCCACGCCGTGGCGCCGATCGAAGAGCTGCTGCGCAAGGGCCAGGAGGTGCTGGTCCAGGTCTCCAAGGAATCGCTCGGCACGAAGGGCGCCCGCATCACCTCGTTCGTGTCCATTCCGGGCCGCTACATCGTCTATATGCCGCAGAGCAGCCACGTCGGCGTTTCGCGCCGCATCCGGGACGACGCCGAGCGGGATCGCCTGCGCGGGATCGTCAAGGACCTCCCTCCGCCTCCCGGCGGGTTCATCGTGCGCACCGTCGCCGAGGGCAAGGCGGCCGAGGAGCTGACGGCCGACATCCAGTTCCTGACCCGGCTGTGGGGACAGGTGCAGAGCCGCTTCGAGTCGGCGCCCGTGCCGTCGCTGCTGCACGAGGAGATGGACCTGACCTTCCGCGTCGTCCGCGATCTCTTCTCGCCAGACATCGAGGAGTTCCTCGTCGACACGCCCGCGGCCTACGAGAAATGCCTCCATTTCGCCGAGTCGCTGGTGCCGCAGCTCGCCTCGCGCGTCAAGCTGTACGAGGCGGCCCAGCCGGTGTTCGAGGCCACGGGCATCGAGAAGGAGATCGACAAGGCCCTCCGGCGCCGCGTCTGGCTCAAGTCGGGCGGCTACATCGTCATCGACCATACGGAGGCGCTGGTCGCCATCGACGTCAATACGGGCAAGTACGTCGGCAAGCGCGACTTCGAGGAGACCGTCCTGAAGATCAACCTCGAGGCGGCCGTCGAGGTCATCCGGCAGATCCGCCTGCGCGATCTGGGCGGCATCATCATCATCGACTTCATCGACATGGAGCGCGCCGAGCATCGGGACCAGGTCTTCCAGGCCCTCATGAGGGCGCTCGCCGATGACAAAGCCCGCACCAACGTGCTCGAGATCTCCGAGCTCGGGCTGGTGGAGATGACGCGCAAGCGCGTGCGCCAGGGACTGCAGTCGCTCCTGACCGTGGCCTGCCCCACGTGCAAGGGCTCGGGCACGGTCAAGTCCGACCTGACGCTGACTGCCGAGATCTTCCGCAAGGTCCAGGCGGGGGCGAGGGAAGGCGACAGTCGTGAAGTGCTGGTCCGCGTGCACCCCGAGATGGCGCACCACCTGGATACCGCGCAGCGCGACGCCGTTGAGCGCCTCCAGGGCGTTATCGCGCGCAAGGTCGTCGTCCAGGGCGTGCCGTCGTATCACCGCGAGCAGTACGACCTGACATTTCGGTAAAACTCGGAAGGGGGCTCACGCCGGAGGAGACGCATGAGCGACGTGTTTCCGCTGATTCCGACCACGGTGTGCGGCAGCCATGCGCTGCCGTCCTGGCTCCACCTCGTGCGCGAAGCCGCCGCGGCCGGCCGGCTCGGTCCGGTTGATCTCCAGGAGGCGTACGAGGACGCCGTCCGCCTCGCCATGCGGGACCAGATCGAGGCTGGGATCGACGTGATTTCCGACGGCGAGATGCGCCGGGTGACCTTCATCCGCGGCTTCTACGATCGGCTCAGCGGGATCCGCCCTCTGCCGGTGCCTCGGCGGCTGGGCGCGCCCAATTACGACAGCCACTGCCCGTACGAGGTCGAGGGCAGGGTCACCGCGCCCGAGGGGCTCGGTATCGTGGACGAGTTCCGCTTCGCCCGGTCCTTTGCCGACCGACCGCTGCGGGTCGCGGTGCCCGGGCCGATCACGCTGCTGATCCCGCTCCGCCGCGGCGGCCCGTACGCCTCCGAGGAGAGCCTCATCGCGGACCTGATCGCGCTCGTCAGGGCCGAGATCAGGGCCCTCGTGGACGCGGGATGCGATTTCATCCAGATCGATGAGCCGAACTACGTCATGGCCGCCGGCAAGCATCGCGTGCTCAGGGGCGAGGCCGGCCCCATGGTGGAGGCGCTCAACGCGGTGCTGGACGGAATCACCGTCAAGACGGCGCTTCACGTGTGCTTCGGGAACGCGCACAACAACTCCTTCGCGACCCCTCGACGCTATCGGGCGCTCTACCCGCGGCTGCTCGACGCGCGGGTCGACCAGTTCGTCTTCGAGTATGCGAACCGGGAAATGAGCGAGATCGAGCTCTGGAGCGAGTTTCCGACGGACAAGGAGGTCGCCGTGGGCGTGATCGACGTCAAGGCCTTCCGGGTGGAGACGCCCGAGGAGATCGCCGAGCGCGCCCGCCTCGCGCTCAAACACGTTCCCGCGGCGCGCCTGTGGCTCGTGCCCGACTGCGGGTTGTGGGAGACCCCGCGCTGGGTCGCGGTGGCCAAGCTCCGCTCGATGGCGGAGGCGGCGCGCATCATCCGCCGCGAGCTGGGCGTCGCGTGACGTCCCCATCCCGGATCAGCCGGGCGCGCATCGTCGAGCAGTTGAAGATCGCGGCCCGAAAGGGTGACCGTGGCGCCCTCATGCTCGCGGCCGAGCAGATGAAGACGCTGGCCTACACGCCACGCTACTGGGACAAGTACCTCGAGCTCCTCGCCCACCCGCTTGCCCGCCTCGTCGACCTCCTGCTCATCAAGCAGGGCGACAAGATCGCCCACCAGAAGGGCTGGGTCCGTCCCAAGCGTGATCGACGCCCGGCCACGGGCACTGCGCGCGGCGCCAAGGCCGCCAAGCCGGGGGGCCGCAGGCGACCGCCGTCGAGCCCGGCGCAAGCCTCGCTCTTTCCCGACCTGCCTGCCTGAGGCCCGCCGCCGCCCGGGTCCCGTTTTTCCGTGGTAGGCTACCCCCGTAGGGTATCTATGGTTATGACACGGGGCTCGCGCATCGGAGTGCTGCTGGGCGTCACCGCGGCGGCGGTGGCGGCCGTTTGCCTCCTGCCGCCGATTCCGCAGGATCCCGCCTACCACCGCTTCGCCGACACGCGCGCCGTCAGGCGGATGCCTAATGGCTGGGCGGTGCTCTCCAACCTGCCGTTCGTGCTCGTCGGGCTCTGGGGACTCCGCCAGGCGCTGACGGCCCCGGCCGGCGCGAGCGCGCCTTTCGTCGAGTCCCGCGAGCGCTGGGCGTATGCGCTGTTTTTCGCCGGCGTCGCGCTCACCGGCGTGGGCTCGGCGTTCTATCACTGGGCGCCCGACAACGCCCGGCTCCTCTGGGACCGGCTGCCCATGACGATTGGCTTCATGGCTTTCCTGGCCGCCATCGTGACGGAGCGGGTGAATGTCACCGCGGGCATCGCGCTGCTGCCCGTGCTGCTCGTTGCAGGAGCGGGAAGCGTCCTGTACTGGTACGCAGGCGAGCGTATCGGCGCGGGCGACCTGCGGCCGTACGCCCTCGTGCAATTCGCTCCGCCCGTGCTGATCCTCACCATGCTGTGGCTCTTCCCGGCTCGCTATACCCACGGCGGCTATCTCGTTGCGGTCATGGTCATCTACGGGGTCGCCAAGGCCGCAGAGGTCCTGGACGCCCGGATCTTTTCGATAGGTCACGTGCTGAGCGGGCACACCCTCAAGCATCTGACCTCAGCCCTCGCGGCCTGGTGGCTCCTGCGGGGTCTCGAGGTCAGGCGGCCGGCGGCCGCAGAGGAGACAACGTGATAGACGGTGAAACCAAGGTCAAGGCTCTCGGCAGGCTACGGCGCATCGAGGGGCAGGTGCAGGGCATCCAGCGCATGGTGGAAGAGGACAAGTATTGCGTCGACATCCTCCTCCAGCTGACGGCCGTCGAAGGAGCCGTCGAGCAGGTGCAGCGGCTCCTGCTCGGGCGCCACATCGAATCCTGCGTCGCCGACGCCATTCGCTCGGGCAGCACGCGCGATCGTCAGAAGAAGGTGGACGAGCTGCTCGATGTGTTCTCGCGCTTTTCCGGGCGGTAGAATGAAGGCGCGGACATGACGACCTCCACGAAAGCGACGGAGCGCGAAGCCCGGCTCGACTTCCCCGTCAAGGGCATGCACTGCGCGGCCTGCGTGGACAAGGTCGAGCGGGCCCTTCGGGGTGTGCCCGGCGTCAAGACGGCCGTGGTCAACCTCGCCACCGAGCGCGCCACGGTGCGGCTGGATGACGGCGGACCGCCGCTCGACGCATTGAGGCGGGCGGTAGCTGCGGCGGGCTATACCGTCCCCGCCGAGATCGCGGCGACGCCCGAGGCGGACGACCGCGAACAGGCCGAGCGGGCTCGGGAGAGCCGGCGCCTGCGCGACAAACTCGTCGTGGGGGTCGTGCTGTCGGTTCCGGTGTTGCTCGGCAGCATGCACGAGGTCTTCAGTTGGGCGCCTCACTGGCTCCGCAACCCGTTTCTGCTCTGGGCCCTGACCACGCCGGTCCAGTTCTGGGTCGGCTGGCAGTTCCACGCGGGGTTCCTCTCCGAGCTGCGGCACCGGTCGGCCAGCATGAACACGCTCGTGTCAGTCGGTACGAACGCGGCCTACTTCTTCAGCGTCGCGGTGACGCTCTGGCCCAGCGTGTTCGCGGTCACGGGGGCGATGCCGTACTACGAGGCCGCGGCGCTGCTCATGACCTTTCTGGTGCTTGGGCGTTGGCTCGAGGCTCGGGCCCGAGGCGGCACCTCCGAAGCGATCCGTCGCCTGATCGCGCTCCGCCCCAAGACGGCGCGCGTCGTGCGGGAGGGCAGGGAAGAGGACGTGCCCATCGCGCTCGTCCTGGTCGGTGATCTGCTTCGCGCACGGCCGGGTGAGCGCGTTGCCGTGGACGGCCAGGTGGTCGAGGGCGCGTCGACCGTGGACGAGTCCGTGCTTACGGGCGAGAGCCTGCCCGTCGCAAAGGGACCGGGGGCATCGGTCATCGGCGGCTCCGTGAATCGGACAGGCGCGTTCACCTATCGCGCCACACGCGTCGGAAGCGAAACGGTTCTCGCCCAGATCATCCGGCTCGTGGAAGAGGCGCAGGGGTCCAAGGCGCCCATACAGCGGCTGGCCGATCGCGTCGCGAGCGTCTTCGTGCCGGTGGTGCTCGTCGTTGCCGCGCTCACGTTCGGCATCTGGTGGGCCTGGGGCCCTGAGCCTGCCTTCTTCCACGCGCTGGCCAATGCGGTTGGCGTGCTCGTCATAGCGTGTCCCTGCGCGATGGGACTGGCCACGCCGACGGCCATCATGGTCGGGACCGGCAAGGGCGCCGAGCTGGGAGTGCTCATCAAGAGCGCGGGGGCTCTCGAGCTGCTGCACCAGGCGGAGACCGTGGTCTTCGACAAAACGGGAACGCTCACCGTCGGGAAGCCCGTGGTCACGGACGTGATCCCGGCGCCGGGAGTCGACGCCGAGACGCTGCTGGCGCTCGCGGCTTCCGCCGAACAGGGATCGGAGCATCCGCTAGGCGAGGCCATCGTTAGCGAAGCGAAGGCGCGCGGGCTCGCTCTGCCGCCGGTGATCCAATTCGAGGCCGTTCCTGGCCAGGGCGTCGTCGCGTCGGCCCCCGATGGGCGGATCCTGCTGGGCAATCTGCGCATGATGCAGGCGCGCGACCTCGACGTCGCGGCGCTCGAGCCCTCGGCACGGCGTCTCGCCGCCGACGGCAAGAGCGTGGTCTACGTCGCGTTCGGTGAGAAAGCCCACGGCATCGTCGCCGTGGCGGACGTCCTCAAGCCAGAGGCCCGCGCCGCGGTGGACGGTCTCCAGGCGCTGGGGATCGAGGTCGCCATGCTCACAGGCGACTCGCGTCTCACCGCGGAGGCGATCGCGCGGGAGGCCGGCATCGAGCGCGTGCTGACGGAAGTGCTGCCCGAGCAGAAGGCGGCCGAGATCAAGCGGCTGCAGGAGGGAGACCGGCTGGTCGCGATGGTGGGCGACGGAATCAACGATGCGCCGGCGCTGGCCCAGGCCGACGTTGGGATCGCCATGGGATCGGGCACGGACGTCGCCATCGAGGCCGCCGACATCACGCTGATGAGGGGAGATCTGCGAGGGGTCGTGACGGCCGTGGAGCTGTCCCGGCGGACCATCCGGATCATCAAGGAAAACCTCGCCTGGGCATTCGGCTACAACATCGTGTTGGTGCCGGTGGCCGCCGGCGTGCTCTACCCGATCTGGGGCGTGCTGCTCTCCCCGATCCTGGCGGGGCTGGCGATGGCCCTGTCATCGGTGTCGGTGGTCGCCAATAGTCTCCGGCTCAAGCGCTTCCGCAGCACGCTGGCCGAGCATGGAGGACGCGCCATGGCGAAGGATCCCGTGAAGTACCTCTCCAAGTGATTACGTCGCCGTACCTCGAAGGCCGAGACCGCTACGAGCGGAGCATGGAAGGCTGGGTGGACAATACCCATGACGACGCGTTCACCCATACGGTGCGGCTCGGCGACGACGACGCCGGCGTGCAGGTGGAGATGGTCTGCACGCCCTCGCCGGGCTACGAGGTGCGCCAGGCCGCCGCGCGGAAGCTTTTCGGTGCGGTGGATCCTTCGGCCGTGGAGAGCTTCGGCCGGCTCGGCGGCGCGCGGATGGTGGCGGGCTTCGGCTGGAGGCTCACGGAGGTCGCCGGGCCCGGGCAGGGCTCCCAGCTGCTCGTCGACGCGGGCATCGAGGTCGCGCGCCTCGCCCGTCAGACCGCCAAGTTTCCCCGCGAGGCCACGCTCGGCCTGGCCGCGGGCGGCGCGCGCGCCTGCTGGGACCTCGATACGACGGGGTGGATCGACCTGCCCGGCTCCTGCTTCACCTACAGCGACGCGGGCCGCGCGCTCTTCGAGACGCGCCAGGTCTCGTCACCGATGGTCGCGGATCTCTACAGCCCGCCGCCGGGAGCGCGGCGGATCTTCGTGCGCAGGAAGACGATGCGGCTCGAGCGCGCCGGGGTGCGGCTCGACCTCCTTCACTCCATGCACGACAATGTCCACGGGTTCGATCTCCGCATCGCGCTTGACCTGGAGGCCGGAAGCGTGATGACCGCGGAGTCACAGACCTCTCGTCTGCCCTATCATGGCATCTGCACGGAGCCGCAGGGCAGGCTGGCTTCACTGGTCGGCCAGCCCGCCGATGGGGCGCTGCGCAAGCGCATCCAGACGCTGCTGGGCGGCGAGAGCGGATGCGCCCAGCTCTACGACCTCACGGCGGACTTGCTCAAGCTCTTGAGCTTCTAGCGCGGGAGGCTGTGATGGATATCCGGACCGAGATGGAGTCGCTTCCGACAGCCGACGGCCTCATGCCGGTATATGTCTGCAGGCCCGCGGGCACGGGGCCGCACCCGGCGATCATCGTCGTCATGGAAGCGTTCGGGCTCAACGGCCATATCAAGGACGTGTCGGAGCGGATCGCGCGCGAGGGGTACATCGCGATCGCGCCCGACCTCTTCTACCGCTTCGGCAGCCCCATCGTCCCGTATGAGGACGTGCCCCGCGCCATCGCGTACATCCAGCGGTTCGACGATGCCGCCCTGATGGCCGAGCTGGGCGTGGTTATCCAGCACCTCAAGGGCCTGCACGAGGTGCGGAGCGACCGGATCGGCATCGTCGGCTTCTGTGTCGGCGGCCGGATCGCCTTTCTCACGGCGTGCCGGCACCCGGCTGCGATCAAGGTCGCCGTGTCGTTTTACGGCGGCGGCATCGCGGCCGACACGCCGAGCGCGCCGATCAACCTGGCCGACCGCATCCAGTGCCCCGTGCTCTGCTTCTTCGGCGAGGCAGACAAGATGATTCCCATGGACCAGGTCCGGCGCCTGGACGAGACGCTGAAGCGGCTCAAGAAGACGGCCGAGGTCAAGGTCTACAAGGGCGCCGGCCACGGCTTCTTCTGCGATGACCGGGCATCCTATGATGCCGGATCGGCCCAGAGCGCTTGGGAGATGGTTCGTTCCTGGCTCGCCAAGTACCTGAAATCAAGCAGTTAAATCGGTCATCTTGACACCCTGAGCTGTCCGAACTAGAATTGTACCAACTGTTTGGTACAAGAAATCCCAAAGGGGTGTGACAGGCACATGCTGACAGAGACGAAGAGCGCGAGAGGAGCGGCGACGAGAGACCAGATCCTCGACGCTGCCGCGCGCCTGATCCACCTCCAGGGCTATCACTGCACCACCCTCGACGATGTCCTTCGCGAGAGCGGAGTCGGCAAGGGCAACTTCTACTACTACTTCAAGAGCAAGGAAGAGCTGGGCTACGCCATCATCGACCGGCTGGTCCGGGGCTTCGTCGACCGCACCCTCGAGCCGGCCTTCGCGGATACCGGACGCGACGCCCAGGCGCAGATTCACGACTTCCTCGATCGGGTCCTCGACAACCTCCGTGAGCGCAATTGCGTCGGCGGCTGCCCGATAGGCAATCTCGCCTCGGAGCTGTCGGATGTCCACGAGGGATTCAGACAGCAGCTGGCCGAGATCTTCGTCCAGTGGCGGGAGACTCTCGCCCGCACGCTCCGCAGGGGCCAGGCGGCGGCGCGGATCAGCGCCGAATGCAATCCTGACGGACTGGCCCACTTCCTCGTCGCTTCGCTCGAGGGCGCCATTCTCATGAGCAAGATGACGAAGGACATCACGGTGATGGAGCAGTGCGTGGACGAGCTCAAGAGGCACCTGACGCTGTATGCGAGATCCTGAACC
>Ga0137363_10000386_pt1 | contig 24725 bp, 15 predicted proteins | sample MadtaG_FD_104800 | JGI IMG/M metagenome (GOLD analysis project Ga0137363, IMG submission 104800) | Vadose zone soil microbial communities from Angelo Coast Range Reserve, California, USA - Mad1_115_16 metaG | ecosystem: Environmental > Terrestrial > Soil > Vadose zone | place: USA: California...
ATTCTGGCGCAGGTCTTCGCGGAACTGCAATACAAGAATTTGCGCACGGCAGAGACGGAAAAATACGCGCATGTCACGTATTTTTTCAACGGCGGCGTCGAGAAGCCGTTTGCCGGAGAAGAGAGGATTCTTGTGCCCTCGCCGAAAGTGGCCACGTACGATTTGAAGCCGGAAATGTCCGCAGCGGGAATTACGGACACGGTGGTGAAAGCGATCGAGAAGGGCGAGTTCGACGCCATCATCATGAATTATGCAAATGCCGACATGGTGGGACATTCCGGCAAACTGGAAGCGGCGATCAAGGCGGTCGAAGCAGTGGACGCTGGACTGGCGCGAATTTATCAGGCCCTGAAACCGCGCGGAGGAGTGTGGATAATCACCGCGGACCACGGAAACGCGGAGACGATGACCGATCCGGCCACGGGCGGGCCGCATACATATCACACGACGAATCCGGTACCATTCATTTTAGTGAGCGACGACAACAAGCTGCGATTGAAGCCCGGTGGATCGTTGCGCGACATTGCGCCGACAATGCTGAGCGCACTGGGTCAGCCGCGCCCCGCCGATATGACCGGAACGGATTTGCGCATCCTTTCATAGTCTGATCATGAGCCGCACAAAACCTGCAGAAACAAAACTTGTCATTTGTGTGTGGCATCCGTTTACCGAGTGGCGGCCGAAGCCGGCGATGGCGGAGGCGATTCGAAAGCGATGGCCGGACATGCGCGTGGTGCATTTGCCCAACTACGACCACTTGCCCGAGGAACTGCCGGATACAGACATTTTTGTGGGCTATTCCTTGCGCGCGGAGCAATTGAAGGACGCGAAGAAGCTGAAATGGATCCACTCCACCGCGGCGGGCGTGGCGCAACTCATGTACCCGGAACTGCGGAATTCCGGAATTATGGTGACAAATCCAAGCGGAATTTTTTCCGTGCCGATGGCGGAGCACACCATGGGCCTGCTGCTGGCGCTGGCGCGGAATTTTCCGGATTCCGTACGCGGACAGGACCGCGCGCGTTGGGCCCAGCAGGAGATTTGGGACAAGCCCCAGCACTTGACGGAAGTGAATGGCAAAGTGCTGTTGATCGTGGGCTACGGCTCGATCGGTAGAGAAGTGGCGAAGCGCGCGAAGACATTTGACATGAGGGTTTGGGGAGTGACGCGGTCGGGCGCGGGTGAGCAGGCGCACGTGGAGAAAATTTTCGCTGCGGCGCAATTACACGAAGCACTGCTAGGTGCCGATTACGTGTTAATTTGCGCGCCGGAGACAGCGGAAACAAAACACCTGATTGGTGCGGCTGAAATATCCAAGATGAAACGCGGAGCGCGGCTGATCAATGTGGGGCGCGGGTCGCTGTTGGATGAAGCGGCGTTGGTTAAGGCATTGGAGAGCGGCGCACTGGGCGGCGCAGCGCTGGACGTGGCGCAAACGGAACCATTGCCGGCGGAGAGTCCGTTGTGGAAGGCGCCAAATTTGTTCATTACGCCGCACACGAGTGGGGTGAGCGATCGGCTCTGGGACCGGCAAGCGGCGATATTGATCGAATTGCTGGAGAGATGGTTTGACGGTCGGGAATTGTTCAACCGCGTTGATTTCGCGCGCGGCTACTGAACTGAAAATGGAAATTCGAAAATAGAAAATGGAAATTTGCAGCTCGCAGTGAAATGGAAATCCTCCGATTTTCCAATTTCAAATTTCCATTTTCAAATTTCTACGTCTCTCAGTCGCCGACGCCGCCTTTGGGCGCCTGATAGCCTTCGCGCGCATAAACCTGGAATTTCTGCTTCTTGCCTTTTTGGTCCACGACGGTCAGAGGGCCGCCATCGGGAGCGACCAGCTCCACTTTAAGCTTGTGGAATTTGCCGTCCTTGGCGCCATTGCTCGGCGAGTAAGAGAGACTGTACTGATGGCGAAGAAATGCGGCGACGCTGCGGAAAATGTCCGGAATTTCCCCGTCGAATTGCGGGAACCACGCGTAGCCGCCGGTTTCAGCGGCAAAGGTGCGCAACTGATTTTCGGCTTGCAGGTAGTTGAGATTGGACCCGCGATAGCCGTGGGTCTCAAGATAGTTTGTCCATGTTTTGCCGAGGCCGACGCAGAAGATAGTGACGTCACTACCGCGGAGTTGCTTCATGGTTTGGTCGAGAGTGTGTTTGGAAAACGTGTCCACGCCGCTGGCAAGGAGCAGAATAGATTTCTTGCCGTTCACATCTTTGAGGCGCTCGGTTGTTTCGAGGATAGCGTCGAACACGTTGGATTCGCTGAAGCCCGGGAAATAGAGACGATAAATGGCGTTGCGGATTTCGTCCTTGTTTTGCGTGAAGTCCACTTCAAGACGGGTCTTCATGTCGAAAGTTTCGAGGGCCACCCAGTCTTTGGGCTGAAGATTGGGGAAAAGCGCATCGGCCCAGTATTTGGCGTAGTAAGCGAACCAACCGTAGGAGTTTCCGCTGAATTGCATGAGCACGACCATGGTGATAGGAGCTTCGGTAGGCGAGAAATTGGTGATGGTTTGAGGAACGCCATCGTCGAGAATGCGGAAGTTTTCTTTCTTGAGGCCAGGGATGATGTCGCCGCGCTGCGTGGTGGCGACAACGTCTAGGGTGACGATCGGAACATCGACCGCAATGGTGACCCCTGCCTGCGGAGGCTGCTGCGCCGGAGCGGATGGTTGAGGCTGCGCCGGTTTCTGCTGTTGTTGCGGCGGCGGAGCGCCGCCTTGCGGGCCGGTGGGGGCCTGAGCAAAGGCGGAATTCTCGGCCAGTGGCAGCGCCAGAGCGGCCGCTAGAACTCCGAGCAGGACTGAGGAAAAAATGGCTTTCATCTTGTACCTCGATGACAATCAAAGAGCTCTAAATTTTTGATTACTCCCGTCCGCGAGACAGCGTCACAGCCACAAAGCGGGTGAATCCTTGCAACTCTACAGCAATGCCCAGGTCAAGCGCCCACACCTGCATGTTAGTATGAAGCATATTTAGGGCAAAACGTTTACTCAGTCGGCCGGATTGTGGCCAACTGTTACGAGGAGGATGGGTTGGTGAACTGGAAACGGATGGTCCAGGTAATGGTGGTGGTGGCGGCACTGATGATGGCCGCAAGCTTTCCGATTGCGGCGCAGGTACCGTCAGCTGGGGCGCCGGGGATCCCAGCGAACTCAGTAAGCACACGGCCAGTCGGAGACACGTCGGCAATTGCTAAGGAAGCGCAAGGCTGGCTGGCGGACCTCATCAAGATCAACACGTCAAATCCGCCGGGGAACGAGCAGATCGCGGCGATGTACATTGCCGGAATTCTGGCCAAGGACGGAATCAAAGCGGAAATTCTTGATTTGACACCGGGTCGCAGCGCATTGGTGGCGCGGCTGCGCAGCGCGGCTGTCGCGGAGCCTTCGAAAGCTCTGCTGCTGGTGGCGCACATGGACACCGTGCCGGTCGACAAGTCGAAGTGGAGCGTGGATCCGTTCGGAGCGGTAATCAAAGATGGATATTTGTACGGGCGCGGAGCGATTGATGACAAGGGAATGCTGGCAGCGAACCTGGCGGTGTTCATCGAACTGAAGCGTTCGATGGCGCGTCTGAACCGCGACGTGATTTTTCTTGCTACGGCCGACGAGGAAACCAGCGGCGACGCCAGCATCCGGATGCTGATCGCCAAGCACTGGGAGAAGCTTGCTGCGGGCTTTGCGATCAACGAAGGCGGAAACGTTTTTTTGAAGAATGGAAAAGTGGAATACATCGGCGTGCAGGCGGACGAAAAAGTAGCCTATAACATTGCCGTGGTCGCGCGAGGAACCTCCGGCCATGCTTCGCAGCCGACGAAAGACAATCCCGTGATACACCTGGCGGCGGCGGTGGCGAAAATCGGGAATTATTCTGCGCCGGTGCATTTCACCTCGATCGTGCGGAGATATTTCGAGGGACTGGCGCCTCTAGAGGATGACGAGATTGGGAAGTGGATGCGATCGATGGACACGGCGGACCGCGGCGAACACGCGCAGCGCGTGATTTCCGATGCCAGCCCATTGTGGAATGCCATGCTGCGGAACACGATTGCGCCCACAGTGGTGACCGCCGGCGTGGCGAACAACGTGATTCCCGCGGAGGCCCGCGCAAACCTGAACGTGCGGCTTCTCCCCGGAGACCCAATTGCCGCCGTGATGAACGATTTGAATAAGCTGGTGAATGACCCCCAGGTGAAGCTGGAGTTGCAGCCGAGCGCGGGACTGGCCGCACCATCCTCGTCTCTGGAATCGGAGTTTTATAAGTTGATTGCGAAGATAGTGTCCCAGGAATTTGGGGGCGCGCCGGCGCTGCCATTTCAATCGACGTGGCTGACGGATTCCGCGCAGTTACGCCTGCACCAGGTGCAGGCGCTGGGGCTGGTTCCGTTTCCGCTGACGCAGGATGATCTGAAACGCATGCATGGAGACGATGAGCGAATACCGCTTGCGGCTTTCGACAAAGGCGTGGACGTGCTGGCGAAGATCGTGACGGAATTCGCGACGGCGCACTAGCGAACAATAATCTCGAGTCGCGAGGAAAAAAAGCCGAGCCGGTTCAGCCGCTTTCCGTAAAGAATAAAAACAGTCTACAATCAGTGCCCTCAAAGGACGCATGAGTTTCCGTCATTCCAAGATTGTGTGCACCATCGGGCCGGCAAGCCGCTCGCCGAAGATGATTGACCGCTTGTTGGAAGCGGGGATGGACGTGGCGCGGCTAAATTTCTCGCACGGCACGCACGAGGAGCATGCGAAGAACATCTCGATGCTGCGGGCGGCCGCCATCGAACACGAAAAGCCGATCGCGATTCTTGCCGACCTTCAGGGGCCGAAAATCCGGACCGGTCCCCTGGCGGGCGGCGGGCCGGTGCTATTGCGCGCGGGTCAGCGATTCGTGATCACCACGGCAAAAGTGCTGGGCGATTCGACGCGCGTGAACACCGTGTTTACGCCGCTGCCGCGAGAGGTGCATCGCGGCGACCGCATCCTGCTCTCGGACGGGTTGATCGAATTGCGGGTCGAACAGGTCCAGGATAGGCAAGTGATTTGTCAGGTCGTGAACGGCGGCGCGCTCGGAGAGCATAAGGGGATTAATCTGCCCGGAGTGAAATTGCGCGTGCCCGCGCTGACGCCGAAAGACCGCGCAGATCTTGTCTTCGCGCTCAAGCACGGGGCGGATTACATCGCGGTGAGTTTTGTGCGCCGACCAGAAGATGTACTACTGGCGAAACAACTGATTCGCCGTGCGGGAAAAGACACTCCCGTGATTGCGAAGCTGGAGAAGCCAGAGGCGATCGAAAATCTGGACGGGATCCTGCAGGCCGCCGATGGCGTGATGGTGGCGCGCGGCGACCTTGGCGTGGAGATGAATCCGGAGCGCGTGCCGGTAGTTCAGAAAATGATTATTGCGCGCGCCAGGGAGTTCCGGCGCCCAGTCATTACAGCGACGCAGATGCTGGAATCGATGACGGAGAATCCGCGGCCGACGCGCGCGGAAGCCTCGGACGTGGCCAACGCGATTTTCGACGGGTCGGACGCAGTGATGCTTTCGGCGGAGACCGCTTCGGGGAAATATCCCATCGAGGCCGTTAGCATGATGGCACGCATCATCGAAGAAGCGGAAGCGAGCATCCGGGAATTTCCGCGGCCGGCGCCTCAGGAACAATTGAAAGTGGCGGAAACCGTTGCGGAGCTGGTGTGCCACGCCTCGCGCGAGCTGCACATGAAGCTGATCGCGGTGTTCACGCACAGCGGATTCACGGCACGGCTGGTGTCGCGGTACCGACCGCTGGTACCGACGGTGGCATTTTCGCCGGAAGCGGAGACGCGGCGGCGCATGGCGTTGATCTGGGGTGTGCTGCCAAGAAAGATCCAAGACGTGCAAAAGGTCGACGGGCTAGCCAAGATTGCTGAGAAACGCCTGCTGGAAGAAAAGCTGGTGCGCAAGGGCGACGTGATCGGAATCGTGGCGGGCACACCGATGGGCATTCGAGGGACGACGAACTTCATGAAGTTTCACATCATCGGCGGGCCTGCCTGAGGCAGTTATCAGTCGTCCGTTTTCAATGGAAAATCGCTCCCGGCTGCCCCCCTGTTTTTTGTAAGTGTTGCATCTAAAGGACTTGGAAATACCGTAAGTCTTTTGTTTGCAACACTTGCGGGAATGTTTCATAAGTGTTGCATCTAAAGGAGTTAAAGCCATAGTGGGCAGTGATCAGTGACGTTGGCCGACGTTCTGGGAAGTCGGAAAACCGTGAGCCCTTCGGCTGCGCTCAGGGTAAGCTCCCGCAGTCCAAACGGAGTTTTCTATAGGGTTAATTATACCAGGGCATAAGGGAGAGTCAAGGAAAAGATTGAAGCGGCCACACGTCTATTTCGCGAACCGCCGAACGCTGAAGGATATCGGCAAACCGACCACAACCATGTGAACAAGAAGCCCTAGAATCAGGTCATGAAGTTTGTAAGGGCCCCTGGCGTGAAGAGCGGAGAGCGGCAAAACGACAAGATTCATGACCTCTTCGACCGCGGCGCCAAAGAACAAGCCGCACACCAGCGGGTGCTCCGTCATAAAACGCAGCTTACGGCTTGCCGCGTAATAAACAGCTGCCGCTGAGCAAGCGATAAAGAAATGTAGGAGGATACCCAGCACGTAGGTGCCGACGCCTCCATGAAAAACCTGCCGCCCCAGCAGGCCCGCGGCAATCACGAGCGGAATCCTCCACCCAAACAGGATGCAAGCTTGTAGAAGGTCCAAAGTCCCGGCAATCCCGCCACCCACGGCGATTGCCAGTAGTGCATTCCTTTTCTCCAATGGCCCAGGTGCAGAATCTCCGCTCATCCGATCCTCTCTTTCACCCTTGGTTTGTTTGCAATTCGCATTGCCGCGATACTCAGCTAGACGCGAGAAATCCTGAGCCAGGGCCTGAAACACTCTGAATACTTCTGAAACACATAAATGCGCTGTGTCGGCTGGTACGGTTGAGTAGCGTCGCTAACGCAAGCCCGGACGGAAGGCGGTCGGTGTTTCGGTATGGTGTTGGTATACTCGGCAGGCGCCGCCTTTCTATTTAGAAAACATGGGTTAATAACCGGTCCTGTATGGAACGCCCAACCACGACAATGCTTCGTGTCGGCGCCTGGTGCGTCAATCCGGCGTCCGGCCATATTTCACGAGATGGAGAGACCGCTCGGGTAGAGGTACGGACGATGCGACTGCTGCTGTGCCTCGCCGAGCGCGCCGGCGAGGTCGTCAGCATCGATGACTTGCTGGACCAGGTATGGTCCGACGTAACCGTCGCTCCCGACTCCGTCTACCAGGCTGTGACATCGCTCCGCCGTGTGCTCGGCGACGATCCCAAGCAGCCCACTTACATCGAGACAGTGCCGCGACTAGGGTATCGGATGGTGGCGACGGTCTGTCCCTGGGCGGACGGCGAACATCCGACTCTGGCGACCACGGATGCGCCGCCGACCGATGCGCCGAAAAAGTCCGGGTCGCGCCTCAGAGCCGGCTTGATGTGGACCGCCGGGGCGGCTATTTGCCTCGCGCTGATCGTTGGCTTCCTGTTCTACGGCAAGGTCGCGAACAACAATCACTCCGTCTCACCCGCCACTGTTCCGCAGCCACAGAAATCCATCGCCGTGCTCCCGTTTCTCGACCTGACCGATGAGATGAACGAGGAGCCCTTCGCCGACGGCATGACCGAGGAACTGATCGACAGGCTCAGCAAGATCCCAGGCCTTCGGGTACCTCCTCCCACGTCCTCGTTCTATTTCAAGGGCAAACTCTGGCCGCGTTCCCATGGGACTCTGCAAATAACCATCGCCGACATCGCCAAAACGCTGGGTGTCGCTTATATACTCGATGGCAGCGTTCGCAAATCAGGCACCAGAGTGCGCGTGGACGCGCGCCTGATTCGCGCCGACAGCGGCTACGTTGTCTGGTCCGAAACCTACGACCGCCCCTTCGACGACATCTTGATGGTGCAGGACGACATCGCCGGGGAAGTGGCAAAAGCGCTGAGGGCGTCCATCGAGGCCAGACCGGACCACTAGCCACGTTTAAGGCGCGATGGACTTTTGTGACGGAGAACGCAACGTTTCTAGTTGACCCAGTTGTCGGGACGGGAGGGCGGTTCTTTCCTGTGTTTGTTGATGTAGACCTCGAAGCGCTTGCGATTGCGTTTGTGCTGCCAGTCGGTGACTGTGTTGCGGACGCTGTACAGGAACGAGCCACGGCGGAGGTAGATGTAACCGACGAGCATGCCGCCGAGATGGCAAAGGTGGCTCACTTTGTCATCCCCCAGTCCAAAGGTTCCCAGAAAAGTGAAAGCTGCCATGATAGCAACGACCATGCGCATGCTAATAGCAACTGGGATAGGGAAGAGATACACGCGCCGGTCCGGAAAGAGAACGGCGCAAGCGATCATGATTCCGAATATGGCGCCGGAAGCTCCGATAGTGGGGGTATACGAGAATCCGTGGCCAAAGAGCGCCGGTATGGTCTTCACGATGACATTGATGATTCCCGCGCCTACGCCAGTCAGGAAGTAGTAACGCAGGAAACGATCTCTTCCCCACACCAGTTCAAGTTCGCGGCCGAACATCCAGAGCATGAACATGTTTGTAAGGATGTGCCAGATCGTGGAAATGTCGTGAAGAAAGAGGTAGGTGAAAGGTTGCCAGATGCGAAAGAGAGGCACAACTCCAGCGGGGACAAGTCCGAACCATTTGACAAATCCTTCGTATGCGGACTTTCCCGAAAAGTAATAGAGGAGTGCTTCAAATATGAAAACGGCGAAATTCGCGATCAGGAGGAGCTTCACACCCGGGGTGATGTAAAAGTTGAAGGTGACCCGGTAGCTCTTGATTCCCGACCTTGAGCCCATATTCTTCCAGTGTAAGACCAGGAAGGGCTACGGTCAAAGTCAGGATATTGAAATCGGAACAGAACTCAGTTTCGGTCCGTGGCGGTACAGTTGGCATTAATTCAGCTTCTTACGGGCGAAATAGAAGAGTGAGGCCGCGAGAAGGGCGAACATGAAAATGCCGAAAAGGTTGCTGGTGGCGAGAGATCCCATGATCTTGGGGCCGAAGGCGAAAAGATCGGCACGCCACGGCAGGCTGAGGGCGGAAGTGAGCCAATGGGGGACGCGATTGGAGATTTCCGGGTCCTGCAGAAGATTGATAATGATGCCGAGCAGGCCAAAGACGCCACCCGCGGCAATCAAGCCGCTGGAATAGAGAGCGCCGGGACTGGCTTCGCTCTCGTCCTTTTTCTTGGTCGTTGCTTCCACAAGCACGCGGACAAGGCCTCCGGCAAACATGGCGGCCGTTGTGCCGAGGGGCAGATAGGAGCCCGTTGCGAACGCCAGCGAGCGCACGCCCAGAATTTCCACGGCGACGACCAATGCCACGCCCATCAGCACCAGATGCCAGGGCAAGCGCTGATTCAGGATGCCGCTGATGACGGTGGCCATGAGGCGCGCTTGTGGCGCGGGAGCCTTGTCGCTGCCAATGCCCTGGGCCCATTGGAACTCGATCTGTTTTGTGCCTGCATCATAGAGATATTCGCCATCGGGAATTTCATGCGAGCCCAGGGAGTTGACCAGCACGTACGTCTTCCCCTTGTAAATAAAGGTTTCGCGCTCGACTTTCACGCCGGGAGGCAGAGTCTGGAGATTGACTGGGATCTCCGCCGGAACATATTTCTCCAGGCCTTTGTTCATTAGATTCAGGGTGGTACCGATGGCGAAGGTTGAAACGGTCACACCAATCAAGAGTCCCATCTGCTGCCAGAAGGGCGTGGAGCCGACCAGGTAGCCGGTCTTGAGATCCTGGGAAGTGGCGCCGGCGATGGCGGCGGCGATGCAGACTACACCACCAATCATGAGCGCTAGCACTTGATAGTTCGGGGCGGTCCATCCGGCGACGAAGAAGATCGCACAAGTTGCCATTAACGTCGCGATGCTCATGCCGCTGATAGGATTTGAGGAATTGCCGAGGAGTCCGCTGATACGTCCCGCGACCGTGACAAAGAGAAAACCGAAAATGACGACGAACACGCCGGCAAAGGCGTTTTGGTACCAGTAGGTGCTCGCGCCCTTCATGGGATGAAAGGTCAGCAAGATCCACATCATGGCGACGATGACGATGGAGCCCACGATAACCCAGCGCATGGGGACGTCACGGTCGATTCTATTCAGAGCCGTGGACTGGCCAGCGCCTTCGGCGCGCACATCCTTCAAGCCCGCGCGCAAAGCGGAAATGATGGTTGGCAGAGTGCGGAGCAACGTTATTAACCCGGCGGCGGCGACGGCGCCCGCACCCATCGGCCGAATGTATGAGCCCCAAATCTGATCCGGCGACATTTGCGCGATGGGAATCGTGGATGGATAGATGGGCGTATTGCCACCGAGCTGGCCATAGAACTTGATGGCGGGCATCATGACCAGCCAGGAGATGATGCCGCCGGCAAAGAGGATGCCCGAAACTCGGGGGCCGATGATGTAGCCGACGCCGAGATACTCCGAAGTGATGGTGGCGCGGAAAGAAGCCCCGGGGAACCATTTGGGGCGTGCCTCGGGCTGTTCGGTCCAAGCGAGGACGGATTTCATCAGAAAGGTATAGACGCCACCGAGGCCCAGTCCCCAGAAGACACGGCCTGCAAAGGAGCCGCCGCGTTCGCCGGCGACGAGTACGTCCGCGCAGGCGGTGCCTTCTGGAAAGGAGAGGTTGCCATGCTCCTTCACGATGAGTTGGCGCCTCAGCGGCACCATGAAGAGCACGCCGAGCCATCCCCCAAGAAGGGCGAGCGGGAAAATCCGCCAAAAGGTGAATTCCGAACCGAAGCCGAGAAAGATCAAGGCGGGGATGGTGAACATGACGCCTGCGGCGAGAGATTCGCCGGCAGAGCCGGTGGTCTGGACGATGTTATTCTCGAGGATGGTGGAGCGGCCGAAGGCGCGAAGAATGCTGATGGATAGCACGGAAATGGGGATTGAAGCGGAAACGGTGAGCCCAGCGCGCAGGCCGACGTATACCGTTACGGCGCCGAAAAGCAGTCCGAAGAGCGCGCCCAGGATGACCGCGCGAATGGTGAATTCCTTGAGGCTTTCGTCGGCGGACACATAGGGGTGGAATTCACCCGGCGGCGCCGTGGAACTCCACGCCCGCTCGCGAACTGCAGGTTGTTCGCTCACCGATGCCTCCCATTTACCGGAATCGAATGCCGCTGCTCCTGTGCGGGGGGGATTATGCCGCAGGTGGGCGAGGTGGGGAAGGGAATCCTCACTGCCGGACGGGTCGGTACTCAGGTCTACGCTCTATTGACAGGGGGATAGCATCCTTGTAGTGTCCCGCGGTATACGTTGCTCAGGTCGGCAACATTGCCCATGGGATGTGACCTCTCCACGTCGCGGACAAGCGCGAAGCCGTTAAGGCCGCTGGTGACAGCGGTGCGGTCAATCCACCGTGGCACAGTGTTGCGGTTCCTTGTCCGTAGCCTGCAGAATCCCGCATTGCTTTCAACTCCAATTGGAAGGTCCACCGTGAGCTATCGCCGAGTGTCCATGCTCATTTTGCTGCTGTTCGTTTTTGGCGTCTCGCAACGCACGCCGCCCGTAAGCGCCGGCGACGAATGGCAGCCGATCTCGCAAGAAGAGTTGAAGATGACCAGTGAGCCAAAGGCGCCCGGGGCTCCAGCAATCATTCTTTATCGTCAGGTTGACCGGGACGACAGCGCAAGCCGGACCCCTCACGAGTTCGACTACGTGCGGGAAAAGATATTCACGGAAGAGGGCCGCAAGTATGCGGATGTGGAAATTCCTTTCGTCAAGAATGTTGAGAATATCCACAGCATCAAGGCCCGGACCATTCGGCCGGATGGAACGATCATCAACTTTGACGGCAAGATCTACGAAAAAGAAATTGTGAAGGCGCGAGGCTTCAAGTATTTGGCCAAGACGTTTACGCTCTCCGACGTGCAACCGGGAAGCATCATTGAATACCACTACAGCGCGGACTTTCCAGAATACCGAATTTACGACTCTCATTGGACGTTGAGCGAGGAACTCTTCACGAAGCGTGGGAAATACTCCCTTAAACCCTATGCGGAGTTCGCGCTGCGGTGGAGTTGGCCCAACGGACTTCCCGAAGGGACGGCACCGCCAACGAATAAACCCGGTGACGCCATCCGCCTGGAAGCTCAGAACATCCCGGCTTTCCAGTCCGAAGACGACATGCCTCCCGAGGACACCATGAAGTTCAGAGTGGACTTTGTCTACTCCGATGATGGCTATGAGAAAGATCCGGAGAAATTCTGGAAGAAACGGGGAAAGAAGCTGAACGACGGCGTAGAAAGCTTCGTCGGAAAACGCAAGGCCATGGAGCAGGCGGTCGCGGAAATCGTCTCGGCGTCGGATTCGCCCGAGACCAAGCTGCAAAAGATTTACGCGCGTGTTCAACGAGTACGCAATACGTCTTACGAGCAGGAAAAGACCGAGCAGGAGCAGAAGCGGGCGAAGGAAAAAGAGATCAATAACGTCGAAGATGTCTGGAAACGAGGCTACGCGGATGGCAATCAAATCCCGTGGCTATTCCTGGGACTCGTGCGCGCTGCGGGCTTCGACGCGTCGCCAGTGAGGGTCTCCACGAGAGATACGCACTTCTTCAATGCAAACGTAATGAGAGCCGACGACCTTAACTCCAACATCGTGCTCGTTAAGCTCAACGGGAAAGATCTGTATTTAGATCCAGGCACCGCCTTTGTTCCGTTCGGTCTTCTCCCCTGGACTGAAACAGGAGTCCGCGGACTGAAACTGGACAAGGATGGCGGCACGTGGGTTACGACGCCCGTTCCGGAGAGTAGCGTTTCGCAAATCGAGCGGAAAGCTGACTTGAAGCTATCCAACGAAGGTTCTCTTGCGGGCAAGCTGACAATTACCTATTCCGGCCTCGAGGCCCTGTGGCGCCGGATTGGCGAGCGCCATGAGGACGATGCACACCGCAAGAAGTTCCTCGAAGACGACGTCAAGGAAGCCATCCCGGTCGTGACCGAAGTTGAGCTCGCCAGCAAACCAGACTGGGCTAGCTCGGCGCCGACCTTGGTTGCCGAATTTGAATTGAAAGTGCCGGGCTGGGTTTCAGGAGCGGGACGCCGCGCGCTCCTGCCGGTAGGCTTGTTCAGCGCGCCTGAAAAACATGCCTACGAGCACACCACGCGCGTCCACCCGCTCTATTTTCATTTCATGTCGCAGAAGATAGACGACGTGCGGATAGAGCTTCCACTCGGGTGGCAGGTGGACACGGTGCCGCAGCCACAAACCACGGACGCCAAACTGATTCTCTACACATTGAAAGTCGAGAATGACAAAGGAGCGCTCCGTCTCGAGCGGCGCCTGAAAGTTGATCTGATCAATCTTGGGCAAAAATATTACCTTACCCTGCGTGCCATTTATCAGACAGTAAGAACTGGCGATGAACAACAGATTGTATTGCGTCCTGGTGGTTCGGCTGCTGGGAATTAAGGCCGCGCGAGCGTTCCTGCCGGCTGCGGTGCTGGCGATATGCACGCTGGCGGCGTCACAGCCAGCTTCTTGCGGTGACGCACCACAGTGGATGCACGCGCTCGTCAATGTGCCTGTTCCCTCCCATGATGAAAAAACAGACGCCGTTCTGCTGTATTCCGAAGACACTCTGATCGTTCAAGGGAACGGCAAGATCAAGAACACGAAACGCCGCGTTTATAAGATTCTTCGTCCTGGCGGCAAGAGATTCGGAACAGTGCGCGCAGACTTCGATTCGGAAACGAAGATAAACAGCATTCACGGTTGGTGCATTCCAGCTCAAGGCAAAGACTACGAGATAAAGGACAAGGATGCGATTGAAACCGCCCTGTTCGGCGTGCAGGACGGGGAATTGATGTCTGATCTCAAAACCAAACTGTTGACGATTCCGGCAGCCGATCTAGGCAACATCGTTGGGTACGAGATCGACCAGGAGGTGCGCCCGTATGTTCTGCAGGATGTTTGGGAATTTCAGGAAGTAAACGTGCCGGTCCGCGAAGCGCGCTATACGCTGCAGTTGCCTCCCGGTTGGGAATACAAAGCGGCGTGGCTGAATCACGCTCCGGTGACGCCGACCTCCGGAGGAGCTAACCAGTGGCAATGGGTGCTCAGCGACGTCGGCGCCATCAAGCCGGAATACAACATGCCTCCACGCGCGGGAGTTGTGGGACAGATGATCGTTTCCCTGCTACCTCAAGGCGGGGGACAGAACAGGGGATTTGTGGACTGGAATGACATGGGCCGGTGGGAAGATCGTCTCGCGCAAGGCCGCCGTGACGCTTCCGCAGAAATCAAGCAAAAGGTGGCGGCACTGACCGGGTCATCCTCCACGAATCTGGCGAAGATGCGCGCGCTTGCCCAATTTGTCCAAAAGGAAATTCGATATGTCGCAATTCAACTGGGAATCGGCGGCTGGCAGCCGCATCCGGCAGCCGAGATATTCGTTCACCATTACGGCGATTGTAAGGACAAGGCGACGCTGATGAGTTCGATGCTCAAAGAAATTGGCGTTGAGTCTTACTATCTTTCAGTGAACACGACGCGAGGAATAATCACGCCGGAGACACCGGCCACAAGGTGGTTCGATCACGAGATTTTGGCGGTTCGTTTGCCGGAAGATGCGAAGGACCCCTCGCTCGTTGCCGTTCTGGAGCATCCCAAGCTCGGGCGGCTGCTGATTTTCGACCCAACCGATGAATGGACTCCCTACGGACAGTTGCGGGGACCGTTGCAATCCAATTACGCCCTGTTGGTAACTCCGGATGGCGGCGAGCTGATCAAACTGCCACAGCTGCCGACATCGATGAACGGCGTTGAAAGAACCGCGAGATTAACGCTGGACTCCGCGGGAACTTTGAGAGGCGAATTCGTCGATCAGCGGAACGGTGACTATGCCATGTACCAGCGCGCCACGCTCAAGTCCGTCTCGAAGGATGCAGACAGGATCAAGCCGATTGAAACTCTGGTCTCCCACTCCCTCCCAACGTTTCAGATCACGAAGGCGAGCGTCCAGAATCTAAACCAGACGGATCAGCCTTTCAAATATGTCTACTCGTTGTTGGCAGAGAAGTATGCGAAGACAACGGGGAACCTTTTGCTTGTTCGGCCCCGTATCCTGGGATTCAATTCGAGCGATCTTCTGGAGACGAAAGAGCCGCGGAAGTTCCCTGTCGAATTTGATGGCCCAGTGAAGAACACGGACGTGTTTGAAATTGCATTGCCGGCGGGTTACGAGGTGGACGACTTGCCGCCGCCGGTGAATGCGGACTACAGCTTCGCGAGTTATCACAGCAAAACGGAAGTGAACGGGAGCACCCTGAGGTATACGCGAACGTTTGAAGTGAAGGAGCTGAGCGTGCCGCTCAGCAAGGTCGAGGACTTGAAGAAGCTCTATCGCATTATCGCCGGCGACGAACGGAATACGGCAGTGCTAAAGCCGACAGCTCATTAATTTCTATCCCTATTGCCGCCCAGGAGATTTCGGCAGGACTTTCACTGACCATACGGAATCCGCGCGTCCCACAAGAAACGCGGCAAAGCAGATGGCAAATACCGAGTGGCTCAGGCTTGCGCCGAAGTATTGCCAGAAGGCCGCCCCGGCGCCGGGATAGTCCGAAGAAAAAACCATAGTAAGCATGAAGATCAAGCCGCAGAAGCTTGCGGAACGCACGAGAATGCCCAGAACGAGCGAGAGTCCAATTGCCAATTCGCCATAGGCTACCAGGAAGGCGATGGCCGTGGCGTGCGGGAGGACGAAGCCGCGGAGAACGGGCGCCATGAAAGGATAGGTCCCTGCCTCGAGAAATTTGTTAATCCAGAATTGAAAGCCGCCGTGAAGAGTAAATGCGGTGCCGAAAACTTTGTATTGTCCGAAGATCAGGAAAAAAACGCCCACGCCGACGCGCAGAAGGGCGAGAGCATAGCTGTTGCGAGTGGCGGGGCCTGAAGCAAGACTCATAACCATTCCTTTCCTACGTTGGAGCGCCCGCTCCAGCAGAATTCGTGCGAGGGCTGAAGAAGAGAATGGCGGCGGGAGGCTGCAACACAGCCAATTTTTTTCTCAGAGCGCGCGGAGAGGCGTCCCGCAATTGTTTCATGAGCGAAGCAGCTGTCTCCGGAGGGAGGTGAACGCGATAAATGTCGGCGCGGTCGGCATGGGAATACTTCTCGTAGCGCGGAGACGCATCTTTAGCTGTAGCAGCAAACAAAATTTCCCAGGGGTTCCGCCTGTGGAATAACTTTTTCGTTGAACCTTCGCGGCGCGTAATGCCAACCAGAGAACGCTGCGCGCCGCCGCCGATTTCGAGGGAGACCACCGTAACCTGGGCAGGGTTGAAAAGACGAGCGGGATCGTCATCGGGGAAAGCGGTAAGAAGCTTTGCTACTTCGTTTTCGGCGGAAGCGAAGCCTTCCCACCAGTAGCGATAGCCGTTATAGACAACCGTGCCGGAGCGGAAAATTTGCTGCACACGCGAAACGTTCTTGCCCGTCACGCTTACGACCATGTCCGCAAGCTCGGCAAGGCGAAAGGTTTGCTTCACCACCGGGCGCACGGTCACATAGCCCGCGTCCTCCTCGGTGAAGCGTATGGCGATGGATTCCGGTAGCGGCATGCCGAACGAAGGATGCAAATTCTCAGCCCAGCTTCGAAAGACGGTCGCGTACGCGGTCGCTTAGCGCCTTGCCATCAACCGTTTTGCCTTCGAGGGCCGCCTTAGCTGCTTTTACAACTGCGCCCATCTGCTTGATGGAATTCGCGCCGGACTCGGAGATGGCTTTGGCAATCGCGGCGTCCATTTCGGCTTCACTGGCGCCGGCAGGCAGATAGGATTCGATGATGGCGAGCTCCTTGGTTTCTTTGCCGGCGAGTTCCGGGCGGTTGCCCTTGGTGAATTGTTCGATCGATTCCTTGCGCTGTTTTACGAGGGTTTGCAGAATTTGGATGGACTCGGCGTCGTCGAGGGCGCGTATTTTTTCGACTTCCTTGTGCTTGATGGCGGCCTTGATTCCCCGCAGGACGCTGAGCCGCAGTTCATCTTTGGCGCGCATGGCGTCGACCAGGTCTTTCTGGATTTTTTCGGCAAGACTCATCTCAGGTTCCTCACAACATTGAATATAGCAGACGGGCAAATGCGCCGCGAAGGAATGGTTCGCGGCCTGGCATGGCATGAGTCCTGCTTATTTGACAGCGCGAGACGGGCTCGCTACTTTGGATTACTTGTTTTGTGCGGGGAGAACCCCCAGGAGACGACGGGGCTCATGAAAGTTATCGTAGCGGACAAGATCAGTGATCGCGGCGTGGAACTCCTGAAGGAGCAACCCGGGTGGAACGTCGTACTGACGACGAAAGATTCGCTGAACGCGGAGATCGCCGATGCGGATGCACTGATTGTGCGCAGCGCGACGAAAGTCACCACGGAATTGCTGGAGCAGGCGAAAAAATTGCGAGCGGTGGGCCGCGCGGGCGTGGGTGTCGACAACATCGACCTGGACGAAGCCACGAAGCGCGGCGTTCTAGTCATGAGCACACCGGGCGGAAGTTCGGTCAGCGTTGCCGAGCATACATTTGCGTTGCTGCTGGCGCTGGTTCGCCAGCTTCCAAGATTTGATGCGGCGATGCGCGAAGGCCGCTGGGAGAAATCATCGTCGGGCGCGGAGGTGCGTGGAAAGACTTTGGGGCTGGTGGGTCTCGGGCGCATCGGCAGCGAAGTGGCGTCGCGAGCGGAAGCGTTCGATATGCGCGTTGTTGCTTACGATCCGTTCATCAGCGAAGCGGCAGCGCGGGAACTGTCCGTGGAACTCGTGCCGCTCGATCAACTTCTTGCCGAATGCGACTTTATCTCTCTGCACACAGCCGTCAGTCCGCAAACGCGGGAGATGATCAATGCCGAGTCCCTTGCGAAAATGAAGAAGGGCGTGCGCATTATCAATGCCGCCCGCGGAGAGCTCATCAACGAACCGGACCTAGCAGCGGCGATCAAGAGCGGCCATGTGGCGGGAGCCGCACTTGACGTCTTTGCGGAAGAGCCGCCGAAAAATTGTCCGCTGATCGGGCTTCCGAACGTAATTACCACGCCGCACGTGGCGGGTTCCACGGCCGAGGCACAGGAAGAACTGGGTACACAGGTGGCGTTGCAGATCCGGGACTATCTTGCGGATGGAGTGATTCGCAACGCTGTGAATCTACCCGCCCTTTCGCCGGACCAATACCGGCGTGTGCGGCCTTACCTGGAGCTTGCGGAGCGGCTCGGCTCGCTAGTTTCGCAAGCAGCGGAGTCGCGGCCGGCCCGGATTCGCATCCGGTATGCAGGCGAAGTGGCGGAGGTGGGAACGCATTTGCTTCGCAGCGCGGTGCTGGCGGGGGTGCTGAATGCCGTGCTGGACGAAAAGGTGAACGTTGTCAATGCGCCAGCCGTGGCGGCGGCAAGAGGTTTGACGGTGGAGGAGGAGACTCGAAGGCGCGAACATGGCTTTCCGAACACGCTGGAAGTCTCCGCACTCCCCGAGAAGACCGGATCGGCGCGCGGTTTTACAGCGGAAGGGACGGTCCTGCATGACGGGTCGCCGCGTGTGCTGCAGATCGAAGGCATCCCGTTGGAGGCGCAGCTTGAGGGCACCATTTTATATTTGAGGAATCGAGACGAGCCCGGAGTTATCGGGCAAATTGGCACGACCTTGGGCAAACTGGGAGTGAACATAGCCACGTTTGCGTTAGGGCGGCGAGAAGCGCAGCGCGGGGCCGATGCTGTCTCGCTCGTCCGCGTTGACGGCAAGGTTTCTGCGGCGGTTCTCGAGCCCATCCGGGCGATCCCTGCGATTACTGAGGCGAAGCTCCTGCATTTAGGGTAGATAGAACCCGTCGGTATCCCGTAAGAAAGCCAGTTTGGAGGCTGAAGGCGCCGGAATCTGCGGAATCTCGGCGCCGGGGTGTGCATAGCGGCTGAGCATGAAGAAGTAGGCAGTACTGGTCCCTTGGTCCCGAGGTATTCGCAAATGGACTGCATTAAATCCAAACAACTTGACTTGACATACTCGGGCAACCTGTTCTAAAAGCTACGTCAACGAAAGATTCAGTCGAGCGGTGGGTGAGGTTGTCCGGGGATTGTTTACAACTCGTTGAGGGTTCCCTCCTCGAACATGGGCCGAAGTGTCTTTGCAAGGGCCCGGCAAATTCCACTCATGCGTGGTTCGAAAACTAACCGGGGTGCACGAAAGGATCAGTATATGAAATTGCCCATTAAGAGCAATGTTTGCGCCTTTTGTCTCTCTCTACTGATTTTTCTTGCCGCGGCAGGCAGCGCCTGGGGGCAAGCGACGGCACGACTGACAGGAACCGTCAAGGACCAGTCCGGCGGCGCGATTGTGGGAGCGACGGTAACGCTGACTAACGAAGGAACGAACATCAGCCGGACGACGAAGACGGATGGGGAGGGGAATTATCTGTTTTCACTGGTGGCGGTAGGAACTTACCGGCTGACCGTCGAGCATGCGGGGTTCAAGAAGAACGTGCAAAGCGGAATAACCCTGGATGTAAATCAGAACGGAAGGCTAGATGTCGCCCTGGAGGTTGGGCAAGCGAGTGAGGTCGTCGAGGTGTCCGCCGCCGTTCCGCAGATTGACACGTCCGGTGCGGTATTAGGCAAGGTGGAGGATACTCGGCGGATTGAAGACTTGCCCCTGGTGGATCGCGATACACTGCAACTGGGGCTTTTGCAGGCGGGTGTATTTGCGCCGGACCCGGACGACGGTTCGGGGAATCCCTTCAGCGTGAGCGGGCAGCGGTCGGAGTCTCTGACTTTTCTAGTTGATGGAGCGGACAACACGAATTTTCTCAACAACCGAATCGTAGTGAGCCCGAATCCCGACGCGGTAGGCGAGTTCAAAATCCTAACTAACAACTATGATTCGGAGTTTGGACGCTCCTCGGGAGGGATCGTCAACCAGGTGATCAAGTCCGGCACAAACAATTGGCATGGAAGCGCGTTCGAGTTTTTCCGCAACGACGTTCTCAATGCCCGGGACTTCTTCCTGACAGAGCGCGCCACCTTCAAACGCAATGTCTTCGGGGCCACGGTAGGTGCGCCGATCATCAAGGACAAGACCTTTTTCTTCCTGGCGTATCAGGGAGCCCGTCGGAGAGAGGGACAGATTTTGCCGCAGCTGACCGTCCTTAGCCAGGCCGAGCGCGGCGGGAATTTCAGCGAGCTCTTTACCGGGACCGCCGCGTGCCCAAATCCAACCGCATCGGATCCAACATTCGACAGCGGACAACTGTTTGTCCCGAACACAACAAGCCCAGTCACTTGCACTAACAAGGACGCGAATGGAAACCTGGTCACGGCGTTCACAGGTACCCCTTACAACAATAACCAAATTCCCGTAAACTCCGTGTCCGCAAATTACATTGCCAAGTATCTGCCGCTTCCGACTCCCGGACTGAGCAATAACGGATTTATCTCTTCGTCTGGAAAAGCGATTAATGAAGAACAGGGCGTCGTACGAGTCGATCACACGCTGACAAAGCACGACACCCTTTCCTTCCTGTACCTCGTTAACGATGTAAAAGAACTCGATCCGTTTGCGATCAACAAGGGCGCGTCGACGGGAGGAAACGTTCCGCTCGGTTCGGGCTTCAATAATACAAACCGGAACCAGGTCCTCACGGGCACATGGACGCATTCCTTTGGCCGCGGTTGGGTCAACGAATTCCGGGCTTCGGCGAATCGCGCGGCTAATCTCCAAGCTGATCCGACCGACAAGACGACCCCTTCGGCACTTGGCTTCACGAATGTGAATCCCGATGACCCAGCAGGAACGGCTGTGCCGATCATTTTTACTCCTGGTTTTAATCTCGGTCCGTCACCGCAAGGACCAACCAAGCTCCACGACATGACGTATCAGGTGCAGGACCACATTATCATCCCGCACGGGCGCCACGAGTGGAAGCTCGGAGTGGACGTCCGCCGTGTCCAGAACAACTTCTTGTTCGACTTCTTCAACAATGGCAGCTTCACATTTGGCGGGGCCTCCAATGGAACGTTGCCGGGAGGTACATTCACAGGAGATGCAACGGCCGATTTCGTCGGCGGGTTCCCCGGGAATTTCTTCCAGTTCTCCAGCGCACTTTACAACATTCGCTCGACATCTCAATACTACTACGCGCAGGACACGATCAAGGTTCGTCCGCGGCTGACTGTGAACCTTGGCGTACGATACGAGTACAACAGCCCGCAATACGACACGCATAACAACATCATTGGGTTCTTCGGAGCAGGTGCGCAGTCCAAGGTTTTCCCCAACGCGCCTCCGGGCGTCCTCTATCCCGGCGATCCTGGCACTCCGAACCGAGCACTGGTCTTCCCGGACAAGAACAACTGGGCTCCGCGCGTAGGCTTCGCTTGGGATATTCTCGGAAATGCCAGGCTCGTGATGCGTGGGGGCTTCGGGATCTTCTATGACATCGAAGACGGCGCGCTTAACCTCCAATTCGGCGGACAGCCTCCTTTCGGCGATGTTTCCAATCTGGATTTATTTCCCAACGAGGTCGTTAATGGCAACGCTTTCGCCGATCCCTTCGGCGCCCAGGGTATCACTAACCCCTTTCCATTCGCCTCTCAGGGGCGAGTCGGTCAATTCTTCGTCCCTAAGATTTCCTTCGCATTCGTGACCGATCCTCATTTCCGCACGCCGTACTCAGAGAATTTTAATTTTGGCTTTCAGTACCAACTGGCTAAAGATCTTGCCATTGAAGCTGTGTACGTCGGCAGTCTTGGCCGCAAGCTTATCAGCACACCGGACGTCAACGCGCCTCTACCTAGCATCGAATTGCAGCAGATCCTGAATTCAGGCGGCAGTACGGACTATGCTACAGCCGTTGCCAACGGCGGTTTCGTCAATCGCCCCTGTGCGCGTCCCTTTGCTGGGTGTTCCAATCCAACTGACCCGACGGATCCAAACAGTAGCCTGCAAGATATTTCGACGATGCTAACAAACAAGAGTGCCGGGCTGTCCGACAGCCACCAGTTCCAATTGACCGTGGACAAGCGCTATCGCCACGGTTTGTCTTTCCGAGCTGCTTATACGTTGGCGAAGACAATCGACTTGAGCTCCGGCTTCCGGGCTCGTTCCGGAGGCTATACCGATCCGTTCAATCCACGCCTCGATCGCGGACTAGCTGACTTCGACGCGACGCACCGTTTTGTTGTCAGCGCAAGTTGGGAACTTCCGATTAGCAAGCCCTTTCGGAACCATACTCTGGGCAGAAAGCTCACCGAAGGCTGGCAGGTCAACGTCATTAGCACGTTTCAGTCCGGGCAGCCCTTTACAATCTTCTCGAACAACGACAACAGTCTCCAGGGTAACTTTCTCGATCGCCCGAACCTGATCGGAAAGATTCGGACAATGGACGCTCGTCAGGTAAGCTCGTTCTCCGGGGCAGCAGTAAACTGCTCGGGTGCAACGCCAGATCCGGTTACTGGCAACATTAGTGGGAACTTTTACTTCGATCCCACGGCGTTCGACTGCCAGTTCAACAACGATTTGCACCTCGCTCCCGGTTCTGTTGCATCCTTTGGCGACCTCGGCCGAAATACCCTGCGTGGCCCGGGCATCAACAACTGGGATATATCGTTCCTGAAGAAAACGAAGATCACAGAATCGAAGGTGCTCGAGTTCCGGGCGGAGATGTTTAACGCCTTCAACCATGCCCAGTTCCTGAATCCTGACCCATTTGGGTTCGACTCAACGTTCGGTCAGATTTCGCAAACGCGTGGTCCGCGGCTGGTGCAATTCGCGCTGAAGCTTTACTTCTAACCGCGAAACGGGGTATGAGATTTCCGAGGGCCCTCTCGTCGGGCTGGAAAGGGAATGCCGCTCACTCGTGGACGGCTACAGCAAGGCGTAGGGCAAGCCTACCGCCGACGTCGGAGCTATGTTAATCTGAGAGTCTGGCTTGGGCTGTGCGTATGCGGCTGCCTGAGCATGTCGGTCGGGGCGTAGCGCAGCCTGGCTAGCGCGCCTGGTTCGGGACCAGGAGGTCGATGGTTCAAATCCATTCGCCCCGACCACTTTCTTACCCACCATTTCAATTGTGCTTCTATTGATGTGGCCGGCTTCTCACACTAGCCTTGTCTGACGGTTATTCGCCGTAGGGGACCCAGATATTTTTCACCTGGACAGAATGGTCCAAATACCAGCGGCCTTCGCATTGTTTCACGTCGAACCAGTCGATGGCGCGGCCTTCGTTGGTGAACACCTGCTTCAAATTTCCCACTGACAATGTTTTTGCGGCCGTTGCGCCGGCCGCGTCGGTGAAACACCAGATCGCGTCGACGTCGTCGTGTTCTGCGAGCGTTCTCATCAATTCGGCTGTGCGGCCGGTGACGATGTTCACGACGCCATCCGGCAGATCGCTGGTTTCGAAAACCTGATAGAGGTCGCCGGTTATCAGCGGATATTTCTCCGACGGAATGGCGATGACCGTGTTGCCCGTTGAAATAGCAGGCATCACGAGGGAAAGAAAGCCTAGCAGCGGCGCATCAGCGGGACATACCACACCTACGGTGCCGATCGGTTCTTTCATCGCCAGCGCGACGTTGCGGAATGGCGGGTTATGCACAGCGCCATCGTACTTGTCGGCCCAAGCAGCGTAGGAAAAGATGCGTTCGATTCCGAGGCTAACTTCGGCATCGGCTTGCTTCTTGCCGACCACGCCGGCCAGGCGGCCGGCGATTTCTTGACGGCGCTGTGAAAGATTCTCCGCGATGTAATAGAGAACTTGCGCGCGATTGTGGGCGGTCGCTTTGCCCCAGCTTTCCGCTTTGCGTGCCGCTTCGACGGCGTTGCGAATGTCCTTGCGGTTGCCAAGCGGCGCTTCGCCAAGCAAGCGGCCGTCGGCGCCCCGCACTTCGATGGTGTAACCCGAATCCGGCCGCGCCTGCTTGCCGCCGATGTAGAGTTTCACGGTGCGATCAATCGGAGGAGCCGTGAAATCAGAGGGCTGCTCCGGCGGCTGATCGATCGCGAGTGGCGTTGCATGCACCGGTGGCGCGTTCTTAAACCACGCGGGTTCGAGATATTCGAGAAGCCCCTCGCGTCCGCCCTCGCGCCCGTACCCGCTCTCACGGTAGCCGCCGAAGCCGCAGGCAGCGTCGAAAAGATTCGTGCAGTTGACCCAAACCACGCCGGCCTTCAATTGCGCGGCAACGTGGAGCGAAACATTGATGCTTTCGCTCCAAACGCAAGCGGCTAAACCGTAAACCGTGTTGTTGGCAAGCTCGACGGCTTCGCGCGGCGTACGAAACGTCATCGCAGCCAGAACCGGGCCGAAAATTTCCTGCTGGGCCACCACGGAACTCGGATGGACGTTGCTTAGCAATGTCGGTAGGAAGTATAAGCCGCGCGTTGGCACCGGAATCGACGGCTGCCAGCAGGTTGCTCCCTCCGCGACGCCCTGATCCACTAATCGCTGGATGCGCTCGAGTTGTACGCGCGCGACGATAGCCCCGATATCAATAGCCTTGTCGAGCGGGGGACCCATGCGAAGCGTGTTCATGCGGTCCTGAATCTTGCCGATCAATTTGTCCGCGATGCTCTCCTGCATCAGCAGCCGCGAACCGGCGCAGCAAACCTGTCCCTGGTTGAACCAGATGCCGTC
>Ga0137363_10000387_pt1 | contig 24684 bp, 22 predicted proteins | sample MadtaG_FD_104800 | JGI IMG/M metagenome (GOLD analysis project Ga0137363, IMG submission 104800) | Vadose zone soil microbial communities from Angelo Coast Range Reserve, California, USA - Mad1_115_16 metaG | ecosystem: Environmental > Terrestrial > Soil > Vadose zone | place: USA: California...
CGCGAAGTTCTGGATGAAGGGCTCGCGGTCGTCTCGCTCGCGCTCGAGGCGGGCGAAGAACTCGCGAGATCCCTCCGGCTCCTCGAGGGCACGTGTCCCGCAGGGGGTTGCCTCCCAGAAGATGCGAACCCTCTCCCGCTGCGCCGCGTTCAGCTCCGTGGACTCAGTCACGCGTCTCACCTGCCGCGGAATGGCTCCCCCTGAGCGCGATCATGACCCAGAGGATACCCGAGTTGATCATGGTCCCCAGCAGGTCGAGCCGGAGGCTCTCAGACACGACGAGTTGCTATACTGCCAACCGGCGTCGATAGCTGTCCACTCGGTCCGGGTGCCGATTCCCGTGCCCCCCTTCGAGTCGAAGAGTGTCCAACCACCCCGTCTACGACGACAAGCTGGAGACTCAGAAGCAGTGGGGCCAGGACCCTTGCGGGGCGGTCACCGCGGGCGAGGTAGCACCCGGTACCGCCGAGTTCTATCGCCGGGTGGAGGACGAGCGGTACGGAACCTACGCCCCCTGGATGCGAGAGACGATGGGCTTCGCCCGTCACACGGGCAAGCGAGTGCTCGAGATCGGCCCGGGGCTGGGGACCGACCACGCCCAATTCGCGCGGGCGGGAGCCGAGATGTACGCCGTGGACCTCACCGCCGCGCACCTGAAGCACACCCGGCGCCGGTTCGACCTGGAGGGGCTCCTCACGCGGCCGGTGCGGGGGGACGCGGAAGCGCTGCCCCTGGCGGGGGCTTCCTTCGACGTGGTCTACTCCTTCGGCGTGCTGCATCACACACCGGACACGGCGGGAGCAGTGCGCGAGATCCACCGAGTGTCACGGCCCGGCGGCTTGGCTCGCGTGATGCTTTATCATCGAGGGTCTTTGGGCTATTGGGGCCAGGTAATCATTCGCCACGGAATTCTGCGAGGCGAGTTGCTGCGCGGAAACTCGCCGGTGGAGATCATGGGCAAGTATGTAGAGTTCAACGAGGGCGGTGGAAATCCGCTCGTGAAGGTCTATAGCCGCGGCGAAGCGCGCGAATTGTTTTCAATGTTCAGCGAAGTGAAGATCCAGGTCGAACAACTAACGCGGCCGGAACTCTACTTTCTGGGACGAATTATTCCTGAAGTCATTTTCCGGCGGTTGGCACGAAGCATTGGATGGAACGTGATTATCTCGGCGCGGAAGTGAGCACCGTTTGGAGCGCGGACATCCTCTACGCCTCAGCGCGAAGCGCGAACGAGCTGACGCAATCACTGAAGAGGTTGAGCGCTGCGCGCGCTGGCGGGCAGGATGCCCGCGCTCCATCACCCTACTCAAGCGTTTTCTCTCCATCTCGTCACCGACCTGTTACAATTCGCCTTCTAATCACACGCTGATTTGATCAAGAATCTTGAGCTGGTTTTCCCAAAGACTGTCTAATCCCGTAAGCAGGCGCATCCTCGCGCTCCTCTTCATCCTGGCGCTCTCATTCACCGTGCGTGCACTGACGGCTAATTTTCTCCGTGCTCATCTTGCCGAACCCGGCTGGTTTCCGAGCGGCATCTACGCCAACTTCGATCGCCCGGCACAGGATTGGCTTGACGGTCGTACATCTATCTTCTGGATCAACGATCCTTCGCACACGGACGCGGCCATCTATCCTCCGGGTTATCCGCTCTGGTTGGCCTTCATCTACACCTTGACCGGTAACAGATCTCCGGCCGCCGTGCAGAATGTTCAGTGGGTCCTCGATTCTTTTTCGGTGCTGCTGATAGTAGGCCTGGGCGTATCAGCTTTTGGATGGCGCGCGGGTTTGTGGGCTGGATGGATTGCGGCGCTCTGGCCTTTGCTGGCGCTGTCCGGAGCGGCCCCCTTGGCCGATGCGCCTACGGCCTGGATTGTCGTTGCGGCAGCCTGGCTGTTGCTGCTGGCTGCCAGGAGGCAAAGTCTGGCTTGGGCCATCGGCGCAGGCGCATTAGTAGGAGCTTCATGTTGGCTGCGAGCCAATGCAATATTGCTGGTGCTCTTTTGGGCGCTCGGGTTGCTCTTGTTCGTCCGAACCAGTTGGCGCCGGCGCGTACTAATGTCTGCCGGTATAGTACTGGCGGCGATGCTGGTGATTGCGCCGGTCGTGATCAGAAACGCTATTGCGTTTCATGCTTTCGTGCCGACGGGCCTGGGCGCCGGAACTAATTTGTGGGAAGGCATTGGGGAGACAGAGCGAGGAGCGAAAGAGTTTGGCGCGGTGTCGAACGATCGTGAACTGGTTGAGCAGGAACGCGCCGCGCTGAATCCCCTGCCGAATGAGCTTTTCGATCTTTATTACCCGGATGGAATTCAACGCGACCGCGAGCGCAGCCGCAGAGCGGTCGCGATCATTAAGCAGCATCCCTTCTGGTATGCCGGCACGGTCATTCGACGGATGGCCGCGGTAATAAAATATGCCGGCACGCCTTCGGGAATCTATGGCAGCGCCGGCATCAATGTTACCAGCGCGAAGTGTCTGCCGACACAATGGCAGGGCGGATTCGCTGGGGCATTCGTCAATGGATTGGGAATGCTGCAGAGCGTCTTGCGTTACATTCTCTTGCCGCTGATGTTGGTTGGAGTGATCATCGCGATCCGTTTGGATTGGCGCACTACCGGAATAGTGTCGGCAACCGTGTTCTATTATTGGGTGGTCGGTTCAATGATGCACACGCACATTCGCTATGGATTGCCAATGCACGCTCTACTCACAGTCTTTGCCGGTCTGGCATGCTGGCGAATAAAGGAATTCGTTGTCAGCCGGAAGTTTTCATCACTCTTCGGCAACGAACGCGCTGAAAGCTGATCGTACCAAGGTGTCAGAAGGCCGACCGTAAGGGATGGCAACGTCAAGGCTGATAGCCCTCCCTTTACGGTCGGAATTCTGACTATCGTGCGGGTCAAAGGATTTGGAAAATAAGGGAGGGGGATGAGCATTAAGTCGCAGCGCCGGGTTGCTTGACCAACTCTTCCAGATATTCAATCAAAGTTCGCAGCGTTGAAAAAGGGCTTTTCGCTTTTGACAATAGATTTTCGTCGGCGATAGTGATGTCTGTGCCGAATTCAGCGTTAATCTTTTCCTCGACCTCCATAATCAGAGTTACAAAGTCGAGTGATTCCAGCTTGCCTCCCGCGCCGTACAGCGGCGCGTCCAGCGATTTTTCTATGCTGACGCCCGCGGGCAATTGTGTGTTGAGCTCATCAACAGCACTGAAAACTGCTCTGCTGACTCTTTCGTCGGTGGCCATTCAATTTCTCCTCGCCGGCGATTCTAACTTAGCGGCGCCCAGTTATGAAATACGACTAGCGATCCGGCTATAATGAATCGCGACCGAACCATCATGCGGAACAGAGCAGCAATCAAAGCAATCAGATCCTTCTTACCTGCCGGAAAACTGACCAATGAGCAACTGGCTGAAGAGTTCGGCGACTGGCATGCCAGTCAAATTCTCTCGAAGACTGGTGTCGCCGTGCGTGGCGTAACCAGACCGGATGAATGTGCATCAGATCTGGGAGTCGCCGCAGCCCAGCTCTTGTTTGCGGACACCGGTCACGTGCCGGCAGAAGTTGATTTCCTGATCTTTTGCACGCAAAGTCCGGATTACTTCACCCCCACGACGGCTTGCGTGATGCAGGATCGCCTGGGACTGAGAACTGATTGCGGCGCCATCGACATCAACCAGGGTTGCTCGGGATACATCTATGGCCTGGCGCTGGCAAAGAGTCTGGTCGAAGCCGGAACAGCCGGAAATGTCCTCCTGATCACCGCCGATACCTATACAAAATTTATTAATCGGCGGGATCGTTCGCTGCTTACTCTGTTTGGTGATGGGGCGGCAGCGACTCTGGTTGCCGGCACCCCGGCTAGGCGAGAGTTAATTGGACCGTTCGTTTTGGGAACGGATGGACGGGGAGCAAACCAGATCATGGTTAAGGCCGGTGGCTTGCGCTGTCCGGCTAACTCCGACACCGCGGTTGAGAAAGAAGACGCCGCCGGCAACTGGCGTTCAGAACAAAACCTTTTCATGGACGGCGCCGATGTATTCGGATTCGCCATGAAGACTGTGCCGGCCGCGCTAGTCCAGCTATTGGAGAAGTGTGGGCTTACTCTCGACCAGATTGATTTCATAGTCCCGCATCAGGCGAACAAATTCATGCTCGAGCGCTTGCGAGCCAAGATGAAAATTCCTGCCGAAAAGTTCTGGATCGACATGGAACAGGTCGGCAATACAGTTTCTTCAACAATTCCGATCGCACTTGAGAGCGCACTCGAGCAAGGCCGTATTAAGACTGGTGATCGGGTGGCCCTGATCGGTTTTGGCGTCGGCTATTCGTGGGGCGCGACAATGATCGAGATCGGCTGATATGGATCTGCAAAGGATCGCCAAAACGATTTTGCCGGACCGTGCCGTAACGTCGCTGCGGCGCGCGAAGTGGGCCCGCGAATGCCGCCGCGTCGCGTCCCTGGCGCCGCTGACCGAAGAAGATTTCAGGGCCATCCTGACTAACGAGCTTGATTTAAAAGAAGGCGATCTAGTTTACGTTCACAGCGGCATGGACGGATTGAACCTCGCGTTCCCCTTCTACCGAATCTTGTTTTTGATTCGCGAAGTAATCGGCTCTTCCGGTACGGTTTTGTTTCCGACTTATCCAAATCACCGAATTTCTTCTTATGAATACCTGCGGCAGGGTAGTGTCTTTGATGTACGCCGGACGCCCTCGTATACCGGGATTCTGACGGAGTTTGCACGGCGACAACGCGGGTCTGTGCGCAGTTTGCATCCGACCAAATCGGTCTGCGCGATGGGGCCCGCCGCCGCGGAAATCACCGCGACGCATCATTTGTCTCCCTATCCGTATGATACCTGTAGTCCTTACTACAAATTGATTGAAGGTGGCGGAAAGATTGTGGGCCTGGGTGCGACGACGAACTACATTTCATTTGGCTATTGCGTGGACGATTTTTTGAAAGAAAAGTTTCCCGTGCGCGTATACCACGAGGAGATTTTTGATGCGCCGTGTATTAATTATCACGGAGAGCGGGTGACGGTGAGAACTTATGCCCACGATATGAGCCGCGTGATCCATCCGGACATGCCGGTTTGGTTTCAGAAATACGTTTCAGCCGAAGCCTGCCGCGATCTAATGGTGCGCGGAATGCGGTTCTTTCGTGCAGACGCCCCGAAACTGTTTGCAGAAATGATGAAGCTGGCGGAGCGAGACATCGTCGCGTACCCGCGTTCGGTCTATCGGAAGTAACGGAAGCAGCGCGGACATCCTGTCCGCCTGAGCGCGAAGTGCGAATAGTTTTCACCTTGATCGGCTAAACTGAGCGTGCTGCGCACGCTGGCGGACAAGATGTCCGCGCTCCATCTAGTTTGCAGTTTTCACCTGGAACTCTACGCTGCGAATTTTTCCCGCGATTTCACTCAACGTAATAAACCTGATGTCGTCCGCTCGTGAAACCTCGCCGACAAACCGTTCAATGGCCGGAAAGTCACGAATGTCTTTCGGATGGTTCGTCAACACGATGGGCAGTTGCGTCAGGCCCGATTCGTCGGCGCGTTGGCGGATCGATGCGAGCATCTCGCGCAGCAAAGGGTAATTCAGACGGCCGGTGTCAGAAACAAAATGCTTCCGTCTTATGGCCGGTACAATCAGCTTCTCAAACGCCAAACCTATTCGAGACGGGCTACTGGATTTTGATTCAACCCGTGTGGGCGCGCCCTTCGGATCGGTGGCCGGCGACCGAGCAAGCTGTTGTCTCGCCAACGCGATGTTCTGTCGAGCAACTTCTCTCCGCGATCCGTAGAAGTGGTTGAGCGGCACGCACACAATGTCTTCCAGTTTCTGTGACACTCTGCGGGCATCTTCCCTTACTGGATAAAAAGGCAAGAACGTTTCTTCGCAGTTGCGATAGTCGAGCTGCAAGTTGGCATTGTTGACGAACACGCCGCCGGCAATACTCACGTCGATCTCGATTCCGAGGTCGATTAGAGATTCAAACAAATGAGTCGAAGGTGCGGCCGCAAGAGCGCCGGCACGAAAAGCCAGACAACGATAGGCTGAATCCAGTGGCCGGAGCAGAGCCTCCAAATACTGCTTGCCACTGGCCAACATTGCATAGGCAGCTTCGCGCTCATAATTCAAAATTGACCAATCTCCGTGCGGATGCCAGGACCCTCCTTCATATTTCGCGTTGAGCCATTGAGGATGCAGGTGCAACTGAATGTCGTGATGCTGAAGAAAGGCTTCGCGCAGGTGTTGGTCCCATGAATCGGCCAGGAGTTTCAACTTGGGATGCGCATTTTCGCCGCGTCTGAACGCAAGCTGCTGCATGACCTCGGGAAGAACAGTTGTACGCGCGCCGAACTTCGCATAGATCTCCAGCAACCGGCGCAGCGGCGCGAATTGAATCTGCTCGACATCGCCCGAGCCATCGCCGCGCAATTCCCAGTCGTGAGTTAGAGCGAGATAGATCGTCGGCATAAAAGGTCAGAACCACCTGCGGTAGCGGGTGGTTGATCTTATCGAACCGGAAGGTCAGAGATTAACCGCCCGCTACCGCAGGCGGTTTCGGACTTCGTGGATGCTGTATTGTACTATCACCCACCTGACTATGCTGCACGACAAATCCATTATCTGTTTTGGCGGCGAGGACTGGTGGTATCACCATCCGCATTCCAAAAACCACCTGATGCGTCGCTTTGCGCGCGCCGGTAACAAAGTCATCTTCGTCAACTCGATCTCAATGGGTCTGGCTTCGGTCAAGAGCAAGGATCTCGTGCCGCGCATCACTCGTAAGCTGAAAAGCTATGCCAAGCTGGCCCGCACTACCGAAGAGGGAATCACGGTGGTGTCGCCCGCGGTCATTCCGTTCTTTGGCAGCCGCGCCGCCACTATTGCAAATCGCAGCTTGCTGACTTCCCAGATCGCGGGACTGGCGCGACGCCGCGGCTTATCTCGTCCGATCCTCTGGATCGCGATTCCGACCGCCATCGAAGTTGCCGGCCGCTTGAATGAATCGCTGGTGGTCTATCATGTTTCAGACAAGTACGACGCCAACACAATGGACCATGCGACTGATCCCGCTTTCATTCGATCGCTTCACGAAAAAGCGATCGAATCGGCTGATTTGATTTTCTATTCCAGTCGCAAATTGCTGGCCGAAGCGACGCGCGGATTGGAACGTTCGCATTTATTGGAACAGGCCGCGGATTTTGATCACTGGGCCCGGATCGCAAACGGCGATCTTAAGGTTGCGCCGGAAATCGAGAAAATCCCGCGGCCGCGGATCGGCTACTTTGGGGCGATCGAGCCTTGGCTCATCGACCAACAGCTAATTCGGCAGGCTGCGCGTGAGCGTCCGGAATGGAATTGGATCTTCATTGGCAATAAATCACGAGGTCTGGAAATCGAGAACCTGCCGAGCGTGCATTTTCTGCCGCCGGTTGCTTACAACGACTTGCCAAATTATGCCGCTGGATTCGATGTTTGCGTTTTGCCCTGGAGCACTGACGTTACTTTCACGAGTTACGGTTCAGCCATCAAGGTTCGTGAGTATCTGGCGTCGGGTAAGCCAGTGGTGATCGCGCCTCTGCCCGAATATGAAACGATGAGCGATGTCCTGCGGATTGCCCGCCATCGAGATCATTTTCTGAAGTTGGTAGATGAGGCGTTGCGGGAAGAAGGAACTGAGTTGGCGAGAGCCCGTCAGGATTCAGTTCGTGATGGCACCTGGGACGCGCGAGCAGAGTGGGTCAGTGGTTTGATCGACGACGCGTTGCAGAAAAAGGAACTCAGATCCGGAAGTTGAAGCGGAGTCCCCGCCGGAAGAGCGCGGACGTCTTGTCCGCATAGCTTGCGCAGCAAGCTAAGAGTTTTTGCGCTTCGCGCTCAATGCAGAAGGGACGTCCGCGCTCCCGGCAAGAAGTAGATGGTCCTGACCAAATCGATCGTCCCGGCCACGGCAACTCCCACCAGCGCAAAAAGAAAATAATCCACGGCCAGCACGTAGCGATATTCGGTGTGTACGATCGATTGCACGCAGAAGAAATACACGGGCACAGCCGCCAGAAGTATCAGCGCTCGGCTCTCCTTCTGGATGATTAGCAGCCCTAGTCCAATGATTGCCAACGGCAATATCACGGCAGTCAGGAAAATCCCCTGCACAATATGGACGACGAGACGAGGATAGCGAGTCCATAGAAATCGCGCGGGCCCTAACTCGAACAGTCTAATTTCGCCGATCCTCGCTATCGGGTTTGCCGGGTTAGATGCTTCGTTTGCAAAAATGATGCGCGCCTGCTCGTCACGCGTCGACACGAACGAAACTTGAATTAGGTTGACTGGTTGGTCTTCGGGCTTTGTGTGCTCGATCGCTTCGGCGACCGTGGATGAGTAGACTTTCCCGCCAGGGCTGGTGACGCTAATCCTCAGTCGCCCGCTGGCTATCTTGACGGGAACGGTGAAGAGGTAATCCACGTCTTTCTTCAGAGTGACGGCGCCGGAAGAGAGCTGCTCGCCGTATTTCGAATCATCGCCCACGAGTTCGACTGTTTGATTCATCTGATCGTAAGACATCCTGGCCTGGGTTGATTTGGACTTGCCTGAGTTGAACAACTCGTTCGAGGTCTCTGTCCAGACCGGTGGCAGATTTGCCGTCGCCAGTGAGTGAGTGACCGGTGGCTCAGTGGACACAATTCGAGATCGTTCCAGTCGCACCATCGACCCGGCACGCCGCCCCATTACTCCCGCAAACCAGAGTGGATGCGAACGAATCACGTCAAAGCCGCGGGCCAGACGGGCCCGTTCGCGCTCGACTCCGTCGGGTTGGAAAAGCGTTCCGGAATAATCCGGGCGTTGAGACTCTTCCGCTTCCTGCTTCATGATCCCGAGGTCGGTATTCGGAATTCCAAATCTTCCCTGCGCATCGTAATCAGCGATGCCTTCCAACAGAGTCTGTCCAGCGCCGAGCGAAAGCGGAATGAACCGATGAAACACAATCGCGTTTCTAATCGTCAGCGGCAAGACGACCAGCAGCGTGCCGAAGACAACCGCCAGCGCGTAGCGCCATGGGCGCTCGCCTTTGACCAGCAGCAGCACTGCGGCGGCGAAGAAGACCGTCAGCAGCATCGCGTTCGCTCTGAGCCAGCACGAAAGTCCGACGAACGCTCCGGCAACCATGAAGGTCGCGAGGCGCGGGTTCTTGACCGCGCGCGCCAGACAGTAAACCGCGATCAGGATCGGAAGAACCGCCAGGGAGTCAGGCAGGAGCAGCACGGAGTTCCAGGCGAGCTGTGGCGAAAAGGCAGCCAGCATCCCGGCGATGACCGCGGCGCTGGAAGGTAATAACTCAGCGACGATAAGAAAGATCATGACAGCGGCAAAAGCGTCGGCGGTGATTTGCACGAACCGCACGGCAGTGTTCGATCCGCCGAACATTGACATCAGAATCGAGTAGCCGGGCGGGTGACCGAGAGTGTTGAGATCGCTTAACGGTGAAGATGAACTGAGAAACGATGTGGCGCCGCCCTGCCTGATGAGTTGGGCGATGTGCTGGTAATCGGCGCTGACTGCGGTCTGTACTTTTCCAACTTCGAGACGTGTATCATGCCAAAACAAGAGCCGGACGCCGAAAGCTGTGAGAAAGATGAGAAGACAAATTGCGAAGCGTGTGTGGCGAGATGGAGAGTTCTTGATAGCGAGGTCGGGTGCGGTTACATCTGTAGCGTTATCGCTTTTCATTCGCCGTCTAACCTCGCCTCTGTAATGAGGTCAGTACCGCCTGCGTGAGCGGGCGGGTCCATCTGGCCTTTTGATCGCACCCGCTTACGCAGGTGGTACTGACTTCATACCGCTGGTCACGCTTCATTTCTCGCTCGACTTGTCCGAAGCGCGCGCTATTATAAGTCATAAGACTGATCGAGTAACAAAACGTATGTGTGGCATCGCCGGACTCATCACCCAGGATCCTGAAGCGCGTATCGGCGCGATGCTGAAAGCCATTGAGCATCGCGGCCGCGACGACGAAGGCGCGTGGACGTCGCCGGCAATCAATGACAAAGGACACCGAGTCTGCTTTGGTCATCGCCGCTTGTCGATTATTGACACGAGCAGCGCCGGACACCAGCCGATGTTGTCTCAGGATGGACGCCTGGTCCTGATTCTTAACGGCGAAATTTACAACTATCGCGAACTGAGGGAAGAACTCGCGGTCAAAGGTCACGCCTTTCGCACGCAGACAGACACTGAGGTGCTACTGGCGGCCTGGGCGGAATGGGGCGAGGATTGCCTGCCTCGCTTAAACGGCATGTTTGCCTTCGCGCTCTGGGATGACAAAGAAAGAGCGCTTTTTTTGGTGCGCGATCGGGTTGGTATCAAGCCGCTCTATTATGCAGACGCCGGCAAAGATGCCGGCGAACCGCAGGCAGGATGCCTGCGCTCCGTTATCTTTGCTTCCGAAGTGAAATCGATTCTTGCCTCTGGCCTAATCAAGGCTGAGCTTGATCGGGAAGCGCTGCATCAGTTCCTGACGTTTCTCTGGGTACCGGATCCCAACACGCTGTTTACCGGAGTCAAGACAGTTCCGCCGGGACACATTGTCATGTGGCGCGACGATCAGTTGACTGTGCGCGAATGGTGGGACATTTCATTCGACTCGATCGAGGAAGGAAGAAGCGACGCGTGGTGGCAACAGCAAGTCCTGGAGACACTCGATCGCGTCACGAAACTCGAGATGGTCGCAGACGTGCCGTTGGGTTCATTTCTTTCGGGTGGAATTGATTCATCGACCATCGTGGCGATGATGAAGCACCACAGCAATGGACGACGGATTGGCACGTACACGATCGGTATCGAAGCCGAAGACCTGCGTTATGACATTGTTCCCGACGACATTCAGTGGGCCCGGCGCGTAGATCAACAACTGGACACCGACTATCACGAGATAATGCTGCAGCCCGATGTGGCAGAGCTGTTGCCAAAGCTCGTCTATCACATGGACGAACCAGCGATCGACATGGCGATTCCCAGCTATCTCGTGTCGCGCGCGGCCCGCGAAACATTGACGGTGATGCTTTCCGGCATGGGCGGCGATGAAGTTTTTGCCGGCTATCCAAGGCAATTGGCGATGAGACTTGCGGGCGCGTTTGATCCCGTGCCTCAGATGTTGAGGCGGCCGGTGATGAAAGCGCTGGCCTACGCTTTACCCGGAGGACTGCCAGGCAAGTTCACCGGACCGTTGCGCAACGCGAAAAAATTCGCGCGCAGCGCCGCGTTGGATTTCGAGAATCGTTACCTGGGCTATGGGACTTATTTCACGGACGAGGCAAAGGCGAAGCTGTATACCGAAGAGACGCGCGGCGCTACGAGCAACCTGGACGCTTACAGCGCGCACCGGTGCTATTTTGCGCGGGTGAAGGAAGCAGCGCCGCTCAATCAATTGCTTTACCTCGATCTGAAAACCTTTCTGCCGTGCTTGAATCTTATGACCACGGACAAGACTTCAATGGCCGCGAACCTCGAGGTGCGGGTGCCCTTTCTCAATCAGTCGATGCTGGAACTTACCGCCCGCATGCCGCCTGATTTGAAGTTGCGCGGACTGAAGCGCAAATACATCCTTAAGCGCGCCGCCGAAAAGCTTTTGCCGCGCGACGTCGTCTGGCGGAAGAAGGCCGGATTCGGTGCGCCGATCCGTTCGTGGTTGCGTGGGCCCTTGCGGCCGATGGTTGATGATCTATTGTCAGAGGAGACGGTCAAACGCCGCGGTCTGTTCCGGCCACAGGAAGTGAGGCGCGTGATCGGGGCGAATCTTTCCGGCCGAGAAGACTATAACCTTCAGGTTTTTCAGTTGCTGACTTTGGAGTTGTGGCAACGGGCGTTTATTGATGGGTGACATTCCACTCTCCCTTTGGGAGGGGGGTTAGGGGAGAGGGTGCGAAGCTTAGCGCGAAGTATTTCTTAATTGTCCGTCCGTGTTTACCCAGAACAACACGAGACTAGAAGGACTGTTCATTCATAGCCTCATTAAAAGGATGATGTGAATTGGAAACCCAACAGACCCGAGCAGATACTCATTTTCCTTTGGAGAGTCTTTTACCCAGTCCGGCAATGAGTTGTTCTAGCCTAGCACTGCGATTGAGGATCTCACCCATGGTGACATCTTGCATTTCCTCGTCGACGAACTGGAAGTATTCATCGACATCTTTCCAGCGAGCGCCCTGCTTGTTCAGTTTGGGCTCTAAAGCGGTGATGAGGGCTCCTTCGATCTCGTTTAGGAGTAGCGTTCCGCTTATTTTGAAGGTCTTCTGTAAGTCATCGAAAAGCGAAAGCGGTCCGCTCTTATTGACCCGCCGAAAGCCAAACCAACTGAAGTGTTCCCATCTATTCCATAGGTGATCGGAGTCATGCTGTTTCAGCCTTCCAAAGAGCCTCTGATTCCTGTCCGCTTGTCCGATAAAACCGGATTTAGGTCTTTGTCGAAGAGTACGTAAATGCCAATCTGTTCTCTGAAATCTACTTCGGGGGATCTGGGGCTTAAGTAACCCTTCAGGTGGCCCTTCACTTTCGGCCTGCCGTAGTTCAGGTACTTACGTTCCCAGAGATGTCCGAAGTTACGTATCAACATGGTGGGGCTCGTACCTTAGGCAGCCTCTCGCGCGAGCACTTCTCAAAGGTGTCTTTCGCGATACACGACGGCGGTCGAGGGTGAGGTCAGCGCTTAGGCCCTCACCCAACCCTCTCCCAGAGGGAGAGGGCTAAGGCCTACAAACGAATAATTCGCGCCTGGCTATCGCGCCGCAAATCTCCATTGAGCGCGTTGCGCGTGTCTACAATCAACGGCGCCAGCGCGATGATGCGCCGGTAATCGATCTGGCTGTGATTGGTTACGATCAGGACGCAGTCCGACCCCTGGATCTCTTCGTCACTTAACTCCACCGATGACATCGGCTCGCCGCCGCTATCCGTATGGGTGTCGTCAAAACGGATCTTGCGCACAAACGGATCGTGATAGTGAACGTCGCAGCCTTTGCTGCGCAGCCGGTCGATAATGGAAAGCGCCGGACTCTCGCGCACGTCGTCGATGTCGCGCTTGTAGGCCACGCCCAGCAGCAGGATGCGCGATCCATTCATCGCCTTACGATCGTCATTCAAACCGTCGGCAACCAGTTGCACTACGTGCTCCGGCATACGCGAATTAACTTCTTCGGCCAGCCCGATGAAGCGCGAATCGAAACCGTGCTGACGCGCTTTCCACGAAAGATAATGCGGATCGAGCGGGATGCAGTGACCGCCGATGCCGGGGCCCGGATAAAAGGGCATAAAGCCGAACGGCTTGGTGGCGGCCGCGCGAATCACTTCCCAGGTGTCGATGTTCAGCGCATAGCAGAGCCGCGCCATTTCGTTCGCCATCCCGATGTTGACGGCGCGAAAAGTATTCTCCAAAAGCTTGGCCGCCTCGGCGACGCGCGCCGAACTGACCGAATGCACGTCGTTCACGATTTGCGAATACAGATGCGCTGCGGTCTCGGTAGAATCGTCGGTAACCCCGCCCACCACTTTGGGAATGTTGTGCGTCTGAAATTCGGGATTACCCGGATCGACACGCTCGGGAGAGAAGGCCAAAAGGAAATCCTCGTCCAGTTTCAGACCCGTCTCTGCCAACATAGGCAACAAGACTTCGTCGGTCGTGCCCGGATACGTGGTTGATTCCAGGATCACCAACTGCCCGCGGCGCAGGCGCTGCTTGATCTCTTCCGCGGCGGCCAGGATGAAGGAAACATCGGGCTCTTTCGTTTTGCGGAGCGGTGTCGGCACGCAAATGATGATGGCGTCGCACTCTTTCAAATGATCGAAGTCGATGGTGGCCCGCAGCCGGCCGGCGTCCACCTGCTCTTTGACCTGGCCGGTGGAAACATCGCCGATATATGATTGGCCGCCATTGATCTGCTCGACTTTCTTTTGGTCGACTTCGAATCCCGTAGCGTTGAATCCCCGGCCGGCAAATTCAGTTGCCAGTGGCAATCCGACATAGCCAAGTCCGATCACTCCGACGTGAGCGCGCTTGTCCTTAATCAGCTTGATGATTTCGTTCTTGATCATGAATAGTTCCAGCCAATGGAGTCACAAATCATAAAGGCAGGAAGCCGCAAAGCCTAATGCCGCGGATGAGTTACTCAGCCTAAGTGAGCGTTGCGAGCAGTGTCAAGGAAGTGGCCGGGGGCCTCCTGGTTTGACGGCTCATAGGTGCCAATTTCAGTTGGTTCTTTTTCCAGCAGCAAAGCCAAACTAAAGTTGGTCCTCTGAATACCGCTAGCGACCCACGAAATTACACGAAGCGGAAGTGGTTTAATTAGGTTCGTGAGTCTTCGCGTGATTTCGTGGATCGTTCTTGCTTGAGAGAAAGAAGCAAATCCAGATAAGACGCATCGGGAATCTTGATTAGGTAGTCGAAAGGGGTATTATGCCGAGTCGGTTCGTCAAGGCGGCAAACTAACAATGCCGGCGCTGATAGAGAGCGGCTACACTGGTTTCAAATCAGTGTTTATCCGTGTGCATCTGTGGCTGATTAATCATGCGAGAGGACAGGAGCTGACGTGAACGACGGATCCACTCATGACAATGACGCCGGAAATAGCTTTCTGGACTGCGCTGTGGAGATCGCCAAGTCCATTGAGGGTCTTGAAGGGCGTTCCGAAATTCTATCTCTCATAGCAGTTAAATACGCTGCCGCAGGACAGCTTGATATTGCCGTCGACCTGGCGGAAACCATCAACGATTCCTACCTTAGAGATCAGGCTTTGGCCGGCATTTCGGCCAAGTGTATTGAACTTGGCGCCGCTGATTATGCCGACAAGCTGTCCGAAACGATTGAAGACGATACTGCGTATGCTTTGGCAACTGAGCAGATGGCCCTTGCTTATGCTGAGTCGGGCGCGTGTGAGAAGTCTATCGAAGTCGCCCACAGATTAACTGAAAGCGCTCCGATGTTAAGCCGCATAGCTCTCGCGTGCGCTACCGCCGGTCTTTCTGACAAAGCTCTTGAGATAGCCCGATCACTCGATTACCCTGATTTGAAAGCGTCGGTCCTGGTTGAATTGGCGGACAAGATTTTTACCGATGGACGTAACCCTAAGGCTTTGGGACTACTGCAGGAAGCGACCAAAACCGCGGCAGAGATCGAGTTTCCCGAGCCGCGGATTTCTGCTCTGGTAGCGATTGCTTCTCTTAACAAAAAGTTTGGTCAGGAAGAGCAGGCTTTTGAAATCCTGACCGGTGCTCATCGCCTCTGCAATGAATCGGAAGACCTCGCCAAAGATCCCGCTTTAGCGCAAATCGCCGTCGGGTTTGCCGAACTAAAGCGCTACGATCAGGCCGATCAGGTTATTGAAGAAATCGGCGATCCGTTTCAATTCGCGCACGCGACGACGAGGGTGGCCTTTGAATACCAACAGGCGGGTGACACCAGGGCGGCGCTGGCGCTGTTGGCAGACGCGTCGGAGATAAGCAGAGACGAGGAGGTTTATGGCGAACAGGGTCTGATGATGCGCGAGAGTCTGCTGCATGAGCTGGCGCTTTGTTATGCCACGGCCGGTCATTACGAAGAGGCTCTGCAAATGCCGGCATTAATGAATTCTCAGGAGCAGCAAAACTATACCCTGGGCGAGATAGCAAAACTATGTGTGCGTTCCGGGAATAGTGGCCGTGTGTTCGAAGTGTCCGGGATGATCAAAGACAACTATGCGTGAGTGATTTGTGACCTTGGAGTGGTCGACGCGTTCATAGCATCCGAGCAATTGGCTTTGTCTGACCATACGCTATCTGAAGCACTTGTTCGCACAGGCATGATCGAGCGGCCCGACCAGAAGGCACTGACCTTAATCGAAATCGCTGCCAGGCTGGCGCGCAGAGAACAAACTGGCAAAGCCTCAGAAATTCTATTCGAGGCTCTCAACACTGTGGCTCTGATTAATGATGGGTATCGTCAATCACAGGCGCTGATCAATTTGGCCGGCAAATACAGCGAACTTGGACAGCCAGTAGGTGAAAGGGAAGAGATGGTGGTGGAGGGAATGAGAGTTAAGCTGGAGTGATAGAAGCTCTCATAGTTCGGCCTGGATGGGCTCCGTAGGAGCCGAATGTTTATAGTCACTGAATCCAATCAACCATCAGCTCCGTCAGGAGCGAAATATTATTCTCGTAGCTCTTGAATAACGATCCAACATTCCGCTCCTGACGGAGTTTGGTGAATCTTCCATAGCGTCGTTCTATAAATATTCCGTCCCTAACGGGACTACAGAATCTTGATCACTCCGGGGCAGTAGCCCGCGAGTAAGCAAGAGCTCAATTTCCTGGATGCGGCTTTGCCCGTCTGATGTGCGGAAGGTCTATGACCTTCCGGCAGATGCTTCTATGAACCTCGGGGCTATGCCCCGAATGCGAGGCGTAGCCTCGCTGAATCAAAAACTAACGCTCCCGGAAAGGCAGAGCCTTTCCGCACATCAGGCGGCAGAGCCGCGCACGAACATTGGCCGAGTGAGACGGTCGGGCTACCGCCCCGTCGCGAATCTTGATCACCTGCTCGAAAGGCGTATCATGCGGCAACATCTAGTCGTCGGCACGGCGCTCCGTGCATTCGCATAACCGCCCAATGAGGAGAAGCCACCATGCCACCTCTAACTATCGACACGGGAAACACGGCTTTCATGTTGCTTTGCTCCAGTCTCGTCATGCTGATGACGCCGGGGCTGGCTTTCTTCTACGGCGGGCTGGTTGGCCGGAAGAATGTGCTGGCGATAATGATCCAGAGCTTCGTGTCCATGGGATGGACGACGGTGCTGTGGTGGGCGTTTGGTTTCTCGGTTTGCTTTAGCGGCGATCTAAAAAGCGGCACGGATTATTTCGGCATCCTGGGAAACTTTCATTGGATCTTTCTCCGCGGGATCACTTTGGACACGCCGTCGTTAGTCAATCCTTCAATTCCGATGATTGTTTTCTGCGCTTACCAGATGATGTTTGCGATCATCACGCCGGCGCTAATCACGGGCGCGTTTGCGAATCGCGTGACCTTTAAAGCGTACATGCTCTTTCTCACCGGCTGGCTCACACTGGTTTACTTCCCGTTTGTGCACATGGTTTGGGGCGGCGGGGTGATGGCGAGTTGGGGCGTGCTCGACTTCGCGGGCGGCATTGTTGTCCACAACATCGCGGGCATCGCCGCGCTGGCCTCTGTCCTCTATGTTGGCAGACGTAAGATCGCGGACTCAGGGCCGCACTCGATTCCGCTCGTAGCGTTGGGTACAGGCCTACTCTGGTTCGGCTGGTACGGCTTCAATGCAGGCAGCGAGTTTCGCGTCGATTCGGTCACGGCTGTCGCCTTTCTGAATACCGATCTGGCGGCGAGCTTTGCCGCGATCGCGTGGCTCTGCATGGATTGGATGACGACAAAGAAACCAAAATTTCTCGGTTTGCTAACCGGCGCCGTGGCGGGACTGGCCACGATCACCCCGGCCGCGGGTTATGTGTCTCCGGCGACCGCCTGTCTGATCGGGGTGATCGCCGGCGTCGTCTGCTTTTATGCGGTGGCGCTCAAGAACAAGCTGCGTTGGGATGACGCGCTCGATGTCTGGGGCGTGCATGGTGTGGGCGGTTTTCTCGGCATAGTCCTTTGCGGGATATTCGCGACGACGTTATTTAATCCGGCAGGCGTGGATGGCCTGCTGCGCGGTAACTCACATTTCTTCCTCGTCCAACTCGGGGCGGTCGGGCTCTCTTCGCTGTGGGCTTTCGTGTTTACTTACGGAATGCTCTGGATAATCGATCGGATAACTCCGGTGAAAGTTGATGAAGCCGGAGAGACTGCGGGACTCGACACGGCGATTCACGGTGAAACGGCGTACCTCGAAGGCATTTGAGTAATCATCCCGCGCCAATAACATCGAGCAATGAACAACATCGCATATGACGTGGTGGTTGTCGGCGCCGGAGTGTTTGGCGCCTGGACGGCTCTTCAAATTCAACGCGCGGGGAAGCGCGTCATTCTAATCGATGCTCATGACCCGGGTCACAGTCGTTCGAGTTCAGGTGGTGAATCACGCATCATTCGAATGGGCTATGGCCCCGATGAGATTTACACGCGCTCGGCGCTGCGTTCATTGCAGCTATGGCAGGACTTATTTATGCGAATCGATCAGCCGCTCTTTTGGCAAACCGGCGTCTTGTGGCTGGCTCACGAAGACGATCCTTATCCCGATCAGTCCGCGGAGACACTACGGAAATTAAAGATCTCTTTTGAAAAGTTGACGACCGCGGAAGTCAGCCGGCGCTATCCACAGATTGGTCTGGCAGGAATTTCCAGAGCCATCCTGGAGCCGGAAAGTGGAGTCCTGATGGCGCGCCGCGCGGTCCAGGCCGTGGTCGAAGAAGCCATCAAAAGTGGCGTTGAGTATTTGCAGGAGGCGGTCAAGCCGCCGATCGGATCAAGGCCGTTAAAAGAGATTACGTGCGGAAGTGGCCAACGCATTTCAGCCGGCCAATACGTTTTTGCCTGTGGACCATGGCTGCCGCGGATGTTTCCAAATCAATTGGCAAGTCGAATCCATTCGACGCGGCAGGAGGTTTTCTTTTTCGGCGCTTCGTCAGGCCGCGGCTATGATCCTCCGGCTTTGCCCTCCTGGATCGACTTTAAAGACGAAGTCTACGGCTTACCGGATCTGGAAGGGCGCGGCATCAAGATCGCGATCGATCGTCATGGGCCTCCGTTTGATCCCGACAGCGGAAATCGAATCGCTACCACAGAGGGACTCGCAGAGGTACGCCGTTGTCTGGCCCGGCGCTTACCGGAATTGAAGGACGCGCCGCTAATCGAAACCCGGGTTTGCCAGTACGAGAACACCTCAAACGGCGACTTTCTTGTCGACCAACATCCAGAGTTTGATAACGTCTGGCTGGTCGGCGGCGGCTCGGGCCACGGTTTCAAGCATGGGCCGGTGGTGGGCGAATATGTCGCTGCCAGAGTCGCCGGCAGCGCCGAAGGAATCGAGCCGCGTTTTAGTCTGGAAACCAAAGTGCGCGAGCACCGACGGACGGTTTTCTAAGACGGTCTCCCGGTTGAGTGTGCTTATCTTCACGGGCACTAAGGGCGTATCATGCCCGAGCGCTCTACGACTTGCTTTTCCTGACAATCGTTAAGAAATACAGAGAGCAGTAACCCGGAAATACGAAATAATGAGTGTTGATATTGGCTCGCGACTCGGCCGCTACGAGATCCGCTCCCTTATCGGCAAGGGCGGAATGGGCGTCGTGTATTGTGCTCATGACACAGAGCTCAACCGCGACGTGGCAGTCAAAGTCCTGCCGGCTGACGTCTCCGAGGATGCCGAAAGACTAAGCCGTTTCAAGCAGGAAGCGCAGGCCCTCGCCCGGCTCAACCATCCAAACATTGTTTCTATTCTCGACGTCGGTTCCGATGCGGGCTCGTTTTTTGTGGTGTCTGAACTACTGGAAGGGCAGACGCTGCATGAGCGTCATGAGTTAGAGAGTGTCTCTGTGAGGAAGGCGCTCGACTATGCCGTGCAAATTCTGCGCGGTCTGGCAGCGGCTCATGAGAAGAGCATCGTCCATCGGGACCTCAAGCCGGAAAACATCTTCATCACTAAAGACGGGCACGTGAAGATTTTGGATTTTGGCCTGGCCAAGCTGATGACGTCAGCGGATCAGGACGCTATTAGCTCTGAAGCCCCCACGGTGAGACCCAAAACTGCTCCTGGTATCGTCATGGGAACCATTTCATACATGGCGCCAGAGCAAGTGCGCGGCCGGCACGACCTCGTGGATTACCGCTCAGATATCTTTTCTTTCGGACTGGTCTTTTACGAAATGCTGACCGGCAAGCGAGCGCTCGACGGAGAGTCTTCGGCTGACATGATCAGTGCGATTCTTAACGACGATCCGCCTGAGGTGAAGCTTTCAAATAGCAGTCTCTCGGGAATTCTGGATCGGATTGTCAGGCGTTGTTTAGAGAAAAGACCCGACGACCGTTTTCAATCGGCCAGTGACGTCGCCTATGCGATCGAAGCTCTGTCAGGAATGACTAGCGACAGCACGCGGGTGATCGAAGCAAGACAAAAGCGCAGACGAAAATTGTGGCCACTTTTCACTGGACTGGCTTTGCTCGCGCTGGTAACCGTTGGCGGCATTTTTGCCGGGCGAGCTTTTTTCAGTCGGCCTTTGCCCTCATATCAACAGCTCACCTTCAGGCGCGGCACTATCTGGTCGGCGAGGTTCGCGCCGGATAGCCATACAGTCCTGTACAGCACTTCCTGGGGAGGAGGCGCTGACGAATGCTATTCGATGCGCCTCGAAGCTCTGGAGTCGCGCTCGCTCGAATTGACCAATGCCGAGGTCCTTTCTATCTCGTCTGCCGGCGAAATGGCCGTCCTGCTCAATCGCCGTCGCATCGGTTTCTTTATGGGTGAGGGCACTTTGGCGCGAATGCCGATTATGGGTGGTGCGCCGCGAGAAATTCTGGACAACGTCGTGCAGGCCGATTGGTCCCCTGACGGAAAAGAGCTGGCCGCCGTCCATGATGTCGGAGACCGGCGACGGCTTGAATATCCGATCGGCAAAGTGATTTACGAAACAGCTGGATGGATCGGCCATCCTCGAATCTCGCCCAAAGGCAATCTGATCGCTTTTCTGGACCATCAGATCCTCGGCGACGATCGAGGTTCAGTGGCGGTCGTGGATCTAGCGGGCAGCCGGAAAGCGGTGTCGAGCGAGTGGGGTGCTGAGGAAGGGCTGGCGTGGTCGTCCGATGGAGCAGAAGTTTGGTTCACGGCAACCAGAAGTGGTGAAGCCCAGGCACTTTATGCCATCAATCTCTCAGGCCGGGAACGCGTCGTCGCGCGCGCGCCAGTTGGGTTAATGTTGCATGACATTTCTCAGGACGGCCGGGTGCTTTTGACGCGTGGTAGTTTTACAACCGATCTCGTCGGGCTGGCGCCAAATGAAACCAGGGAACGAGATCTCTCGTGGCTCGACAGTGTCTCGGTCTTCGATATCTCTGCGGATGGCAGGACCTTTATCTTCCAGTACTTCGGCGAAGGAAGCGGGACCAACTACACCTCATATCTGCGCAAGACTGATGGCTCTCCGGCCATTCGGCTCGGTGAAGGAGCGGCCACATCGCTCTCTCTGGATGGGAAATGGGCGGCGACGGTGCTCCACACTCCTCCGAAAATCATGATTCTGCCAACCGGAACAGGGCAGCCTGCGACTCTGGAGCGTGGGACAATCGATGAGTACAGCTGGGCCACCTGGTTCCCCGATGGCAAGCGCATACTCTTTACCGGCCGGGAACGGGGCCGGCCCATGCGTTGTTATGTCCAGGAGATCGGCGAAGGCTCGAAACCACGTGCGGTAACTCCGGAAGGCGTGGTGGGTACTCAGATTTCACCCGACGGCAAATTTGTCGTCGCTGCGAATCCGGGCAATCAGACTTCCCTCTACCCGATTGATGGAGGCGAGCCGCGTCCTTTCACCGGCCTCTCTGCCGGTGAGAAAATAATCAGCTGGACCGGCGATGGACACCTGCTCTTTGTGCGGGGGACGGAAGTACTGCCGATCAGGGTGTATCGCCTCGATCCGATCAGCGGCCATAAAGAGATGGTCAAAGAATTGATGCCCGCTGATCGTGCCGGATTAATCCTGGCTCCCAGGATTCTCCTGACACCCGATGGCAAGTCGTATGTTTACGAGATGCGCCGCAATCTCACCACTCTCTTTCTCGCCAACGATCTGAAATAGCTTAAACCCAGGGCGCTTCCAATCTGTTAGCCCAGCCTGTGAACGAACAACAGATTGAAATAGCCGGGCACATGCTGTAAGCTCCGCCCGACAATCGGAATAAGATTTTTTAGGTGACCTTCCCGGCTTCCAAGCCCCACATTCCCAAGGAGAATTAGCTAATGGAAACTCAACTTCACAGCTTTTCTGAATCAGTGTTAGGTCAAAGCCTGTCCGCGCCCCCGATTCCTGAGGCCCCGCCCGAAATCGATGTTCCGCAGCGGCCGGACATTCCGGAGGCGCCACCCATCCCAGAGGCACCGCCGCCGCCCGAGATTCCCGAGAGCCCGACCAGGCCCGACATACCAGAGACACCGCCGCAAGCCGAAGATAGTTAAAGCCCAAGCGTGAAAACGTGAAACTGGTGGCGGTAAACCATAGACCGGCGACGGTCGATCTGCCACCAGCTTCTAAAGGTTAGTGCCGTCATCATTCGAGGCGGGCATAGAATTTCCTGGCTTCTCTGAGTTGGAGAAAGATCTCCCCTGCGATTGTGCCCTCGACGGAGACAGTCGGAGGTTCCCAGACTTTCCGGGCCTCTGCTTCGGTCAGGAAATCACGCTTGGTCCAGGACTCATCGCCATAGCAGTAGTGAATCATTTCTCTCTGGACGCGGTTACCGGGCCAGTAATTATGATCTGCCAACTGCGTCACGGTGACTTTCAGATCCAGTTTAGCGACGGCCAATCCAAACGCGTACATGTTGTCTTCCCAACGGCGCGGCGGGAATGCGTCAATTGCGGCGAGCCACAATTCGGCCAGGCGGCCGGCTTCGGCAACAGGAATAACGTACGGCACGCCGCAACGCAGTTCCCGGCCTTTTGCCGCGATCGTTTCTTTGGTCACACCGACGGCCTGGGCCGCTAAGTCAACAACTTCTCGATCGTAGTTCATATAGGCATAGAAATCGCCGGAAAGGGTAGAGGGGAAATCCGGCCGGCGCACAAAGATCATATCTGGATCGCAGAGGACTATGAATTCATTTTTTCCGTTACAGATTTCAGCCGCATGTAAGAGCGTGCCGGCGGTGTTCCGCGGAAAGTAATCATCGCCATGCTCCGTGATTCGATAGTTCGGAACGCTTTGCACCACACCACCGGCCTTAATGATGCCTTGATAATCCGCGTGTAATTCGCGGCCTGACTCGTGGACCACGATCAGCGGCGATTCCTGGAGGTGGTGGAGGCAGGAGTAACAGAGCAATTTGGCCTGCCACGCTGCGTAAGGTGTATTCTCTGCCGAGACGACAATGCGATGGCTGCTCATGACTTCAAGGCCGGTGGATTATGGATCTTCTATGCGTCGCGATGAGACGACTATGAACCGTTAGACTCGCAACAAACCCTGTCGGAACTCTTCACGATGTTGTTGATTCAACATGGATTCCTCTCTTCCACTGTGTGCCGTGACTTGATTGCGGGCCTTAAACAAATCTCAGAGACATACGAAAAGGCGGACGACTATGTGCGCCGGTATGAGTATCGGACGTCGATCTGCGGCATAGCAATCAAGCGAGCTGAGATCGAAGGAGTCAGCGATCGGATTAGCGAAATCCGTCAGTGCGCGGCAGACGCTTTGCGCCAGTTTTATGATTTTGTGGTGCCGACCCATATAGATTTCACGCTCGCTACAGAAATGCGAGTGGGTGACTGTCACCCAGTACACGCAGACAGCGAGTCTCGCAACGACGAGGGCGTCTGGACCGCCAATCACACTTCATATCATTACGGTGCAGCTTTGCTCTACTTGAACAACTGCGGCATTGACTATGAGGGTGGCGTCCTCAGATTTCCTTCCCTCGAGCAGGAAATAATTCCCCAGGCAGGGATGCTGGTCGGATTTATTTGTGACCGCAAGTATCAGCATGAAGTGACGCCGATCCTACGCGGTACACGCTACGCTATCTCCGTCTGGGTCACGCGCGACGCTGCGCATGCAGAGTATTGGGACTAAGAGTTGCGATACGAACAAGCGACGACAAGCCACGTCGGAAAGTTACAGAACCGGGAGCGGTAGCGACCGGATGCCAGCATTCAAGTTTGAGGCTCACTACTTGTCAGGCGCGGGAACCGTTCTATCAATCTCTCATTAGGTTCTTATCACCGATTTCCCATAGATAGATGTCAAAGATTCTCGCCCTAAACCAATCTTTATTCATAACGAAAGCACCTTTTAAAATACGTTTAGGTTAGGGAGTGAGGCCTACCGAAAGACTCAAACCGATGGCGCTGTTTGTCTACTAACCTCCGGCGGCCGCAGCAACTTCCGCTGCTTCGGCCAGGCGCTTGCAGATCACCAGGGTGATATCGTCAGCGGCGGGCGTGCCCTGACAGAATTTGGTCAGCGCTGATTCGATCCGATCGCGAATCCCGCCGGCCGATGCATCCATGTTTCGCGCGACCACTTCGTAAAGCCGCGTTGGACCAAACTCTTCGCCGGCGGGGTTACACGCTTCCGACACTCCGTCCGAATAGATCACCAATACATCACCAGGCTGAAGCTGAGTTCGCCCTTCGCGAAAATCCGCGTTCGGCATGATGCCTAAAGGCAGACCGCCGGCGGCCAACTGCTCCATGGTACCGCCCGAATGAACAATCAATGGCGGGTTGTGCCCGGCATTGAGGAAGGCCAACGCGCCGCTCTTCGGATCCAGCTCCGCATAAAACAGCGTGACGAATCGATTGGCGGGTATGCTTTCCACCAGGTAACGATTGACGGCGCCGATGGTCTTAGCCAGAGAGTTGTGGATGTCGGCCTGCGCGTGGACGGCCGCGTGCAACGATGACATGAGCAGAGCGGCCGCCGTGCCTTTGCCGGAAACATCTCCGAGAGCGACTAC